>C688J18823_10001579_pt1 | contig 14144 bp, 15 predicted proteins | sample HopSoiMetagenom1_FD_18823 | JGI IMG/M metagenome (IMG submission 18823)
CGATCCCNCGACCATGCAAAAGCTTCGCTCCATCGGCTTCATCCTCGTCGGCGCCGTTGCCGGCGTGCTGATCAGCCTCAACTTCCAGGCCATCGCCGACCGGGCAGCGCGAACTCCGCTGCCGATCGAGGAACTGCGCGCCTTCACCGAAGTGGTGGACGCGATCAAGAAGAACTACGTCGAGCCGGTGGAAGACAAGAAGCTCTTCACCGAGGCGATCAACGGCATGCTGACGGGCCTCGACCCGCACTCGGCCTACCTCGACCAGGAAGCGTTCAAGGAGCTGCAGGTCGGCACGCAGGGACAGTTCGGCGGCCTGGGCATCGAAGTGGGCATGGAAGACGGCTTCGTGAAGGTCATCTCGCCGATCGAGGACACCCCCGCCTTCAAGGCCGGCATCAAGCCGAACGACCTGATCGTCAAGCTCGACGACACGCCGGTCAAGGGCATGACGCTGAACGACGCCGTGAAGCGCATGCGTGGCAAGCCCAACACCCAGATCACGCTCACCATCAGCCGCAAGGGCGAAAGCGCGCCGATCATCGTCACGCTGACGCGCTCGATCATCAAGGTGCAAAGCATCACCTCGAAGATGATCGAGCCGGGCTTTGCCTGGGTGCGCGTGCGCGCCTTCCAGGAAGGCACGCCGGAGGCATTGGTGAAAGCGGTGAACGAGCTCTTCAAGCAGGGCCAGGTCAAGGGCCTCGTACTCGACCTGCGCAACGATCCGGGCGGCCTGCTGCACGGCGCGGTCGCGGTCAGCGCCGCCTTCCTGCCGCAGAAGAGCCTGGTCGTCTCCACCGACGGCCGCGCCGAGGACGCGCGCAAGAAGTTCTACGCCTCGCCCGACGACTACGCGCGCCGCAGCGAGGACGTGCTGAAGTCGCTGCCGGCCGCGGTCAAGACCGTGCCGATGGTCGTTCTTGTGAACGGCGGTTCGGCGTCCGCGTCCGAGATCGTCGCCGGCGCGCTTCAGGACCACCAGCGCGCCAAGGTCATCGGTACGCAGAGTTTCGGCAAGGGCTCGGTGCAGACCATCATGCCGCTCGGCAACAACACCGCGATCAAGCTGACTACGGCGCGCTACTACACGCCGAACGGGCGTTCGATCCAGGCGCTCGGCATCACGCCGGACATCGTGGTCGAGGACCCGAGCGACACCGCGACGCGCGTGCGCGAAGCCGACCTGCAGCGCCACCTCGAGAACGGCAAGGCCGAGGCGAAGAAGGACGCCGGCAAGGATCCTAAGGACGCCGCGCCGCGCGCGCGCACCGTCCCGGCGCCCTCGCCCGCGGAGCTGAAGCCGATCGACTTTGGCTCCAAGGAGGACTTCCAGCTCACGCAGGCCGTCGCCTTCCTGAAGGGCGAGCCGGTGAAGAGCCAGGCGCCGACGGTCGCGCAGAGCACGAAGACGAATTGACGAGCAGCTTCTCCGCGCTCTTCTAATAGACGACCAGCAGCTTCTCCGCTACAGCCGCCATATCCTTCTCCCGGAAATCGGGGTGGAGGGGCAGGAGAAGCTGCGCTCCGCTTCCGCCGTCGTGATTGGCGCGGGCGGCCTTGGCTGTCCCGCGTCGCTCTACCTGGCCGCCGCTGGCATCGGCCGCCTCACCATCGCCGACTCGGACACGGTCGATCTCACCAACCTGCAGCGCCAGATCCTCTACCGCACCGATTCGCTCGGCGCGCAGAAAGTCGTCGCGGCGCGCACCGTGTTGCACGCCGTCAACCCCGACGTCGAGGTGGTACCAGTCGCTGCGCGCGTCAGCGCCACGGAGATGGACGAGCTCGCGCGCGGCGCCGACATCGTGCTCGACTGCTCGGACAACTTCGCCACGCGCCATGCCGTGAACCGTGCCTGCGTCGCCCACAAGAAACCGCTGGTTTCCGGCGCCGCCATCCGCTTCGATGCGCAGCTGATGGTGTTCGACCTGCGCAAGCCGGATGCGCCGTGCTACGCCTGCCTCTTTCCCGAAGACGCGGAAGTGGAAGAAGTGCAGTGCTCGCAGATGGGCGTCTTCGCCCCACTCACCGGCGTGGTCGGCGCGGTTCAGGCGATGGAGGCGCTCAAGCTCCTCGTCGGCACCGGCGAATCGCTCTCCGGCCGATTGCTCCTCATCGATGCGCACCGCGCCGACTGGCGCACCGTCAAGGTGGCGAAGGATCCGCGCTGCGCCGTCTGCGGAAAATAGGGGCTGTCCCTATTTTCTAGGCGAGCAGGTATTTGCGCTGCGCCGAAAAGCTCTCGGTGGGCTTACGGGAAAAGCCGCTTTTCGCGTACTGGTGCAGGCAGCCGATCGAATAGCGCACCATGGCGCTGGCGCGGCCGTTGGCATCGCCGTCTTCGGCGTTGCGCAGCGCCTGCTTCAGCGTCGCCTCAAAGCGGTCGAAGAACTGGTTCATGCGCGTCTGCAGCCGCTCGTGCTCACCGACCAGGGCGTCGCCGGTCATGACGCGCACCATCCCCGGATTCTTTTCCGCGAAGGCGAGCAGCATCTCGGTCAGCTGCTCGGCCTGCTTGCGGCCGTCGGCCTCGTCCTGCGTGATGCGGTTGGCGAGCGAGAACACGGAAGTCTCGATGAACTCGATCAGCCCCTCGTACATCTGTGCCTTCGAGGCGAAGTGGCGGTAGAGCGCGGCTTCGGAGACGCCGAGCGTCTCGGCGAGCGCGGCGGTGGTGATGCGTTCCCATTTCGGCGCTTGGAGCATCTGTGCGAGCGCCTTCAAGATCTCGAGCTTGCGTTCGCCTTTGGCTCGGGGCATGGAATGGGAATACGGGGGTCGGGAATTCTATGCCGAGCTTCCTCTGAAAACCAAGCGCGGTAGTTCACGCACCGATCCGACGCGCAAATCGACGTACGGCACGCGCCGACGCTCGCGCGATACCCACACGGTCGACATGCCGAGGCGATGCGCGGCGCGCAGGTTCTCCAGCGCATCGTCGATGAAGGCGCAGCGATGGGGGTCCAGGTGGTGCTTGCGCAGCAGCATGAGGAAGCCGTGTGCCGCCGGCTTGCCGCGAAAGCGCGCATCCTCGATGGTGTAGACGGCATCGAACGTGCGCGCCATTCCCATGATGCGCAGCACCTCGGTCACATAGTGGCGCGGGGCATTGGAAAAGACCAGTTTTTGCCCGCCGAGGAGCGCGAGCGCGTGCTTGAGCGCGTTCTCGTGCACCACCATCTCGGCGAGCTCGGGAAAGACATGCGTCTCGCGCAGGAAGTGCCGCGGATCCGCGCCGTGATGGCGCATCAGCCCATTCAGCGTCGTACCGTAGGTGCGCCAGAAGCGCTCGCGGATCTCGTTGGCCCCCGCCTCGTCGACCCCGAAGTAGCGCCGCAGGTAGGCGTTGATCTGCTCGTGCATCGCCGGGAAGATGCGTGCACGCGCATCGTGCAGCGTGTTGTCGAGATCGAAGATCCAGACCCGCCTGGACGGCGCAATTCGGGCCAGCCTCACGGCCTGCCTATTCGCTCGCTATTTGCTGCGGATGAGCGTGCCGACGCCCTGGTCGGTCAAGACCTCGAGGAGCACGGCGTGCGGCACGCGGCCATCAATGATGTGCACGCTTTTCACGCCGTTTCTCGCCGCGTCGACCGCGGAGCCGATCTTCGGCAGCATGCCGCCGGAGATCACGCCCTTCTGCACTAGGTCGTCGATCTTCTTCGGCGTTAGGCCGGTGAGCAGCTTGCCCTGCTTGTCGAGCACGCCCGGCGTGTTGGTGAGGACCACCAGCTTCTCCGCCTGCAGGATCTCGGCGAGCTTGCCGGCCACGAGATCGGCATTGATGTTGTAGGTGGTGCCATCGGCGCCGGTGCCGATCGGCGCGACCACCGGAATGAAGCCGCCGCCTTCGAGCGCGCGGATCACCGCCGGATCGATCGAATCGATCTCGCCGACCTGGCCGAGGTCGACATGGCTATTGTCCTTGGAAGGCAGGAGCATCTTGCGCGCGCGGATGAAGGCGCCGTCCTGGCCGGTGAGCCCGACCGCCTTGCCGCCCGCCTGGTTGATGAGCTCGACCACTTCCTTGTTGACCTGGCCGCCGAGCACCATCTCGACCACGTCCATGGTCTCCGCATCGGTGACGCGCATGCCCTGCACGAACTCGCCTTTCTTGCCGAGCCGCGTGAGGAGCTGCTCGATCTGCGGACCGCCGCCATGCACCACCACCGGGTTCATGCCGACGAGCTTGAGCAGCACCACGTCGTGGGCGAAGCTTTTTTTGAGCTCGTCCTCGGTCATCGCGTTGCCGCCGTACTTCACGACGATCGTCCGGCCATGGAAGCGCTGGATGTACGGCAGCGCCTCGGCAAGCACGCGCGCCTTCTCAGCGGCTTGCGGGTTGTGCACGAAGGGCGCGTTCATCGGCGTGGCCATTCTACAAACAAAAGAAAAGGCGAGCGCCGAGCGGCGCCCGCCTTTGCCTTTCGTGCAACTGCCGATTACTGGATCGAAATCTGCTTGCGCTGGGCCGCCGCCTTCTTCGGCAGCGTGAGCTCCAGCACGCCATCGCGGAACTTGGCGTCCGCCTTGGTCTCGTCGACTTCCTGCGGCAACGTAAAGCTGCGGCTGACCTTGCCGTAGACGCGCTCGCTGTGCAGCACTCGCTCGTCCTTGGTCGCTTCCTTCTCGCGCTTCACCTCCGCCTCGAGCGTCACCTGCGCGCCGTCGATGCTGACGTGAATGTCTTCCTTCTTCACGCCCGGCAGCTCGGCGGCGACGACGTAGGCCCCGTTCTTCTCGGCCACGTCGACCTTCGCACGCGGCAGGATCGCCGCGCCGTCGCCGCGACCGTCGTACGCCAGCGGGCGCACGAGGAAGCCCTTGAACAGATCATCGACCAGCTCGTTGAACGGGTCGAACCTTTGAATGCTCGCCATGGTGCTCTCCTTTGACTGTGGGGCTAATGCCCCGTGCAGAGCTAAAGGTGGGGCCCGCCTTCGCCATTTCAAGGGGCGGGTAGACTTTTCCGGATGAAGGACTTGGCCTGCGCCCGATGCGGGGCGGCGTTCACCTGTGGCGCGGACGAGACGGGCTGCTGGTGTGAGGCACTGCCGCCGCTCGAGCCGGTCCCCGGGCGGGGCTGCCTATGCCGGATGTGCCTGGAGCTCGAGCTCAGAGAACGTAGCGCGCCAGATCCTCATCCCTAGCGAGCTCGCCGAGGCGCGTGTCGACGTAAGCGGCATCGATCGTCACCTCGCCCGGGCCGGCGCGCCGGCCGGCGTCGAAGGAAATTTCCTCCAGCAGTTTCTCCAGCACGGTGTAGAGCCGGCGCGCGCCGATGTTCTCGGTCTTCTCGTTCACCTGGTAGGCGATCTGCGCCAGACGCCGGATCGCCTCCGGCCGGAACTCGAGGTGCACGCCTTCGGTAGCGAGCAGCGCCTGGTACTGCTTTACCTGGCTCGCATCGGTCCCGGTGAGGATGCGCTCGAAGTCGTCCACGGTGAGCGAATCGAGCTCCACGCGGATCGGGAAGCGGCCCTGCAGCTCGGGGATGAGATCCGACGGCTTCGCCAGATGGAAGGCGCCGGAGGCGATGAACAGCATGTGATCGGTCTTCACCATGCCGTAGCGGGTGGACACGGTGGTGCCTTCGACGAGCGGCAGTAGATCGCGCTGCACGCCCTGGCGCGAGACGTCCGCGCCCTGCACTTCCGAGCGGCTGGTGATCTTGTCGATCTCGTCGAGGAACACGATGCCGTTCTGCTCGGCGTTCGCCAGCGCGCGCGCTTTTAGCTCGTCGTCGTTCACCAGGCGCGCCGCCTCCTCCTCGCAAATGAGCTCGAGCGCCTCGCGGATCTTCATGCGCCGCAGGCGCTTGCGCCCGCCGCCGAGGTTGGACAGCATGCCCTGGATCTGCGAGGTGAGCTCCTCCATGCCGGGCGGCGCCAGGATCTCCATGTGCGAGCTGGTCGCGGCGACCTCGATGTCGAGCTCCTTATCGTCGAGCTCGCGCTCGCGCAGCTTCTTGCGGAATTTCTGGCGCGTGGCGCTCTCCTCGGCGCTTCGCTCCTGGAAGCCCGCGCCGCGCGCCGCCGGCAGCATCACGTCGAGGATCCGCTCCTCGGCCGCCTCCTCGGCGCGCGTGCGCACCCGCTTCATCGCCTGCTCGCGCGTCTGCTTGACGCTGATCTCCACCAGGTCGCGCACGATCGTGTCGACGTCGCGGCCGACGTAGCCTACCTCGGTGAACTTGGTCGCCTCCACCTTTATGAACGGCGCCTCCGCCAGGCGGGCAAGCCGCCGCGCGATCTCGGTCTTGCCCACGCCCGTGGGCCCGATCATGAGAATGTTCTTGGGCGTGATCTCCTGACGCAGCGGCTCCGCGACCTGCTGGCGCCGCCAGCGATTGCGCAGCGCAATCGCGACCGCACGCTTCGCCTTTCCCTGCCCGACGATGTACTTGTCCAGCTCGTGGACGATTTCCTGCGGCGTCATGACGCCAATGAGGCCGCTCATTCCAGGACCTCGATGGATCGCTGATGGTTCGTATAGATGCAGAGGTCCGCGGCAATCGCGAGCGCCTTGTCGACGATCTCGCGCGCGCCAAGCTCGGTGTTCTGCAGCAGCGCGAGCGCCGCGCTCTGCGCGAAGGGGCCGCCGGAGCCGATGGCGACGATGCCCTGCTCGGGCTCGAGCACATCGCCCGCGCCGGTGATGATGAGCGAATGCTCGCGATCGGCGACCGCGAGCATCGCTTCCAGCCGGCGCAGGATGCGGTCGGTGCGCCAGTCCTTGGCCAGCTCGACGGCGGAGCGCATCAGGTTGCCCTGGTGCTTGTCGAGCTTCGCCTCGAAGCGTTCAAATAAAGTAAAGGCGTCCGCCGTGCCGCCGGCGAAGCCGGCGAGGATCTGGTCGTTGTGCAGGCGGCGCACCTTTTTCGCGCCGCCCTTGACGACGACGTTGCCGAGCGTCACCTGTCCGTCGCCGCCGAGCGCCACGCTGCGTCCCCGGCGCACGGAAAGGATGGTCGTGCCGTGAAATTGCTCCATCTTGGTTAGATGCGGGCGGGACGCGGGGAACTCAACAGCAAGACTACGAGCCCAAGCGCCGTCATGCAACACACCACCAGCGGCCCCGGCGGCAGGTCGGTCAGGAGCGAGATGCCCAGGCCGGCCGCATAGGCGAGCGAGCTGAGCACATAGCCCGACACGAGGCGCCAGCGATTGAAACGGCGCGTGGCGAGCGCCGGCACGATGAGCGTCGCAAAGACGAGATAGACGCCGACGAGCTGCACCGAAGCCGTCACGGCGCACGCGAACAGAATGTAGAAGCGCGCGTGCCACCGTTCGCTGATGCGCCCGACGCGCTCGCCGACGCCGAACCAGAGCGCGAGGATCACCGCATACAGCACCGCCACGACGGCAAGCCTGCCGGTGTCCGCCCACAGGATCTGCCCCACCAGCAGGTCCTTGAGATGCTCGGCGCCGTGCGGGTCGGCGGCCATGAGGAGGATGGCGACATTGGCGGCGAGCACGAAAGTGACACCGATGATTCCCTCCTGCACGTCCGGCCAGCGCTTGTCGGTCCAATTGAGCACTAGCGCGCCCGCCAGCGCCGCGCCCAGCGCCGCCACCTGCACCGCCGGTCCCTGCGGCTCGTAGCCGAGCTGGTCGGCGACGATGACGCCGAGCCCTGCGATCTGCGCCACGGCGAGGTCGATGAAGACAATGCCGCGGCGCAGGACCTGCATGCCGAGCGGTACATGCGTCGCTGTGACGAGCAGGCCCGCCAGCAGCGCGGGCAAGACGATGCCGAGCCCTGTGCTCACTTCAAGAGCGCGAGGAGCCGCGCCAGGCTGTCGTCGTAGAGCGTGAACAGATCCTTCGCCTGATCGGTGCCGCCGACGGTGAACGGCAGCACGACGACCGGGATGTGCGCACGCTCCGCGAGCCACTCGGCGGCGCGCGGCTCGTTGTAGGCCGCGCGCACCACGGCCTTCGCCGGCTCGCGCTGCAGTTGCTCGAGCAGGCCTGTGAGGTGCGCGGTGCTCGGCGGCAGCCCGGGCTTCGGCTCGAGCGTACCGAGCTCGCGCATGCCGAGCCAGGCGAAGAGGTAGGTAAGGTTCTTGTGATACGTGACGACGCCCATGCCCTTGAGCGGGGCGCCCTCCTTTTCCCAGCGCACGGTCGCGTCGCGCCAGCGTTTTAGGAACGCCTCGCCGCGCGAGCGGTAGTTCGGCGCCTCGCGCGCGTCGATCGCGCCCATGCGTTCGATCAGCGCACCGGCCACGCGCTCGATGTTGCGCGGGTTGAGATGCAGGTGCGGATTGCCGGCAGGGTGCACATCACCCTGCGCCCGGTCAACGCTCGTCGGACGCTCGAGCAGCGAGACGACGCCCGCCGCCTCGAAGTAGCCGGGTTGCCCGGCCTGGATCTTCGCGTTGCCCGATTGGCTCTGCAGCAGCGGCGCCCAGCCGATCTCGAGCTGCGCGCCGGTGCACACCATCAGGTCGGCGTTGCGAGCGCGCGCAATCAGGCTCGGCCGCGCCTCGATGCGATGCGGATCCTGCAGCGCCGTGGTGGCGCTCGTCACGTTTACCTTGTCGCCGCCGATCTCCTTCGCGAGCGCGGCCCATTCCGGTTCGCACGCGAGCACCGTGAGGTCGGCGTGCGCCGGCAAAGCGACCAGGCAGAGTAGCGCGATCAGGGTTCTCATCGCGCCCTCCTAGAAGGTATGCGCGCCGTGCGCGCCGAGGCTGAAGATGTATTGCACGAGCACCTGGTTGTCAGTGACCCCGGCGCGCGAATTGTCGCGCGCGAGCTGCACGCGCACGCGGCTGAATTCCGTCGGGCTCCAATCCATCATGAGGCTCCCGCGGGTCGGGTTGTGCGCAGTCAGCAGAATCGACGCGTCGGCGCTGGTGAAGCTGCCCGCCGATACCGAGCCATAGCCCAGCCGGTCGTAGCGGTAGCCCACCCGCCAGCGCGGCATGAACTGGTAAACCATCTGCGCGTACCAGCCGGACTGGCGACTCGTGTAATCGGCGGGCCTGCTGTTGAGCGTGAGGTCGCCCGATTCGCTGCGGCGGAAGTACTCGCCCTGCAGCTTGAGGTTCGTGACGGTGGCGTCGCCGCGCGGCGCCCACTTGACGATCGCATCGGCGATCCAGAGCGCGCTTCGCCCGCTGAACGCGCCGGTGACCGGATTGCCGCCGGCATCGTGATCGTCGAAACCGCGATCGCTGGCCGACGCACGCAGATACGAAAGGCCGCTGCGCCATGCCGTGGACTCGCCGAGGTCGCCGCCGACGTGGCCGTAGAGCGCCCACAGGCCGGCGCCGTTGCGGTTCGCGTCGCTGCCGGGAAAATTGCGTCCGCGGCCGACCTCGGCGCCGAGCTCCACCAAGAGCTCGGTCGGCGCTAGCCATTTCAGCTGCAGCCCGTCGTCGTTCAGCCGGCCGCCGAGAAACGCCTTGTAGGCGAGCGGGGCGTCCTGGAAATCCCACGCGTGCTGGTGGATCTGGTTCTGGTAGCCGACGCTCGAAAGAAAGCGTCCGCCCTTCAGCGTGAAGCCGCGCCCGAGCGCGAGCGTCTGGAAGAACGCCTCTTCCACCTCGAGCTGGTTGTCCGGCGTGAACGAAGCAACCAGCTGCCCGCGGAAATAAGGATCGATGTTCGAGCTGATGACGAGCTCCGACTCGCCCAGGCTGAATCCGCGAGGCGCCGGCGCCACCTCGCCGCCCGAATTCGCCGATGAGGGCATGAAGCCGGTGATCTGGTAATCGTCGGATTCTGCGAGCTGCGCGCTACGCTGCCCTGCAGGATGAGCGAGATGTCCGGATTGAAGGCATTGGTCGCGGGCTTGGCCGCTGCCTGCTTCTCCAGCTGGTCGACGCGCTGGCGAAGCTGCTCGAGCTCGTCGGGCACGTTTTGCCCCCGGGCGCTCGCCGCCATGGCCAGCGCCATGGCGCACAACAAGATGCGATACATGTCTCACTCCCGAACCTGGACCAGGTTGCGCGTCGACGACGCGCGCCGATGAACCGTCTCAGGAGCTAAAGGGAGGGTCGCGCGAGTGGAACGAAAGGAGCGCCGCCTCGCCGACGGCGCCAGCGGCAGCCGTGAAATCCGGTTCGTCGCGCGCGAGAAAGGCCGGCGCCTGCAGCGCGCCGCTCGCCACGCCGAGCACCGTGCCGAGGAGGTCGTGCAGGTCGCACAGCCGATCGCCTTTCGGCGTTTTCGCATCCGCGCTGACCGTCGCCTTGGCGGCATGCCAGTACTGGTGGGCGAGCGCGGTCTGCTGCGCGAGCAGCACCGCGATGATGAGGAGAAGGCGGCCCAGGCGGCCGAACATGGCGGCGATTCTAGCCCCGGACTACTTGGCGATGCACTCTTCGAGGCCGGCGATGAAGAGATCCTTCGGCAGCTTCTTGCCGATGAAGACCACGAGCGACTGCTTCTTCTCCATTTTTCCCCACGCCTTGCCCATATCGCCGCCCATCATCATGTGAACGCCCTGGAACACCACGCGGCGCGGGTTGCCCTTCATCCACAGGATGCCTTTGTAGCGCAGAAGATCGGGCCCGTAGACCTGGATCATCCCGGAGAGGAATTGCTCGAGCTTCTGCCCGTCGAAGGGCTTGTCGGCGCGGAACACGAACGACTCGACCTCGTCGTGGTGCTCGTGCGCGATGTCGGTGAGGAAATTGGGATCGAGCTCGAGGATCGCGTTCAGGTTGAAGCCGCGGATGTCGAGCACCTCGCCGATCGGCGCGTTGCCGAAATGCACCTGCTTGATCGGCGCCCGCGGATTCATCTTGCGGATGCGCTGCGAGAGCTTCTCCACCTCGTCGGCCGAAACGAGATCGGTCTTCGACATCAGGATCCGGTCTGCGAAGCCGACCTGCTCCTGCGCCTCGTGGAACTCGTCGAGCTGCTTCGGCGCGTGCTTGGCGTCGACCAGCGTGATGATGGAGTCGAGCAGATAGTAGTTGCCGATTTCCTCGTCGGTGAAGAAGGTCTGCGCCACCGGACCGGGATCGGCCATGCCGGTGGTCTCGATCACCACGCGGTCGAACTTCAGCGCGCCCTGCTCGCGCTTTTCCTTGAGCGAGCCAAGAATGCGGATCAGGTCGCCGCGCACGGTGCAGCAGATGCAGCCGTTGTTCATCTCGACGATCTGCTCGTCGGATTTCTCGATGATCGCGCTATCGACCCCGACTTCGCCGAACTCGTTCTCGATCACCGCGATCCTATGACCATGCTTCTCCTCGAGGATGCGATTGAGGAGCGTGGTCTTGCCGCTGCCGAGAAAGCCGGTGAGGATCGTCACCGGCACCATCTCCTGCTCTTGCATGGGCCGTCCTTGCCGCCAGAAACAAGGGCGGCATTCTACGCCGGGCTATGCGCGCAGCACCAAGAGACCCTTGAGGTACTCGCCTTCCGGGAATTCGAGCGCCACCGGATGATCCGCGGCCGCGCTGTAGCGCTCGACGATCTTCGCGCGCACGCCCGCGTCGAGCGCGGCGCCGGCGACGATCGATTGGAAGAGCGAGGGGTCCACCCCGCCCGAGCAGGAAAACGTCGCCAGCAGCCCGCCCGGGCGCAGCAGCTTTAGCGCGAGGAGGTTGATGTCCTTGTAGGCACGCGCCGCATTCTTCGCCTGTGCGGCGGTCGGGGCGAATTTCGGCGGGTCGAGCACCACCAGGTCGAACTGCGCGGCGCGATCGCGCAGCGTGCGCAGATGGGCAAAGGCATCCGCGTGCACGAACTCCACCCGCGATGCATCCAAGGCGTTGGCCGCCAGGTTTTCGCGCGCCACCTCGAGCGACGGCGCCGAGCTCTCGACGGCGACGATGCGCGTCGCGCCGCCGGCAAGCGCGTTGATGGCGAAGCCGCCGGTGTAGCAGAAGCCGTCGAGGACTTCGCGGCCCCCGGCGAGCGCGCGCACCTGCTGGCGGTTCTCGCGCTGGTCGAGGAAGAAGCCGGTTTTCTGGCCCTGCTCGACGTCGACCTTGAAATTCAGGCCGTACTCGATGATTGGGCAGCGGGCGGCGGCGCGGTTACCGCGCACGAACCCCGCGCGCGCCTCGAGGCCTTCGAGCTTGCGCGTCTCGGCGTCCGAGCGCTCGTAGATCGCCGAGCAGCCGGTGAGCTCGGCGAGCGCGTCGAGGATCGGCTCGCGCCAGCGCTCCACGCCGGCGGCGAGGAACTGCACGACCAGCACATCGGCGTAGCGATCGACGATCAGGCCCGGCAGGCCGTCGGACTCGGCGTGCACCAGGCGCAGCGCGTTGCCGTGCTTCGCGGCGGGCAGCGCCTCGCGCAGCGCCAGTGCCTGCATGAGCCGCTGGCGGAAGAAGGCGGCGTCGACCTCTTCGGCCGAATCGAAGGACCAGACGCGCGCCCGGATCTGCGAATCCGGGCTGTAGGCAGCGCGGGCGAGCGTCTGGCCGTGCGCGTCGCGCACGTCGACCATATCGCCGCGGCCCGGCTTGCCATTCACGCGCTCCACCGCGCCCGAAAAGATCCACGGGTGGTGGCGCTTGAGCGACTTTTCGCGCCCGGACTTGAGCTGCAGTTCCATCATTTCTTGCGAGCGCGCGGATGCGCCGCGTCGTAGACCTTGGCGAGCGCCTGGAAATCAAGGTGCGTGTACACCTGGGTGGTGGAGATGCTCGCGTGGCCGAGCATCTCCTGCACGGCACGCAGATCCTGCGAGGACTGCAGCAGATGCGTAGCGAACGAGTGGCGCAGCATGTGCGGATGCACGTGCTCGGGAAGACCGCTGCGGCGCGCCCAGGCCGCGAGGCGTGCGCCCACCACGGCGCGCGAGATACGCGCGCCGCGCGCGCCGACGAAAAGCGCCTTCTCGCTCGCCTGCGCGGCCTGCGCACGCACGCCAAGCCAGGCGCCGAGCGCTTCGCGTGCCTTGGCGCCGATCGGCACGGTGCGTGTCTTGGAGCCCTTGCCGGTCACGGTCACTTCGCCCTGCCGCACATCGAGCCGGCCGTCGTCGACGTTGAGCGAGACGAGCTCGCCAAGGCGCAGGCCGGAGGAGTAAAGGAGTTCGAACATCGCCCGGTCGCGGAGCGCGCGGCGACGCGTCGCCCTCGGCCTCGAGCAGCCGCTGCGTCGCCTCCACCGACAGCGCTTTCGGCAGCGGCCGCGCCGCCTTGGGTGCGCGGATGCCGAGCGCGGGATTGGCGCTGAAGCCGCGTTGGCGCGCCAGCCAGCGGAAGCAGCCCCGCCAGGCGCTCAACACCAGGGCCAGTGTGCGCGGCGAGAGGCCCCTCGCGTGCAGCAGCGCAATGGCGCGGCGGACCTCGTTCGGCTCCATCTTGGCGAGCGCCTCGCCGGCGCGCAGCGTTAGGAGCAGGTCGAGCGCGCGCCGGTAGTTCTCGAGCGTGGCCGGCGCGAGGCGCCGCTGGTGCTTCAGTGCGGCGAGGTAATCTTCGGCGTGCTTCGCATCCACGTCTATAGGCGCGCCGTGACGCCGGCCGCGCACAGCTCGCCAATGCGGCGCAGATAGAGCGTTCCCATCTCCGGGTAGAAGCGCTTGGCATCTTCGCTGCCCATAGCGAGCAGGCCGAAGGTGGCGGTCTGACCGAGCGGCACGAGCGCCATCGAGCGGATGTGCTCGGCGGCGTCGCCGAACCAGGAGGCGAAGGCGTTGCCCTGCGCCGGGCCGCACTGGGGCGCGCCCATCACCGACGCATGCTGGCGCTCGCGCTCGTCCACCGGCTTGGCTTCCTCGAAGTCCGCGGCCACGCTCTTCCCCCACACCCGCAGCGCGACGTGCGGCACGGCGAAGTCCTCGCGCAGATGGAAGTAGAGCGAGCGCGTGAGCGCCGGAAAGTCCGGAGCGCCGACGAGCGCCACCGCCAGGCGATGCACCTTTTCGCTGATGGCATCGTTCTGCGTGCCGTTGGCGATCAGCTCGGCGAGCCGCCCTTCGAGGCCGCGCGCCTTCTCGCGCAGCGCCACNGTCTGGCGCTCGGCGAGCGGAATGGCGCGGCCGCCGTACGGATGCGGCACGTGGATCGACTCGAGNAGATCGGGGTGNTGCTCGAAGAACTGCGGGTTGGAGCGNAGGAAGCGGGCGAGATCGTCGGCGTTCATAGCTCTTTTATTTCCAGCGTGCCGTCGAAGACGGTTTCGGCCGGGCCTTTCATCAGCACCGCATTGTCGCCGCCCGCC
>C688J18823_10001581_pt1 | contig 14136 bp, 13 predicted proteins | sample HopSoiMetagenom1_FD_18823 | JGI IMG/M metagenome (IMG submission 18823)
CTGGGTGCTGATCGCGCTCGCCTCGGCGGCGGTGCTGGCGGGATTCGTCTTCGGCTGGCCCAGCGCCTGGGCCGGCCACGAGCCTCTGCTCGAGCGCTGGCTCTCGCCCAGCCTCCCCGCGGCAGAGAAGGTCCCCTTCGCCGAATTCTCCCACGGTACCGAGCTGCTCTTCCAATTCATCGGCGGCATCGTGGTGGCTGGCGGCGGCTGCGGCCTGGCGTACCTGCTCTACAACGACAACCGCAGCACGGTGCCGGCGCGCCTGAAAGAAATGTTCCCGCGGGCCTGGGGCGTGGTCTTCAACAAGTACTACGTGGACGAGCTCTACCAGGCCACGGTGGTGCGCGGCTCGCTCTTCGTCAGCCGCGCCTTCTACTGGATCGACCAGAACCTCATCGACGCGCTGGTCAACTTCATGGGCCTCCTCGGCCGCACCGTGGCCTACGTCGACGCGGCCATCGACAAATATCTGGTGGACGGCGCCGTCAACGGGCTGGCCTCGCTCACCTGGAACAGCGGCCGCACCCTGCGCCGCGTCCAGACCGGCCACATCCAGACCTACCTCTTCGGCGCCCTCGGCGGCGCCATCGTCTTCGTCATCCTTCAGTACGTGATCCGGTGACCCAAATGAACCAGACCACCTCCACGCTGCTCTCCTGGATCACCTTCATGCCGCTGCTCGGCGCGGTCGGCGTGCTGGCCGTCGTCGGCCTGCGCTCGGTGGGAACGCTCGCGAAGGAAGCCGCCGACCAGGCCTGCCGCGTCCTCGCCATGGTGGCCTCGGGCCTCACCCTGGTGCTCGCGCTGGGGCTGTGGAAGGCCTTCGACCCGTCCAACCCGGGGCTTCAGTTCGTGCACCACACCCGCTGGATTGCCGCCTTCAACATCGAGTACTTCGTCGGCGTCGACGGGCTCTCCATCACGCTGGTGATCCTCTCCGCGCTGATCAGCTTCATCGCCACCATCGCCTCCATGCCCTGGTGGCCCGGCAACGCCCACCTCGACGAGCACCACTTCACCCAGCACGGCGTCGCCGGCTACATGGCGATGCTGCTCCTCTTGCAGACCGGCATGCTGGGCGTGTTCGTCGCCATGGACATGTTCCTGTTCTACGTCTTCTGGGAAGTGATGCTGCTGCCGATGTACTTCCTCATCGGCATCTGGGGCGGAGCGCGCAAGGAGTACGCCGCCATCAAGTTCTTCCTCTACACCCTGAGCGGGTCGGTGCTGATGCTGCTGGCCATCATCGGCCTCTACTTCAACAACCCGGCCCACACCTTCAACATGGTGGAGATGGCGAAGTTCGGCCGCGAGGGCGGCTACCTCTCCGCGCCGCTGGTGCTGGGCATGTCGTTCATGCGCGTCGCCTGGGTGGCGCTGTTCATCGGCTTCGCCATCAAGATTCCCATGTTCCCCTTCCACACCTGGCTGCCCGACGCGCACGTCGAGGCGCCCACGCCCATCTCGGTGATCCTCGCCGGCGTCCTCTTGAAGATGGGCATCTACGGTATCTTGAGAATCAACTACGGCATCCTGCCGCAAGCGACGAAGTGGGCGGCCTACGCGATGGCCGTCTTCGGCTGCATCAACATCGTCTACGCGGCATTCGTCTGCCTGGCGCAGAAGGACCTCAAGCGGATGATCGCGTACTCCTCCGTCTCGCACATGGGCTTCTGCCTGTTGGGGATGAGCGCCTTCACCCAGCAGGGCATCGACGGGGCGGTGCTCAACCTCTGGACGCACGGCCTGATCAGCCCGATGCTCTTCCTCATCGTCGGCGTCATCTACGACCGCGCCCACCACCGCAACATCGAAGGCTTCGGCGGGCTGGCGAAGCAGGTGCCGGAGTACGCGGGGCTTCTGGGGCTGGCCTTCTTCGCCTCGCTGGGCCTGCCCGGACTGTGTGGGTTCGTCAGCGAGTTCACCGTCTTCCTCGGCTCGCTGGCCACCTGGCAGACGCTGACCATCATCTCGGCGCTCAGCGTGATCATCACCGCCGCCTACTATCTCTGGGCCATCCAGCGGATGATGCTGGGCAAGCTCAACCCGGCCTACGCCACGCTGCCCGACGTGAACTGGCGCGAGCGGCTCACGCTCTATCCGCTGGGCGCGCTGATCATCCTCTTCGGCTTCTATCCCGCCGCGATCATCAACCTGATCGAAGGGTCGCTGCGGACCCTGATCCTTCCGCTGCAGTAGGCGCCGATGGACAACATCCAGTCGCTGCGATTCTTCCTGCCGGAAAGCGTGCTCACCCTCGCGGTGATCGCGACCTTTCTTCAAGATCTGCTGGTGCGGAAGAGCCCGCGGCGAGTGACGGCGCTGACGGTGGGCGCCCTCTTCTGGATCGGGGCCACCGCCGTCGCGGTGGCGAACCTTCCCGCGGGCAGCACGCCGCTGTTCGGCGGGCTCATCCAGCACGACCCGCTGCGCGTCTTCTTCGCCTGGCTCTTCCTCGCCGCGACCTTGCTCACGGTCCTGATCGTTCCCCGCAGCGCGCAGGTGTCGGCGACGCGGCTGGGCGAGTTCATCGCCCTGCTCTTCGCGCTGGTGCTGGGCATGTTCCTGATGGCCAGCTCGACCGATCTCTTGATGGTCTACCTCTCCATCGAGACCGTCTCCCTGATCAGCTACGTGCTCACCTCGTTCCGCCGCGCCGACCGCAAGGCCAACGAGGCGGCGCTCAAGTACGTGATCTACGGCGGCGTCGCCAGCGGCGTGATGCTGTACGGCATCAGCATCCTCTACGGCCTGTTCGGCACCACCCGCGTGGTGGGGCCGACCGGCATCGGCGCGCAGCTTGCCGACGTCACCGCGCACCTTTTCATGGCGCACGCCTTCGGCGGGCAGCCCGCCGCCCAGCTCGCGCTGGTGGTGGCGGTGATCTTCGTGCTCGCCGGAGTGGGCTACAAGATCGCCAGCGTTCCATTCCACATGTGGTGCCCGGACGTCTACGAGGGCGCGCCCACACCCTTCACCGCCTTCCTCAGCGTGGGCCCCAAGGCGGCGGGTTTCGCCGTGGCCATCCGCTTCTTCTTCGCGGCCTTCCAGCGGCATGCCGCGGGCGGCGGCTACGAGCCCGTCACCGAGCTGCCCTGGCCGGCCATCATCGGCATCATCTCGGCCATCACCATGACGCTGGGAAACCTCACCGCCATCGTGCAGGACAACGTCAAGCGCATGCTCGCGTACAGCTCCATCGCGCACGCCGGCTATCTCCTGATGGGCCTCGCCGCCGCCAGCACCGCCGGCGTGCAGAGCATCCTCGTCTACCTGATGGTCTACGTGCTGATGAACGTGGGCGCCTTCCTGGTGGTGATCGCCGTCTCACGGGTGACCGGCGGCGAGCAGGTGAACGATTTCCGCGGGCTCGGCAGCAGGGCCCCCATCGCGGCGCTGGCGCTGGCCATCTTCCTCTTCAGCCTCACCGGCATCCCGCCCTTCGCGGGCTTCGCCGGCAAGTACCTGGTCTTCGCGGCGGTGGTGCAGCACGGCGGCTTCTGGTACGTGCTGCTGGCGGTGATCGGCGTGCTCAACAGCGCCGTCTCGCTCTTCTATTACGCGCGCATCATCAAGGCGATGTACCTGGAGGAAGCGGTGGACGACCGCCCGCTTCCAGTGCCGGCCATCTACACCGGCGTCCTGGTGGCGCTGGCCGTGCCCATCGTCGCGCTGGGAATCTACTGGGGGCCGCTCTTGCGCTGGGCGTCCGAGGCCTTCACGTAGCGGCTCTTCGACCGCTCCTCCAGGGCTGCGAATCGCTCTGGGGGTAGGAAGCGGTCGCCCAGCTTGCGGTCGGGTTGCACGCCGGGACCGTGGTAGTCGCTGCCGGCCGTGACCAGCATCCCCAACTCCGCGGCCCAGCTGACGAAGGCCTCCGCCTGGTTGGGCGGATGCTCCGGATGCCAGGCCTCCACCGCGTCCAGGCCGGTCTCCGCCATCCCCTTGAGCTCCTGGCGCGAGATGCCGTTGGCCCCCGGATGCGCCACGCTGGCGGTGCCGCCCGCGTCGTGGACCAACTGCACGGCGTCGGCGACGGCGAGGCGGCGGCGGTCGACCCACAGCGCGCCCTTGGTCTTGAGATAGCGGTCGAAGGCGTCCTTGATGCTCTGCGCGTGGCCGCAGTCGACGAGCACGCGCGCGAGATGAGGACGCCCGAGGTTCTCTCCTCCGCTGGCCGCCACCACGCGGTCCAGCGTCACGCCGCTGAGACCCTGCTGCCGGGCGCGCTGCACCATGCGTTCCATGCGCTCGCGGCGCTCGGCCATCATCCCGGCGGCAAGGCGGCCCAGCGCGGCGGAACGGTCGTCGACGAAGTGCCCCAGCACGTGCACCTCGCGGCCGTGCAGGTCGCAGGACAGCTCGATCCCCGGCACGAGCCGCACCCCGACGGCTTCTGACGCAGCGCGGCATTCCGCGATGCCCGAGACGGTGTCGTGGTCGGTGACCGACAGCACCGTCACGCCGGCCGCGGCGGCCTCGGCCAGGAGTTGGGCAGGCGAGCGATCGCCGTCGCTGTGCACTGTATGGGAGTGCAGGTCGATCACGCCGATTGACGCTCCTTCGCCACGCTGGTTATCTCCCTACCATGCAGCACGTCCTGCAGATCAGCCGCAAGATCGATTATGGCTTGCGGGCGATGATCCATCTCGCCGGGCTCCCCGTCGGCAAGGTGGCATCGCTGCAGGATCTCGCGGTCACGCTGCACCTGCCGCGCGAGTTCCTCGCCAAGATCCTCAAGATCCTCACCGACAGGGGCCTGGTCCGCTCCACCCGTGGGGCCCACGGCGGCTACCAACTTGCCCGTCCCCCGCGCAACATCTCCTTCCTCGAGGTCATCGAGGCGGTGGAGGGCCCGGTCCAACTCAACGTCTGCCTCGATCACAAGGACCGCTGCGACGTGAGCGCGGGCTGCACCATGTACGAGGTGTGGAGGGTGGGCCAGGATCGCATGCTCGAAGTCTATCGGCGCACCTCGCTGGCAGAGTTGGCGTCGGAACCTCAGCGACCCGTGCCCATCTCGCTGGGCATCCCCGCCCGCTGAGTCGTCACACCTTTTCCAACGCCAGCTCCAGCGCGTGGCGGTGCGCCGGCCACGTCACCGCCGCCAGCGCCTGCTTCGCGCCCGCCCACCGGTAGCCGACGTGCTCGTCGGACAGCGTCGGCGTCGCGGCGCCCTCGACCCTCAACAAGAACGCGTGCTCCTCGAACAGCTTGCCCTTGCTGCTCCGATAGCGGTGCGCGTACTCCAGTTCCACCAGCTCGCCGCGCAGTCCAGTCTCCTCCAGCGCCTCGCGCGCCGCGCAGTCCCGCGCCGTCTCGTCTTTGTCGGCCTTGCCCGTCACCGGATGTTCACGGCCGCCCCGCCGCGCCGGGCGCTCGAGCAGAAGCACTTCGGGCCCCTTCGGACCCTGCCGAGCAATCCAGACCAGGGCCTTGAGCCGCACACGCCCGATTGTAGCGGAGAACTTGTGGTAGATCGGCCGTCCCCTTGGCGGCAGCGGAGGCGTTCATGGAGGAGCTGCACCTGGACCTCGAAGGTCCCGACCCCCGCCGCGGCCTCGGCAGCATGGCCCGCGGGCTGGTGGGATCGGAGATCCTCAAGATCGCCGCCGAGATCCGCGCCGCCGTCACCGCCGGCCACCAGATCACCAACTTTACCGTGGGCGACTTCTCCTCCAAGGAGTTTCCCATCCCCGACCGGCTTCGCGAGGGGATCTTGAAGGCGCTGGCCGCGGGCGAGACCAACTACCCGCCCAGCGACGGCGTGCTGCGGCTGCGCGAGGCGGTCCGCGAGTTCTGGCGGCGGGACCTGCATCTGGAGGTGCCGCTGGAGAGCGTGGTGATCGCGGGCGGATCGCGCCCGGTGATCTATGCCGCCTACCGCGCGCTGGTGGAGCCGGGGGACACGGTGGTCTACCCGGTGCCGAGCTGGAACAACAATCACTACTGCCACCTGGTGGGGGCGCGCGGCGTGGCGGTGGAGACCGATCCGGAGCACGGCTTCCTTCCCACTGCCGCCTCGCTGCAACCGCACTTGCGGACCGCCCGGATGATCGCGCTCAACACGCCGCTCAATCCCGCCGGCACGGTGCTGTCGGTGGACGAGGTGCGGCGCATCTCGGAGGCGGTGGTGGCCGAGAACCGGCGGCGCGACAAGGCCGGCGAGAAGCCGCTCTACCTGCTCTACGACCAGGTCTATTGGCTGCTGACGTTTGGCAACGCCCGCCACGACACGCCGGTGCACGCGGCGCCGGAGATGGCGCGCTACACGGTGTTCGTCGACGGCATCTCCAAGGCGTTCGCGGCCACCGGCGTGCGCGTGGGCTGGTGCGTCGGTCCCAAGGCGGTGATCGCGGCCATCCGCGACATCCTCGGGCACGTGGGCGCATGGGCGCCGCGCGCCGAGCAGGTGGCGACGGCGGAGCTGCTGCGCGATGCGCCGGCGATGCANGCGTATCTGCGCGAGCACAAGGGGCGGCTCCAGCAAAGGCTGGACCGGCTGCACGCGGGATTCTCGCGCATGGCCACAGCCGGGCTGCCGGTGCGCGACATCCCTCCGCAGGGAGCCATCTACCTGTCGGTGCAGTTCGACCTGATCGGCAAGCGCGGGTTCGAGACCAACGACCAGATCCGCAAGTACCTGCTCGAGGAGGCGGGCTTCGCGGCGGTGCCGTTCCAGGCCTTCGGCCTGCACGGCGAGAACGGTTGGTTCCGCCTCAGCGTCGGCGCCGTCTCGGTGCCCGACATCGACGAAGCGCTGCCGCGGGTCGAGGCCGCGCTCCGCAAGGCCGTCTCGTAGGGTCACAAGCGCGCCGTCCCGGCGCGGGCGACCAGGAGGCTCGGCCGCGCGCCGGGACGGGCGCCGAGGGGACGATCAGCGCGGGTTCGAGGTGGAGCCGCTGGACGAGCCGCTGTTGCTCGACGAGCCGCTGTTGCCCGACGTGTCGCTGGTTCCCGAAGTGCCGCTGGTGCCAGAAGTGCCACGGGTGGCGGAGGTGCCGCTCGAGTCCGAGCCGCCAGTCGCGCTGCTACCGGCGCTGCCGCTGCTGGTGGTGCCGCCGATGTTGTCGGAGGTGCCCGACCGCGGCGAAGCGCTGCTGTCCATGCCGGCGTCACGCGCGCGCAGGGCGGTGTCGCCGCGGCGGCCTTCGGGAGAAGCGCTGGTGCCGGTGGCGCTGCGGCCGCCGGAGTTGGAGTTGCAGGCACCCACGCCGGCCAACATGGCGGCGGCGGAGGCGAAGGTGATCCATCGATGCAGCTTCATTGGGTATCCTCTCGGTGGAGTCCAGCGACAAAGCTGAGGGTCCGGTGCAACCCCGGCAAGCGAGGGGCGCTCGGGAGCCGGCCGGGCCGGCGGCCGGCCCGAGGCGGGAGTAGAATGTCTCCCATGCCAAAGGACGAGCGCCCGCGCCCGATCCCCTCGGCCGGCGGAGCGCGCCGGGCTCCCAGCGCTCGCGAGGAGATNCGTCTCTTCACGCCGCGGGAGATCTATGACCATCTCGACCGCTTCGTGATCGGCCAGGTCGCCGCCAAGCGGGCCGTCGCCACAGCGGCCCACCAGCACCTCAAGCGCATCGAGCAGCGGCGGCTGGGCAGGCCCACGCTCCTGCGCAAGTCGAACTTGCTCCTGATGGGTCCCACCGGCTGCGGCAAGACCCACATCGCCCGCAAGCTGGCCGAGCTGCTGGAGGTCCCGTTCACGGTGGTGGACGCGACCGAGTACACCGAGGCGGGCTACTACGGGAAGGACGTGGAGGTGATGGTGGCCGAGCTGCTCTTCAAGAGCGGGCACTCCATCGACTCCACCCAGCGGGGCATCATCTTCATCGACGAGGTCGACAAGATCGCGCGCCGCTCGGGCAGCTCGCGCACAGGCGCGGGCAGCAGGGACATTGGAGGCGAGGGCGTGCAGCAGGCCCTGCTCAAGATGCTGGAGGGGCGCGAGATCTTCGTGCCGCTCAACGTGACCCAGCACTGGAACAAGCACGACTTCGTGCAGGTGGACACCACCGACATCCTCTTCATCTGCGCCGGCACCTTCAGCGATCTGCACCAGATCCAGGTGGACCGCCTGGTTGGCTTCGGCAGCGCGGGGCGGCGGATGGGCAGCTCGCGGCTTCGCGTCAAGGAGCTGATCGAATTCGGGATGCTGGCGGAGCTGCTCGGGCGCCTGCCCGTGCAGGTGCAGCTGGAGGAGCTCACCGCCGACGAGCTGTATCGCATCCTCACCGTCCCGCCCGATTCGCTGGCGCGCGAGTATCGCGAGGCGCTGCTGCTCGATGGGGTCGATCTCGAATTGAGCGAGGGCGCGCTGCGGGCCGTGGTCGAGTATTCGGTGGAGAAGAAGCTGGGGGCCCGATCCCTGCGCAGCATCCTCGAGGAGGTGCTGGCCGACGTGATGTTCGAGGCGCCCGAGAAGCGGGGCGAGCGCGTCTCACTGGACCGGAAATACGCGCTGGCGCGGCTCAAGCGCATCGACGCTGGGGCGCTGAGGGACTGACCCGCCATTGACAGCGGCCGCTGCTCGCGGCTCCATGCGGCATGCTCGCCTATACGTTCTGGCATTGGCCGCGGAAGGGCGCTTCCGAGTACGAGCGGCATCTGGCGGAGTTCCTGCAAATCATGGAGCAGGACAAGCCGCTGGGGTACGTGGGCGGCCTGTCGCTGCGCCACGCGGCTGCGCCTTGGCTGCCGGGGCCGGCCTTCCTCGATTGGTACAAGGTGGGAACCTTCGCCGACCTGGGCATGCTCAACGAAGGAGCGGTGAGCGGCTCGAGGCGCGCCCCCCACGACGACATCGCTGCCATGGCGGAGGGGGGCGCAGGCGGCGTGTACGAGCTGCAGCAGGGGCCCGCCGACTTCCGGGACGCGAAGGTCGCGCACTGGTTCGGGAAGCCGGCCGGCATGCGCTATGCCGAGCTCTTCGGCGAGTTGGCCGGGGTGGCCGGGTCGCTGTGGATGCGGCAGATGGTGCTGGGACCATCGCCGGAGTTCGTGCTGTTCGCGCCGCGGGACGTGGCGCTGAGCGTGCCTGCACGGCGGATCGACGTGTCGTGCGTGTGGCCCTAGCCCAGCGGGTGCTGCGGTTGGCTTATCCCGGGTTGAACCGCCGGACCAGTTCACCCGGCGGAACTTGTCCCGGGACAAGTTGGCACCGCGGCTCGGACCGTCGTTACGACCGCCGTCGCGGCTCTTTCAGCCGGTTGAACCGCGCGCTGGACCTGGTTCGCTCGGCTGAACTTGTCCCGGGACAAGTTGGCACCGCGGCTCGGACCGTCGTTACGACCGCCGTCACGGCTCTTTCAGCCGGTTGAACCGCGCGCTGGACCTGGTTCACCCGGCTGAACTTGTCCCGGGACAAGTTGGCACCGCGGCTCGGACCGCCGATACAACCCGTCGCGGCTCGCTCACCCGGCTGAACCGCGCGCTGACCTGGTTCACCCGGCTGAACTTGTCCCGGGACAAGTTGGCACCGCGGTCGGACCGCCGTTACGACCGCCTTCGCGGCTCGCTCACCCGGCTGAACCGCGCGCTGACCTGGTTCACCCGGCTGAACTTGTCCCGGGACAAGTTGGCACCATGGCCCAGAGCCCCCGTCTCGGCTGGCTTACCCGGCTGAACGGCACACCGGACCCAGTTCACCCGGCTGAACTTGTCCCGGGACAAGTTGGCACCATGACCGAAGGAGCCGCCGCGGTTGGTTCACAATCCCGCTCCCAACCTGGTCTACCCATCTGATCGTCGAACGGCTCCGACCGATGGCATTCGCCCCATCGGTCAGGCGACCGACCGGGACCGCTCAAGACTTGTTCGGGCCGCGCAGTTCCGTGACCAGGTTGACCTCGCGGGAGATGGAGAGCACGTGCGAGTGCTCCAGATCCAGCTTCGCCAGCGCCGTGTCGTTCTCCAGATGTTGCAGATGCGGCCGCAACAGCGCGACCAGCGATGCGAGGGCCCAGGCGACCAGCAAGCCCTTGGCGGCGCCCGCGCAGAAGCCGCCGCCCCGCTCCACCGCGCCGGTGAAGCCGCCCTTCATCCGCTTGTGCAGGAATCGGCCGACCAGCTTGGCGGTGATCTCCGCGAGCAGGAAGATGACCAACGCCATCCCCGCCGTGGCCACCGCAACCGGCAACCCCAGGTCCTTGGCGAAGGCGTTTCCGAACCCGTCCGCGAAGAGCCGGGCCAGCGCGATGCCGCCGATGAAGCCGAGGATGCCGAAGATCTGGCGCAACAGTCCGCGGATGGCTCCCCAAAGCGCGAAGAGCACGACCAGCCCCAGGCAGAACAGGTCGAACCTGTTCACCGGATGCTCATGTCGGACTTGACCAGCTTGGCCGCCTCGTCGCGCTTGGCCTTGAAGTTGGGATTGTTCGGCTCGTAGGTGAGCGCCATCTTGAAGTTGCGCTCGGCGGAGGCGAAGCGCTGGGCGGCCATGTCGGAGAGGCCCGCCATGAAGAACTTGCGCCCCTGCGGCGTGGCCCCGACCTCCTGCTCCTTCTCCTTCTTCATCTCCTGCTCGCTGGCCTCGACGAACCGCAGCTTCTTCTGCCGCTCCGGCCCGATCACGTCGGCGAGGTACTTGGCGCGCTTGGTGTCGTCGCGCAGGCAGACATAGGCCTCGTTGATGCGCTTGTAGATGCGCCCGATGTTGTCCTTCACCTCGCACGGCTCCAGCGTGCTGAAGCGATCGGGATGGTAGGCGCGCGACTCGCGGTAGTAGGCGGCCTTGATCTCCGTAGGGCTGACGTTCTGGCCGATCTTGAGGATCTGGAAGTAGTCCAGCTCGTCGAGGATCTGCGCGAGGGCCTGCGCTTCGATCTCGAATGCCTCGTCCATTGATGTCACCGCGTGCAGTAGAGCATCATCGGGGCGATCACGCGGCGGCTTCGCCGCGGGCCAACTGCGTATTCGCGTTCTTCGCCTGCGCTTCCTTGATCATCTCCTCGGTCAGGCCGGACGACAAGCGAATCGTGCAGGAGGTCTTCTGGCCCGTCTCCACGTCGGCGGCGGTGACGTTGACGATACCGTTGGTGTCGATCTCGAAGGTGACCTCGATGCGTACTTCCCCGCGGTAGCCGATGCGGAAGCCGGAGAACTCGAACTCGCCCAGGAGCTCGCACTCCGAGGCCTTGTTCGACTCGCCCTGGTAGACGCGGATCTTCACCTTCTCCTGGCCGTCGCGGTTGGTGGTGTAGGCCTTGCTCCGCTCGATGGGAATCGGCGTGTTCTTGTCGATGATCTTGTCGGTGTAGCCACCCACCGTGCCCACCCGCAGCGTGAGCGGCGTCACGTCCAGCAGGTAGTGCTCGCTCTTCGCGTCCAGCAGGCTGTGGGCCTGGATGGCGGCCCCCATCGCCACCACTTCGTCGGGGTCGATGCCCGCCATCACGTCCTTGCCGAAGTAGTGCTTCACCGAGGTGCGGATGATGGGCAGCCGGGTGGGCCCGCCCACCAGGATGATCGCGTCGAGGTCCTGGGCGGTCATGCGCGCGCTCTGCAGCGCCTCGTCGCAGACCTTGAAGGTCCGTTGCACCAGGTCCATCACCATCTTGTTGAACTCTGCCTCGCTGAGCGTGGCGTCGAGATCCATCACCTTGCCGGTGGGGTCCTGGCAGATGCCCTCGACGTGGATTTTCGCCTGGCCGTCGCGGCCGACGTCGATCTTGGCTCGCTCGGAGGCCTCCTTGAGCATCTGCAGGCAGTACTTGTTCAGGCGCAGGTCGATGCCGTGCTGCTTGAGGAAGCCTTCCGCCAGCCAGGTCATGATGCGGTCGTCGAAGTCGTCGCCGCCCAGGTAGGTGTCGCCGGCGGTGCTCAGCACCTCGAAGACGTCCTTGCCGATCTCCAGGACGGAGATGTCGAAGGTGCCGCCGCCCAGGTCGTAGACCGCGATCTTCTGCGTGATGTCCCGTCCGAAGCCGTACGCCAGCGCCGCCGCGGTGGGCTCGTTGAGGATACGCAGCACGTCGAGGCCGGCGATGCGGCCCGCGTCCTTGGTGGCCTGGCGCTGGTTGTCGTTGAAGTAGGCGGGAACGGTGACCACCGCCTTCTTCACCTCGTGCCCGAGGTAGTTCTCGACGATGGCCTTCATCTCCTTGAGCACCAGCGCGGAGATCTCGGGCAGGGAAAAGACGTTCTCGCGGATCTGGATGCGGACGGAGTTGTTCTCGCCCTCGATGATCTTGTAGGGCATCACCGCCTGCGCCTTCTTCACCTCGTCGGAGAAATAGAATCGCCCGATCAGGCGCTTCGCGCTGTAGACGGTGTTGTCCGCGTTGGTGATGATGTTCCGCTTGGCGCTGTTGCCGACGAGCACCGTGCCGTCTTCGAGAAAGCTGACCACGCTGGCGTGGGTGCGCTCGCCCCACTCGTTGGGGATGACGGCGGGCTGGCTGCTCTCGATGATCGACACGCAGCTGTAGCTGGTGCCGAGATCGATCCCGATCGCGATGTCGCCGGCTTCTGCCATAAGTGCCGCGAGTGTACGGGTGCGTCAGGACACGGTCAAACGGCGGAACATGGCGTCGCGGCGAGGGGTGCGCTACGATCCCACAAGGCGCACATTCGCTTTGAGGGAGGGTCGGTTGGCAGAGTTTCTCGCGATCCACCAGTCCGATGCGAGCCTGCTCGGCTGCTTGCTGCGCAGATTCGCCGGGCGGGTTTCCTTGGGCACGGCCGCGGCGGCAGGAGTCGGTTTCTTCCAGAGCGACGACGTGCTGCTGCGCAAGCGGCCGCTCGGCGGCCAGCCTGCGCTCCCGGAGCGCCTGGCGGAGGGCGTGGAGAGCGAGGCCGCGCTGATCTGCAGCGGGGTGGTGGGATCCTCGAAGGCGTTCCACGAGCAGATGACGCTGCCCTTCCGCTTCAAGCGCTGGCTCTTCGCCATCGCCGGACAGCCCGACGGGCTGACGCCGGTGCGCGCGCCCCTGCTGGCGACCTTGGCCGACCACCTCAAGCGCTCGGTCAAGGGCGACTCCGGCGCCGAGGTGCTTTTCTTCAGCTTCCTGGCCAGGCTGCGCGAGGCGGGGCGCCTCGACGATCACGACGTGGATGCGGAGACGGCGGCTCGGTCGCTGGCGGCGGCGGTAGGCGAGGCGGAGCGCGCGTTCGAGCAGATGGGGCAGCAGCTTCCGCCGCTGGCGCTGGTGGCCACCAACGGCCGCGTCATCGCCGGGCTGCGGCGCGGCCATCCGCTGCAGATCGGCGTGGTCGACGGGCTCATCCCCTGCGCTCGCTGCGAGATCGGCAACGGCGCCAGCGACCTGGATCCGCGGGTAAAGTCCCACCGCACGCTGCGCGCGGCGATGCTGCTCTCGGGCGCGACGGGAACCGAGGGCTTCCGCGAGCTGGCCGAGCGCGAAGTGATCGCCATCCCGCGCGAGCTGGACGAGGTCCAGAGTCTCTAGAACGCCGCCCGCTCCAGCACCAGCAGCCAGACGTTGCAGAGGAAGTGGCAGAGCGCCGCCCCCACGATGGTGCGCGTGCGGCTGCGCAGGAAGGCAAAGAGCAGCGCCGGAAAGAAGACCGCCAGCCGCCAGGGCGCCGGCGTGAGCAGGTGTCCGATGGCAAAGAGCGCCGCCGCCGCCAGCGCGCTCTTCACCGGGCTCCAACGCTCCTCGAAGCGCAGCGTCATGTATCCGCGGTAGAAGAACTCCTCGGAAAACGCCACCGCGGCGTTTCCCGCCATTTGCCCGACGAAAGTCCAGCTCGCCGGCAACTCGAGGTGGAAGCGCGGCGCTCCGCTGTACGGCGCCAGCAGCGCGCGCACATCCGCAGGGAGCCGCGGGAGCAGCGCGACGAAGCCGTAGAAAGCGGCCCCGAACAGGGGCAGCACCAGCGCGCACGCGCCCAGCGACCAGGCCAGATCGGCGCCGAGCCGATCGAACCGCCATCCGGCGTCGCGCGCGTCCTGGCCCCGTCTCTCCAGCAAGCGGAGGGGGGCGTAGAGGAACGCGGCGACCGCCACCGCGCCGGTGATCGTCTGTACCGGCGCCACCGCGCGCCCCAGCAGCGTCAGGGCCAGAAGCGCCAGCATCACCAGCGCCCACGCGCCGGCGGCCTCGCGGGCGGGATCGCGTGCGGTCAGCGCGCCACCGGCAGGCCGAGCGCCTTCCACTGGTTCATGCCGCCCTGCAG
>C688J18823_10001582_pt1 | contig 14135 bp, 13 predicted proteins | sample HopSoiMetagenom1_FD_18823 | JGI IMG/M metagenome (IMG submission 18823)
TCGACGTGCTGCCGACGCTCTCCAAGCCGATAGTCGCCGCCGTCGGCGGGCCCGCCGTCGGCATCGGCACCACGCTGCTCCTGCATTGCGACCTCGTGTATGCCACACCCGGCGCGCGCTTCCAGCTGCCGTTCGTACAGCTCGGCCTCGTGCCGGAGTTCGGCTCCACCTACCTGCTGCCGCTCCTCGGCGGCTACCAGCGCGCCGCCGAGCTCCTGCTTCTCGGGCGGCCCTTCAGCGCCGACAAGGCGCGCGAGGTCGGCATCGTCACCGCCGTGGTGGCGGAAGCCGACCTTCTCGCAGCCGCGGAGGCCGCGGCGCGCAGCCTCGCGGAGCTGCCGCCGGAGTCGATCCGGCTCACCAAGCGCCTGATGAAGTCGGCGCATGCCGGCGCGGTGAAGCAGCAGATCGCGGAGGAGAGCCGCATCTTCTTCGAGCGCCTGGCATCCCCGGAGGCCAAGGAAGCCATGAACGCGTTCCTCGAGAAGCGCAAGCCCGACTTCTCGCGCTTCTAATGCGAATCGCATTACTCCTCGCGCTGGTTGCGGGTTCCGCGCATGCCGACCTATACCGCTGGGTCGATCCGGCTAGCGGCTCGGTGAAGTTCTCCTCGCTGCCGCCATCGGACCCGCGCGTCGAGCCGGGCGTGGTGCGCTATAACGCGCCAGCGCTGCCCCCGAAGCCGGTCGCGGTCGCACCCGCCGCCAGCGGTCCCACAGCCGAGCTCGAATCGAAGTGGCGCACGCTGCTCACCGAGCTGATCGGCAGCCTCAAGCGTGGGGATTTGGCCAAAGGCTCGGACGACCTTCGCCAGCACCTGCAGGCGTACGAAGCGGTGCGATCCCAGCTCGATCGCCTGGATCCGGCTGGTGCCGCGCGGCGCGCCGCCGAGGCGGCGGTACTGGTCGAGCGCCTGAAGCAAGGCGCGACGGCGGCGCGATGAGCAGCATCCGCGAGCTCGAGTCGCGCGTCGGCCAGGAAGTCGGGGTCTCGCCCTGGGTCGAGATCACGCAGGAGCGCATCGACACCTTCGCCAAGGCGATCGGCGACTTCCAGTGGATCCACGTCGATGCCGAGCGCGCGAAAAACTCGCCCTTCGGCCGCACCATTGCGCACGGCTTCCTCACGCTCTCGCTTCTTTCGCATCTCTCCGAGCAGACCTTCGCGTTCACCGACCGCCGCATGGGCATCAACTACGGCCTGAACCGCGTGCGCTTCACGTCGCCGGTCCCGGTTGGCTCGCGCGTGCGCGCTCGCTTCACGCTCGCGAAGTTCGAGAAAATCGAGGGCAACGGCGTCCAGGTCACCTGGAATACCGTCGTCGAGATCGAAGGCGCGGCGAAGCCCGCACTAGTTGCGGAGTGGCTTGGACGCCACTACTACTAAAGAAAAGGGGTCAGAGCAATTTACCTGTAACACGTACGTGCGCAGCCTTAGGTGTTACAGGAAAATTGCTCTGACCCCATTCTCTGGACTGATATGACCCAACGGTGGAAGCAAAGGCCGCCCGGTTCCAACTGGGGCGACTTCGGGCCCGACGACCAGCGCGGGCGCATGAACTGGGTGACGCGCGAGAAGGTGCTGCAGGGCATCGCGGAAGTGAAGGAGGGCATCACCTTCTGCTGCTCGCTGCCGCTCGACTATCCCGGCGGGCAGGTGCTGAACCCGCGGCGCGCGCCGCCGCGCATCGCGGCCACGCAGCGCGATGGCAAGCAGTTCTTCTGCCGGCCGCTGGTCGAGTTCAACGAGAACATGACCGACGTGATCTGCGACGACCAGGTGCTGATGGCGCTGCAGTACTCGACGCAATGGGATTCGTTCGCGCACGTCGGCGGGCGCTTCGACGCCGACGGCGACGGAAGACCTGAGCTTCTCTTCTATAACGGCTTTCGCGCCGGCGAGGACGTGGTCCCGGCGTCCGACAAGAAAAGCGAAGGCTGGGACCGCTTCGAGGGCTCGCAGGCCAAGGCGCTCGGCATCCAGAATCTCGCCGAGCATGGCGCGCAGGGCCGCGGCGTCCTGGTGGACCTGCATCATCATTTTCAAAGACAGAGGAAGGCGATCGGCTACGACGACTGGATGCGCGTCCTGGAGAAAGACAAGGTCGTGGTGGAGAAGGGCGATATGGTTTGCATCTACACCGGCTTCGCCGATGTTCTCCTGGAAATGAACAAGGCGCCCGATCCAAAGCTGGTGAACGAAACCTGCACCGGCCTCAACGGCCGCGACGAGAAGCTCCTGCAGTGGATCAGCGATTCGGGCCTGGCCGTTCTCCTCGCCGACAACTACGCCGTTGAGCTGATCCAAGGCGGGCTCACGGATCCGCTGCCGCGCAAGCAGCCTTGGCTGCCGCTGCACGAGCACTGCCTCTTCAAGAACGGCATTCATCTTGGCGAGATGTTCTATTTCACCGAGCTCGCGCGCTGGCTGCGCGAGCACAAGAGGAACCGCTTCCTCTTCACCGCGCCGCCGCTGCGACTGCCCGGCGCCGTCGGCTCGCCCGCGACGCCGATCGCCACCGTATGAAGGTCGCGATCGTTACGGGCGGCTCGTCCGGCATCGGCGCCTCCACGGCGCGCCTGCTCGCAAAGCGCGGCTGGGCGGTTGCCATCAACTATGCGCACAACGCGGCGGCTGCAGAGCAATTGGCGCATGAGCTGAAGAACGCCATTTCGGTGCAAGCGGATGTGGCCGACGACGCGCAATGCAGGCGGCTGGTGAAAAGCGTGCTGGACAAGTACGGCTCGGTGGACGCGCTGGTGAATAACGCCGGCACGACGAAGGTCGTCGCGCATAACGATCTCGAAGGCATTGCGGCCGAGGATTTTCAGCGCATCTTCCAGCTGAACGTGATCGCGCCGTTCCAGATGGTGCGTGCGTGTGCGGACGCCTTGAAAAAAAGCCGCGGCGCCGTCGTCAATGTCTCTTCCGTCGCTTCGGTGCTCGGTACCGGCTCGTCCGTCGCCTACGCATCGTCAAAAGCGGCGCTCGAGACCATGAGCCTTTCGCTCGCGCGCTCACTGGCGCCCGAGGTGCGCGTGAACGTCGTCGCGCCCGGCCATACGAATACGCCCTGGCATCCCACGGTGCGCGGCCCCGAGCGCGCCGCGGAAATCGAGAAGCGCTATTCGTCGATCGCGCCGCTGAAACAGATCAGCCAGCCCGAAGACGTGGCCGATGCCATCGTCTGGCTGATCGAGGGGGCGCGCAGCGTGACGGGCGAGACGATCTACGTCGACGGCGGCATGCACATCGCCGCGCCCCGTTAATACAGTGATTTGTCGTCCCCGCGAAGGCGGGGACCCAGTTAGGAAATTGCGAATAAAAATAGCGCTACGGCTTTCTAACTTTCTAAACGGGGTCCCCGCCTTCGCGGGGAAGACGGCAGGTTGATGGAATTCGACTACATCATCGTTGGAGCGGGATCAGCCGGCTGCGTGCTCGCCAATCGGCTGAGCGAAGATCCGCGCACGCGCGTGCTGCTCATCGAAGCCGGGCCGCGCGATACGCACTTTTGGATCCACGTACCGCTGGGCTACGGCAAGCTGTTTACCAAGAGCGAAGTGAACTGGGGCTACGAATCCGAGCCCGAGCCGGCGCTGAACGGCCGGCGCATCTTCACGCCGCGCGGCAAGGTGCTGGGCGGCTCGTCCTCGATCAACGGCCTCGTCTACATCCGCGGCCAGCCCGAGGACTACGACGGCTGGGGCATTCCGGGCTGGGACTGGAAGTCGCTGCTGCCGTACTTCCGCAAGTCCGAGAACCAGCAGCGCGGCGCGAACGAATGGCACGGCACCGGCGGCCCGCTCGAGGTGAGCGACCTGGAGCGCCACGAGCTTTGCGATGCGTTCGTCGACGCCGCCGCCGCGACCGGCATCCCGCGCAACGACGACTTCAATGGCGCGAAGCAGGAAGGCACCGGCTACTACCAGGCGACGACCTGCCGCGGCCGGCGCTGCAGCACGGCGACGGGCTATCTGCGGCCGGTGGAGAAACGCCCCAACCTGGCTGTCGAAGTAAACACGCTGGTGACCAAGGTCGTCTTCGACGGCCGCAAGGCCGTGGGCATCCAGATCGGCGATCGCACCGTGCGCGCAACGCGCGAGGTGATCCTCTCCGGCGGCGCCTTCAACTCGCCGCAGCTCCTGCAGCTCTCGGGCGTGGGCCCGCGCGCGCTGCTGGAGAAGATCGGCATCCCGGTGGTGGCGGATCTTCCCGTGGGCGAGGGGCTGCAGGACCATTTCTATGTGCGCAGCTTCTGGCGCTGCAACAAGGCCGTTACGCTGAACGACGACATGCTCTCGCTGCCGCGCAAGATCGGCGTCGGCCTCAAATACCTGCTCAACCGGCGAGGTCCGCTCACCATCGCGGCGGGCTATGCCGCCGCCTTCGTGCGCACGCGGCCGGAGGTCAAGCGACCCGATGCGCAGATCTACTTCATCAACTTCTCCACCGCGAAGCGCGGCGGCGTGCTGCATGCTTTCTCCGGCTTCACCTGCTCGGTGTCGCAGCTGCAGGTCGAGTCGCGCGGCTCGGTGGCGATCCGCTCGCGCGACGCGCGCGAGGCGCCGTCCATCCGCTATAACTACCTCGCCACCGAGAACGATCGGCGCGTGATGGTCGACGGGCTGAAGTTCGTGCGCCGGATCTGCACCACGCCGCCGCTCAGCAGCTATGTGATCGGCGAGGAGTATCCCGGCGCCAAAACGAAAAGCGACGATGAGCTCCTCGACTTCGTGCGCCAGGCGGGCGAGACCGTGTTCCATCCGACGTCCACCTGCAGCATGGGCGCCGTCGTCGATGACAGGCTGAGGGTCAAAGGCCTGGGCGGCCTGCGTGTGGTCGATGCATCGGTGATGCCGTCCGTGCCTTCAGGCAACATCAACGCGGCGGTGATTGCCGTCGCCGAGAAGGCCGCCGACCTGGTGAAAACCATCTAATGTGGGAAGCATTCGCGCTGCTCTTGATCATTGCCGCCGCCTTCCTCTGGGCCGATAGCCTGAAGGCGCGCGAGCGCGCGATCGTGGCCGGGCGCAAGGCGTGCGAGCGCTACCAGCTGCAGTTCCTGGATGAGACGGTCGCCTTCACGCGCCTGCGCCTCGCGCGGGACGAGGAAGGGCAGGTGAAGATCAAGCGTACCTATACGTTCGAGTTCTCCGACACCGGAAACAATCGGCGCCACGGCGCCATTGTCATGTTGGGGGNCGANGTNGCGGACATGCATATGGAACCGTACAGGGTCCAATGAGCGACAAATGGCTNGCCGGNCGCGTGGTGGAGAACCGTCATTGGACGGAGAACCTGTTCTCACTGCGCGTGAAGGGCGCACCGCTGCGTTTCCAGGCTGGCCAGTTCGTGCGCATCGCGTTGGACGTGGACGGTCAACGGGTGGCGCGGGCATTTTCATTCGCCAACGCACCGGATGACGAGCTGCTGGAGTTCTATGGTGTGGTGGTGCCGCAGGGGCCGCTGTCGCCGCGCCTCAATCGGCTGCAGGCGGGCGATGCGCTCTATGTGGCGCCCAACCCGGCGGGTTTCCTCGTCCTTTCCGAAGTGCCGGACGCCGAGACGCTATGGCTCATCTCGACCGGCACCGGGCTCGCGCCCTTCGTCTCGATCCTGCGTACCGAGACGCCTTGGAAGCGCTTCAAGAACGTGGTGGTCGTGCACGCCGTGCGCTGGGGGAACGAGCTCGTCTACCGCGACGTCATCGCCGCGACCCCCGCGAGATACGTTTCGTTCGTCAGCAGAGAAAAATGGCAGGGCTCGCTCGAGGGCCGGATCCCGGCGGCGATTGCCGACGGACGGCTGGAAGCAGCCGCCGGCGTGAAGCTCGCGCCGGAGAGCTCGCATGTCATGCTGTGCGGCAATCCCCAGATGCTGAAAGACGTGCAGGCGCTGCTCGTGGCGCGCGGAATGAAAAAGCACCGCCGGCGCGCGCCGGGCCATATCACGGTGGAAAGTTTCTGGTGAGGATTTTTTGCACACTCCTCGCCACGCTCCTGATTTGTAGCTGCAGCACGGTGCGGCTCGTCTATGAAAACGCCGAGACCTACATCCGCTGGCGCGCCACCGACTACCTCGAAGTCGAGGGCGAGACGGCCGACCAGCTCGACGAAGCCATCGCGAGCTTCATGTCGTGGCACCGAAAAAATGCATTACCCAAATACGCCACGTTGTTGGACGAAGGCGGGCAGCGTTTTGCGCGCGGGCTCGGCCCGGATGACCTTAATTGGGGGTACGATTCCGTGATGATGCAGGCGCGGGAGAGCCTGCGCGTCGCGGCGGAAAGAATCGCACCCCTGCTCGACCGGCTGACGCCGGCGCAGATTGCGCACCTGGAGCGCCAGCTGGCGGACGACAACCGCAAGTTCGCCCGCGAGAACCTGCGCGGCGGCGAGCGCGAGCAGCGCAAGCGCCGCACGGAGCGCAATGTGGAAAGACTGGAGGACTGGGTGGGGAGACTGTCGCAGGCCCAGATCGACCGCGTGGCGCAGTACTCGGCCCGCGCGCCGCTCCTCGACGAGATGCGCGACCGCGACCACAAGCGCCTGCAGGCCCTGCTCATCGCCATGATCCGCGTCAGAGAGGCGCGTGCGCGCCTGCCGGATCTCGCGGTCGGCTGGGAACGCGATCGGGAGCCGGCATACGCCGCAGCACTCGTCGCCTCGCGCAAGGAATACTTCGCGATGGCGCTCGACATCGATAAGAGCCTTTCGGCCAAGCAGCGCGAGCGCGCGCAACGCAAGCTCCGCGGTTACGCGAACGATTTCCGGCAGCTCGCGCCGTGAACGAGCCGCGCCCGATAGCGCCGTTCGACACCGAAGCGGGCCTGCGCCCGGACGAGACCGGCTACGCCGGCCGCACGCGCTATACGCAGCTCGAATACCAGGCGCTCCTCGACAACGCGTCGATCGGCATCGCCTTCACGCGCGAACGGCGCTTTTTCCTCTGCAACGCGCGCTTCGCGGAGATGCTGGGTTACGAGGCGCGCGAGCTGATCGGCCATCCGGGCGAGATCGTCTACCCCTCGCGCGAAAGCTACGAGGCGCTCGGGCGCATCGCCATTCCGCTCCTGCGCTCGGGCAAGCAGCTCGACCTCGAGTGGGAGCTCAAACGCAAGGACGGCACGCGCCTTCTCTGCCGCATCATCGCCAAGTCCCTCGACGCGCAGAACCCGCAGCACGGCACCGTCTGGATCGCCGAGGACATCACCGACAAGCGCCGGCACGCCGACGAGGTGGTGCGCCTGGTGCGCGAGCAGGAAGCGATCCTCGGCACGGCGTCGATCGGCATCGTGTTCATCCAGGACCGGCGCATCGTCCGCTGCAACAAGCGCTATGAAGAGATGTACGGCTACGGCGCCGGCGAGCTCGAGGGCAAGTCCACCAGCATCCTCTACGGCGACGCCATCGACCTCGAGCGCGTGCAGGACATCTACGCGCAGCTCGCGCGCGGCCAGACCGTGCGGCGCAGCGAGCTTCGGCGCCGCAAGGACGGCAGCACTTTCTGGATGCGCATCGACGGCCGCGCCGTCGACCCGCAGGACCCGCACAAGGGCACCGTCTGGACCTGCGAGGACGTCACCGAGACGCGCAAGGCCTCCGAGCAGCTCGAGCGCGTGCTCGCCGAGCAGCAGGCGCTCCTCAACAACGTGGTGGTCGGCATCGCCTTCTCGCGCGATCGCAAGATCGCGCGCTGCAACCGCCGCTTCGAGGAAGTGTTCGGCTTCGCGCCGGCGGCCGCCATCGGCGCGAGCTGGCGCGAGCTCTATTTCACCGAAGAGGAATACGAGCGGCGCACCGATATCTACGACGACCTCGACCACGGCCGCACGCACTCGCGCGAGGCGTGGCTGCGCCGGCAGGACGGCTCGGGGTTCTGGTCGCGCATCTCGGCGCGCGCGGTGGAGCCCGGCGATCCGACGCGCGGCTATGTATTCCTCTTCGAGGACATCAGCGAGAGGAAGCGCGCCGACGAGGTGCTGCACCGGCTGCTGCGCGAGCAGGACGCGGTGCTCGAGAACGCGCTCGCCGGCATCATCTTCGTGCGCGAGCGGCACATCGTGCGCTGCAACCGCCGCTTCGAGGAGCTGTTCGGCTACTCGCCGGGCGAGCTGATCGGCCAGTCCACCCGCTTCATGTTCCAGAGCGACGAGGAGTACGAGGGCGGCGGCGACGCGGTGTACGCGGCCGTGTGGCGCGGCGAGACGCAGCAGCTTCGCCGACAGCACGTGAAAAAGGACGGCGACCTCATCTGGTGCTCGATCTCCGGGCGCGCGGTGCAGGAAGGCGACCCGGCGCAGGGCTCGGTGTGGCTCTTCGAGGACATCACCCACCAGCACGAGGCCGAGGAGCGCATCGAGCGCGCGCTCGCCGAGCAGGAGCTGATCCTCGACAACGCCACCGTCGGCATCGCCTTCGTGAGGAACCGCATCATCCAGCGCACCAACCGCTTCCTCGAGGAGATGGTCGGCGCGGGCCCGGGCGAGCTGGTGGGCGAAGCCTCTTCGGTGCTGTTCGCGGACCGCGACGACTGGGAGCGCGCCGGCTCGCTCGCCCAGATGACCACGCTGCCCGGCGGCACGCACGACGCCGAATGGCGCTTCAAGCGCCGCGACGGCACGACCTTCCGCTGCCGCACGCGCGGCCGGCGCATCGACCTCGGCGACGAGCTGCAGGAGTGGATCTGGAGCTTCGAGGACGTCACGGCCGAGCGCGAGGCCGACTTTCGCGTGCAGCGCGCGCTTGCGGAGCAGGAGCTGATCCTCGACAACGCCACCGTCGGCATCGCGTTCCTGAAGAACCGCAGCTACCAGCGCTGCAACCCGACCTTCGAGCAGATGTTCGGCTACGGGCCCGGCGAGCTCATCGGCCGCAGCACCGAGGAAATCTACTGCACGCGCGAGGAGCACTCGGCGGACGGCGCCTGGTACGAGCAGATGCGCGACGGGCGCGCCATCACCACCGAGCGCCAATACCGCCGCAAGGACGGCACCACGTTCTGGTGCAAGCTCGTCGGCAAGGCCATCGACCCGGCGCATCCGCTGCAGGGCACGATCTGGATCTACGACGACGTCACGGCCGAGCACATCACGCGCGCCACCCTGGAGGCGTCGCGCGACGCGCTGGAGCGAGCGGTGGCCGAGCGCACCATGGAGCTGGAAGAGGCAAAGGCCCGCGCCCAGCACTTGGCGGACCATGACGCGCTCACGGGTCTTCCTAACAGAAGATTATTGGAAGACCGGCTCACGCAGGCGCTCGCGCTCTCGCAACGGAACAAGAAGCAGACCGCGGTGATGTTCATCGACCTCGACCGCTTCAAGCCGATCAACGACTCGCTCGGCCACTCGGTTGGCGACGTGCTGCTGAAGGAAGTGTCGCAGCGCCTGGTGAACCAGCTGCGCGTCGGCGACACGATCTGCCGCATCGGCGGCGACGAGTTCGTCGTGGTGCTGCCGGAGGTCAAGCGCTCGTCGGACGCCGCGCAGGTGGCGCAGAAGGTGATCGAGCAGGTATCGATGCCGCTGATGGTCGACGACCGCGAGCTCGCCGTGTCCTGCTCGATCGGCATCGCCGTGTTCCCGGACGACGGCGCCGACGCCGAGACGCTGATCCGCAACGCCGACGCCGCGATGTACCACGCCAAGGAGCTGGGACGCGCGAACTACCAGTTCTTCACCGAGCAGATGAACCAGGCGGCCTCGCGCCGCCTCGCGCTCGAGACGGATCTGCGCCGCGCGGTGAACAAGGACGAGCTGCGCCTGCACTACCAGCGCATCGTCGACGCGAAGACCGGCGAACTGCGCGGCCACGAGGCCCTGGTGCGCTGGCAGCACCCCGAGCGCGGCCTGGTGCCGCCGGGAGAATTCATCCAGATCGCCGAGGAAACCGGATTGATCCTGAAGATCGGCGAGCGCGTGCTGCGCGAGGCGTGCCACTGGGCGCAGGCGGTGCGCGGAGAGCGCGACCTGCAGATCGCGGTCAACCTGTCGCCGCGGCAGTTCAACGACCCCAAGCTCGTCCAGGTGGTGGCGCGCTCGCTCAAGGAAAGCGGCCTGCCGCCGAGCCTCCTCGAGCTCGAGATCACCGAGACGCTCGCCATGCAGCAGACCGACATTACCCTGGGCACGCTCAACCGCCTGAAGAAGCTCGGCGTGTCGATCGCGATCGACGACTTCGGCACCGGCTACTCGAGCCTCGCGTACCTGAGGCGCTTCCCGGTCGACAAGCTGAAGATCGACCGCACCTTCGTCGACGACATCCCGCAGGACCACGAGCAGGCCGCCATCGTCTGCGCCATCGTCGCGCTCGCCCACGCCCTCGAGATCGAGGTGATCGGCGAAGGCGTCGAGACCGAGGCGCAGCGCGACTTCCTCAACCGCTGCGGCTGCGATTACATCCAGGGCTTCCTCATCGGCCGGCCGGAAGATCCGGACACCGCCGAGAAATCCGTTCCCACCCTCGATCAGCGACAGGCCCCGTCTTCGGACGAAGAGCGGAAATGAAATTGCGCTCTGCTCTTTCTAGGTTTCGCCGCCGGCGGCGATTCCTGGCCGCGGCAGCTGCAGCGCTTGCTGCCGTTTCGCTGCCCACATTGGCCCAGACGCCGGACCGGCCGAGGCGAATCGGTTTCCTGGCCGGCGGCATTCGGCCCAAGGATGGCCGCGCGCCGGCGCGCCTGCGTGCGGGTCTTGCCGAAGCCGGTCATATCGACGGGCGGGACGTGGTTTATGAAGCGCGATGGGCTGAAGGCGATTTCGCCCGGCTCGCGCAGCTCGCCGATGAGCTCGTCTACCTCCGCTGCGACGCCATTGTCGTAGTGGGCTGGCAGCCCACGCAGGCACTCGCGCGTGCGACCACCACGATTCCAATCGTCACCGTGGCGGCGGGTGACGCCCTCGGCACAGGGCTGGTCTCCAGCCTGTCGCGTCCGGGCAAGAACGTCACCGGACTGTCCGACATGGCGATAGAGCTCGCCGCCAAGCGCATGCAGATCCTCAAGGAAGCCGTTCCCGCAGCAACCCGCATTGCAGTGCTGTGGAATGCCGACGACCGGGCGATGACCCTGCGATACGGCGAGATCGAGTCGGCGGCGCGCACGCTGGGGATCAACGTTCAACCGGTTGCTGTGCGCAGATCCGAGGATTTCGATACGGCGCTTTCGAAGCTTTCACGCGAACGGCCCGATGCCCTTTTCCTGGTATCCGACGTACTGACTGCGGGAAACCGAAGGCGGGTCATCGAGTATGCCGCGGCAAACCGCGTGCCTTCGATGTACGAATACGCGTCTTACGTCGAAGACGGCGGGTTGCTTTCCTACGGCCCGAGCCTCGACGACATCTTCTACCGCGCAGCCTATTACGTCGACCGAATAATCAAGGGCACGAAGGTGGGCGACCTTCCGATGGAACAGCCGACGCGCACCTACCTGTATATCAACGCACGCACAGCCACTGAGCTCGGTCTGTCGATTCCCCCAACCGTCCTGTACCGCGCCGACAAAGTGCTCAATAGCGCGGCGTTCGCTAGATGACTTTGCCTTTCCTTTCCTTCACCATCGATTCCAGCGCCTTGAGGTTGACCTCGACGCCGGCCATGTTCGGATTCACCTCCAGCGCCTTGCGGTACCACTCGATCGATTTCTCGTAGTCGTCGAGCCGGTAGTAGATCTGCCCGAGGCCGGAGAGCGCGCCGAAGTGCCGCGGATTCCGCTTCAGCACCTGGTCGCAATCGGCAATCGAGCGCTTGAAGTCGCCGACGAGGTAATAGACGGTAGCGCGCTTGTTCCACCCTTCGGCGAAGTCGGGCTTCTTCTTCACCACTTGCGAGAACGTGGCGATCGCCGCCTGGTTGTCGCCGTCCTCCATTTGCTGCACGCCGCGCGCCATGAGCTCGTCGACGGCCGGATCGCCGGAGCGCGTCCAGACCGCCCACAGGCCGCGCTCGGCATAGGCCCGCACGAATTGATTCTCGTCGCGCAGCTTCTCTTCCAACAGTTTTGTATCCGTCATGTTTCCGTGGTTGGCGAACCACACGATCGCTTCCATGCGTGCCGTGCTGTCGGCCCCTGAAAGCTTAGCGAGCGCTTCTTCGCGCGATTTAGGAAGCTCGGGGAATGCGGGCGTGGCGGCCAGTGTTAGCGCACTCGCAAGGAGTACGATTCGCAGCACAGCCACCCGGGAGAACATCGTCGCCATGAAATCGGTTCTTTTGATCTTAGCGCTAGTCGCCGCCATCCAACCCGCCATCGCCGCCGACTCGCCGTCCAGCATGTCCTCGTCGCGCGCCGACCCGGCGATGGAGCGCTACCAGGCCGCCGCGCAGCAGAACGACTGGAAGAGCGCCGCCGCGGCGATGCAGGCCGCCGTCTCGGCCAATCCGAACAACCCCGACTANCACAACCTNTACGCCTATTCGCTCCGCAAAAGCGGCACCTCCGAGATGGACCAGGTGTTCAAGCATTACAACGAGGCGCTGCGCCTGGACCCGAAGCACAAGGGCGCGCACGAGTACATCGGCGAGGCGTACCTGCAGGTCGGCAACGTTGCCAAGGCGAAGGAGCACCTGGGCCAGCTCGACAAGATCTGCTTCTTCGGCTGCAGCGAGTTCAACGGCCTCAAGCAGGCGATCTCCACCTACGAGGCGAAGACCGTCAAGTAGCCTGAATCAAGCGAGAATGCGGCGATGCGCCGCCTTCTCGCCGCTCTCGTTCTTGCCGCCGCCCTTCCAGCGGCCGCGCAATACCCGTCGAAGCCGGTTCGCCTCGTCAATCCGTTCACCGCCGGCGGGCCGCTCGACCTGATGGCGCGCCTTCTCACCGAGCGGCTAACCCCGGCGCTCGGCAAGCCGGTCATCGTCGACAACAAGCCCGGCGCGGCCGGCAACGTCGGCGCGGCGGAGGTCGCGCGCTCGGCGCCCGATGGGCACACCGTGCTCCTCACGCTTTTCAGCATCATCACCACCAATCCGCATCTGTATCCGAACCTGCCGTTCGACCCGCTGAAGGATTTCGCGCCGGTCATCGCGCTCGCCGTGTCCGATTCCGTCGTCGTGGTGCATCCGTCGGTGCCGGCGCAATCGATGAAGGAGCTGATCGCCTACGCTCGGGCGAATCCCGGCAAGGTGAACTACGCGTCCGCCGGCAAGGCGTCGCCGGGCCATCTCACCGCCGAATACTTCGCGCGCCATACCGGCGCACAGATGACGCACATTCCGTACAAGGGCAATGCCGAGGCGATCCGCAGCGTGCTCGCGGGCGAAACGCAGGTGATGTTCACCCCCACGACCGGCGCGCTCGCGCTCGTGCAGGCAGGCAAGCTGAAGGCGCTCGGCGTCTATCTCACGGACCGCGTCGCCGAGCTGCCTAACGTGCCGAGTCTCGAAGCGCAGGGCATCGCCGGCTTCGACCAGAAGAATTTGCCGTTCTGGTATGGCGTGCTGGTGCCGGCCGGCACGCCGCGCGACGTGGTGCAGCGACTGAACGGCGAGATGATGAAGGTCCTCAAGGACCCCGAGGCCTCGCAGCGCATGCGCGCCGCGCGCATTTTCCCCACCGGCAGCACGCCGGAAGAGTTCGGCGCGCTCATCCGCGACAGCTATGCGGCCTGGGGCAAAGTGATCCGAGACACGGGCGTCAAGGGCGAGTAGTGCAACCCAACTTCGTCTTCATCATGGCCGACGACCTCGGCTACGCTGATCTCGGCTGCTATGGCGGGCGCCTCGGCTGTTCTCCCGTGCTGGATCGTATGGCCGCCGACGGTCTGCGTTTCACGCAGGGCTATGCCAATTCTTCGGTCTGCTCGCCCACGCGCTTCGCGCTGATGACCGGGCGCTGGCAGCACCGCCTGCGCGGCGGCGCCGACGAGCCGATCGCGAGCGTGCGGCGCGGCAGCGCGACGCTCGGATTGCCGCCGGAACATCCCACGCTTCCATCCTTGCTCGCGAAGGCGGGCTACCAGACGGCGCTGGTCGGCAAGTGGCACCTCGGCTGGCTGCCGCACTTCGGGCCGCTGAAGAGCGGCTACCAGGAGTTCTTCGGCGCGATGTCGGGCGGGCTGGATTACTTCACGCACCGCGACTCCGCCGGCGCGCACGACCTGTGGGACGGCGAGCGCGAGTGCCAGGATGCCGGCT
>C688J18823_10001584_pt1 | contig 14115 bp, 10 predicted proteins | sample HopSoiMetagenom1_FD_18823 | JGI IMG/M metagenome (IMG submission 18823)
TCGGTTCCGAGGCCCGATTACGTGTGGCTCGTGTGGGCCGCCTGCGGCAGCGATGAGTCGGCATGCGGCTGGTCGGGCTGGACGATCGAGGTCGCCTTGAGGCGCTCCGCGACTCGTCAGCCTACGAGCACTCTCGATGAAAATGTCCCGGCCGACGACCGCCTACAATGTCCGAATTGTGGAAGGGCACTGTTTCGTACGGACATCTCACTGCGCCTGGAGCCCTCGGCGGATCAGCGACACGCTCAGGGAGAGGCGGGCGTCGATTACGAGGTGAGTCCGATCGAGTACGAGTAACGTGAGGGTCACTCCTCGCCCATGTCGACGAAGAGCATCTCGACGTTCTGGCGCGGTCGATAAGACCAAAGCTGGAATACGGATTTCACGGATTTTACCGATTCTACGATTGGTCCTCGCCGAGTTCAGCGCCGTGCGCAACGAACCCGAACGAGACCTTTGTTAGCGGCGCCGACAATCGGAGGGTGTGAGGAGCGCGTTGCTGCCCTGTGAGATGGTGCTCGCCGCGGATTTGTCGTGTTCGCGTTTATGCGGTGAGTTCAGCGTTCGAGGTACACGTCGGCGAAGTAGCCCGAGAGCTCGAACATGAATGGCTCAGATGCACCCACGGGGTGCCAAACGAGGGTGTCTAAGACGATCTCCGGCCGATCATCGTTAGGTGCCCAGCGTTCGACGAGCCGCGCGTTGAGATCGATCACCCAGTACTCGGAGACGTGCCGCTGATACAGCGCACGCTTCGTCACTCGATCGTAACGCGCGCTGCTCGGAGAGATTACCTCGGCGGCGACGAGCAGCTCTCGCGCCGGCATCTCCGTGAGTAGCCGCCGCGCCTCGTGCGCGGACGTTACGAACACGTCTGGCTGAACGAGGGACTCGGTTTCGAGCTCGACGTCGAACGGTGAGACGTATGCGACGCCAATGAGGTGCCTTCGCACGTACGCGTCGAGCACGGCAAACAGGAGACCGACAGCGCTCTGATGCACGCTCGCCGGCGAAGGAGTCACCAGCAGTTCACCCGCCACGAGCTCGTATCGAGGCGACGCGAGCGGGGCGTCCGCGATGAGTTGGCGGACCTCGTGCGCCGTCCACCGGCGTCCCTGTAGAGCAGGCATAGCCATAATGTGCTCGGCTCCGAATTGGCAGGACAAGTGGTCATCCCTCAGCATGCGAATCCCACCCCTAACCAGCCGTCATCCTGGAATCGCAGGCGGGATCAGAACCGCGCATCGAGTGAGAAGTCCACTCGCCAGCGCTGCTCCGGCCAGATCCCGCGCGCGACGTCGATGCGCGCCATACCATCGAGCAGCGAGAGGCCAATGCCCGCGCCGGAGAGCGGACGCCCTGGCTTGCTGAACTCGGTGCGCGCACCGGCCCAGCCAACGTCATAGAACAGCGACGGACGCGCAGCGAGCATGCGGCCCAGTCCAAGCTCCGCGCGGCCGAGCCAGAATGTGTCGCCGACGCGTCCCGCGCCGTCGGGCTTGGCAAACTGGCCACGCACCGTCTGCAGACCGCCAAGATAGAAGGCGCGCTGCGGCGGGAGGTCGCCGATCGAACTGCCGGCCGCGCCGGTGAGCGCGGCGCTGAAGCGCCCGATGCCACGCGCGAGCGTCGCCTCGACGAGACCGCGCCCGTAGCCCGTGTTCCCGAGCGCATCACTCCGATCCGTGAACGCCGCCTCCGCCCGAAGGCGTGTGTCGAGCCGCGTGCCTAACGGGTCGGCGCCGCCGAAGGTGCGCATGATGCTCCCGCCCGCGCCGATGGCGGTGAGCGGCGCGGCGGCGATGTTGGGCTGGAAGCGGGCGCTGCCTAACAAGTTGCCGAGCGACGCCTGGGTATTCGGCTCGACGCCGGCGCTGTCCTGGCGCTCGGCGAAGAGGCGCCACTGCGTTCGCGCCGAGAGGAACGAGCCGATGCCGTCGCGCGTGCCGGTGAGCTCGGCGCCCCAGCTCCGATAGTAGAAGCCCTCGTCGCGCGCGTAGAGCACGTTCGCCAGTGACGCGCCGAAGGAGAGCGGAGCGCCCCAGTCGTCGTTGGCGACGGCGAGCCGATGATACGCCGTGAGCCCCAGCCCCGCGCGGCCATTCGAGCGCACGATGCCGAGGTCGCCGTTAGGCACCCAATCGCCGGTGCCGATGCGGCCCACGAGCCGAGCCGTGTATCCCTTGCCGAGCACGGAGGTTGCCGATCCACCTAACGAGAGCCCTTCGATCTTGTTGTAGCGGACGAGATCGAGCCCAGTGTGCAGCACCGGCTTCTGGGGTGCCCACCCGGGCTGCAGTCCGTAGTCCAACGTGCCGAGCAGTGCGTCGCGCTCGGCTGCGCCGAAGAGCTCCTCGCCCGTTCCGTAGACGGAGCCGGGTAGATCGGGCGATGTCGCGAAGTGCGACGTGTCGCATGGCATCCGGATCGCCATTCGCACTGCTCCCTTGAAACGCGAGCTCGTGCCGGCGTAGTAGGTGCTGTCCCCACGCGAGCAGGCCTCGCGGCGCCGGACGATCTGCCGGGCCCGCGCGGCGCGGTAGTTCGCGGCGCGCTCCATCTCTCGCGCCGAGAGGGTGTCGCCCTTTGCGCGAGCCGCGCTCGCGGCGGTACGCAGACTGTCCGCGAGCCGCGAGTCGTGTCGCACGATCGAATCTTCACGGGCGACGCGCGCCGCGAGCGACGTGTCCGCGGTGCGCGCCCGGCGGTCGGCGTCTCCGCCGATGCTGAGCGTTCCACCGGTTGCCCACGTCGTGTCGTCACGCGCGGCCTGCGGCGGCAGCGGCACCGGATCCGTGCCGTTGATGCTGTTGTACTGGAAGCGCTCCTCGACTCTGATCGGCAGTCGCATGAAGCTCCCTCGCGCCTCTCCCTCGGCGACGTTGCGCTTCGGGAGCCAGAAGCGGCCCTCATAGAGCCCGTACTCGACCGTGATGGCGCTGATGGTCGCATGCATCTCGCCCAGCATCGCGCGCACCCAGAAGGGCGCGTCGTCGTCGTTGCGTGGGTGCGCGACGCGGGCTCTCGCCTCACGACCCGCGGCACTCGTGTCGGTGCGCGCGAGCTCCTCCCAGTGATCGCGCTCGCGGCGGCTCTCCTCGCGCGCGCTCTGCCAGATGTCCATCTCTGCCGCCATGCGATACGCGGCGCGCACGAGATTGCCGCTCTCGACGTCGAACCAGAACGAGCCGACGAACGCACGCCACTCCGGCTTGCGCGCCGTTATGCGCAGCTCGCGCAGCGCGATGGCCTGTCCGTCGGGCAGGCGAATGCTCACCGAGTCGCCGGTCGCGTACTTGTAATACGCCTCGGCGCCGCCGGCGAGGGGGTGCAGCATGTCGTTTTCGTTCACCTCCGCCTGCGCGACACGCATGTTGCTCGAGGGAATCCAGAGCGCTTCGCGTCCGGGGAAGAAGGGAATCGGCGTCGCCGCGGTGAGGTCGAGCTGGGCCTTTCCCATCGGGAATCCGGTGCGTCGACCCGTCGGCTCGACCCAGAGTCCCGATTCGCGCGCCCACGTGACGTGCGAGGCTTGCTCGGTGCGCATCAGCAGCCGGTCGCGTCCGAACCGCTTCAGCCCGACGCCGATGGTGATCCCGAGATAGCTCTTGGCGTCGTACGCGCGAAGAGCGGAGTCGCGCGCGAGACGCGCCTCCCGGGCGCGCTCGAGCAGCGTGCGCGCGCGGGGGTCGGCGAAGGCGGTGCGCGCCAGCTCCGGTGTCACCGTCTGCCGCCGCGCCGGCGGCTGAGCGCCTAACGGGGCACCGGCAGCGGCGGCAATGAGGAGCGCGGCTGCGTCGCGTCTCAGGCGCTGAATCAGCATTATGTCGAGAGACCCTGACGCGGGTGATGGATTTCGAGTCCAGTGGAAGTAGAGCTGAGCTCGCGTACCCTCGGACAGAGCGAAAGTTGCGTCAATTCCGCGTCAGCTGGTCGGCGACATGGCAATCGTAAGGCGCTGCGTGTCGCCTGAGGGGCAACTGCATCGCGGGCCGGGCTTCGCCGGTACGACGATCGTGCGCTGCACCGTCTCATAGAACGGCGCGGCAATCTCGACGTTATACGTGGCCGAAGTGCCATTGATGAAGCACATATTTGCCGACGGCCCAACGTTGCACGGGAGTGGCCCTCCGTTTGGCAGCAAACGATACGAGGCAGAGGTGAGCGGAGTGCCGGCTGGGCTGCCCGTGAGTGTTATCTCAACCGCGACGGGGATGGGGCAGGGTACCGCGGGGCAAGGCTCCTCCGTACGCAGGCAGGCTCCGGCGAGCACAAGTAGTACCCCCAATGTGGATCGCGATTGCATCATGCCTCCGTTTGACAGCGTCGACGCGTGCCTTCGAGCCCTACCTGACCCGCAGGCCAAGGCTGCTTATAAAATGAAACGAGGGACATGCTCGAGAGCAGGTCCCTCGTTCCGTTCGTCATACGCGCTCATCCGATGAGAAGCGCGCAGATCAGGAGCACAAGAGCTATGGCCCCGCGGGGGTCGGTGCTTCGGCGGCCGCGCCGCGGATGGATTCGCGCCGCTTGACCTCGGCCTCACGATCGTGGAACGCGAGCCCGAAGAAGACCAGAATCACGGCCGCGAACACCGAGGGGAGAATCCAGAAGCTCTTCCACTGTTCGAGCGCGAGCGCGGGCGCGCCGGCGAGGAAGCGATTGTAGACGTTCCCCGCGACCTGCGCGCCGATGAGCATGCCGACGCCGTACGTCACGAAGACGAAGAAGCCCTGCGCCTGTCCACGGATGGCCGGGGTCGACTTCTTGTCGACGTAGATCTGGCCGGTGACGAAGAAGAAGTCGTAGCAGATGCCATGGAGGAGAATGCCTAACGCGATCATCCAGTACACCGCGGTCGGCGCGGCGGCCGCGAAGAGCGCGTAGCGGAGCACCCATGCTCCCATGCCGGCCAGGAGCATCTTCTTCACGCCCCAGCGCGCGAAGAGCACCGGCATCGCGAGCATGAAGAGCATCTCCGACATCTGACCGAGCGTTTGCGTAGCGGCGATGTTCTTGACCTTTGCCGCCTCGAGGAAGAGCTGGGTGAAGTTGTAGTACGCGGCGAGCGGAATGCAGATCAATAGTGCGCTCGCCACGAACACGTAGAACGACGTGCTCCCGAGCTGCTTGAACGCGTCGATGCCGATGATGCTCCGCGCCGACACCGCTTGGCCGCGCGCGGGTGCCGGCGTGTGCGGCAGGCCGAAGCTGAACGCGGCGAGCACGAGACTGGCGATCGCGGCCGAATACAGGGGGAGGGACGTCTTCTCAGCCTGCCCACCGCTGACGAACTTGCTGAGGACGAAGCTGATGAACAGCCCCGCGATGATCCACCCGATCGTTCCCCAGACGCGGATCTTCGGGAAGTCCTTCTCCTGGTCGGCGATGTGGTGGAAGCCTAACGAGCTGGAGAGTCCCAGCGTCGGCATGTAGCAGAGATTGTAGAGCAGCAGAATGACGATGAAGAGCGTTGGATTGCCCGTGGTACGCGGCGCGATGAGCAACAGCAGACCGCCGATGAGATGCAGGAGNCCGAAGACGCGCTCGGTCGCGAAGAACCGGTCGGCGATGAGACCGACGAAGAACGGCGCGACGATCGCNGCGACGGGATTCACGGTGAACGGCCAGTGGGTGAGCGTCTCCATCCCCTGGTTCTGCATGAATACCGCGATCGTCGTATACCACGCNCCCCAGACGAAGAACTGGAGGAACATCATTATCGAGAGTCGGGTCCGGATTCCGCTCATGGCAGCACCTTGATCTTGATGTTGCGGAGCCAGAGTGCTCCGTCGTGATCGCCCTGGATGGCGAGGTAGCCCTCGCTCGCCTTTCCGTAGTTCGGGTAGTCGGCGAACTTGCTCTTCTTGACGCGCGCCGTCCAGTCCTTGCTGCCTAACGTGTAAGTCACCATCCGGTGACCGTTGAGCCAGTGCTCGACGTGGTTCCCGTTGACGACGATCCGGCTGTGGTTCCAGTGGCCGGCCGGGTGCAGATGCCCCTTGGGTGCAGGGTAGAGCGCGTAGTCGGATCCGGCCGACGTCAGACGGCTCTTGCCGTCAGGATGGCCCTTGTCGTCGAGGAGCTGGTACTCGGGCGCGCTCCAGTAGATCGCGTCGTACTCCTCGGTGCCGCGATAGAAGACCCCGGCGTTGCCCTTGGGCGCGAGCTTCCAGTCGAGCTGCAGGTCGAAGTTGCCGTACTTGTCGGTGCTGACGATGTCGTGGGCTGGCTTGCTCTTCGTCAGGGTGCCGTTCTCGACGTGCCATTCCGCCGGCAGGCTCTGAGACTTGTAGCCGCGCCAACCGGTGGTGGTGGTTCCGTCGAAGAGGAGCTTCCAGCCGGCCTTCTGCTCGGCGGCGGTGAGAGTGTTGGGAGCGGCGGCGGGCTTGCCGGTCTGCTGCTGGCTCTGCGCGGTCGCGACGGCGAGGAGGAGAGACGCGGTCGCGATGGTGAGTGCAATTGGGCGACGGTGCATTGGCGCGGGGTAAAGGTGCGCCTAAGCTGGCCACGATGGCGGGACGTGGCAAGACCGCTGCACGCCCCCGCGTGGGAGGCCGCCAGCGGCTATCTGGCCTTCTTCGCGTTCACCGCGGCGACGAAGCGCTGCGCGTCATCGGGCCGGAAGCTCTCGAGCAGCTTCTTGCCGCCGACTTTAGTATTCGCTAACAGCCGTGGCTCGCGGCCGTTGACGTCGAGGACGATCGCCCCGTTCTCGTAGCGGGCGTCGCGGACGTCGGCGATCGGGTACTCGAACTGCTGGCCGAGCGTCGACTGGACCGTCTTCTTCACGAAGCGCTCGATGGAGCCGCCGAAGCCGGAGTCCTTGAGCGCCGTCGTGTCGGTCTCCTTCCGCACCTTCGCCATCGTCTTGTCGGAGAGCCGGACGACGATCTTCTGGCCGACGACTGCCATGTCGACGCTGCTGTCCTCGTTGGTGATCTTCATGTCACCCGGGCCGAGGGTGAGCGCGGAATCGCGTTTCGTCGCGCTTCCCTGACTCGTAGCACCGGGATTCGGATCGGGATTGATCCCGGGGTCGGGATTGGGATTGTCCTTCCGGCCGCAGGCCAACAGCACCACGAGCGTGGCGGCGAGCACTACCGGCGCAGAACGCCTCATCTCACAATCCTCCGCGGTCGATGTTCTTGAGCTCGAGCTGCAGCGTGCCGAACGGCAACCCCGACTTCATCCGCAACATCAACCGCAGGGAGTCGTCCGAGAACCAGATCTCGGCGTTCCCGCTCTCGGAGAAGATTCCCTTCGTCTTGATCGCCGGCCTAACGACGATCGCGTCGAACTCGCCCGCCGGCACCTTGATCCGTTCCTTCCGGAGCACCGTTAACTTCACCGGATTGCGATCGGGCCGGAAGTAGCGATTGAACTCGTACGACTGGCCGAGTCCGAGGTCGAGGGTACGAACGAAATAGATGAAGGAGCCATCGTCCAGGGGAAGCGCGACGCCCGGCTCTTCCGGCTTGCCGTTCTCGCTGAAGGTCTGCCGATCGGGATACATCTCGAAGGTGCGCTCCCGCTCGTAGCTCCCTTCGTCGATGTCCTGCTTGTAACGCAGCGACGCCATCGTGAGGGTGTCGAACCAGCTCTCGTAGTGGTCGTTCACACTGTAGAAGAGCATCCGTCCGTGCACGTCGAACGACGTGTGAAAGGTCGTGTGGCCGCGGACCGTGTCGATCCCGACGACCGTCATGACCCCGGTGCCGACGTGGAGGAAGTTGACCTTGGCATTGTAGGTCAATCGCTCGCCGACGCTGAACGGCCGTGGCGCTGCGTTAGGCAGCCTTGGGGAGGTGGGTCGTACGTTTTCCGCATCGGCGGCACCGAAGCCCATACCGAGTACGACGAGCCCCAGAAGGGCCAGTGATGCTGATCGCATGCGTTCCTAATGTAGCAAGAGGGCTGCCTCGACAGTGACGCATTCCGCGCGCCGCCCGGCTCAATTGGCCGCTCTCGTTATACCCCTCTGGGGCGAGGGGGGTCGGCGAGGCCGACCTCAGCGCACCTTGACCTGCTCCCGGGGTGACGGCGGCACCGGAATGAAGTCCTCGCCGGGATTGATGAAGCGATCCCGCTCGACGCCGTACTGCTTGTCGTAGAGCTGCCGATAGCGGCCGCCGAGAGCGAGGAGCTCGCGGTGGGTGCCGCGCTCCACGATCACGCCGTTGTCGAGCACGAGAATCTGATCGGCGCTCTCGATGGTCGAGAGGCGGTGCGCGATGACGAAGGTCGTGCGGCCGCGTCGGAGGGACCGCAGGCCGTCGCGAATGAGCGCTTCGCTCTCGCTGTCGAGACTCGACGTCGCCTCGTCGAGGATGAGAATTCGCGGATCGGCGAGGATCGCGCGGGCGATCGCAATGCGCTGCCGCTGCCCGCCGGAGAGCTTCACGCCCCGCTCGCCGACGACGGTCTCGTACTGCAGCTCGAACTTTTCCGCGAACTCGTCGACGTGCGCGATGCGCGCCACGTGCCGGACCTCCTCGTCCGTCGCGCCGGGCTTGCTGTAGGCGATGTTCTCGCGAATGGTGCCGTCGAAGAGGAAGTTGTCCTGCATCACGGCGCCGAGCTGGGCACGATAGTCGTGAAGCCGCGCCATCTCCAGGTCGTGGCCGTCGACGAGAACGCGCCCGCTCTTCGGGTGCGTGAACGCCATCACGAGATTGATGAGCGTACTCTTACCGCCGCCGCTCGGCCCGACGAGCGCCGTCGTCGATCCTGCCTCCGCATCGAACGAGACATGCTTCAGCACCGGCACGCCGGGCACGTACTCGAAAGTCACGTCCTCGAACTTCACCTCGCCGCGGACTTCCTCGAGGGCGGCTTTCCCAGCGTCTGCCTGATCCTCGGTCGGCGTCTGCATGATCTCGCGAATGCGATCGAGTCCGGCAAAGGCCTCGCTGATCTGCGTCCCGATCGAGGCCATCTGCACGAGCGGCGCCGCCATGAGGCCGACGAAGAAGACGTACATGATGAAGTCGCCGAGCGTCATCGTGTGGGCGAGAATCGCGCGTCCGCCGACGACGATCATGAGGACACCGATCAATCCCACGATGACGGCCGCTCCCGATCCGACCGCCGACGTTCCTGTGATCGTGCTCGCGACATTGCGAAAGAGCTTGTGCACGCCGCGCGCAAAGACGAGGCGCTCGCGACGCTCGGCGACATACACCTTCACGAGCCGCACGCCGCCGAGGCTCTCGGCGAGACGACCCGTGACTTCGGCGTTGATGACGCTGCGCTCGCGGAAGAGGGGACGCAGGCGCTTGAAGGCGATCGCCATCATGCCACCGAAGAGGCCGAGGACGATGATCGTGGCCGCGGTGAGCTTCCAGTTGAGCCAGAAGAGGATGCCTAACGCGAGGGTCGCGGTGATGAGGCTGCCGACGAGCTGGATGAGCCCCGTGCCCACGATGTTCCGCACTCCCTCGGCGTCGCTCATGACGCGCGAGATGAGAATTCCGGTCTTGGTGGAATCGAAGTACGAGACGGGGAGACGGAGGACGTGGTCCTGGACGCGCTTGCGCATCTCCGTGATCGCACGTTGGGCGGCGATGCTCACCACCTGTGAGTTCGCGAATCCGGTGGCGGCCTGGATGATCGTCGCCCCCGCGGCAGCGCCGGCGAGCGGCATGAGCAAGTTCGCACGGCCTTTCCCGATGACGTCGTCGATGAGGAACTTCGACGTCCATGGCAGGACGAGGCCGGCGATGCGGTTGATGATCATCAACACCAGGCCGATCGCCAACGAGCCACGATGCTCGCGCATCAGCTCGCGGGTCTCGGCCCAGGCGCGCGCGGTATCGATCTTCTTTTTCTTCTTGTCTTGTGCTACGGCGGGAGCGGTCATGGGGCAGAATATACCCGCCGGATCGGCACCCGACATCAGTGGCGAGTGCTGAGAATAAGGTTTCGGAGCTGAGTGGATGGTGCTGAGACGCAGGTCTCAGATCTGAGAGCTCGGATCAGTCCTTTTCGATGCACTGGATCGGCATCTCACCCGGTACGGCGAGTCCAGAATCGAGACCTCGGCCTCGAGATTTCAGACGTGAGGCTGAGATGCGTGCATCTCACGTCTGAGGTCTCGATGCTGCCGTCTCGAGGCTGGACTCGCTGTCGTGGGTGAGATGCTCGCGCGCCAGGCAGGAAGAGATCGATCTCAGCTCTGACGGCTCGGAGCTCAGTCTCACGTCCCCTGGCTCTTGTCCTCAGACCCCCAGATCGACTCCGCTTACTGCCCGAAGGACAACGTCAGCGCCGCCGAGGGGAACTGGCCGAACTCCGTCTTCCGCGCCGCGATCGCGGCGTTCACGTGGAGGACGAAGAGATCGAGCCCGGCGCCCGCCGAGGCGACGTAGCCGCCGCTGATCGCGGCGAGGCCGGCGCGGATCGGGAGGAACGGGATGATGCGGAGCTCCGCGCCAGCGCCAACGTGCGTGCGCTCGGCGAGGTGCATGCCGTTGCCGAGCTCCTGGCGAACATCGGCCATCGCGGTGAGGAAGGGGAGGACCCGCATCGCCGCGCCGACATTGAGCGACGGCCGGAAGCGCATCGCGTCGATCTGCGCGCCTAACGCGGCGGCGCTTGCCGCCAGTGAGTCCGGCACATGCGTCATCCCGACCGCATCGAAGTCCGTCGTGCGGGACCCCGATGTGGTGAAGATCGCGCCGCCGGGACGGAAGTACATCTCATTCACGTTCCACTTGAACGTGTTGACGAAGTTCTGAATCGTCGCGCCGATCGCGATCGGCCCGCTCGACCAGGCGGCGCCGAGGTCGACTCCGACTCCCTGTCCCCGCTTGGGCATCCCCGTGAGCGACGTATCCGACTGGATGATCGGGAATCGCACGTCCAGCGCGAGGGGGCTCGCGTCGAGCTGCGACCCCGCGTCCTCGCCGAGGAGGAGCGTATTGCCGACGATGTACTTCACGGTGACGCCGACAGAGAAATGCTGATTGATGGGCCCGATCCCGATGTCGACGCCCTGGCCGAAGCTCGCGGCTGCCGTCGTGGTGAGTGCCGCCTCCGTGCGCGAGCCTTGAAGGCTCATCGTGCGCGGCACGCCGCTCTGACCCGCGTTGCCGTAGAGCAGGACCTCGACGGCGTCCGGGCTCAGCTTGCCGCGCTCGTAGCCGTTCGTAGCGACCTGGAACGCGAACGAGCCGACGCTCATCGCGAACGAGCCCGAGCCCTCGGCCTCGAGCGACTGGCCGCCCTGCGCCTTGACGCGCGAGAGCCATTCGTTGAGCACCGCTTTAGGCAGGCGCGCGCCGCTGTACTGCGCCAGGTCGCCGAGCGAGATCGGATCCATGCCGCCCGCGCCCCGGCCGGCAAAGCCAAAGGAGAAGGCCGGGTTCCCGGGCTGCCCGAGGTTCGCGGGATTCCAGTTCACGGCGTTGACACCGCGGGCGAGCGCCGTGTAGTTGTCGCCGAGCGAGAGCGAGGTTGCGCTAGCGCTGACGAGCTGCGACGACGCGCCGCGGGCGAGCGCGATGCTGATGCAGACGGACAAGGCCGAACGACTGATCGCGGCGTTGAGGCGGGGGCGGGTCATGGCTCAGTTCTCCGTCGTGCTCAGGATGATCTCGAAGGTGCTCTTCACGTTCAGGACCTGCGTCGGCGTCAGCGTCACCGTGCCGGACGGCGAGCTGACCGTTCCGGAGACAGTGAGCGTCGCGGTATGCCCGAGGAGGGCCCGCAGTTCCGCCGCGGTGAGCGACAGGTCTGGCGCCTGCTGCGCGGCCGTGGTGAGCGGAATCGTCTTCACGATCGGCGCGGCCCCGGGGGCGGTGAACGTTGCCGTGAGCGTTCCCTGAACACCGAACGGGCTGCTGATGGCGAGGTGCAGCGTGCCGGCCTGCACGCGATTGATGAGCGCCTGATCGCTGACGGAGCTCAGGTCGACCGAGGTCTGCGCGGCGTTGATCTGCTGATTCGCAAGGTTGACCTTGGCCTGGCTCAGCGCGATCGACGCCGGCTGAATGGAGACGGATATGGTCTGCGAGCTGTTGATCGTCGTCGGATCGCCGGCGGGCGAGTCGAGTGTGATGTACACCTCGAGTGGCGACGAGCTGCTGATGCCTAACGAGCCAGCGCCGACGTTCAGCGGGAGTGCCCGCTGGAGCGTCGCGCCGTTCTTCCCGATCGCGAGGTCCGCGCCATTGATCGAGTCGAGGGCGACGAGCGTTGCCCCGTTCATGATCCGGACGACGAAGTAGCCATATGGCGCACCCGCCGCGCTGGGACGGATTGGATCGAAGCCGAAGCCGTTCGTGACGGTGTACGCGAGGCCGCCGCTGACGATCGTGGCGGAGACGAGATCCGTCGGAAACGCGATGCCCGTCGAATCGATGACGGTGAACGCGGGCTTCGGCACGGTCGTTCCATTCGCGGCCGCGCAGGGCGAACAGACCTGTCCGAGCGAGCGACTGATCGGAGCCGGCGCCGCGACACTGAGCGCGAAGACCGGCTGGCCACCGGCGGTCGACACCGTGAGCTCACCCGATTTGGGCAGGAGCTCACTGACGGCGACGCGCGTGCTGTCACCGGGAATCAGCCACGTCTGATCCCACGTCGGCAGCTTGGTGGGAACATCACAGGCGGCGAGGCCGGCGAGGAGCAGAATGGCGAGGCGCGTCGAGCTTCGCGCGGCGCTCGCGACGGATGGTCTGTGCATGAAGGGAGACTCCCGAACGTTCGTGGAGCGAGGTGGACGACAATCCATAGATGGACGCGGCGGGTGTCGGTCTGTCACCGCGCACGTCGCTCGGACGAATCACCCGAGCGTGGGTTGAATCGCCGCCGTCGCCTGACGACGTTGCTTCATGCGTATTTCATCATCTCTTCTCTCGTGGTGCGCGGCTGTCCTGCCGGCGACGCTCCACGCGCAAGCCGCCACGTCCAGCGCGACAGAGCCACCGACGGTGCAACGCGAGCTCCGCGCGGCGTGGGTCGCGACCGTCGGGAACATCGATTGGCCATCGCGTCCCGATCTCGATGTCTGGTCGCAACAGGCGGAGCTGCTCGCGATCCTCAACAAGGCAGTCGCGCTGCATCTCAATGCGATCGTCTTCCAGATTCGCCCCGGCACCGATGCGTTGTACGACTCGAAGCTCGAGCCCTGGTCGGAGTATCTGACGGGTCGACAGGGGCGGCCGCCGGAGCCGGCATGGGATCCGCTCGCCTTCGCGGTCGCCGAAGCGCACAAGCGCGGCCTCGAGCTCCACGCCTGGTTCAATCCCTACCGCGCTCGTTATGCAAAGCCGCTCAGCGACGCCGCGCGCACGCACATCAGCAGGACGAATCCGTCACTCGTCAGGCAGTACGGCAGCTATCTCTGGATGGACCCGGGCGATCCCGCGGTGCGCGCCCGTACGGTGCAGGTGGTGCGCGACGTCGTGAAGCGCTACGACATCGACGGCGTGCACATCGACGACTACTTCTATCCGTACAAGGAGAACGACGCGAGCGGGCGCCCGATCGATTTCCCCGATTCGGTGACCTACGCGACGTATCGCAATAGCGGCGGAACGCTCTCCCGCGACGACTGGCGTCGCCACAACGTCGACCTGCTCGTCGAAGCGCTCGATCGCGGCGTGCATCAGACAAAACGGTGGGTGCGCTTCGGCGTCAGCCCGATCGGCATCTGGCGTCCGGGCAATCCGCCGACGATCCAGGCTCGCTTCGACGCGTATCAGGAGATCTACGCCGACACGCGGAAGTGGCTCCGCAACGGCTGGCTCGACTACTGGGTGCCGCAGCTCTACTGGGCAATCGACTCGCCGCAGAGCTATCCGCAGCTGCTCGACTGGTGGGCGCAGCAGAACATCAAGAAGCGCAATCTCTGGATCGGGAACGGCCTGCACCGCGTCGGCGACAACTATCAGGTCGGCGCAGGGGGCAATCGGGCCGCCAACTGGCCTGCCCAGGAAATTGTCGAGCAGGTGAAGGTGACGAGGGCGAGCGTCGCGACGGCGCCTAACGGCGGCGCGACGGGAAACGTCTTCTTCAGCATGAAGGGCCTCATGCGCGACGTGGACAGCATCGACGCGAAGCTCGCGCCGGTGTATGCGGAGCAGGCGTTGGTGCCCGCGAGCTCGTGGC
>C688J18823_10001585_pt1 | contig 14115 bp, 14 predicted proteins | sample HopSoiMetagenom1_FD_18823 | JGI IMG/M metagenome (IMG submission 18823)
GCGTAGGAGCCGGCGCTGAACTCGTCATCACGGTGTCATGGGCCGGGGTGCCGGCGGAGGTTTGTGCGACGATCTTTAGCGCCGGCAGAATACTCGCCAGCACCGCCGCCAAAGCGGTTCTGAAGTTGGCTCGAGTACCCCACGATGCTGACATGATGTTCAAAATCGCGGCGATAACCTTACTCACGCGCTCCGACAACAAAAATGATCGCATCTTCGGGAACGCTCATGTCGGCGTACATCTTCTTATCTTCATGAGCCCGCAGCCGAACACCGGCAGTTTGAAAGCATCGTTGGAGATGAACGGCATGGAGCGGCGCGTTTGCAACATCACGGGCGCAAAGGTAAAGACCTTTAACCGGTAATTGCAGCCAAACGGTACTGCTTGTGGTGACCTCATAGCCACTCTCTTCCAGAATCTTGCCGATCTGGGCGGCATAAGCTTCAGCGTCGCCTTCGGATTTTAGCGCGGCCATCACCACTGGGCCTCGCGGCCCGTCCATCAAGCATTTGCGGAGGCTTTCTATCTGGTCATCGGGGATGCTCCGTGGAGCGACGAAGCGCGATAATTCGGCGGTAAGCTCGTTGGTCTTTGTTTTCGTTTTCGCGAGCTCGGTCCGGGAGGCTCGGAGCTGTTGTTGAGCGCGCTGCGTTTCGTCTTGCTGCAACGTGGAAATACGTCCCTGCGCCCAGTGATTCACAATCGCGAACACGATCAAAATGACGCTGCACACAACTAACGCCCACTTGGAGAACGTCAGGAGCCGATGCAACTGGTCGAGACTATAGGCTTCGAGCGCCGGCATTTTCGTTAAAAGCACTACTAGCGAGCGGACGAACTCCAGCAACGGCAAAGCAACGCCGTCAAAGGTCGGCAGGCGGTGGGGCACCCTTTGTACTGCGCCTGGTTTCCCCCTTGCGGACTTGCACCGGCAGACCAGTGACCGACCTTTAATGGAGGATGAAAACGATCTGGCGGGTCTTCGCCTATCTCAAACGCTATCCATGGCTCGCTGCCGGAACATTATCCTTCGCGATCCTTGGAACGTTGATGGTGATCGTTTTTCCCGCGGTCATCAAGCAGGTGATCGACGAGGTGGTGCGGAATCATCATCCCGAAGCGCTGCCAAAGTTTGTCCTGATTGCCCTCGCCGCCTATCTGGTTCAGCACGCCTTCAATGCCATTCGGATCCTGCTGAACAACACGTTTGAGCAAAAGGTGATCTTCGACCTTCGGAGTGACCTTTACTCGCATATCCAGCTTCTGCCGCTCCGCTGGTTCGATAACCGTGCCACCGGCGACCTGATGACACGCATCCTCGAGGACGTAAATGCGGTGGAACGCGTGCTGATCGACGGCATCGAACAAGGCGTCGTATCCGTACTGCAAATCGTCATCGTGGTGAGTGTGATGTTCTACGTGAACACGAAGCTGGCGCTCCTCGCCCTCACCCCGCTGCCATTCCTGATCATCGGTGCGCTGGCTTATACCCTGACCGCACACCGGCGATATCGATTGCAGCGCCGGGCCGCTTCAGCGATGAACGCGCTGCTTCACGACAACCTGTCGGGGGTTCGCCAGATCAAAAGTTTCGTCCGCGAGAACGAGGAGCACGCTCGCTTCAATCGGGTCAGCAACCAGCTGCGCGAGGCTACGCTAATCGTGATGCGCTACTGGGCAATGTACAGCCCGTCCATGGCCATGATTCAAGCGTGCGGTAATATCGTGGTACTGGGGTTTGGAACCAGCGCGGTGCTATCGGGGGCGATTCAGATCGGCGATTTGGTTGCGTTCCTGTTTCTCATCAATTTTTTGTACGAACCGGCCAATCGCTTACATCAGTTGAATCAGCTCGTTCAGGCCGGGCGTGCGGCAGGAGAGCGCGTATTTGAGATTCTCGATCAGCCGCGGGAGCCCGGTGCAACGGCTGACGGCCTAACCAGTCGCATCATGGGCGATATCAAATATGAGGATGTTTCCTTCAGCTACTCAGATAATCAGCTGGCGCTCAGCGGAATATCGTTCCATGCAAAACCAGGGGACACCGTTGCCCTAGTCGGCTCTACCGGTGCGGGAAAATCGACGTTGGTGAATCTGCTGGTCCGCTTTTACGAATTCAGCAGCGGTCAGATCTTTATCGACAGCCGGCCGCTTCGTGAATTCAGCCTGCGCGCTCTGCGCGAGTCCGTCGGAGTCGTTACCCAGGAGAGCTTTCTGTTTAACGGCACTGTTCGAGAAAATCTTCTGATGGGTAAACCCACTGCTTCGGAAGCGGAAATCTGGCGGGCAGTTGACGCGGCAAATGCCCGGGGGTTCATCGAACGCATGCCGGAAGGATTGGAGAGCGTCGTCGGTGAGCGCGGCGTAAAGCTCAGCGTAGGCGAGAAACAGCGCATCTCGATTGCACGGGCTTTGCTGAAAGACCCGCCCATCCTGATCCTGGACGAAGCGACTGCGAGCGTCGACACGGCGACCGAGCGGTTAATTCAGGAGGCGTTGGAACACCTGATGGCCAACCGGACATCGATCGTGATTGCCCACCGACTCTCGACAATCGTTCACGCGGATCAGATTCTGGTGCTTGATCGCGGTCGCATTATTGAGCGTGGCCGACATGAAGATCTGATCGCCAGCGGCGGCAAGTATGCCCAGTTATGCCGGCAGAGTCTGCTCGATGTTAGCGGCGACAGACTGGGACGTGAGTTCGGTTTGAAATCTGACGACGAAGAAGCGGTTAGGCCGGAAGAACTCGAATCCGAAGGGATTCCGCTGGATCGGTAGGTTTGTTTTTGTTTTGCCTCGCCTTCAGTGCGGTTTTTCGAGCGCCGCGGGTAGATAAAGACCAGCACCTACATCCTTGTCGTGTCGAGCATTGTCGAGACATCTCTCCTCTGGCGAGGGCAGCGAGGAGATTAGAGCAAAAGATTTCTCCACTTCGGTCGAAATGACAAAGGATTGTGTGACGCGCGATGCAAAGGCTAAGTCGGCCATCCGCTGATGTCTCAATCCCCGGTCTCGCGTGCTAATCGCATCGTCTCCGTAGATTTCGGTGCTTGCAGAAGCACCGCTACACGACGCCGGCCTACTGCTGCGGAGGTTGCAGTAGCTCATTATACCTTTGCTCCAACTGCCGGTAACGTTCTTCCGATTCTTCCAGCGCGCGGCGCTCCTCCAGGAGCGTCTGCTCCAAATCGCGGATTCGATCCTGCAGATCCATCGATATCCCGCTGGCCGGCGGCTCACTGAACTCGGCAGATTGCGATGACGCACCGAACTCCTGATAAGCAGTCGTCAGGGCATCGTGCAATTCCGGGATCTGCTCGAGCTGGCGCCTGCTGCCGTCGCAGGAGTTGATGACGAATGTCTCGCCGTCAATCTCCCCAAGCCGGATGAATTCCTGAATCGCGCCTAACGTAGTGGGCCCGTAATACTGCTCGCTGGTCAGCTCCACCAGCCAGTCCATTCCCAGCTCCGGTAGCATTGGAGCCTTGATCCAGGTCAGTTGATCCGCCGATATTGCATCGTGCGGCGCCACCTGAGCAGCGGACGCCCATTGCGCGAGTTGCTCGAATGACAGCGGCCCGAAAACCGAGCCGTCCTCGTGCTTGCGCAAAAACCAGCGCTGGCCGGAAGGCTCCTCCATTTATTAACCGGCTGGCGATGCCGAGGCTGAGGGGGATGCCGACGCTGCTGCTCCGGGACTCGGGATTGCCAGCGTTTGGCCAATCTGCAATTTCCGATCGTTCTCGATGTGGTTAAATTTTTGGAGTTCGATCACCGACACGCTGTACATCTTCGCAATGGACGTCAGCGTTTCCCCGCGTGCGACGGTATGCGAGTTGCCGCCTTGGGGATGTGCGGATTCTCCGGGCGTGGCTGTTGGAGAATTCGCAGGCGTAGGTTCACCGATCATGACTCCCGGCCGGCTATTGGCCAGCTGCTGCTCCAGCTTCAGGATCTCCTGCGACAGTAAATCGATCTTTCGGTTCTGTTCATCGACCTTCTTGGAGATCGCATCCAATTTTTCGTCGGCATTACCGGTGGGCGAATTCACTGCGGTCTGAGCCGGAGCCGAACCCAGCATCACCATGGAAAGCGCGGTCGCGCCAAGCAAACTCCGATTCATCTGTAGGAATGGTGACATCAGCGGCTTAGAGAGGCAAGCACGCTGCCCCGCTTGCCTTCGGCCTGTTTTACCTTAGTTTTTTTTGATGCCAGAACGCACTCAAAAACCGGTCGATCCAGTGCCATGGGGACCGAAGCAGGGGGACGGCGACGGCCCGCGAAGTCCGGATGTTTCCAGGCCCGACACCAAGGATCTACTCAAAAAAATGCGCAAGGTTGATCCGAATCAATCCAAGCGCTACCGGCAACGCACCGGCGAATGAGAGAGGCGTCTTTTTGTGGCGCCTGATCAAATGATTCCGGGCGCAGCCGAGGACTTTTCGTCGATCCTTCGGCGGAACGGCTTGTTAGGCACGACGGAACATTTTCCTCCAATGTCGTCCGGTCAACCCGCGGCATCGATCGTTCCAACCCAGGCCACGACGATCCTGGCATTTAAATTTGCCGGCGGCGTTCTGGTGGCCGGCGATCGTCGGGCGACGTCCGGTCACACCGTCGTTTACGATCGAGCGGATAAGGTTCTGGAGATCGACCGGCATTCACTCATGGCCATTGCCGGTGTGCCTTCCGCCGCCTGGGAAATGGCGCGCGTGCTGGAACATTCGCTTCAATTTTTTCGCCGGACTCAGCTCCAGGAAATGAGCGTGGACGGAAAAGTCCGCGCACTTTCAAAGCTGCTGCGCGACAATCTCGGAGCGGTGTTGCAGGGCGTTGGGGTGGTCGTTCCAATCTTCGCCACCTACGACAATGGAGCGGCTCCGGCAGCCCGGCTCTACTTCTACGACGCGATGGGCGCCCAATTCGAAGCAGCCGATTACGCCGCCACCGGATCCGGCTCGCCGGCGGTTCGCGGCATTCTCTATTACGAAAACAAATGGGCCGGCAAACCGCTCCAGTCCCGGGACGAAGAAGAAGCCGTTACCATTGCTCTGCGCGCGTTGGATACCGCCGCTGAGTCCGACACGGCGACCGGCGGAGTCGATCGCAGCGGCAAAATTTTCCCGGTTATGAAAACTGTTTCGCGCGACGGCATCAATACTCTTCCGGAGGAACGAATTGCGGAAATCTTCCGCCGATCGGTCGCATGATCGAAGAACCGTATCGTTGGGTTGAAGCGATCGCGAACCGGCGCGAGTACATCGAGACTCAACTCGCCACTGGAAGCCCGATCGCAGCGGTGGGTTGTCAAGAGGGTATCCTGTTCGTTACCCTGGGCCGGCGGCAAAAGATTTTTGAGATTTACGATCGAATCGCGATGGGAGCCATTGGTCACCCCGGCGATATTGAGCGATTGCGAATGGCGGCGATCGAACTGGCCAGCACTGAAGGTTTTACCCGGTCGGCCGCTGATGTGTCGCTGCGTCGGCTGGCGTTTTATTCGCTGAGCCCGGTGATGAAGACAGCGTTCGAGCAGATTTACGGTGCGCCATATCTCGCGCGTTTGTTATTTGCCGAGGTTGGTGCGCGGCCGGAGGACGACCTGCTGCTTCGAGTGGAATACGACGGTGCCATTGCGGCAAATGGCGGTGAAATATCGCAGGCCCGCCAACACTATGCTGTTTTGAGCGCGACTGGCCATTCCTCCGATCTCATGGAGGAGTTTTTGAAGGGAGCGCACCGGCCGGACGCAGATTTTCAGACCGCGATCAAAACCGCAATCGATGCATGGGCAGTTGGAAGTCTCGGTCTCGGTGAAGATTTGGAGCAGTTGCCCGATGCCGAAGCGATTGCGAAGCACCGACAGGACCGGCTCGCCAGCACCGGAATCGAGGCTGCAATTCTGGAGCGCGGGGGCAATACCACAATCCGGTATCGCGCTTTGTCGGACGAGCAAGTTCGCTCCGCGCTGTCTTCGTGACGGGGAAATACCTCATCGAACGCGACTGATAACCTAACGAGCCGACGATCGATGCGTTCAAATTTTGGGACGGCGCTGGCATTGTTCGGTATGCTGCTTATGGCAGCTTCGCTCATTTGGTTCGATTCGCTGCCGCATATCGAGCATCCGACGCAACCGCAAACGTCGACGCAGCGCGATCTGTTTCCGCTGGTGGTGCTGGATGCCGGCCATGGCGGCCATGACTCTGGAGCGATGTGTGCTGGCATGATGGAAAAGGACCTAACTCTCGACGTCGCTCAACGTCTCGAGCGGCGGCTCCGTGAGGCTGGTCTATCGACCGTCATGACCCGACCCGACGACAATTATATTTCGCTGGCCGAACGCGCAGCGATGACGAACCGCATCGGAAATTGCATCCTCGTCAGCATTCATTTCAACGACGCGGACAAAACCGTTTCGTCTGGAGTCGAAACTTATTATGCCGAGCATCAAGCCGCCGGGCGCACGCTGCTGGCATCATGGTTGCCGTTCCTCCAACCGGTCGCATCTGACACAGCGAATCTCGAAAGCCAAAGCCTGGCCGGATTCATTCAGGACGCACTCGTGAAGCGGACACATGCGGTTAACCGCGGAACCAAGACGCAACAGTTTTACGTGCTGGCTAACGTCCGTCATCCGGCGGTCCTGGTGGAAGGCGGTTTCATCTCGAACAAAGAAGACGCCAGCAAGCTGGGCAATCCCGATTACCGCGAACAACTGGCGAGTGCAGTGAGCGAGGGCATTCTGCACTATAAGGAGGTCGTCCATGAGGAGAAGCAATGACGAATAACCGGCGGATTCCTGCGTCCAATATCGCGGACAACGTGAAAAAAATTTATCTCAGTTCCGTCATCATTCTCATCTGCGGCGCATCGGCCATGTACGCGGATGGTTCCGTCGCTGAAATCCAGCAGAACCTGAAAGACCAGGGCTTTTACTACGGTCAGATCAACGGCCAAAAAGACGCGGACACAACCGCGGCCATTCGTCGTTACCAAATTCGTAACGGCCTGGAGATCACGGGCGAGTTGAACGATGAAACGTTGAAATCGATTCGCTCATCCCCAAAAGCGCAGGCTCCGGTAGTGGCGGCTTCGCCCACAATGCAGACGCCAGAACGCGATACCGATAACTCGGACCTGCAGGCTAATCCGGACGGACCCGATCGCGCCTTGGCACCTCCGATGCAGGCGCCGATTCGACCGCCTTCCACCAGCGCCTGGCTTGAGCAGCCTAACGGAGGCCGGCCGGGGCTCGGCGGCGCCGGTGTTTTCGCCGGCACGCCTTACCAAGCCGCGCCGCTTGAAGTCCAGCGCCGCATCATCGCCGACGCGCAGCGAATCCTCGGCAGACGCGGCCTTTTCAGAGCACCGGCCGATGGCACGTACGGTCCCGCCATGGAATTCTCGCTTCGCGCCTATCAATCTCGAGTTGGATTGGCCAATACCGGGCGGCTCGATCTCGAAACGCTGGCCGCTTTGGAGTTGCTACCCGGCGCTCATGCGCCGGTATTCACTCCGCGAAGACAAGCGGCCCCGCGCGAACCAGTGGTTCGCGGAGAATGGGTGCGGCCGTAATCGGAACGGTTGGACCCGTTAGGGAGCATCCAGATCAATTCGAAGACAAACGCACAACGTCCAACGCTCAATTCAGCAGCTCCGGGTTGGACGTTGAAAGTTGAGCGTTGGACGTTGGACGTTATTGATCCTGATTGGCATCGAAGCGCACCGATTGCAGTTCCGCGAACACCGTGCCGATGAACACCTGCGCTTCGGCGCGCAAAATGATTCGATCTGGATCATCGGAGATCCAAATAATGGCGCGACGAAACTTCCGATGCGGTTCCAACTGCATATCCTTGCCGACCCGCTTCAGCTGGAGATCGAGTTTGATCGCGTTGTAGCTTCCCGCCCGGACCGCCACTTTTTCGCGCCCGATGATTGTCGCGATTGCGACGTAAGCATTGGTCGCCGGATAAACCACCAAACGATAAACGCCTCGCTGCGGTAACGGCTGACTGCGCAGATACAGGCCGGCGGCCTGGAGATCGTATAAATCGGGGAACGAAAAATCTTTTGGCCTGGCAGCACCCCTGGGCGGCACTTCCAAACGCAACCGGCGAACACCTGACCCATTGAACGTCAGGCTAGTGGTGAGCTTCTTGGATCGGTAGGTATCAATTTGCTGCGATTCGATAGGTCGCAGGGTCGAGCAGTTCGCTAGCGCGCGATAATTCACATCGTAAGGCCAGAGTGTTCTGGCAAGACCGAGGGTGTGGCCGGTCCCCTGAAGCTGACATCGGTCCGGACCCGGTTTGGAAAACTGAATCTCAGCGGTAGCGGCGGTGAACCCGCTCCAGCCGAAAACATAAGACGCGTGAAGCGGCCGGAGAGAAGCAAAATTGCCGGGCGGATCTTTGGTCAACGTGGCCTGCCAACCGGATGCTGCCTGCATGTCGGCCGCGATCAAAAATATCGACGCGAGGGAACCCATCCATGCCAGTGCACCCCGGGTGACCAGACCTCCAAGTGCTTTTGCGATCGGTTTCATTCCAGCATCACCCCTAACGAATCGCTGTGGGCCAGTACGAAAAAAAACACACGCGGGTTTTGCCCGCGTGTGTTTCCTTTACTTTGTTGAAACTTAAGGGCGCGGACTGGAAGCAGCCTTGGCCGCCGAGGAGGCAGGTGCCGTAGCAGGCTTCTCGGCATTCGTGCTGGTCGTAGCGCGGCCGGGCTTATTCAAGGCGGTGACCACATCGTTGGTGAAATCGACATTCTCCTTGGCATACATCAACAGCGGCACGCCGTTCAGACTCATACCTGATCTGTCGAATACGAAATCGATGTTGTTGGTCTTTACTCGCTCCATGACCACGTCCGTGATCTCCTTTACGATCCCCTCACGCATCCGCAGGGCCTGTTCCTGCAACTGGCGTTCGCGGGTCTGACGGAACTCGTTAATCTCGCGCTCCATGTTTTTGATGTTGGCGATTTTGTCGTCGCGATCCTTGGCCAGTTTGGTCTTGGCATCGGCGCTCAGAGCGGAGGAATCGAGCTGCTTATTAAGATTGTTGATCTCATCCAGCGCCTTCTTGTAGGCATCGGCGCGATCGTCGTACTCCTTCTTCGCGGCATTCTTGGCGTCGTTAATCTTCGTCTCAGCGTCCTTGGTCTTGTTGTATTCCTTGAACGCGCGATTCATATCGACGGTGGCAATTTTTCCCTGGCCGTAGCTGGCTAGTGGCAGCGCGAGGGTAAGGCCGAGAACAGTAATTAGGATCTTTTTCATAAGCAGATAAGCAGACGGAATGTGGGTAGGTTGAACGGCGTTTAGACCGCGTTCGTTAACGGTCCGTTCAAAATTGATAGCCTACGTTGAAGTTGATGTGCCCCTGGTTGCCCCGGCCATCTTTCTGAATCGGAATACCGTAATCAATGCGCAATGGACCAATTGGCAAGTCCAGACGCAAACCAAATCCGGCGTCGGAAGCAAAATGTTGGTCGGTGTTCCAGTCGTAGGGCGACACGTTCAGGATACCGGTGTCGTAGAACATTGCGCCGCGCACGTTTTTGATAATCGGAAAGCTTAGTTCGCCGGTAACGCGGGCCATGCTTTGGCCGCCTAGCGGTTCACCATTTTTGTCTCGTGGACCAACGTCGCGAAATGCAAACCCGCGAAGGTTGTTGGAGCCGCCGAGGTAAAGCCGGTCGTAGATGGGAACGCTGGGAACCCGGATGGTCGTGGTGCCGTTGTTCGCGGGCACCAACCGTGTTTGGGACTGACCGCCCCAGACATCCACCACCGCCGCCTCAGCATTGATAAAGAAGATCAAATCCTTTGGAAGATGAAAGAACTGCGAACCTTCCAAGTCCCATCCGTAGGTTTGCGTATTGCCACCGAGAAACCCGCCTGCCACGTACGGGGTAAGCGATATGCGCTGGCCGGTCCGGGTCAGCAGCGGACTGTCGCGATGATCCCACACCAGGCTGCCGCCAATCTGACTCTTGCTGTTCGTACCTTCTTCCGCCTTGATTTCCGGCGATGTCCCGGCGGCAACGTTGTAGATGTCGATGTTCTCGAGCCGGTAATTCAGCGTCGCATACATGAACGGGGTCAGCGGCTTCCGTGTTTCAACCGAGAAACCGTAATCGCGCTGGTTGTACACCGAGCTCAGGTAATCGGCCTCACTAAAAAATGCCTGTCCGCCGAGCGAGATTCGTCGATCCAGAAAGTAAGGTTCGGTTAGGGCTAAAATGATATCCTTACGCTCGGTGCCGGCCTGCAGTCGCAGACGAAACTTCTGGCCGCCACCGGTTAGGCCGGGCCAATTCGAGATATCGAAGTTACCCTGCTGCAATTCGACAAAGAACAGCAGTGAATCAATCGTGCTAAAACCGCCGCCGAAACTGAGCGAGCCGGTTCGCTTTTCCTGCACCTGAATCGTTAGGTCTTTTCGCCCGGGAACGCCGCTATCCTCAGGATACGTTTCGACGTTCGCGAAATATCCGAGATTCTCCAGACGCTTCTTCGAAACGTCGACCCGCACCGTATTGTAAACGTCTCCCGGAGAGACCAGCACCTCACGACGCAGCACCTTGTCCTTGGTCCGGGTATTTCCGACGATGTTGATCCGCTCGACGAAGGAACGCGCTCCTTCTTCAATCTTGTAATGGAGATTGATCAGCCCCTGGCCCGCGGGCACCCCTTCGGGCGTAATCACCAGATCCACAAACCCGCCTGCGCCGTAGCCGTCCGCTACCGCTTTGGCGTCATCATGAAGCTGTTTGGGCGAATAAATGTCGCCCTCCTTCATCTTCAGCAGTGCCCGAATCTTTTCCTCAGTCGAAACCTTCTCTCCGGTGATCGATAATCGGCCGACGTGATATTGAACACCTTCATTGACGACGATCGTCAACGTCATCGATTTAGCTCCGTGTTCTTTCCGGACGTCTTTTACCTCGGCATCGATGTAGCCGTTGTTCTGGTAATACTCCCTAATACTGTCGAGGTCCTGCTGGAGCTGCACTTCATCGAGCCGGCCTGACTTATCCAGAAGCGCCACTGGTGTTTGACGCTTTGTTTTCATCTGCTTGCGCAGAATGCTATCGCTGAAGTGTTCGTTGCCTTCGAACTCGATCCGTTTCACCGCGGCCTTCACGCCTTCGTTCACCGTGAACACCACCCGGGAGATGCCGCGCGATTCATCGATCGGATCAACGCGGTACTGGATGGTAACGTCGTTAAACCCTTTCGACCGATAGACATCGATCATCTTCTGCCGGCCTTTTTCGAGGGTTTCCTCGTTAGCCGGCTGATTCATTTTAACCTCTAATTCCTTACGGAGACGCTTGGCGCCAACCCGCTCCGCGCCGTCAATTTCAATTTCTCGCACCACTGATCGGGTCTGCACGGCCACAATTACTTTGACGCCGGTACCCTCGTTCTGCGCAAAAATGCGCACGTTCTTGATGACGCCCAGCGAATACAGTTGTCGAATGTCTGCTTCGACAACCTCATCCGAATACGGCTGTCCGACCGCGGTGCGCAACTGGGCCAGGATGCGGTCCTTCGAAACCGTCGCGGGTCCGGAATATTCTACGTCGATTGCCTTAACAATGGGTGGACCCTGCGGAACCTGTTGCTGAGCGTGGATCGGCAAAATCGTTCCGCAAAGCGCCGCGATGCCGATAAGAGCGACAGCGACAAACCGGCCGCCGCTCATTCCAGAAAAATATCTCATAGCTAGGTGATTCTAGATGGCGCGTCCCGCGGGCTAAGCCACGCGGGACAGGCGGCTATATGGGTAATAACCGGGCAATCGTCAAGGCGTGATTTTCTAGCACCAGCTGCCATCCCTGTCTAGACCCTTCTAATTCAGGCACTTACTTCAACAGCTGGTACCAGTTGTTCCGTCGCCGCGGCTCATATCCAGCATCGCGAATGAGATTTTCGATAGCCTCCGCATTCAGCCGGAAAGTCGTGCCTGCGCTGCTCACAACGTTCTCTTCCATCATCACCGAGCCGAAGTCGTTAGCGCCGTACTTTAACGCGACCTGACCGATGCCAGGACCTTGCGTAACCCACGAGCTCTGGATGTTAGCTATGTTGTCGAGAAAGATCCGGGCAAGCGCCTGCATCCGCAAATACTCAACGACGCCGGTTGGCTGTTTCACTTTCAACACTGTGTGCTGCGGTTGAAACGTCCAGCAGATGAACGCAGTGAATCCGCCGCTTCGATCCTGCTGATCGCGAACCCGCGAAAGGTGTTCGATCCGATCTTCAATCGTCTCGACGTGACCAAACATCATGGTTGCGCTCGATTTCAAACCCAGCTCATGAGCAATGTCCATTACCTCAAGCCATTCGTCGGAATTGCATTTCAACGGCGAGATCCGATCCCGCACCCGATCAACCAGGATCTCTCCGCCACCGCCTGGAATGGAACCAAGCCCGGCTTCTTTAAATCGCGAGATCACTTCCCGCAGCGGCATCTGAAATGTTTCGGCGAAATGTTGGAACTCGGGCGGACTGAATCCGTGAATGTTGATGCGCGGATACTTTTCTCGAATGTGCTGGAGAAGATCGAGATACCATTGCAGCGGTAATTTCGGATGGTGACCGCCCTGCATCAGAATCTGAACTCCACCCACGGCCGAAAGTTCGTCCAACTTCTGATCAATCTGTTCAAACGACAGGACGTAGTGATCGCTGTCCCGCTCGGTTCGATAGAACGCGCAGAACTTGCAATAGACGTTGCAGACATTGGTGTAATTGATGTTGCGATCGACTATGTAAGTCACGATTTCGCGGCCACGGCCGTCGTAGCTTGAGCTCTTCGCCTGATCCCGCCGCGCGTTAGCCAACACCCCGAGGTTCTCCAGTGGCAGGCGATATAATTCCAGCGCTTCGGCCGGCGAAATGCGTTCGCCGCCAAGCACCTTCTCGCTGACCGCGTCGCGGTTGATCGAAACCATCGCCGAACCTTACCGCAACCGACGCCGACTTTCGAGTGTTTGCGGGCAAATTCCTTGAAATGCGGCGCCATCTCGCATCGGTTCGACACCATACGTCTTTGGGCTATAGCCTGAACCGATGCAGCCACAGATCGCGGTGATCGGAGCCGGTGTGTCCGGGCTTACCAGTGCGATTGTTTTAGCTGAACGCGGCTACCCGATCACGATTTTCGCCGAGGAAACAGGCAACCAAACGACGTCGGCTGCGGCCGGAGCGATCTGGTATCCCTACGATGTCGAGCCGTTCGATGCTGCGCTCCGATGGGCGCTGAAAAGCTATCACACCTTCGAGAAACTGTGCTCAAACGAGGATAGCAGCGGCGTCTCGATGATCGAGCTGCGTACTTTCTGTCGTACCGGAACAGTATCGATCCCGTCGTGGGCGGCGGCGCTCGGAGCATCGCCGATCGACATCACAGCGGACACCGAGTCCGCGGCCAGCTCAGACACGCAGCGGGCGAAAANGTTTGCCGGCGGATTCGCGCTGCGAGTTCCACTCATCGATACCACCATTTATCTGAACTACCTGGCCGACCGATTCCGTGAAGCCGGTGGCAATTTTGCGCCGACCGCTCATCTCGAAAGCGTGCAACAAATTGATTCCAAGTTCTCGATAATCGTGAATTGCGCGGGAATCGGCGCGCGATCTCTGGTTGATGACGCGGATCTGGAACCGCACCGCGGACAGGTCGTGATCGTTCCCAAGCTCAACCTCGATGCCGCCAGCGTGTGCGATGACGCACCNTTAATGTATGTGATTCCCCGGACTAACGATTGCCTGTTTGGCGGCACGAACGACGTGAGCGACAGTCGGGAGCCTGATCCAAAGACTACGCAGGCAATTCTGACTGAATGCTCCAACGTCCTCGGCATCGCGCCACCTAAAGTGGTGGCCGAGCGGGTGGGGTTACGGCCATTTCGGAAATCGGGTATTCGGCTGGAGAAAGACCGGCTCGGCAGCCGCACCGTGATCCACAACTACGGACATGGAGGAGCGGGGTTCACGCTATCGTGGGGCTGCGCGGGACAAGTCGTGAAGTTGGTCGAAGCCACCTGAGAGCTACACGGCAAACTTTCCTGATCGCCTCGCGGTG
>C688J18823_10001586_pt1 | contig 14114 bp, 12 predicted proteins | sample HopSoiMetagenom1_FD_18823 | JGI IMG/M metagenome (IMG submission 18823)
CCCCGATCAATTCGGATTGGAGCTCATGAGCCGTTTCTGGAGTCCGGTCGTCCACACGCTTTCGCCCTATGTCCCCGGCGAGCAGCCCAAGCAGGACGGCATCGTCAAGCTCAATACCAACGAGAATCCCTACCCGCCCTCGCCGCGCGTGCTGGCGGCGATCGCATCGGCCGCGGAGCGGCTGCGCCTTTATCCCGATCCGCGCGCAACGCGCCTGCGCGAGGCGATCGCGGCCCATTGCGATGTGGTGCCCGAGCAAGTGTTCGTCGGTAACGGCTCCGACGAGGTTCTGGCCCACACCTTCCAGGCCCTTCTGAAGCACGACACGCCGCTTCTGTTCCCCGACGTCACCTACAGCTTCTACCCCGTCTATTGCAGCCTCTATGGAATAACGCATGACAAGGTGCCGCTCGATGCTGCGATGAGGATCGATATCTCCAACTACAGTCGACCATCGAGCGCCATCCTGCTCTGCAATCCGAACGCTCCGACCGGTATCGCCCTTCAGCGCGACGCAATCGCATCCCTGCTGGCCGAACGGCCGGACCGGCTGGTGGTGGTGGACGAGGCTTATGTCGATTTCGGCGCCGAGAGCGCCGTGCCGCTGGTTGCACGCCACGACAATTTGCTGGTCATCCAGACCTTCTCGAAGTCGCGCTCACTGGCTGGCCTACGGGTTGGTTTTGCCATCAGCCAACGACCGCTGATCGAAGCGCTGGAACGGGTGAAGGACAGTTTCAACTCCTATCCCGTCGATTGCCTCGCGATCGCCGGCGCCGTCGCCGCGATCAAGGACGAGGGCTGGTTCAGAGACACCCGTGCTCGTATCATCGCAAGCCGCGAAACCTTGGCCCGAGACCTTGGACAACTTGGCTTCGAGGTGTTGCCGTCGCTCGCCAACTTCGTCTTCGCGCGCCATCGAAGCCGGAGCGGAGCAGATCTCGCGGCAGCGCTTCGCCAGCGTGGCGTTCTGGTCCGTCATTTCGGAAAGCCGCGCATCGAGGACTTCCTGCGCGTCACGGTCGGAACGGAGGCGGAGTGTGCCCGGCTTGTTGAGGTGCTGCGTGGGTTGATCTAAGCCCCGACAGTCCCTGCATCGGCCAGCATCAAACGATGAGCCCAAACGCGGCATCGTGCCATGCCACCCGCGGCTTTGATTTCCGGCCAAATTCGGGTTACCAAACCTGCCTGCGGAGCGCGACCGCGCCGCTGCTTTGCCCGACGATACCCTCAGGGAAATATACGTGAAACACCTCCGCAGTCCTGAAATCGACGCACCCAAGACGTCGTGGCGGGCGCCGAAGCTCAGGCACGGATGAACGACTTTGCGCGATCCATCGGCGCCGCATTCACGCTGATCGGCGAGGCCGATGCAGAGCTTCTGGGCATCGTCGGACTGTCGGTGCGCGTCAGCCTGACCGCCAGCATCCTCGCGCTTCTGATCGGGGCGCCGTTCGGGGTCCTGCTTGCGATCACCCGGTTCCGCGGGCGGCAGGTCATCATCGTCCTGACCAATGCCTTGCTTGGTCTTCCACCAGTCGTGGTCGGGCTCGCGCTTTATCTTCTGCTGTCGCGGTCCGGGCCGCTCGGGGCCGCCGGCCTGTTGTTCACGCCGGCGGCCATGGTGGTCGCGCAGACGCTGCTCGCCACACCGATCGTGGTCGCACTGGTGCACCGGCCGGCGAGCCTGCTGTGGGCGGAGTATGGCGACCTGGCGCGGATCGATGGGCTGTCAACACTACGCAGCATCGGCTTGCTGTTCGCGCTGGGCCGGACCTCGCTGCTGACGGCCTTTCTCGCAGCCTTCGGCCGCGCGATTGCGGAGGTTGGCGCCATCCTCATCGTCGGTGGCAACATCCGCGGTTTCACGCGCACGATGACGACGGCGATCGCTCTGGAGACCAGCAAGGGCGACCTGCCGCTGGCGCTCGGACTCGGGCTGATCCTGCTCGCACTCAGCGTCGCAGTGTCGACCGTCGCCTTCCTGCTAGTGGGACGCGTTGGGGAAAAATAGCTGCTCGCCCCCGACCTTGTAGCCGGCGATGGCCTCCTGCCCTTTCGAAGAGATCAGCCAGTCAATGAAGGCTTGCCCGTCCTGCGCCTTCGCGTTCGCATGCTTGGCCGGATTGACCAGCATGACGCCGTACTGGTTGAACAGCCGCTTGTCGCCTTCGGTGAGGACGGCGAGTTCGCCGCGGTTCTTGAATGACAACCAGGTGCCGCGATCCGACAGCAGATAAGCATTCGACGACGACGCCATGTTCAGGGCCGGACCCATGCCCTGGCCGATCTCGCGATACCAGCCGTCCTTGGCGGCACCGAGGTCGACGCCAGCCTCCTTCCAAAGCCGCAATTCGGCCGCGTGCGTGCCGGACTTGTCACCGCGCGAGATGAACGGCGCCTTCGCGGCCGCGATCTTGCGCAGCGCCTCGGCCACGTCCTTGCCGCCAGCGATCTTCGCGGGATCGCTCTTCGGCCCGACAATGACGAAGTCGTTGTACATGACATCGAAGCGCTTCACGCCCTCCCCTTCGGACATGAACTTGTCCTCGGCTGGCCTGTCATGGACGAACACGACGTCTGCATCGCCGCGCCGCCCGATGTCGAGTGCCTGGCCCGTGCCGACAGCAACGACCTTCACGTCGATGCCCGCGGCCTTCGAGAATAGCGGCAGCAGATAGCCAAACAGCCCCGACTGTTCCGTCGACGTCGTCGAGGCCACGGTGATGGCGCGCTCCTGCGCGACTGCGATCGTGGACCAGAGCAGAATCGCTCCGAGAGTCATTATCCTTTTCATGCCTCGTCCTACACCAGATGCCGGATGTTCCAAACTCTACCGTCGACAGAGACGCACAGGGAACCCCAACAAGCGCCGCAACGCGCTTGGTCATGATCGTCGCGACGCTCCCCTGTGAGGAACGTCCGCTCCGCGCGCAAGTTGTCATCAAGTCAACCCAGGAGGAAACCAGATGAAGAAGATCATTTTGGCATCCGCATGCATCATGGCGCTGGCGACCGGCGGCGCCTTCGCACAGACACAACCCGCCCCAGGCGCATCCGGTCAGGGCGACGTCGGGCCCTCGTCCCGGGGCCCCGCGACCAAGGGCATGACGACCGGCACGTCGTCGAACATGCAGAACGAGGCCGCCGACAGCAAGGGCAAGCAGGCTCCGAGCGCCGGTGGCAGTAACACGAATAACATGGGCAGCCAGGCCGGCGGCGGCGCGGGCTCCGGGAAGTAGGCCGGCATCGATCGGAAATCTGGAGAGGGGGCGATCGTCCCCTCTCCTCAGATGTCTTCATGCCGTCAAAAGCTTGTCGACGTCATGCGCAAAGGTCTTGGTGTCGAACAAAGCGCATTGGCGAGGCTGCACCTTGACTGCAGTCACGCCGGCGACATCGCAGCTTCGCGCTCTGAAAGCGTGGATGTTCTGCAATTGGTCCCACCTACATTGACATCAGTGTGACAGCCGGGGATTTTTACATTGCTGGCGAATCAGCGATGGCCTCAAGCCGAGTACCTCTTGGATAACTCCCAGTGCTTTCGAGACTGATATCGTTGCTGCGCCGCATCCCCGCGGTGAAATGGGCGTTCAACCGGCTCCGGCCCGCGCCGCACGGCGGCAGCATCGACGTCGCAGCTGATGCCGCGGACGCCTCGCCCGCCCTCGTTGCCGAGATTTTAGAAGCCGCTCCGGCTCTGGACACCAGCATCAGCGCGGATACGTCAAACTGCGACGTTGCGGCCGCCGCTTCAGCCGCCGAAGACGGGACCGCCAGACCCGTCATCGCGGAGAGCCCGTCGGAAGCGCCAGCCGATGTTAGCGGCAGCGACGATTCATCCCGGGAGACGGCGGCGGAAGTCGAGCTGGTCGTCGTGGAGGAAGCTTCGGTCGCGACCATCGATGTCGAGCGTGAGACGGTCGACGTCCCCGAACTCACCATCAACAGCGATCCATCTCCCGAACTCGCGGACGACGTTGAGCCCGTTGTCGTGGAGAAGGCCTCCTCCGTCGATGTCGAGCTCGTCCCGGTTGATGCCCCCGCTCTCGCCATCAACGACGAGCATTCCTCCGCCGTCGACGTGGATACTTGCTCAACTCTCGACGACACGCGTGTCGCGCTTGCCTCCAGCGCGGCGGAAGTCGTCGCCAGCACGCCCAGCGTCGTCACGGATGTTGCGCCGGAGCCAGCCCTCGAGGCTCCCGCTGCGGAGATCACCAGCGCGCCGAAGATTCGTGCAAAGATCGCAGAACCCGCCGACCGCGCCGCGCTGATCCGGCAGCGTTGGACGGAGACCGGGAGCAGGATGTGGAATCCGCGCGTCCACGGCGCCGGTGATGCCACGCTGAACATCCAGGGAAGCGTCGGGTTGCTGCCGCCCGCGCCTGGCGAGACAATGCCGCGCTACGACAAGCTGGAATTCAGGATGCTCGGCGGACAAATCGTCTGCGAGGGCGTGATCGTCGAAGCACCCGCGCATGCGAGCCAGCGCAGTTTTACGCGGCTCGCGGAGCCGGGGAAACCGGATCGGGTCCGCGAACCAATGCGGGAACGCCAGGCCGCTCTCGCCTGACCCTTTATTTCCTACGACGACCAGCCCATATGATAGGCTAACGCCTTGAATTTGGGAGATCGCATGCCCACAAAATCATTGCGACTGGTTGTGATTGCCGCCCTCTGCGTCTCTCAAGGAGCCTTTGCCGCATCCAGTAAACGCCATGCGCCCGCGACCGATCAGGCGTCACCCTACAAAGCCGACCGCCTCTCCTCTTCGCGCGGAGAGACGATCCTCAACACGCCCGGCCAGACCACCGTGATGACGCGAGAGATCCTCGACGACAAGAACGCGACGAGCCTCAAAGATGCCATGCGCTCGACCGCCGGCGTGACGATCGGGCGCTAGGCCACTTCGCTCAGGGGAGCGGATAGCCCTTCCAGACCCACTCCAGCGCCGACGGCAGCGTCTGCGCGATCGTGGGCCGGTCGACGTGCTTGGCGTTGCGTACGAACAGAAACTGATAGTGGTAGCCCTTCTCCGCCAGCACCTTGGCCATCAGCGCGTTGGAGAGGGTCCAGTCGTGCATGCCGTCGGGAATGGTGGGGTTCGGATAGAACAGATCCTGGTCGCCGCCGAAGAACCAGAAGCGGATCGGCTTGGTCGGCGCAGCGACGATCAGCGGCACGCCGGGCGGCTCGGCCGGCGTGAGCACGCCCGCCTTGGAGATGAGATTGGGTGTGGCCGGCCCCGGCCATGCGCTGTGATATTCCCAGGCGCCACCGCGCAGCGACGGGTCATGCGGCCATTGCTGGTTGACCATGGTCGGCGAGAACGCCAGCACGCGGTGATAGAGATCGGGATAGAACCACGCCATCGTGAAGGCTGCCACGCCGCTCGAACTCAGCCCCATGGTCGCACGCCCATCGGGATTTTTGGTCAGCCTGACCTCGGCGTTCTTTTCGACCAGCGGCAGCACTTCACGCTCGACGAATTGCGCGTAGGCGCCTGACACCGCGTCATATTCGCGGCCGCGCTGACTGCCCTGCGCGTCCTGCCCGCCATTGCCGATCTGGATCGCGATCATCGGCGGCACGCGGCGCTGCGCGATCAGATTGTCGAGCGTGACGGCGAGATCCTTGTAGGCGTTGGAGCCACCGTCGCCGACCACGATGAACGGCGCCTCGCTGCCGCGCACATATTGCGCCGGCACATAGACGTCGATGGTGCGCGACCAGACGCCGGGATGGCTGGTGGTGACGATCATGTGCGACTTGTCGTCCGGCGCCGTGACGGTCGTCATGATCGAGGAATTGGTGCAACCGGCAAGATCGTCGCGGATCAGACCCGGATTGTAGATGGTGCTCTCCTTCGACGACAACGTGAAGGACTTTGTCGTCCCACGCGGCACGCCCTCCTTCGCGATCGTCTCCGGCGCAGGATTGTGGGTGGGACCAATGATGAAATTCCCCTCGGCATCCGGTGGCGGCAGCGTTCCGTCAGGAAGCTCCGTGGCGCGTGGATAATTGGGATTGGAGGGATCACGCGTCGGAGGCGCCGTCTTGAAGTCGAGACCCGTCGTATCGATGAAGAACGGGCCCGCCTTGTCGGTGCTGTTGGCCCCAGGCGGCACCACCATGTTCTGGGTGACGCAGGCCGGCTGCGAGAAGGCAATCGACGTGAAGGAGATGAGGGAAATCAGAGTCCCCGCAAGGACGGACAACGAATTGGTCATTTCAGCTCCCGATGCCGACGAGTCTTTCTGGCTCGCCTTGGCGCAAAGTATGACGAGCCGCCTGCGCGCGGTCAAATCCCGCCCGGCCGCGTTACCGCAATGGCCGCCATGCTCAAAACGGACAGACACGGCTATTCCGCGCATGCCACGAACTTTTTCAGACACGTGGCCGTTGCTGCCGCACCTCGCACGACGTAGCTTGCCGGTCGGCCGCGCGAAGGCCGCGCCCGATCAAGACGACAAGAACAATCTGCAAGAACAATCTGCAAGAACAATCCCGGGAGACAAACCATGAAGAAGCTCACGGCCGCGCTGTGCGCGCTGGCGTTCCTCGCAACCGGCGCGCAGGCGCAGACCGTCAAGGACTTCCTGGCGGTGGTCACCAAGAAATGGACCACGCCGTTCGAGCCGTTCCAGCTCATCGGCAACATCTACTATGTCGGCACTGACGGCATCGCCGTCTACATCATCAAGACCTCACAAGGCCTGATCCTGATGGATACGGCGCTTCCGGAATCCACCGGCATGATCAAGGACAACATTGCCAAGCTCGGTCTCAAGGTCTCCGACATCAAGATCATCCTCAACACACACGCGCATTTCGACCACACCGGCGGTTTCGCCGAAATCAAGAAGGAGACCGGCGCGCAGCTGATCGCCGGCGACCGCGACAAGCCGCTGCTGGAAGGCGGCTATTATCCTGGCGACGAGAAGAACGAGGACCTCGCCTTCCCCGCAGTGAAGGTCGATCGCGCCGTGAAGGAAGGCGACAAGATCACGCTCGGCGACACCACGCTGACGGCTCACGCCACCCCCGGCCATTCGCCCGGCTGCACGAGTTGGGAGATGACCGTCAAGGACGGCAATCAGGACCGCGAGGTGCTGTTCTTCTGTAGCGGCACGGTGGCGTTGAACCGGCTGGTCGGCCAGCCGACCCACGCCGGAATCGTCGACGACTACCGTGCGACCTACGCCAAAGTGAAGGCGATGAAGATCGACGTGCTGCTCGGGCCGCATCCGGAGGTCTATGGCATGCAGGCCAAGCGCGCCGAAATGAAGGACGGCGCACCGAACCCGTTCGTCAAGCCGGGTGAACTCGCAGCCTACTCCACAACCCTGTCGGAAGATTTCGACAAGCAGCTCGCCAAGCAGACCGCCGCGCTCGAGAAGAAATAGCGATCGTCTCGCGCTATCTTCACCTCTCCTTCTCCGGGGGAGAGGTGAAGCCGGCATGCCGGCTCGCACTGTGTCGATGCGACAATACGCTCCGCTGGCGCATATGGTTAGCAGAGCGTAGCCGCAATTTATGCAAACTCTCTTTCAGCCAATCCCCGCACTTCCGCCGCCGGATATCGTTAACGCGGCCTCACCGGTGCGCGGATCGAGAAGATCCGCGGCGCGTCGAACCTCTCGCGAGGACTCCAATCTAACGCCCCCTTTACCGCCGCCGTGCAAGATCGCCCGCGTTTTGAGGAAATTCAGGGCTGATATTGCAATGCCTGTCACCAATTTGAAGTCACATCTAGCTGCCGTTGCAGAGCTGTTTCGGGTGCCGGCCGACAATCCGGAGCTGATGCGCGCGCAATTCGACGCCTTCTCGAAACAGATCCCGCTNCTCTATTTCATCCTGATCACAAACACGATCGCGGTGGCTTATACCTATGTGCCGCTGGCACCGGCCTCGCTCAGTATGATCGTGCCGGCCGTGTTGATCGCGGTGACAGGCTTTCGCACATTCTGGTGGCTGCGCCAGCGCGGTGTCGTCCGCAACGATGCCGACATCCTGCGCAACCTGCGCCTCACCAATTGGATTGCAGCGCCGATCGCCGCCGGCTTTACTCTCTGGTCGTTTGCCCTGTATCCCTACGGCGACGCTTTCGCCAAGAGTCAGGTTGCCTTCTACATGGCGGTGACCGTGATCGGCTGCATCTTCTCGCTGATGCATCTGCGCTCGGCAGCACTGATCGTGACGCTGGTCGTCGACGTGCCCTACGTGCTGTTCTACTTCGCCACGGGCGAACCGACGCTGGAGGCGATGGCCATCAACAATCTGCTGGTCACCGGTGCGATGGTGACGGTGCTGTTCATCTACTATCGCGACTTCGCCGACCTCGTCGCGAGCCGCAAATCGCTGCTGGCACAGCAGGCGGCCACCCAAGCCCTTTCGGACGAGAACTTCCGCCTCGCCAACCTCGATTCCCTGACCGAACTACCGAACCGCCGCCGCTTCTTCGCCGAGCTGTCGAGCGCGTTCACCGATGCCAAGCGCAGAAACGTTCGCGTCGCGGTCGGGATCATCGACCTCGATGGCTTCAAGCCGATCAACGACAACTACGGCCATTCGGTTGGCGACCGCGTTTTGATCGAGGCGGGCCGGCGCATCCGCGAGGTCTGCGAGGGCTTCGGCCCGCAGCGGGTGGAATTCGCCAGGCTCGGCGGCGACGAGTTCGGCCTCGTCGTGTGCGGCGACCCTGACGATGCGGATCTGATGCGGCTCGGCGAACGCGTTGGTGACCAGGTCAAGCTGCCCTACCAGCTCGACACCGCCCATACCGGGCTGTCCTGTTCGATCGGTTTCGCGCTGTTCCCGCAATCGGCAACGACGGCAGAAGCGCTCTATGAATGCGCCGACTATTCGCTTTATCACGCCAAGCGCCATCTGCGCGGCCGCACCGTGATCTTCTCGAGCGAGCTCGAGGCCGAGATCCGCAGCCGCGGCGTCATCGAGAATTTGCTGCGCACTGCCGATTTCAGCACCGAGATAAACCTGGTGTACCAGCCGATCGTGGACGCCATGAGCGAGCATACCGCCGGCTTCGAGGTCCTGGCGCGCTGGCACAGCTCCCGCCTCGGCCTGGTTTCGCCGGCCGATTTCATTCCGGCCGCCGAGCGCATCGGCCTGATCCGGCCGCTGACGCAGGCGCTCCTGGTGCGCGCGCTCGCGACGGCCAGGACCTGGCCCGATCACATCCGCCTGTCGTTCAACCTGTCCGCCCACGACGTCTGCTCGCCCGAGGGCGTCCTGCCGCTGATTACGATCATCGAGAAGAGCGGGCTGCCGCCACACCGGATCGACTTCGAGATCACCGAGACCGCCGTCACCTTCGATTTCGTACGCGCACAACAGTCGATCGCGGCATTGAAGGCGATGGGCTGCGGCATTTCGCTGGACGATTTCGGCACCGGGTACTCCTCGCTGAGCCACGTGCACTGGCTGCCGCTCGACAAAATCAAGATCGACCGCAGCTTCATCGCCGACGTCAACGACAATCCAGTGAGCCACAAGATCATCAAGTCCCTCACGGGCCTCTGTGACGACATGGAGATCGCCTGCGTCGCCGAGGGTGTCGAGACCCGCGCTCAGCTCGACACCCTGCGCCGGCTGGGATGCGACTTCATCCAAGGCTACTACTTCGCCAAGCCCATGCATGGCGACGCCATCGACGAGTATCTCGCCAAGGAACGCCAGCGCCTTGGCGGCGCCGTATCCAGGGTCGTGGCCTAAAGTCAGACCGCGCAGTAGCGCTCCTGGATGTCCTTGTCCGCCAGCAGCGCCGCGGCGCTGCTTTGATGCACGACTTCACCCTGATCGATGATCACGGCACGGTCAGCGAGCCGCAGCGCCCATTCGACGTTCTGCTCGACCAGGAGCAGCGTCTTGCCCTCGTCGCGCAGGCGACGGAACAGCACGCCCATCTCCTCGACCAGGACAGGCATGATGCCCTCCGACGGCTCGTCGAGCAGAAGCATCTTGGGCTTTGCGATCAAGGCGCGTGCAATCGCCAGCATCTGCTGCTCGCCGCCTGACAGCGTGACACCCTCCTGATCGAGGCGCTCCTTCAGGCGCGGAAAGGTCTCGGCGATCTCGTCGATCGCGACGCGCTCATCGATGTCGCTTCCTGCCGCGACGAGGCCGAGACGAAGGTTCTCGCGCACGGAGAGACCGGGGACGATGCGGCGCTCCTCGGGGACGTAAGCAAGGCCGAGATGGAAGCGCTGATGGGCGCGAAGCTGCAGAAGCTCCCGGCCCGCAAAGCGCACGCGACCCGTCGTCTTCGCCATCAGGCCCATCATCGACCGCAGCGTGGTGGTCTTCCCGGCCCCGTTGCGGCCGACAAGGGCAACGACCTCGCCGGGCTGCACATGCAAGGAGATGCCGTGAAGGACGTGGCTCGCGTCATACCAGGCGTGGAGATCCTCAATTTCGAGCAGTGCGGTCTCAGCCATAGCCTTCACTCTGTCCGAGATAGACCCGGCGGACCTCCGGATTGCTCCTGATCTCATCGGGCGCGCCGTCCGCAAGCAGGCGGCCGTGATGCAGCACCACGACGCGCTTGGACAGGCCCAGCACCATCTTCATCTTATGCTCGACGAGAAGCACGGTGCGCTTCTCGGCGAGCCGTTCGAGCAGCGCGACCATGTCCTTGGTCTCCTCCGGCCCCATGCCGGCGGTCGGCTCGTCGAGCAGAAGCAACTCCGGCTCCGAGACCAACGCAATCGCGATCTCCAGCGCGCGCTGCTGGCCATGCGCCAGGAATTTCGCCAGTTCGGCGCGCCTGCCAGATAGCCCGACCGCCTCGAGCGCAGCATCGGCGCGGGCATTGAGTTCTGTTAGTCGGGCGCGGTTACGCCAAATGTCGTAGCTCACGGTCAACGCCTGCGCCGCCACGCGGACGTTCTCGTGCACCGACAGGTCCGGGAAGATGTTTGTGATCTGATAAGAGCGCGAGATGCCCTGATGCACGAACCGATGCTGCGGAAGGCCGTTCAGCTCGCGTCCTCTGAAATGCAGCTTGCCTGACGTCGGTGTCAGCGCGCCGGAGAGGATGTTGAAGAACGTGCTCTTGCCGGCGCCGTTCGGCCCGATGATCGAGGTGAGCTGTCCGGCCGCAAAAGACACCGTGATGCCTTCGAGCGCGACGAAGCCGCCGAAGTGCTTGCCTATTCCCTCGGCACGAAGCAATTCGCCGCTCATGGCCGCGCCTTTCCGACACCCAATGTGTCGAGCAGCGTGCCCCAGATGCCCTTGGGCAGGAACAGCACGAACAGGACAAAGATCGCGCCGACGAAGAGCTGCCAGTGCGGGGTCCAGACCGAGATGACGTCCTCCAGAATCAGGAACGCCGCCGCGCCAACGAACGGCCCGAAGAAGCTGCGCGCGCCGCCGAGCAGCACCATCATCACGATCATGCCCGAGGTCTGGTAGTGCAGGATGTCGAGCGGCACGATCGACAGATGTAGCGCCAGCATGCAGCCACCGAGCGAGGAGATCGCGCCTGACAGCATGAACACGATCAGCTTGCTGCGCTCGACGTCATAGCCGCAGGCCCGCGCCCGCTGCTCGTTCTCGCGGATGGCCTCGATCACGGCGCCGAAGGGCGAGTTCAGGATGCGCGACTGGAACCACATCGCCAATGCGGCGAAGGCCATCAGCACATAATATTTGTTGACGGGGTCGAGGAAATTGACGGGGAAGCCGAACAGGCTGATGCGATCGACGGTAAAGCCGCGCAGGCCATTCTCGCCACCGGTGAAGGACGAGGCCTGGAGCGCGACGTAATAAACGAGCTGAGCCAGCGCAAGCGTCACCATGGAGAAATAGATGCCGCGCGTGCGCGTCGAGACGATGCCGATCGCGGCGGCGAGGCCTGTGCTGAGGAGGACGGCGATCGGGACCGCGGCGAACCAGGGCACGCCGTAACGGCCGATCGCAATGCCGGTGAAGTAGGCGCCCGCACCGAAGAACGCGGCTTGGCCGAACGACAACAACCCCGTGTAGCCGAACAGCAGATTGTAGCCCATCACCACGACGCCGTAGATCAGGACGTTGACGGCCAGCGCGTGGGACGGCAACAGCCAAGGCAACACAGCCAGCACCGCGATCGAGAGCAACACGCGTTGGTCGAGAAGCCGGCCGAGCCCGACGGACGAGAGTTTGGCGACCGCTTCGCCGCTCGATGGTGAGGTCACGCGGTCCTCCCTCTGATGCCGAACAAGCCCTGCGGGCGGATCAGCAGCACCACGGCCATCAGCGCGAACATGACGATGGTCGCCATCTCCGGCGCGAACAGCGCGACCAGGCTGATCGAGATGCCGACCATGAGGCCTGCGACGACAGCCCCGACGATCGACCCGAGACCGCCGATCACGGTCACCACGAAGGCTTCCGCCAGCACCAGCGATCCCATCTCCGGATTGACGCTGCGCATGGGACCCGCGAGCACGCCGCCGAGCGCGGCCAGCCCGACGCCTAGCCCGAAGATCGCGAGCCAGACCCGGCCGATGTCGACACCGAGCACCTGCATGATGGTGGGATCGCGGGCGCCCGCACGCACGATCAAGCCGATCCGCGTCTTCTCCAGCGTCAGCCAGAGCACCAGGAGCACCACCGCCACCAGCGCAATGACGAACAGGCGGTAGCGCGGGAAGAAGCCGATGCCGAGATCGAGCACGCCGATCAGCTGCGGCGGGGTCGGAAACGGGATGCCGTCGCTGCCGAACACGATCCGCACGCCCTCGACCAGGATGTAGCTGAGGCCGAAAGTGAGGAGCAGTGGATCGTCGATCGAGCGCCCATAGAGCCTGCGGATCAGGACGAACTCGATCAGCATGCCGAAGGCGCCGATCAGGATGGGCGCCAGCAGCAATCCCCACCAGAAGCTTCCGGTGAGAGACGCCAGATACAGCCCCGCATAGGCCCCGATCATGAACAGCGCGCCATGAGCGAAATTGACCACCCCGAGCATGCCGAACACGATCGTCAGTCCAAGCGCAGTGATCACCAGGACCGCCCCAAGGGCGATCCCGGAAAGAAGCTGCATGATGATCAGCGACAGGTCCATTGCCCGGGCTTCAGGTCGCGTGGCCCAGCTCGCTGCAACTGCGCAGCATGTCGTCGGAGCCCGTGTCGTTGGCGAGAATGGCGAACAGATCGTTGTCGTTGGCCATGGCGGACTTCTTCTTGGACTCCAGCACCAGCACCGGCTGCACCGATTGGTGATCGCATTTGCGGTAATGCTGCGGACCCTTGGTCAGGTCGTATTGCAGCTTCTCCAGCGCATCGACCACCTTGTCGGTATCGGTGCCACCCGCGGTCTGCATGGCCGCCAGCAGCGACCCGACGCCGGCATAACCGTAGGCGCCGTAGTCGGTCGGGATGGCGCCGCCATTGGCTGCCTTGAAGGCGGCGTTGAAAGCGGCGGCGGACTTGCTCTGCGTCTCCAGGCCCCAGTAATAGTTGGCGCCGCCAACCACGCCCTCGAACACGTCGGGGCCGACCGCGAGCCGCTGGTTGTGCAGGATCACCGGCACGACGATCTTCATCTGCTGCTTGACGCCGAAGTCCACCGCTTGCTTGATCGCATTGGCCTGATCACGGCCGAAATTGGAGATGCAGAGCACGTCGGGCCGCAGCGACATCAGGCGCGGCATGAAGGTGGAATAGTCGGCAGCGCCAAACGGATGCAGGATCTCGCCGACGCTATCCGCGCCGATCGCCGCCTGCGCGCGCTTGAAGCCGCGCAGCATCTCATGCCCGTACGCGTAATCTGCGACGAGATGGGCAACTTTCATGCCCTTCTTCAGGGTCTGCCGTGCCACGGCGGCGGTCGTCATGTGCGGGTTCAGCGCCTCGTGGAAGGTGTATTTGCTGAAATCCTTGACCTCGTTGATGGTGTCGGACTGGCTGATCGAAACGTAGATCACGCCGCGGGCGCGGGTGACTTCGTTGACCGCGAGCTGCACGGCGCTGGAGAGCGCGCCGACCACGGCGTGAACCTTGTCCTTCTCGATCAGCTCCAGCGTACGGGTCGCGGCCTCGCCGGCATTGAGCTTGTCGTCGCGCACCAACAGCTCGACCTTGCGGCCGCCGATGCCGCCCTT
>C688J18823_10001587_pt1 | contig 14110 bp, 13 predicted proteins | sample HopSoiMetagenom1_FD_18823 | JGI IMG/M metagenome (IMG submission 18823)
AAGAGGCTCCGCCCGCCTGTCTAACCCGCCGCCACCGGCACCGCCCGCGGGGAGCCGAGCGCCTCGGCCAGCGCCTCCTCGAGCACGTCGAGCGACTCCTCCACCTGCTCGTCGGTGGCGACCAGCGAGATGAGGACGCGGATGCAGTTGCCGGAGATTCCCGCCTTCAGGATCAGCAGCCCCCGGCGAAGCGCTGCCTCGACCACCGCGGTTGCGATGTCCGGGGCCGGCTGCCTCGTGACGGGGTCTGCAACGAACTCCACAGCCAGCATCGGTCCCAGCCCCCGAACCTCGCCCATCTCGGGATGAGCGGACTGGAGCTCCTCGAAGCGCGACCGCATGCGCTCGCCGATCCGGCGGCCCCGCTCCAGCAGGTTGTGGCGGTCGATCTCCTCCAGCACCGCGATGCCGGCCACGCAGCCGAGCGGCGAGCCGACGAACGTTCCGCCGATGGTGCTGTCGCCGGCCGCATCGACGATCTCCGCCCGGCCGGCGACGCCCGACATGGGCACGCCGGCGGAGATGGACTTCGCGATGACGACGATGTCCGGCTCGATGCCGAAGTGCTCGACGGCGAAGAGCTTGCCGGTGCGCCCGAAACCCGTCTGCACCTCATCGGCGATCAGCACGATGCCGTGCTCGTCTGCGATCTCGCGCAGGCCCCGCACCCATTTGACCGGCGGCACGACGAAACCGCCCTCTCCCTGGACGGGCTCGAAGATGATCGCTGCGACGAGTTCGGGGGCGATGTGGGTCGTCAGCATCCGCCGGAGCGCCTCGAGGCCGTCGGCGGCCGGATCGGCGCCGGTGTCGCGGTACGGGTAGGGGTAGGGCGCGCGGTACACCTCGGGCGCGAACGGCCCCATTCCGGCCTTGTACGGGTGCTGCTTCGACGTCAGCGACATCGCCATCAACGTCCTGCCGTGGAAGGCCCGCTCGAACGAGATCACGGCCGGGCGGCCGGTGGCGAGCTTCGCCAGCTTGATCGCGTTCTCCACCGCCTCGGCGCCCGAGTTGAAGAACGCGGCCTTCTTCGGCCCCGAGATCGGCATCCGGTCGAGCAGGCGCTCGGCGTACTCGACGTACGACTCGTAGGGCACCATCGTGAAATCGGTGTGCAGGAAGCGGTCGACCTGCTCGTGCAGCGCCGCGGAGACCGCTTCGTTGGTGTGGCCGACGTTGAGACAGCCGATGCCGCCGGTCCAGTCGAGGAAGGTGTTCCCGTCGACGTCCGTCACCACGATCCCGTGGGCATGATCGATCACGGCCGGGATGTAGATGCTCTTCGCGTCTGCGATCACGCGCTCCTTGCGGGCGAGGATCGAGCGGGAGCGGGGTCCCGGGATCTCGGTGCGTAGGTCGATGGTCTTCCCCATGTGTTCTCCCTGGTAAGAAGGCGGAAAGTGTCGCCGCGTGCGTGGACGATTGAGCGTAGCAGCAGCCGGGATGCCGGCGAGCGGCGCAGCATCTCGTAGAATCGCCGGGATGGTGCTGTCCGATCGAACGATCCGGGAGGAGATCGCCGCAGGCCGGATCGGGATCGATCCCTACGACGATGCCCTGGTGCAGCCGTGCAGCATCGACGTGCGGGTCGGCGACAGCTTCCGCGTGTTCCGAAACTCGCGCTATCCCTACATCGACGTCAAGGCGCCGATGGACGACCTGACCGAGCTGGTCAGGATTCAGCCGGACGAGCCGTTCATCCTCCACCCGGGCGAGTTCGTGCTGGGCGTCGTCCTCGAGCGGGTGCGGCTGCCCGACGACATCGTCGCCACGCTCGACGGAAAGAGCTCGCTGGGGCGGCTGGGGCTCGTCGTGCACCAGACGGCCGGAGTGATCGACGCCGGCTTCGACGGCCACATCACCCTCGAGCTGGCGAACATGGCGAACCTGCCCATCACCGTCTACGCCAGGATGCGCATCGCGCAGCTCAGCTTCATGACACTGACCACGCCGGCCGAGCACCCATACGGCAGCGGCGGCCTCGGCAGCAAGTACCAGGGGCAGGCGGAGCCGACGCCGAGCCGGTACTACCTCAACTTCAGGGAGCCGTGAAGCGATGAAGGTGCTGGTGACTGGAGCGACCGGCTACGTCGGCGGCGAGGTCGTCGATCAGCTGCTGGACGCAGGGCACACGGTGCGGGCGATGGTGCGGAAGCCGGACGCGAAGCTGCCGGACGCGGTCGACCAGGTGCAGGGCGACGTCACGGACGCGGACGCCTACGCGGCGGCGGCGGCGGCCGGGACTGACGCCATCGTCCACCTGGTGGCCATCCTGGACGGAAGCGACGAGGACTTCGAGCGGGTCAACTCTGAAGGCCCGCGAAATGCGGTGGAGGCGGCGAGGAGGAACGGCATCCGCCGCCTGCTGCACATGTCGGCGCTTGGGGTGAGCGCCGAGCACGCCCCGCTGACCCGCTACTGGGGGAGCAAGTACGCGGGCAAGCGTGCGGTCATGGAGAGCGGACTGGACTGGACCGTGTTCGAGCCGAGCTTCGTGTTCGGCCGCGGCGGCGGAGCGCTGAAGACGTTCGAAGGCCTGCTTCGCATGCCGGTGGTCGCCGTCGTCGGCGACGGCCGGTACCGCCACCAGGTGGTCGCCGTGAGTGACGTCGCCCGCGCGTTCGTGGTCGCGCTCGAACATCCCGAGACGACGTCGGGGAAGACCTACGCGCTGGTTGGCCCCCAGGCGTTCACCTTCGACGAGCTGCTCGACGAGCTGGCGAGGACAACCGGGCGCGCTCCCCGGCGAAAGGTGCATGTGCCGGTCGGGGTGATGAAGGCCCAGGCCCGGCTCCTCCAGCACTTCCCTCCGCCGCTCAAGGTGACGCGGGAGCAGATCGTCATGCTGGTGGAGGGCACGGAGGCGGACCTCGGGCCGATGCGCGACGACCTGCGCATCGAGCCCGCCTCCCTCCACGAGGCGTACACGCGCTGAGGGGCTTTGCCGGTTATTGGCTCCGTCCGCGCGTGATTGCTACCATCGGTTTTACCGCGGAAAGGAGGTGGTCCGACTTGTTAGATGACCTAGGACGGGCGAGTGGAGGTGCTCGCGGGTAGAGGCGAGTCCCTGAACCTACGGGGAATCGCTGCAGCCGGCGTTGGGACCGCCTCCGTCGCAATCTGAGCGACGTCGAGGCATCGCCGCTACCAATTCACGCGAAACACCGAACGGGGCGCTCCGGGAGAGCCGGAGCGCCCCGTCGCCGTTAAGCGTCGAGTCGAGGGATCCCCCCGACGCGACGCCGCCCGCGAACGCACAGGCTCGAGAGGTCATCAACCTCCAGGAGTGATCATGTGCATCCCGCGCTCATCCGTCCTGCTCATCGTCTGCCTGGCGCTCGGCGCCTGCGGCTGCGGTGCCGCAGCCACCAGCTCGACCGATGCGCCCTCGTCCAGCCCGAGCAGCTCGACCTCGTCGACCGGGCCGTCTGAACCGGTCTCCGACCCGGCGGTCGACGAGTCGTACCAGGTCGTCGGGGCCGTGACCGAAGAAGATATGCGTGCATACCTGACGGCGCTCGGGCCGATGCATCGCGAAATTGCAAAGGCAAACGCCGCAGCCCACACCATGGTGAGCCTGGCCAGGGCGGACGACTTCGACTCCGCGGCCGACTACAGCGACCGCGTGGGCTGGCACGTCGCCCACGCCGGACAGCTGGCCGCTCGCGTCACCCCTCCCGAGCTCCTGAAGGACGCCCACCGGCGCCTGGTGCAGGCCTTCGCCATCGGGGGAGTGGCGGGCCACAGGATGGCTGCCGACTTCCGCACGCTCGACCAGGCATCATCCATCGACGACCTGAACCACCACGTCGGGCCGATGCAGAAGCGCGCCAATCGCTGCGCGAACGCCTGGTACGCCCAGCTGGCACCGTTCCTCGAGATGACGCACGTCCCGATGCCGGCATGGACCCACACGATGATGAACTGGGATTAGATGATTGATTCCACGGACGTCAGCGTTCGAGGCGGTCGAGCTGCCGCCGCACCGCGGCGAACAGCGTCGCGGCCGCCTCGGACGCGGTGTTCCACTGCCGGGCGGTGCGCTCGGCGACCTCGTCCGGCGCCAGGATCAGCGGCGAGCCGCTGGACTGCGCCAGCACCTGCACCTCGCAGGCGCGCTCGAGGAAGTACAGCTTGTGCCACGCGTCGGCGACGGTGCTGCCGACGACGATCACCCCGTGGTTGTCGAGCATCACGACGCTGACGCCGTCGGCGACCGCGCTCGCGATGCGGTCGCCTTCCGCGTCGGCGTCCGCCAGGCCGCCATAGGGCAGCCGGGCGACCCGGCCATGGAAGTACATCGCGTTCTGGCTGGCCCGCGTTTCGAGGCCGGCCTCGGTCATGGAGAGCGCGGTGGCATAGGGCATGTGGGTGTGGAGCACGCAGCGCGCATCGGGGCGGGCCCGGTGCACCGCGCGGTGGATGACGAAGGCCGTGGTCTCCCACTCGCCTTCCCCGTCCACCAGCGCACCGTCCACGTTCACGGTCAGGATGTCCGCGGGGCGGATCTCCGACCAGTGGGGCCCGTAGCGGTTCAGCAGGAAGAGATCGTCGCGGCCGGGCACGGCCAGGCTGAGATGGTTGTCGATGCCCTCGTTGAAGCCATGCAGCGCCGCCGCCCGGAAGGCCGCGGCAAGCTCCACCTTGGCCTGCACCACGAGGTCGGCGTCGGGTGCGGTCTGCGAGATCGTTGCCATGTCTACATCCCCCATCGTGAGTCGCCCAGCAGCTGCAGCTCCGCGCCGCCGACGCCGAGCCGGGACACGGGGCCGTCGCCTCGCTCGTCCACGCGCACCGACACCGTGCGGCCGAGCTCGTCGGCGACCACGAAGCCCTCGCCGTCGTCGCGCTCCAGCTCGGTCACAGCGTCGTCTCGCTCGCCGCGATGCTCCACGACGCGATACGAGCTTCCCGGCTCGACGCCGTTTCGGGCCATGTAGTGGAGCACCTCCTCGGCCTCGTTCTCCAGCCGCAGCACGACCACCGTGCTGCCCGCGGGCACGGTCGGCAGCGGCTCCCCCGGCTCACGGGGGTAGTCCCCGATCGGGTGCCCGTGCGGGCAGGTTTTGACGTCGCCGATCATCTCGAGCATCTTCGCCTCGAGCCGTGCGGAGATCGAGTGCTCCATGGCATGGGCCTCCTCGTGAACGTCGTCCCAGGGGATCCCCATGACCTTCACCAGGTACGCCTCGACCAGGCGGTGGCGGGCGACGATCCGCTCGGCCACGTCCCGGCCCTGGTCAGTGAAGTGGATCAGCTTGTTGTCGTCTCGCTCGACGAGGCCGTCGTCCACGAGGCGCTTCAGCATCTCGCTGGCCGACGGCTGGGACACCCGCAGCGCCCGCGCGAGGTTCGCCTGGGTGCGATCGATGCCCGATTCGTACAGCCAGTAGATGCTCTCCAGGTACTCCTGGGTCGCCTCGGACAGCGCCTGCATCTCCATATGAGGAGTATACGGGCGGCCAGTGAGATCGGGCTCCGCGGATGGTTGGTAGATTGGCCCCGTGCGCCGCTTGAACGTTGTGGTGATCGGGGCCGGCCAGGTCGGCTCGCGGATCGTCGAGCAGCTCCACACCGATCACTCGGTGACGGTGATCGACGCCGACCCCGAGGCGCTTCGGTCGCTGGGCGCGGAGACCGACGTGCTGGCGGTGGTGGGGGACGCGGCCAGCCGGCGGACGCTGATGGAGGCGCACGTCGCGGACGCCGACCTGACCATCACCTGCACGCAGCGCGACGAGGTGAACATCGTGGCGGCGCTGTTCGCCAAACGGCTGTCGGGCGGCCTCACCGTTGTCCGCGTCAGCAACACCGAGTACCTCGACGTGTGGCGGGCCGGCGACCTCGAGTTCGATCTGATGGTGTCGCCTCCGTTGGAAACGGCGAACGCCGTGACACAGATCACCGGCGTGCCGGCCGCACGGCAGACCGACATGTTCGCCGACGGGCGGGTGCAGATGGTCGAGTTCGACATCCCGATCGAGCACCCGACCGACGCCGTGGTCGGGGTGCCGCTCAAGGAGGCGCGCCTTCCCCACGACTGCAAGGTGGCGAGCATCATCCGCCCGGACGGCGTCGTCATCCCACGCGGCGACGACGTGATCATGCCCGGCGACCGGATCGTCGTCATCGGCTCGCCGGAGTCGGCCCGCTCCTGGAGCACCCTGGTCGAGGGACGGCCGACGATCGACTCGGTGGTGATCATCGGCGGCGGGCGGATCGGCGGCACGGTGGCCGCACAGCTGGCCAAGAACGGCGTCCACGTTCGGGTGATCGAGGCGCGCTACGGCAGGGCCGAGAAGGTGGCCGAGGCCCTGCCCGACGTGCGCGTCCTGCACGGCGACGGCACCGATCCCGACTTCCTGCGCCGGGAGAACATCGGCCACTCGGACGCCGTCGTCTGTGCTCTGCCGAGCGACGCCGAGAACCTGATGGCAGCCGCGCTGGCGCACTCGCTGGAGGTTGCTCTGACGATCGGCATCGTGACCCGGCCGAGTTCGAGCCGGATCTTCGAGCAGGCGGGCGTCGACGTGGTGCTGAACCCCCGCACGGTGACGGCCGAGGAGATCATCCGCTTCACCCGAGATCCGCGGACGCTGTCGGTGGCGTTCCTGGAGGAAGACCGCGCCGAGGTGCTCGAGATCGAGGTGCGGCCCTCGAGCCCGCTGATCGACGTGCCCTTCCGCGAGCTGCCCATCACCGACTCGATCATCGGCGCCATCATCCGCGACGGCTCGATCATCTTCCCGCACGGCGACGACCGCCTCGCCGGTGGCGACCGGGTGGTGGTCTTCACCAAGACCGCGCGCGTGGAGTCGGTCGAAGAGGCGCTTTGATCGTCCGCTCGGCCCGACTGCCGGTCCGCATTCGCAGGCGCCGTCCGGTGGTCGACGTATGGGCCACCGTCGGGCTCGTCGGGACGATCATCCGCTGGCTCAGCGTGACGCTGCTTGCGCCGACCGCGGTGGCGCTCTACTACGGCGACTCCGTCCGGCCGTTCGTGCTCAGCCTGGCCATCGCCTTCAGCGTCGGGCTGGCGGTGGAGCGGCTGTCGCCCAGCGCCGACCATCTGGGAGTCCGCGAGGGGTTCCTGCTGGTGACGGTTGCCTGGCTGGCAGCCGCCGCCATGGGCTCGCTGCCCTATCTGCTGGCGTCCGACCCCCAGCTCCACAACCCCGTCGACGCCTACTTCGAGTCGATGTCGGGATTCACGACGACCGGCGCATCGGTTCTGACGGACATCGGGGCCGTTCCGAAGTCGGTGCTCTTCTGGCGCAGCATGACGCAGTGGCTCGGCGGCATGGGCATCGTGGTGCTGGCCATGGCGATCCTCCCCCGCCTGTCGGTGGGCGGCCAGCAGCTGATGGACGTCGAGTCCCCGGGGCCGGAGGCGGAGAAGCTGACGCCGCGAATCGCCGAGACGGCCCGGCGGCTGTGGATTCTCTACATGGCGCTGTCCGTTCTCGAGGTCGCGCTGCTCTGCGCCGTCGGGTACGGCGGGCTCTCTCCCGGCATGGGGGTGTTCGAGGCGGTCACGCACACCTTCGCCACCATGTCGACCGGCGGCTTCTCCCCCGACCCGCGCTCGCTGGAGCCGTTCGGCTCGGAGGCGCAATGGATCGTGATCGCCTTCATGCTGATCGCCTCGCTCAACTTCGCGCTGATGTTCCGCTCGCTGCGGCGCCCGGCGCTCCTACCGCGCGACGAGGAAACGCGTGTCTTCTTCCTGATCGTGGCCGTCGCCACGGCCATCGTCGCCGCCGACATCTGGGGCGACACCGGCTACGGACCCGAGGCCTCCATCCGCCACGCCGCCTTCCAGGTGTCGTCCATCATCTCGACCACCGGCTTTGCGAGCACGGACTTCGCCCTGTGGACGCCGCTTCCGCTGGTGATCCTGGTCGCCCTGATGTTCGCCGGCGGCTGCTCGGGCTCGACCGCCGGCGCGATCAAGGCCATGCGCGTCCTGCTGCTGAACAAGGTGCTGCGGCGCGAGCTCGCGCTGACGGTGCACCCCCAGGCGGTGGCTCCGATCCGCCTGAACGCACGCGTCGTCGACGAGCGGACGCTACGGGCCGTCATCGGCTTCGTGCTGATCTACCTGACCGCGTTCGTGCTCGGCACGATCCTGATCCTGATCGACGCGTCGCGGACCGGCCATCAGGTGGCGGCGTTCGAGGCGATCTCCGCCGCCGCGACGACCCTTGGAAACGTCGGCCCGGGGGTGGGCTTCCTCGGCCCGATGGGCTCGTTCGACCCGTTCAGCATCCCGTCCAAGATCGTCATGATCGCGCTGATGTGGATCGGCCGGCTGGAGGTGATCCCCGTCATGCTCATGTTCAGCCGCACCTACTGGCGACCGTGAGGCGAGCGGATCACACGATCACGTAGACGTCCCCGTCACGCACCTGGACGGGAAAGACGTCGACCGGCTCCGTGGCGGGGAGGGTCAGCGGCTCGCCGGTGCGCACGTCGAACCGGGCGCCGTGCCGCGGGCACTCGATGCAGTAGCCGTCCCGGTCGCCCTCGCAGAGAGGGCCGTCGTCATGGCTGCAGCGGTCCTCGATGGCGTAGTAGCGCCCGTCGATCCGGTAGATGCAGACGAACAGGGATCCCGACTGGACGATCTTCGCCTCCCCCTCCGGGATCTCTCCCTCGGCGGCTACGCGGAGTTCCAACGGATCTCGTCGCTGCCGGCCCACTCCTCGGGCAGCGGCTCACCGGTGAGCTGGTTCAGGGCGACCTTGAGCACGCCGACGGAGAGCATCGCGCACTTGAGCCGGATCGGCGACAGCGGAATGCCGAGCTCCTCCAGCACCTCGTCCTTGCCGACGCTCGAAAGCTCGTCCACCCGCCGGCCGACGATCGTCTCCGAGAGCATCGACGCCGCCGCCTGGCTGATGGCACAGCCGCGGCCGTTGTAGCGGACGTCGGTGACCACGCCGTCGTCCACCTCGAGCTCGATCGACAGCTCGTCGCCGCACAGCGGGTTGACCCCCTCGGCGGTCGCCGCCGGCGCATCGAGGTGGCCCGCGTTGCGCGGATTCTTGTAGTGATCGAGGATGTTCTCGCGGTAGAAGTCGTCCATGATGCTCAGAAGGCAGTGTACCCGCAGCCCGTTGGCGATCGGTGTCGAGGCGGCTCGGGGAGCCGCTACCGGAAGGTTCTCTTGACCTTCTCGATACCCTCGGCAAGCCGGTCGATATCCTCGCGGGTGTTGTAGAGGTAGACGCTCGCCCGCGTCGTGGCAACCAGGTCGAACGCTCGCATCAGCGGCTGGGTGCAGTGGTGCCCGGCCCGGACGCAGATCGCCTCGGAGTCGAGCACCTGGGCGACGTCGTGAGGGTGCACACCATCCAGGTTGAACGAGAGGATCCCGGCGCGGTTCGGCGGCGGCGGCCCGTACTGAGTGACCCCGTCGATGCCGGCCAGCACGTCGTAGCCGTAGGCGACCAGGTCGTGCTCGTGAGCCTCGATGGCATCCATGCCGATCGACTGCAGGTACTCGACCGCGGTGCCGAAGGCGATCGACTCGGCGATGGCCGGCGTGCCCGCCTCGAACTTCCAGGGCAGGTCGTTCCAGGAGGTTCGCTCGAGCTCGACCTTGCGGATCATCTCGCCGCCTGTGAGGAACGGCGGCATCCGCTCGAGCAGCTCTGCCCTGCCCCACAGAGCGCCTGCGCCGGGCCCGCACATCTTGTGGCCCGAGATGGCGTAGAAGTCGGCCCCGAGCTGCTGCACGTCGATCCGCCGGTGAGGCGCCGCCTGGGCGCCGTCGACGACGAGCACCGCGCCACGCTCGTGCGCCCAGCGAGCCAGCGCCGGAACGTCGTTGATCGTGCCGAGCGAGTTCGAGACGTGGCCGACGGCAACCAGCTTGACGTTCTCGACGTCCTCCAGCTTCGCGAGCGACTCGGGGTCGAGCGACCCCTCCGGCGTGAGCCGCAGGTAGTGGAGGGTGGCGCCCGTCTGCTGGGCGAGGAACTGCCACGGCACCAGGTTGGAGTGATGCTCCATCTCTGTCGAGACGATCGCGTCCCCGGGGCCGATCATCGAGCGGCCGTAGGCGTAGGCGACCAGGTTCAGGCCCTCGGTGGTGTCGCGGGTGAAGATCACCTCGCGCCGGTCGGGCGCGTTCAGGAAGGCCGCGACGGTGTCGCGCGAGCCCTCGTAGGCCTCGGTGGCGATCGCCCCCAGCCGGTACACGCCGCGGTGGACGTTCGCATACCCGGTCTCGTAGACCTCTGCCAGCTTGTCGATCACCTGCCGCGGCTTCTGGGCCGACGAGGCGGAGTCGAGGTAGACGAGCCGCCTCCCGTCCTGCGGCTTCATCAGGATCGGGAAGTCCTGTCGCAGCCGCTCGGCGTCGAGCGGAGCCCTCTTGTCCAGCGCGATTGCCATCCCCAGGCAGTGTACCCGCGGCCCCCTTCCAACCCTGGTCAGCGCGGGCGCAGGACCACGGCCTCGCCCGGCTCGAGCGCACCTCCCCACCGATCGGCGGAGCCGCGGGTCGACAGCACCGGCTCCCATGTCCCATCGACGGCGACCGCCCGCCGCTCGGCCGAGAAGCTCGCCAGCACCAGGCGGCGATCGTCCCCGGCGGTGCGCGTGTATGCGAGGACGTCGGCAGCGGCGTCGAGCAGCGCGATGCCGCCGTGCCGCAGGGCGGGCGATTCCCTGCGGGCGGACAGCAGCGCACGGTAGAGGTGCACGATGGAGCGCGGGTCATCCCGCTCACTGTCGGCGTTCCGCACGTCGGCGTCCGGCGGCCAGGGCAGCCACGGCTCGGCACCCGGCCAGCCGTGATCGGGCGATGCGTCCCACGGAATCGGTGCCCGGCATCCGTCCCTGCCCGCCGGATCGACCCGGCGCTCCGCGGGTACGACGGCGTCCTCGAGCCCGAGCTCCTCCCCCTGGTAGACGAACGGGGTGCCGCGCAGCGTCAGCAGGACCACCGCGGCCGCGCGCGCCGCCGCCTCCGATCCGCCAAGACGGGTGCGGTGCCGCGGCGTGTCGTGGTTCGACAGCACCCAGGTCGGCCACACACCGGCCATGTCGCGCTCGACGTCTTCGATCAGCTCCCTCCACCCGGCGGCCGACCAGTCCACCGCCAGCGATCGGAAGTTGAAGGCCATGTGAAGCTCGTCGTCCTGTCCGTAGTACCGGCGGATGGCCGCCGTGTCGTGCAGGTTCACCTCCCCCACCAGCAAGCGATTGCCCGGATACGAGTCGACGAGCGACCGGATCTCGCGCAGGAGCGGGTGGGTGCGCGGATCGTCGTGGATGCCGACGCGATCGATCTGGCCCAGGCTCGCCGCCTGGTCGGGCAACGAGGGATCCTTGCCGATCAGATGCACCACGTCGATGCGAAACCCGTCCACGCCGCGGTCGAGCCAGAACCGAAGCACGCCGTGCATGGCCTCGACGACCTGCGGGTTCGACCAGTTGAGGTCCGGCTGCTGCGGGAGGAACAGGTGCAGGTACCACTGCGCGGTCGCCTCGTCGTATGTCCAAGCCGGCCCGCCGAACGCCGCCCGCCAGTTGTTGGGCGGCCCGCCATTCCTGCCGTCGCGCCAGATGTACCAGTCGCGGCGCTGCGACCGGCGCGACGAGCGCGACTCCACGAACCACGGATGCCGGTCGGACGTGTGGTTGGGCACCCAATCGAGGAGCACCCGGATCCCCCGCGCGTGCGCCGCGGCGATCAACCGGTCGGCATCGGCCAGCGAGCCGAACACCGGGTCGACGTCGCAGTAGTCGGCCACGTCGTAGCCGAAGTCCGCCATCGGGGAGCGATAGAACGGCGAGATCCACACCGCGTCGATCCCGAGCCACGCCAGGTGGTCGAGCCGCCGCTCGATGCCGGTCAGGTCGCCGACCCCATCTCCGTCCGAGTCCTGGAACGACCGCGGATAGATCTGATAGACGACCGCGTCTCGCCACCACGGGGTCGACTCGTGGGCGGCGTCGGCGGTCATGCGGCACGGAAGGCTAACGGTCTGGCGCGGTTGTGCAAGGATCCGGTGCGGTGCACGCGGACCTGTGGTTCAAGAATGCCGTCGTCTACAGCCTCGATGTGGAGACGTTCATGGACGCCGACGGCGACGGGTTCGGCGACTTCGAGGGGCTGACGCGGCGCCTCGACTACCTGAAGGGTCTCGGCGTCGACGCCCTCTGGCTGGCGCCGATCCACCCCAGCCCCGACCGCGACGACGGCTACGACATCACCGACCACTACGGCGTCGATCCGCGGCTCGGCTCCTCCGGGGACTTCGTCGAGTTCATGCACGAGGCGGGGAGCCGTGGGATCCGGGTGATCATCGACCTGGTCGTCAACCACACGTCGGCGCAGCACCCATGGTTCAAGGAGGCGGCGTCGCGGCGCGACGCCCCGAAGCACGACTGGTACGTCTGGTCGGACAAGCGGCCGCCCGACTGGGACAGCGGGATGGTGTTCCCCGGGGTGCAGAAGGCGACCTGGACGCGCGCACCCCGTGTCCGCCAGTACTACTTCCACCGCTTCTACGACTTCGAGCCCGACCTGAACATGGCGAATCCGCACGTCCGCGAGGAGGTGCGGCGGATCATCGGCTACTGGCTCGAGCTGGGGGTCGCCGGATTTCGGGTGGACGCCGTCCCGTTCGTGATCGAGAAGCCGAGCCCGAACGGCGGAAGGGCTCGGCTCGAGTTCGAGTGGCTGCGGGAGATGCGGGAGTTCCTGCAGTGGCGCGTGGGCAATGCCGCGCTGCTGGGAGAGGCGAACGTGCTGCCCCGCGAGGCACAGCAGTACTTCGCCGGCGGCGACGGCCTGCACATGATGTTCAACTTCTGGGTCAACCAGCACCTGTACTGGTCGCTCGCCACAGGCGACGCACGGCCGCTCGCCCGCGCCATCCGCCAGACGGCGCTGCCGCCGGGCGGCGGGCAGTGGGCGAACTTCCTGCGCAACCACGACGAGCTCGACCTCGGCCACCTGCCGGACGACGCACGGCAGACCGTGTTCGAGGCGTACGGGCCGAAGCCCTCCATGCAGCTCTACGACCGCGGCATCCGCCGCCGGCTCGCCCCCATGCTCGGCGACCGCCGCCTGCTGGAGCTCGCCTACAGCCTGCTGCTCGCCCTCCCCGGCACGCCGGTGCTGCGCTACGGCGACGAGATCGGCATGGGCGAGAACCTGCGGCTGCGCGAACGGATGGCCATCCGGACGCCGATGCAGTGGTCGGATGCTCCCAACGCCGGCTTCACCGAGGCGGAGCGCCCGGTGGTGCCGGTGGTGGAGGCGGGGCCGTACGGCCACCGCGTGGTGAACGTGGAGGCGCAGCGGCGCGATCCCGACTCGCTGCTCGGCTTCACCTCACGGATGCTGCGCGTGCGACGGGAGTGCCCCGAGATCGGGTGGGGCGACGTGCGGATCGTTCCGGCCGGGCGAAGCGACGTGCTGGCGCTCCAGTATGAGTGGCGCGGCACCCGGCTGCTTCTCGTCCACGCCTTCGGCTCGCAGCTCGCCACCGTCGACCTGAGGCTCGGTGGGGAGCGCGGTGAGACCCTCCAGAACCTGATCGACACGGAGACGGTCACCGCCGATCGCCGCGGCGTACACCGCCTCGAGCTCGAGCCCTATGCGTACCGCTGGTACCGCGTGGGACCACTCGACGAGGCGATCCGCAGGCGCGCGGCCCGCTGATTCGAACGCGCTACTGCGAGACGACCGCGCCCGGCGAGGGCTGCGGCACCTCGGTGGCTGCAATGGCCACGGCGATGATGAGGAGCTGCAGCGCCGGACGCGCCACCCCGCCGGTCTCGAGGTGGATCAGCTCGGCGGCGGTCTCGAGCAGCGGAACGATTCGGTCGATCGCGGCGCCCGCCTCGCCGGGCTGGGGGTCACGGCAGACCGCCTGCGCGAGCTGAAGCTGGCCGACCGCCACGGCGGGGCTTCCGGCGATGGCTGCGGAGAACGCCATCAGGCAGATGGTCGTCAGCCGCGCGAGCCGCGTGTCCAGCACGAGCTGGTCGGTACCGCTGGGCGGGGCCGGCGCAGGGAGCGCCTCGCCGTCGAGAAGCCGCTGGACGGTGCGGCCCAGCATGTCGCGCGCCGTTTCGGCATCGA
>C688J18823_10001588_pt1 | contig 14109 bp, 14 predicted proteins | sample HopSoiMetagenom1_FD_18823 | JGI IMG/M metagenome (IMG submission 18823)
CGACGCCGAGCTCGCGCGCGCGCTCCTCGCTCGCGATCACGAGCGCGGCGGCGCCGTCGTTGATCCCGCTCGAGTTGCCGGCGGTGACCGTGCCGTCCTTACGGAACGCGGGCTTCAGCGAGGCAAGCTTCTCGGCACTCGTGTCCGGGCGTGGGTGCTCGTCTCGCACTGCGTCGCCGACCGGGACGAGCTGATCCGCGAAGCGCCCGTCTGCGTCGGCCTCGGCCCAGCGGTGTTGCGACTGGAGCGCGAACGCGTCCTGCTCCTCGCGCGAGACGCCGTAGCGCTCGGCGACGTTCTCGCCGGTCTCGCCCATCGACTCGAGCGGGAACAGCGCCTCGAGCCGCGGGTTGGGGAAGCGCCAGCCGAGCGTCGTGTCCCAGGCCGTCTGGTCGCCGCGCGGGAAGGCCCGATCGGGCTTCGCCATCACCACCGGCGCGCGGGACATCGACTCGACGCCGCCGGCGACGAAGAGGTCGCCGTCGCCCGCGGCCACCGCGTGGCAGGCCCCGATGACGGCCGAGAGCCCGGAGGCGCAGAGGCGGTTGACGGTCACGCCCGCGACCGACTCCGGGAGTCCCGCGAGCAAGGCCGCCATGCGCGCGACGTTGCGATTGTCCTCGCCGGCCTGGTTGGCCGCTCCGAACCAGACGTCCTCGATCTCGCCGGCGGGGACCCCGGCCCGCGAGACGGCCTCGCCGATCACGAGCGCGGCGAGATCGTCGGGCCGTTCACCCGAGAGCGCGCCGCCGTACCGGCCGACGGGCGTGCGAACTGCTGAGAGGACGACGGCGCGGCGCACCGCGCCAACGCTAGCCGACGAACTCGACCTTGACGGGCTGCTCGTAGGTCCCGAGCGCCTCGGCGCGCGAGAGCAGCTCCCGCACGGCCTGCCGGCCCTCGTCGCCGTAGTCGCACGTGAGCTCGTTGACGTACATGCCGACGAAGCGGTCGGCGAGCTCGCTGTCGAGGCCGCGTCCGAACTGCATCGCGTACTCCATCGCCTCTTCGCGGTTGTCGAGCCCGGCCTGGATCGAGTCGCGCAGCACGTCGGAGAGCTCGAACAGCTGGTCGGCGCCGACGTCGCGCCGCGCGACGTTCGCGCCGAGCGGGAGCGGCAGCCCCGTCTCGAGCAGCCACCACTCGCCGAGGTCGACGACCTTCTTCAGGCCCTCGGCCTCGTAGGTGAGCTGACCCTCGTGGATCAGCAGACCGGCGTCGCAACGCCCGGACTGCACCTCCTCGATGATCGCGTCGAACGGCACCTCGCGGAAGCGGAAGCCGCCGAGGCACATGCGCAGGACGAGGAACGCCGTCGTCAGCTCGCCCGGCACGGCGATCTCGACGTTGCGCAGGTTTTCGGTCGCCATCTCCTCGCGCGCGACGACGATCGGCCCGTAGCCCGAGCCCATCGAGGCGCCGTGCGGAAGCAGCACGTAGCGGTCCTGCACCAGCGGGTACGCGGCGAGCGAGATCGCGGTCACTTCGAGCTCGCCCTTCAGCGCCCACTCGTTGAGCGTCTGGATGTCCCGTAAGACGTGCTCGAACTCGAACTGACGCGGGTCGACCTCGCCGGAGGCAAGGCCCCAGAACATGAACGCGTCGTCGGGATCCGGGCTGTGGCCGAGGCGGATCTGCATCGAGCGCCGGAGGCTAGCAGGGTGCCTGAGGGCTCACCTCGACAACCGCGCCGTAGACTGGACGCGTGGCCAAGCCGGGGCTGAGCGACGCGATTCAGGACTACCTGAAGGAGCTCTACCACCTGCAGACCGGCGAAGGTCGCGTGTCGGTGACGGCCCTCGCGCGGGAGCAGAAGGTGTCCCCCGCGTCGGCGAGCGCGATGGTGAAGAAGCTCGCGGCCCTCGAGCTTGTCGAGCACGCGCCGTACCGGGGGATCCGCCTCACGCCGGCCGGCGAGCGGGTCGCCGTCGAGGTGATCCGCCACCACCGCCTGCTCGAGCTCTACCTCGCGAAGACGCTCGGCCTGCACGTGGACGACGTCCACGACGAGGCGGAGCGGCTCGAGCACGTGCTCTCGGAGGAGCTCGAAGGGCGGATCGACAGCGCGCTCGGCTTTCCGACGCACGACCCGCACGGCGATCCGATCCCGAACGCCGACCTGCAGTGGCCCAAGTAACGGCGCGTCAGCGGCCGAAGAACCAGCGTTCGAGCGGCCGCAGCAGCTCCTCGCGCTCGAACGGCAGCGCGTCGGCCGTGCGGCCGTCCTGCGCAGAGACGCGGGCGTCATCCGCCAGCGTGCCGTTCGCCACCTCGAGCGCGTCGCTCAGCTCGTAGCCCTGGAACACGTAGTCGTCGGGGCGCGCGGCGTCGCTCGGCCGGTGCTGCGGGTTGACGGCACGCCCGACCGCCCAGAGCGCGCCCGGCAGCCGCTCGATCCAGATCACGATCCGCTCGACCTCGCCGCGGTCGTCCACCCCGTGCACCTCGCGCTCGGCAAAGCGATCGGCGGCCGGCTTCTTCACGCCCCGGACCCTAACGGGCCTCCCGCTAGGATCGCCACGTGGCGAACCGTCTCACCAGCCTGGTGCGGAATCCGTTCTCGTTCCTGTTCGCGCGCTCGTCGCAGGAGGAGCGGCTCGCCGCCTACGTGATCCGCGAGCACGACCGCGGACGTTCGGTGACGGAGATCCTCGACGACCCGTACGTCAGGAACCGCGCGACCCGCGAGCAGCTTGCACGGCTGCTCGACCGGCCCGAGGTGATCCGCGCGCTCGGCGAGACGACCGTCGAGGCCGAGCGCCAGCGGCTGACCTAGACCTCGCGCCCGACTCCGCGCTCGCGGGCGCGCTCCAGCACCAGCGCGCCCACGGCCACGTCCCAGGCGGCGAGGCCGTTCGACTTGAAGACGACGATGTCCTCCGGGTCCTGCCGGCCCGGCAGCTCGCCCGAGACGACCTCCTGTAGCTCCTGCACCTCGAGCCAGTCGAGGACGCCTGCCTCGACGGGCTCGATCAGGTCGCCCGACTCGCGCTTCGCGTTCTCGAGCGAGTCGCAGCAGACGAACGCCGCCCGCTCCAGCACCACGTTGTCGAGCTCCCGCCGCCGGGGGTCGTTGGCGCCGACGGCGCAGACGAGCGCCCCCGGCTGGAGCCACTCGCCGCGGAGCACCGGGTCGCGCGAGGTGGTCACGGTGACGACGATCTGCTGACCGCCAGGATCGCGGTGCGTCTCGCCCGGCTCGGCGCCGACGTCCTTGCAGAACGCGGCCAGCCGCTCCTCGTTCCGGCAATAGGCGACAACCGTGTCGATCGACGGCACCGCCTCGCGGATGCACGCGACCTGGCCCCGCGCCTGCCACCCACAGCCGATCACCCCGAGCGTCTTCGCCTCCGGCCGCGCGAGGTGACGCGCCGCCACGCCGCTTGCCGCCCCGGTGCGGAACTGGCCGAGCTTGTCGGCCTCGATCACGGCGACGGGCTTCGTCGTCGAGGTGTCGAAGAGCAGCACCACGAACGACGCGCCCTCCCGGCCGGCGGCGTACGACTTCAGCCCGGCCAGCCCGAGTTCGCGGTCGACCGCCCACATCACCGCCAGGAACCCCTCCTCGAACCGCGTCCGCTGCCGCGGCACGTTCTCCACCTCGCCCGCGGCCAGCCGCCGGAAGGAGCCCTCGACCGCCTCCAGCGCGTCGGCGGGCGACAGCAGCTCGGCGACCTCGGCCTCGGTCAGGTAGAGCGGCAAGGCGTTCGCTCGCGACGCCGATCAACGAGGTCGTCCCGGCTCTGCCGGGACGACCGTCCAACACAGCGTCTTGGTTGCAGGACGATCTTGCTCTCCCTCCGAATGGACTCAGAGCCGAGGCTACTGCTTCGGAATGAAGCTGATCTGGCCGCTCGTCTCGAGGACGGCCCAGCGCACGTCGTCGAGCGAGGCGATCTGGCTCTGGCGCGCCTGCTCCTCGAGCTCGCCGCGTGTCAGGCGCTCGCGGCTGGCGTTGCGCTCGAGCACGCGGCCGTCCTCGATCAGCACGATCGGCTCGCCGTCGAGGATCGGCTGCAGCCGTTTGACGCGGAAGTTGAGGTAGGAGACGGCCACCTGCATCAGCGCGATCGTGCCGCCCGCGAGGATCAGGCCGGTGACCGAGTAGTCGCTCTGCGTCACGCCCTGCTGCACGAGGTCGCCGAGCACGATCAGCATGATCAGGTCGAAGGGCTCGAGCGAGGAGAGCTCGCGGCGACCGACGATCCGCGTCAGGAAGAAGATGAAGCCGTAGGCGAGCGCTGCGCGGAGAACGATGTCCATCTACGGGAAGATCGTGAGCTTGCGGCTGGTGGTCAGGAGGGGCGTCTCGCCGTCATCGAGCTCGACCGTCAACGTGCGCCTGCTGATGGTGGTCGGGTTGACCTGGTACTCGATGTAGAGCACGTGCTTGGCGCCGGCGGGCAGGTGGCCGAGCTCGAGCGCGAGCTTGCCGTCGCGGCTCGCCTCGTTCACGGGGCCGGGCTCGATCGTGTTCACCGTCAGTCCGTCGAGCCAACCGGGTCCGAGCACGAGCGTCGCGTCCTGCAGCGCCTGGTGCGCCTGGATCGTGAAGCGCGCCTGGAAGAGGAGGCCGCCGCGGACGGCGTTCGGCGCCGAGATCGTCAGCGTGGCGGCGTCGGCGGTCGTGCGAGCGCTCGACGGACGCTGCCCGAACACGTCGGCCAGCGCGAGCAGCGCCACGAGCGCGACGAGTCCCAGCAAGCTGCGGCGCACCCACGGGTGCCACTGCCGTCCGGCGAGGTCGCGGTGCCGGCGAAGGACGATGCCGTCCGGTGCATCCGCCACGCCCGCGGGTTCGCGGGCTTCGTTGCGGTTCCTGCTAGCTGTGCGCCCAGCCGACGAGCGCGGCGCCCGCGGCGACGACCGTCCCGCCGGCCGCGAGCAGCACCATCAGCCAGCCGCTTCCGTCGCCCGAGCGCGGCCGCGAGGGAGCCGTTGCGGCGCCCGGGGAGGCCGCGGCCGTCTTGTACACGTAGACCGTGCGGTTGCGTCCGGCGACGTCCGGGTTGTTGAGAAACGCCTGGTACTGGTCCGAGCGGACGAGCTGCATCCGCGCCTCGAGCACACGTTGCAGCAGGGCCTTCGCGGGCAGTGGCCGACGGCGGACGGCCTCCACCCAGCTCGACGCTCCCGGCGGGACGAGCATGCGCACCACGGCGGTGGGCCGCGCGACCAGATGCAGGCGCGGCGCACCTCCGCCGCCGCGGACGTCCAGGCGGTAGTTGAGCGGCCGCTCGTCCCCGAGCACCGTCGAAAACGTCACGGTGCTCCCACGGATCGTGCCGCCCACGACCGATTTCGGCCGCTCGGGGAAGCGGAGCTTGCCCTCGACGTGCAACGGAGCAGCGACCGTTGTCCGGCGCGTCGCTCTCACGAGGCCGCGCAGCTCGACGTACGCCGTCGACAGCCGGGAGCCGGCGAGCGACTCGAGCCGCGTCCGGTCGAGCAGGCGCGCGAGCTCGTTCCGGAAGCCCGCGCCCGTGTAGGCGGCCTGCGAGGTGACGGTCGTGTTCTCCAGCCTCAGCGTGTAACCGCCGCTTTCGGTGTCGCCCTCCAGCCGCAACGGCAGGAACGGCTCGGCGGGTTTCGGTCGCAGGACCGCGTCCGCGGAGAGCAGCTTCCGCTTCGAGGCGAATCCCGACCAGAGGATCTGACCGCGTCGCAGCCCCGGCTGGGATTGTGACCCTGGGCCCGGGCGCACGTCCTCGACCGGCGCGCTGACGACGAACTGGTAGTCGCCGACCCCGGTCAGCAGCAGGCGCTGGAGGACGCGCAGCGAGACGAGGTGTCCGCGGCCGTCGACTCCGGCGAGGACGCGCTGCTCCGATCGCGCGTGGATCCTGAACGGCAGGTTCGCCCAGGGCGGCGGCCCGACGGTGACGAGCGGCGGGCTGGGCGTCGGGTACGGCGTCGGGCCGGGCAGCAGCACCTGTTGAACGGCGCCCGCGGCCGCGGCCGGAGCGGCGAGCGCGAGCGCGGCGGCAGCTAGGAGGCGCCTCACCCGCGGGTCTGCTGGATCGGCGGCAGCGTCGCCGAGAGCGGGTCGTCCGGCACCGGCGCGAACGTCATGTCGTCGAAGCGGGCGAAGTAGACGTCGTCGTCCACGACGCCTTCGTGGCTGTGGCGGTTGAAGCCGCGCTCGTCGCCGTTCGCGCCCTGCGTCGTTACCTCGTTCAGCGCCGCCGTCACCTTCTCTGGCTCGACGGAGGCGGCGTGGGTGATCGCCGCGACGAGGACGTGCACGAAGTCGTACGAGTACATGGCGAACTCGGGCGGCTGCAGCACCGCTTGGCCGTCGGAGGTCTTCACGCCCACACGGTCGGCGCCGTAGGCCGCCTCGTACTGCGACTGGAAGCTCGCGAAGGGCGCCGTCCCGACCTCGGCCGTCATGCGGCCGGAGGCGAACGTGAGCCCGTCGACCCAATCGGGATGGTCGGCGAGCTGCTGCCGGATGAAGGGGTCGCCGCCGGTCGGCGGCGTGTAGAAGGGCACGTCCCAGCCGATGCTGCGGGCGGCCGACAGCGCCGCCGCGATCGTCGGCGGCTGGCCCCAGAGAAGCAGCGCCGTCGCGCCGGAGCGCCGCGCGCGAAGCATCTGCGGCGTGAGGTCGGTCTGGCCGGCGGGCAGGGTCAGCCTCAGCGCCACGGCCTCCGGATTGGATGCGAAGGCACGCGTCACGTCTGCGGCTCCCTCACGCCCGTAGGCGCTGTCGTCGGCGAGGAGCGCGACCTTCAGCTTCTGCGGGATCAGGTACTCGGCGTAGCGGAAGGCGATCCCGTGGTTCGTCGGCGCTATCCGAAAGACGTTGGGGCGTGTCTCGGCGTCGACGAGGCCGGTGCCGCCGTCGTAGGTGATGCAGATCGAGACGCCCTCGCGACGCGCGAGCTCCCAGGTCGCGTCGACGCCGGTGCCGTCGGTGACGATCGTGACCGCGCCTGCTTCGAGTGCGCGGCGCGCGTTCTGCACGGCGCGACGTGCCGAGAGGTGGCTGTCGTAGAGCTTCACCGTCAGCTCGTAGCTCTTCGAGCCGACGCGCATGCCGCCGCCGCCGTTCAAGTTGGACGCCGCGAGCGCCACGCCCTGACGGATCGTCTGGGCGACGTAGGGGCTGCCGGTGACCGGCACGTCGACGGCGATTACGAGGTGCTCGGCGGCGTCCTTGGCGCCGGAACTCTTGCCGCAGCCGGCCGCGAGCAGCGCAAGACCGGCAAGGAGGAACGCGATCCGGCGCACGGTCGAGAGCCTACAGCCGGGCTGTTCCCAGATAGGCCTCCTGGACGATGCCGCTGGCGGCGACCTCGGCGACGGAACCTTCGGCGACGGTGCTCCCAGCCGCGAGCACGATCACGCGATCCGCGACGCGGCGGACGAGGCCGAGGTTGTGCTCGACGACGAGCACGGCGACGCCCCGCTCACGGATGCGATCGATCGCCGCCGCGAGGCCTTCGAGCTCCTCGGCGCCGACACCGGCCGCAAGCTCGTCGACCAGCAGCACCTGCGGCTCGGTCGCGAGGGCGGCGGCGAGCGCCACCAGGCGCCGCTGCGTGCTCGTCAACTCCGGTGTTGGCACGTCGGCGACCGCGTCGAGCCCGACCTGCGCCAGCGCCTCGAGCGCGGCGATCTCGGCCGCAGACTGCTCGCGCCGGGCGCGAGGCGTTGCGAGTGCGGTTCGGAGGAGCCCGCCGTGGTGACGCCTCGCGCCGCGGCCGACGAGGACGTTCTCGAGCGCGGTCAGCTCCGGAAAGGCCGCGGTCGTCTGGAGCGTGCGCGCGATCCCGAGGCGGACGCGGTCGGCCGTCGACGCGGCGGTGACCTTTACGCCGTCGACGGCGATCACGCCGGCGTCGAGCGCGGCCGCGCCGGAGATCAGGCGCAGCGCGGTCGTCTTGCCGGAGCCGTTCGGGCCGATCAGCGCGGCGGTCTCGCCACGCGCGAGCTCCAGCGAGAGGTCGTCGACCGCGACCACGCCGCCGAAGGTCTTGCGCAGGCCGGTCGCGCGCAGCACCGGCTCGTGAGGCTGTGCGGCCGCCGGCCCGGCGGCCGGAACGGCGGGCCGTTGGCGCCGGCTCCTGGGGTTCAGGAAACGCAGCACCGGCGGCAGCACGCCCTCGCCGCCCAGCGCGAGCACGAAGACGAGCAGGATCGCGGCGACGGCGGTGTCGAAGCGCTCGAGCGGGAGCTGGAGCACGCGCGCGAGCGGTCCGGAGAGCAGGCCGATCAGCCCGAGCAGCACGATGCCGACGGCCGGCCCGAGCGTCGTGGCCGCACCGCCGAGCAGCACGGCGACGAGCAGCTTGAAGGACAGAAACGGGTCGTAGCTCGCCGGATCGGCGACGGCCTGAAGCTGGACGGCGAGGCCGCCCGCGAGGCCGGCGATCGCCGAGGTCGCGGCAAAGGCGCCGAGCCGCCGGCGCGCGAGGCGCACACCGAGCGAGGTCGCCAGCGCCGGCGCCTGCCGCAGCGCCGAGAGCTCGAGCCCGGGAGCGCCACGGCGCACCGCGGCCACGAGGAGCGCCGTCAGCGCCGTGAGCGCGAGGGCGACCTCGAAATGAACGGTAGGAGTCGCATCCAGGCCGAGCAGCGACCCCGGCGGCAGGATCAGGCCCTGCGCGCCGCCCGACACGGAGGGAAAGGCGAGCAGGAAGAGCCAGACGAGCCAGGCCAGCAGCCACGTGCTGACGGCGACGAAGACGCGGCGCAGGCGCACAACGCCGCCCGAGATCACGCCGGCGACGAGCGCCGCGGCGGCACCGGCGAGCGCGGCGGGCTCGAGCGGCCAGCCGGAGCGGGAGACGAGCAGCGCCGAGGTGAAGGCGCCGATCGCCATGAACGCGCCGGTGCCGAGCGAGGGCAAGCCGGCGGGGCCGACGGTAAGCCCGAGCGCGGTTGCCGCAAGAGCGAGGTACGCGGTCTCGGCGAGCGAGTCGAGCCGAACACCCGGCAGCGACAGGAACGGCACGGCCGCGAGGAGGACGAAGACCGCGACCGCGGTCCACCCGAGCCGGCTCCAGCGAGCGCGCGCTTCGCCGGCCGCGCGCCGAAGCTCGACCGCGGTCTGCTCGACCACGCTCACTCCCGCTCCTCGAGCGCCTCGGACGAGGGCCGCAGCGAGATCAGCAGGAGCACGAACGCCAGCGGCAGGACCTCGCGGTACGAGGGCCCGAGCTGCCAGCCGCCGAGGTGCACGTTCGCGATCGCGGCCTCGACGACACCGAGTGCCAGGCCGGCTGCGAAGGCGTAGAGCGGCGGTCCGAAGCGAACCGCGAGCGCGGCCACGAGGCCCTTCAGCCCGAGCAGCGTGCCGGTGTTCGCGTTCACCGCCTCGCCCGGCGCCGCTGCGACCGCGGCGATCATGGCGAATGCGCCGACGAGGCCGAACGCGAGGGTGACGAGCAGCTCGACGGGAACGCCGACCACGCGCGCGCCCTCGGCGTCGTCGGCGACCGCCCGGAGGGCGCGACCGTAGCGCGAGCGCTCGAGAAACGCCGCCGACCCCAGCGCGAGCGCAACCGCCAGGCCGATCACGAAGAAGGAGCGCGCTTGCACCTGCGCGCCAGCGATGTGCACGAAGCCCGAGCGGCCGACATCGTGAAATGGCAGGGGATCCGGGAAGACGTAGCTCGAGCGCTGGAAGACCGCGCCGATCGCAGCCCGGATCGCGAACGCGACGGCGGCCGTCCCCGCAACCCAGCCGATCGTCGAGCCGCGGCTGAGGTAGGGCTGCACGAGCCCCACGTAGGTCGCGATCCCGGCGCCGACACAGACGACCAGCCCGACGAGCAGCGCGAGCACGAACCGCGGCTCGTGCGCGCCGGACTGCGAGACGGGTGTCGTGCCGGCCAGCACGAGCAGCGTGGTGAACACGCCGAGCCCGACCAGGTCGCCGAAGGCGAAGTGGATGATCCCGGTGAGCCGGTAGACGAGCGAGTAGCCCGCGGCGAAGAGCCCGTACACGCCCCCGGCCGCGAGCCCGGAGACGACGACCTGCAGTGCGATCGTCACGGGCGGAAGCTTCTAGGAGGGCGCGCGCGCGTGCGAGCTAGTCGTTCAGCCAGCCGGCAACGTCGATCACCAGCGAGACGACGCGCCCCCGGCGGACGACCGCCTCGAGGCCGGGTGTAAGCACCCCGAACTCCCTCCGGCGAGCCGTCAGCCAGTAGGAATGTCCGCGCCGCTGGGCGGCGGGGTAGATCCTCTGCAGCTCTCGGGCGCTCGCGCCGACTCGAAGTCCGCGCGGAGTTCTCCAGTGACGGTCGCGAACGACGGCGCGCGTAACCTTCCCACCCGCACCGGCACCGCAGGCGTCCCGGCCCACACGGCCGACGAAGGAAATGGCGACGCCACGCCAGCCAAGGTCGCAGAACTCGCCGAAGAAGCTCCCTGCACGCGGGCTGCCGAGGATGTCGATCGCGGCCTGAGGCGATGTCGACGCGGTCACCCGAAGGCGACCGAGCCTGCCGGCGTCGACGATGCGCTGCGGCTCGCGTGCCGGCACGAGAGCGATCGGACGCGACTGGGCGGATGCAGCGCCAAGAAACGAAGACGAGGTGACGTACGCGTAGTTCAGGACGCTTCGACCGACGTGGCGCGCGACGAAGTCGAACGGCACGGTCACTTCCTGCCCGGGGTTCAGCGAGCCAAGCCTGCAAACGCCTCGTGCCGAGCACGGGTCGTGCGGCTCTACGAGGACCGACGACGCATACGCGAAGCTGTCGCGTAGGACGACGTCGGCGGCGGTACCCGCGCCGACATTTCGAACGACGACGGTGACGGTCCCGTGCTGACCGAGCCGGAGCCGGCGCGTCGAGGTCGCGATCCGCAACTGGAGCCGGGCGTCCGGCGCCGGGGCAGACGCAGGTGCCGGCATAGCCGTTGCGCTCGCCGAGTTGTTCGCGCCGTTCGGGTCCGGCGTAGCGGCTCGCACGGTCGCAACGTTGGCGACCTCGTCCGCACCGCGCGGCGCGACCTGCAGGTACGTCGTCTCTTCTGCGCCTACCTCCAGCGATGCCGGTCCCGAGCGCCTTAGACCGCCAACGCAGAACTTGTGGCAGGCGATGCCGCCGAAGTCCCCACCCTCCGAGTGATCGCTGAGGACTACACCCGTCGCCTCGCTCGGACCCAGGTTCCGCACGCTGACGATGAACGTCAGCAGCCCGCGCGCCCATGGGCTCGTGTTCGAACCGCGGCGCACGTTCACAGCAAGGTCCGCGCGCGCCGGACCGCGAGCGACGGCGGCCACAGCGCGAGCAGCGTTGTCGTCGAGGTTCGCGTCGCGGACGGCGGAGCGCGCCGTCACGACCGCTTCGAGAGTGCCCGGTGCGAGCGGCGCGACCTCGAACCACAACTGGCGCCACCCCCGGTGGGGCGGCCCACCGGCGAAGGAGCGGGTCACCGCTCCGTCGAGGGTTCCGAGCGTGCACGTCATCGCCCGCGCGGTGGCATGACACGGAAGCTCGCCAGCGACGATCCGAACGCGGGCGGAGAAGCGCACCGTGAGCGTCACGTCCTTCTGGGCGAGCCGGCGCGAATTCGCGACCGAGATCGTGTAGCCGATGCGGTTCCCGATCGTCACGCGCGAGAGGTCGCGCTCGATGCCGACTGAGAGCCCGGCACAGCTGCCGGACCACCGACCCGCGCTGTCGCTGCGCGCGTGACGCTGAGCGATGCGATAGCTCCGTACGAGCGCGAACGGCGTCCGATAGCTCACGAATGCGTAGCCGCCACGAACAAGGCGCCAACCGACGTCCGCGCCGGCACGACGAACGTACGCCGTGTCGGCCGGCTGTGAAGCTTCGTGGACGACGACGACCTGCTTACCGAGCGCAAGGCTACGGACGCGCTCGCGTGCCTCCCTGGCGAGACACGCGCCGCCGGACTGCGCCCGAACGCCGACCAACCGCACAGGAACCACGCGGTCGTCCATCCGGACGATGAGCTTGTCGGCCGCAGGCACAGCGACCACCACGCCGGTGCCGTCGAGCCGGGCTTCCTGTGCCGCTGCGAGTGGCGCGAAAGCCGCAAGCGCCAAAACCAGCGCGACACCGACGTGCCTCGGACGGAGCATCATCCTGACTCACAAGCTCTCAGGATCGAGACAAAAAGGCAACAACGAGATGCGCCCGGCAAGATTCGAACTTGCGACCTCTGCCTCCGCAGGGCAGCGCTCTATCCCCTGAGCTACGGGCGCGGGGGCGGCAAGTGTAGCCGTGCGTCCTGGCCGCCGATGCTCAGCGGCGCGTCGTCCGGCACCTCGCGACGCACGTAACCGAGCGCGCGGCCGGGCACCGCGCTAGTGACGCGGCCGACGGCCTTCTCGCCGTGGACGATCTCGTCGCCAGGGCTCGCGCTGTCGACCTCGAGGATGCGCAGCCGCCGGTTCGGCCGGCCGCGGTAGTGCAGTCGCGCGATCGGCTCCTGGCCGGGGTAGCAGCCCTTCGTGAACGACACGTGGGTCTCGTCGAGCCCGGCCTCGGCGGGCAGGACCGTCTCGTCGAGCTCTTTGCCCCACGCCGGCGTGCCGGCCTCGATGCGGAGCGCCTCGAGCTCGGCCGGGTCGGCGGCGTCGCGGTCGTGGTCGCTCCAACTCTCGCGCGCGTCGACCCCGTAGTCGGCGTTCGGGATGCCGTCGCCCCTGCCGAGCTCGAGATAGCCACGGTACGGCCGGAGCTCGATCTCGCACTTGGCGGCGAACCGCGCGCGCAGGAGAGTGGCGGCGACGGTCTCCGCCAGCGACCCCTCCGTCAGCAGCAGGAACGCCTCCGGCCCCTCCCGCACGACGCGCAGCGGCGCGACGATGCGGCTCTTCGGCGTGAGGAGCAGGGCGGGCCGCGCCTGGCCCGGCTCGAGCGAGACGATCTCGTTCGAGACCATGCGCTCGAGAAACTCCGCCGCCTCCGGGCCGCTGACGGACACGTAGCCGCGGTCGAGGCGAACAAGCGTCGGAATCGCGGTTTCCACCACCTCCTCAGTGTAGGCAGCGAGGTTCACTCGAAAGGGGGAGAGAGCCGGCGCGAGAGCCGCCGATATTCATCGCGACCCACCTCCCCATCCCCCTCGTACGAAACGGCCCTTGGGCCGTTTCGTCGTTTCTGGGTCAATGGCAGGATGGCTCGGTGTCAATCGTGATCCGGCCGGCTGAAACGAGCGACGAGGACGCGCTCACGAGGATCGAGCAGGAGACGGCGTCGCTGGAGGTCTCGCCGATCCTCTTTCCGCCGCGCCCCTTCTTCGAGAACGCCCGGCCAGAGGAGGTGCTCGTCGCGGTGCTCGAGGACGACGTCGCCGGTTTCATCTGCCTGCGGCCCGCGACGCGCTTTGCGTCGAACGCCCATGTCTTGATGATCGCCGGTCTGGGAGTGACGCCGAGGGCGCAGCGACAGGGAGTGGCGAGCGCGCTCCTGGAAGCCGCGGAGACGTACGCGATCTCGCGCAAGATCGAGCGTCTCACGCTTCGTGTGCTGTCTGTGAATGCGGCTGCCCGCGCCTTGTACGAGCGCCACGGCTATCAGATCGAGGGCGAGCTACGCGGCGAATTCCGCCTGCCGGTTGGTCCCGGCGGTGGCGTGGTGGAGGTCGACGACGTGTTGATGGCCAAAGCGCTCGACGCGTTCTCGCCACAGGCCGGCGGAGCGACGTCGACCGACCCGTAGGCGAACGATCTTGTCACGCGCTTCCGGCACACGGGGAGCGGATGGATCGCGCGACGGTCGAGCGTGTGCTTTCCTGAGCGGCGTCGGGCGGCCGAAACACTCACAAAGCATGGGACAAGACGAAGCCGGATACGCAGACGTCATACGGGCGGCGCGCGAGGCCACGGGAAAGGATCTGGGCGAGCTTGCGGCCGCGCTCGACATCTCGTTCGAGTCGTACCGCGATATCGAGGATTACGACGACGAGATCACCAGCGTCGTCTCCTACCGCGACGCTGTCACCCTCGCGGACCTCCTCAAGCTCGACCTCCGCCGCATGTTCGGAGCCGACGACACGATCGTGACGTTCGCGGAGCTGGCCGCCGCCCTTCGCGCGCGCCTCCACGAGACTCCGCTCGAGCAGCTCGAGGACGAACTCGGCTGGCAGCTCGCCGATGCGTTGGCCGAGCCCGCCGCT
>C688J18823_10001589_pt1 | contig 14106 bp, 12 predicted proteins | sample HopSoiMetagenom1_FD_18823 | JGI IMG/M metagenome (IMG submission 18823)
GATCACTATCGCCATCCCGCTTGAGATCACGAAGAGCGGTGGTGGCGCGGAGCAGAAGTTCGACGGCGTCCACTGGAGACTCGGCAAAATCGGGTACTGCGCAGTATCCAGCACGGACCCGAAGGCTACGCTGCCCACCCCGAACCGGCATGGGGGAGGCTTCGATCATCCCGCCGAGACGCTGAATCAGCCGCAGGGCCCCATCGCTCGAGGTTGCCGGAGCGATAACTCCGAACTCGGCATGTCCCAGGCGTCCGATGGCATCGGACGAGCGACCGGTCCGCTTGAAGAGCTGTCCGACTTGCTCGGCGATTCGCTGAACTTCCTCGTCCGGCGCCTCGCCCGTGCTCGTCCCTTCCGGTTCCGGTGAGAGCACGACACAGGCGAGGGGATCCCGGCGGCGGAAGGCATCCGCCCCAATCTCCTGCGCCCGATGAGACAGTCCGCGCATGTTGTACAGCCCCGTCCTGGTGTCCAGCAGACTCTCGTCCCTGAGGGTATCGACCTCGAGTTTGCACTGCAGGAAAGTGTGAAGCTTGAGCAGGAGGGCCTCCCCGTCGAGGGGCTGTCCCAGAAATTCCCACGCTCCTGCTCCGTATGCTTCCAGGCGTTGGGTTCGACCGGATGGACCGGAGGTCGTGATTACAATAGGGGTTGTCGCGCTGAATCGAGGGTCGCTTCGGAGCATCCGACATACCTCGAAGCCATGAAGGTCCGGCATCTGGGCATCGAGGATAATGAGGTCGGGCTGGGCCGTTCGGGCCCTTTCCAGCGCCTGCTGTCCGGTGTATGCCCGCACCACGGAGTACCCGGCTGGACCAAGAATGCTCTCCAGTGAACGCGCGGACCACTCCTGGTCGTTGGCAATGAGCACGAGTGGTGCGGCCGGAGCTTTTTCGCGATTAGCCATTGAGACAGGTCGGCGAGGGTAAGAAGTGGCGACTTCGGGAACTCCCCCTGATCAGCAGAACTCGTGCGCTGTCTCCGCATTCCGATAACCATCTGCGGGACAGATGCTTGCCTCACCTCGGGCGCGGCACCCCAACCCGGGCCCGGTGGAACTGCGCCACAGTTTGGATGCTGAAATGCCACGCCTCTTGACACCGTGCAGATTGTGGCAATGCAGCCGAGGCCGCTGTGGTTTATGAGCAACGGCCTGATCCCGCGGTGAGGGCGGGAGAAAGGAAGCTTGGGAGCCTGTAAATCACTAAGCGGCCTGACGTTATCGTCTCAGTAGCAGGTCCGCTCGACAGGGCGACTCAGGGACGAAAATCCCGGCGTCATCCTTGAAACAGAGACTGCACAGCCACCGAAGTTGAGCCGAACCCCTTCCGGACTTGTACACGAACATGCCAAGCGAGCAGCTACCAGATATTCCTCCCGAAGGGGCATCGAACGACCCGTTGACTTCCGATACTCCGGCGGTCCCGATGGAGCTATCGGAATTCACCCAGCGACTGGCGAGTTTCGGATTGGGCGAATCTCCTGATCCTCTTCTGACGGAGGCCAGACCGCCGGGCAAGCGCCGATCTCAAGGCTGACCTTTACCCTAGCCTACCGCACAGTGTACGTGAGTCGGATCACAGGGCTACTATTGAGCGCGTGTTAAGGTACCTCGGAATGAACGACTTGGGTTCAGCGCGCTCAACGCGAGAAGGGTTGGTTGTGGCGGGTAAGAGTTTTATTCCTTCGAACGTGACCGAGCGCCATCATGGGAATTGCGATGTCCGGCATTCGTAGCAGCAATCCCTCGATTCCGGCCGTGACCGGAATCGAAACGCCACTCGCACGTCCGCACTACCGCGACTGGAGTCAGGCCAGCGTTAGCCATGCTGCCTCTCGCAGTGCCGCTTGGGTGCGGCGTGCGCTGAACCTGGTGCTTGCTCTTCTCGCCGTGATCATCCTGCTTCCTGTGCTCCTGATTCTCGCGTTCCTGGTGTGGATCAGCTCGCCAGGCCCGGTTCTCTACACCCAGGAGCGAGTAGGCCTGGATCGCCGAGAGAGCGCGCGAACACCCTTGAACCATCGGCGGGAGCGGAACCTCGGTGGCCAGCCATTCACCATCTACAAGTTCCGCACGATGCGGGTGGATGCCGAGCAGAACGGTGCGGTTTGGGCGCAGCAGAGTGATCCCCGGGTTACCCCCATCGGCCGGCTGCTGCGCCAGTACCGTCTGGATGAGCTACCGCAGCTCGTGAACGTGCTCAAGGGCGACATGAACATTGTGGGACCTCGTCCAGAACGTCCGACCATCTTCGCCGAACTCCGCGAGCACATCGCCGAGTACCCGCTGAGACAGCGGGCGAAACCCGGGATCACGGGACTGGCTCAGATTAATCACCACTATGACCGGTCGCTGGAGGATGTGCGCACCAAGGTGCATTACGACTTGGAGTACATCCGTCGTCAGTCCGTCGCCGAAGATGTACGCATTATGCTCAAGACGGTTCCGGTCATCCTCCTGCGTCGCGGAGGCTGGTAAGCGCTCGCGTTGCGTGCGGGCCACAATACTGCCGCGAACCATTCGACCTGCGAACGATCGCCCTTCCGGAGTTCCTGCTAACCTTTGGGCCACAATAGCTTAGTTCCGACCGCCAGACTGATGGCGGCGGAACGACCATTGCTGGCATGCAAGAGTCTTGGCCGGTAGTTTTCGCTGCGACTTACCAGGAGTGAGATCAGATCGTGGTTTCGGAACCCAGTCTTTCAGTTGTTGCGCCGCTCTTCAACGAGTCGGAGAACGTCCGGCCGTTGGTCGACTGGATCGGACAGGCACTCGAGTCGTACGCCGGTTCCTACGAAATGATCCTGGTAGACGACGGCAGCGACGATGACACCTGGGCACAGGTCTGCGCGGTGGCTGGTCCGCAAGTCCGAGGACTCCGGCTCGGCCGCAATGTCGGCCAGACGGCGGCGATGATGGCGGGGTTCGATCATGCGAGAGGCTCTGTGGTGGTCTCGTTGGACGGCGACCTGCAGAACGACCCCCGGGACATTCCCGCCCTCATCGCCAAGCTGGATGAGGGCTACGACCTAGTCTGCGGGTGGCGGCAGAAACGCCAGGACAAGCTCTTGCTACGGAAGGTGCCTTCGTGGGTGGCCAATCGCATCATTCGCCGGTTGACCGGGGTTCCGATCACCGACAATGGCTGTTCGCTGAAGGCGTATCGCCGCGACCTGCTGAGCCGGGTTGCCCTGTACGCCGAGCAGCATCGGTTCATCCCCGCGCTCTCGGCCAGCGTGGGCGCACGTATCGCTGAGATGCCGGTCCGCCATCACGCTCGCCGGTTCGGCGAAAGCAAGTACGGCATTTCACGCACAGTAAAAGTGCTGATCGATCTGCTCACTCTGAAGATGATCACCACTTTTCGGTCCCGGCCCCTGGTCGGCTTTGCCCTTGCCGCGATGCCCGCCCTTGGGGTCGCATTCCTGTTCGGCATGCTCTGGGTGTTCAGCTGGACCCAATTTGGTCCGGAGAAGGCCTCGGCGCTGGTGTTTCCGGGCGCGGCCCTGCTGGCGGTGGGTGTTGCGCTGTATCTCTTCATGCTTGGCCTGGTCGCTGAGGTAGCGCTCAGCAGTGAACGGGTGGGCACCAATGACATTCCCACCGCGGCGGAGATTCGCTGACCATGAGCACACCGGGAGCCCTGATGGAGCCGACGACCGCACCTACGATAACCACCGATCGTGCTGGCGATGCCCGGCTCATCTCTGTCGTGGTGCCGGTGGTCGAGCGGACTGATGACCTGGTGGCGGTGTATCACGCCTTTGCTGGAGAGCTGGATCGCCGTCCGGAGGACTATGAGTTCCTTTTTGTTTTCGACGGTCGGTACACTCCGCCACCCGAGCTGGTGGCGCTCAGCCGCGACACCGGCCGGATCAAGCTGCTGCGCTTCGTCCGCGAATTCGGCGAAACCGCGGCGCTGAGACTGGGCATCGAGCGCAGCCGGGGAGACCTGATCCTCACCCTACCGGCATATTTCCAGGTTCTGCCCCAGGGAGTTGCTCTGCTGCTGGAGGCGGTGGAGGGCGGAGCGGATATGGCAGTCGCCAATCGGTCTCCCCGGTTGGATAGCTGGCTCAACCGGGCGCAGTCCCGGGTCTTTCATAGCATTGTCGGGGGTGTATCCGAGCAGCGCTTTCACGACATGGCGTGCGGCGTTCGAGTCATGAAGCGATCAGTCGCGGAGACGCTTCCGTTGTACGGTGATCTGCATCGGTTCATCCCCGCCCTGGCGTTGCGTGAAGGATTTCGGGTCCAAGAGGTGTCGGTCCCCCAACACCCGAACGACGCCCGGATGCGAGTGTACCGACCGGGCGTCTACTTTCGACGGCTGCTGGATATCGCGGCATTCTTCTTCCTCGCCAAATTCACCGAGAAACCGCTGCGATTCTTTGGCTTGGTGGGCTCGATTTTCCTCGGAGGCGGCGGACTCCTCAGCTTGGTGCTGCTGGTCGAAAGGGTCGAAGGCCAGGGCATTGCCAACCGCCCCGCACTTCTGCTTGCCGTTCTGCTCGTTGCCCTCGGCGTCCAGCTCATCGGTCTTGGCCTCGTGGGAGAAATAATCGTGCATCTCCGGGCTCCCCATCGGCGGGCATACCGGGTGCGCGAACGGACCTGAGCGTCGTTAGGCTTCAGGTGCAGTCGTCGGAGCAGATCGCCTGCCCGAACCAGGCTCCGACACCACCTTCGACAGCGCCATGCGACGAAACCTCTCTCAGCTAGTCGATCGGAAGTTCGATCTACTCGTCGTCGGTGCCGGCATTCAGGGAGCCTGCATCGCATGGGACGCCAGTCTCCGCGGACTCTCGGTCGCCATTCTTGACTGCGGCGACTTCGGGGCGGCAACCTCGGCCAACAGCCTGCGCATTGTACATGGCGGACTGCGCTACCTCGGTCGGGGGGACCTGCCCCGGATGCGCGAGTCCATTCGGGAACGCGCCGCGCTTTTGCGGATCGCACCCCACCTGGTAGATCCCCTCCCCGTTCTGGTCCCTACCTCTGCTGGTCCAATCCGGCAGAGCAGAGCGGCGTACCGGATCGCGCTTGCCACGAATGACCTTCTCTCCTGGGACCGGAATCGAGGACTAACCCAGAACCAGAGAATCCCTCCTGGACGCCTCGTCTCTCGGGCGGAGTGCCTGAGGCTGGCTCCGTGGTTTCGGAAGGCAGGGCTCACCGGGGGCGCCCTATGGCACGATGGAAGCCTCCGCTCCCCCGAGCGGCTCACGCTCAGCTTTGTGTGTTCTGCCTACCGGCGCGGAGCAGTTCCCGCCAATTATGTTCGGGTCAATCGGCTGCTGATTCGGCAAGGGGTAGTGGAGGGTGCGGCCGTGACGGACGTCATTGACGGGGCTGAGTTTGACGTCAGGGCTGATTCCATCGTGGTTGCCGCTGGACCCTGGACGGGCGGCCTGATCACCTGCACCCTAAGAGGGACCGAGCGCCCCGATCGGATCCAAGGGCCGACCGGCGCGTTGGCCCTGAATCTGGTGATCCGACGCCAGCTTACCCCAGTCGCAGTCGGGGTCCCGGCAAGTGGTTCGGCCGCAGACGACCCGGTGGGCGGGGGGAACCGGTTTCTGTTCATACATCCGCAGCCGGATGCGACGTTACTGGGCACCTGGTACTCGGTGCCGACGGGGCAAGATGTAGCCTCCGCTTGCGAGCTGGGTGCTCGCCGCCTGGTCCAGGATTTCAACGCCGCCTGTCCCGATCTCGGGCTGTCGCTGGATGAGGTCGTGCGATACCAATGGGGTTGGCTGCCGCAGAAGGCAGGACATGAATCTGGAAGACCATTGAGCCTGGCGGAGCGGCCGATCATCGTAAACCACGGACTGAATGATGGAGTGCGCCACCTGTTTTCTGTTGAGCCAGTGAAATACACGACCGCACGAGCCGTCGCCCAAAGTATGGTGAATCGAATCTTTCGTGATCTGGATCGACCCACTCCGCCCTGCTCTACGGCCGATTTGCCGCTGGATGGAGCCGGAGTCGCCCCGGGCCTGGATGCGCCCTGGGCCCAGCCGAACACGGTCCGCGTTATTCGAGACGAAATGGCAGTTAAGCTGGGCGACATTGTTTTCCGCCGGTTTCCCACCGGGCCTGCGCCCAAGCTGGATCGCACCATGGTCGAGAAAGTTGCCGAGGTGGCGGCAGCGGAGCTCGGGTGGAGCGTTCGCCGGCGAGAGGCGGAGGTCACAGACGTTCTGCGGCAGACGACTACCGGCGCGATGCTCTTGGAGCCAGTCGCGTGAGAATTCTGGTTCTCGCACCACACCCGTTTTTCCAGGCACGTGGCACTCCACTGGCCGTCAGACGGGTGCTCGAATTTCTGAGCTCCCGGGGGCACCAGCTCGACCTGCTCACCTTCCATGAAGGCGAGGACGTGGAGATCCCGAACTGCCGGATCCACCGGATCGTACGACCGCTTTGGATCAAGAATATTCGGCCGGGATTCTCCTTCAAAAAGGTGGTATGTGACCTGCTGATGTTCGGTAAGTGCCTCCGAATGGTGCGCCAGAATCGATACGATCTGATCCACGCGGTAGAGGAATCGGCGTTTATCGCGGCCACGATGCAGCGCCTCATGGGAATTCCGTACGTCTATGACATGGATTCATCCCTGGCCGAACAGTTGGTGGAGGCCTATCCCGGACTTCATTTTGCGTTCTCGACACTGCGACGCTGCGAGGCGCTCGCTGTGAGACACAGCCTGGGGGTACTCACGGTGTGTGCCGCGCTCGAGGATGTCGCGCACGGACACGCACCCGACAAGCCGATCGGCCGGGTGGAGGACACTACACTGCTCGACGCCGATCCGACGCACTCCGGTAATGGTCACCGCGAGCGCCTTCTGCCAGCAGGAGTCGATGGCAGAAGCCCCATTGCTATGTATGTGGGAAATCTCGAGCACTACCAGGGCATCGGACTGCTTCTGGAAGGATTTCGTCATGCTCTGGTGCGAGTACCGAATGCACATCTGGTCATCGTCGGTGGGTTGCCCGATGATATCACCCACTATAGCCGGCGGGCACTGCAGCTGGGGATAGCCAGCCGGGTGCATTTCCTGGGTCCCCGCCCTATCAGCGAGCTGGAGCCCTTATTCCGCCGGGCCGATGTGCTGGTGTCGCCGCGTCTCAAGGGCCTCAACACGCCAATGAAAATTTATTCCTACCTCGATTCCGGAACCGCCGTGCTGGCCACTCGCTTGCGCACCCATACCCAGATTCTGGACGATCGGACGGCGTACCTCGTGGCGCCGGAGCCGGAGGCGCTGGGCGACGGCCTGGTGGATCTGTTGAGCAACCCGGTGCTTCGGGAACAGTTAGCGAGCCGGGCCAAAGCATACGTCCAGCAAGAGTTCACGCCCGAGGCAGCCCATCGAAAACTGGGATCGTTCTACAGTATGATGGAATCACGGGCGACGAGCGGGGCTGGGGCGTGAGGAAGTTATGGTACTCGCCTACACTCCGGAGCGCGGTGGTCTATGGTGCCTCCGGTGTGGGCTTTTCCGGCGCCAATCTGATTCTTGCGCGGGTACTTCCCACCGCTGAATACGGCCTGTTCACCCTGGCCATCGCAATCATCAATCTGGCCTACTCCCTGGCACCGGCCGGGGTCGACGGTATCGTCAACCGGCATCGGGTGGACACGGGGCCGTACCTGCTCCGGCGCACCATCTCCGCGTCGCTGCTCGTTGCCGCGGCATTCGTGGTTATCGCGCGGGTGAGCTACCACATGCCGCTCTCCATCCTGGTCATGCTCATGATATCCACGGTGGCAGGTGGAGTCATGACCGTTGCCGCAGCCCAATTCCAGAGCGAACGCCGGTACGGAATTTCCTTGAGCGTCTTCCAGAGCCCGAACCTGGTGATGCTGGTTGCCGCGCTGGTCGTGATCGCGACCCACAGTGAGGAAGCGTGGCTGCCGCTGGTTATCTGCACCGCCGGCTTCATCGTGGCGGCCATATTTGGCTGGTGGGTTCTTTTTCGGGAGCGGGCCACCAAGCAATTTCCGGTCACCCACTTTGCCTGGAGCGAGGCGCTTTCGTTTGCCGGCCTCAACGCCGCGGGACTGGTGCTGATTCAGCTCGATCGGCTGATCATTCCGCACGTCCTGCCATTGCAGGACCTCGCCACCTATGGCGTACTGGCTGCAATCGCCGGCTCTCTTTCGGGTTTTGCAAATGGGCGTCGGCTACACCCTGGTACCGAGGCTCAGGGCGGCCGGCAGCATACCAGAGCGGCGGCATCTCATCGGCCACGAGGCCAAGCTGGTGGGGGCGATGGTGGTCGCCGGCTCAGTAGGAATTTGGATCGTGACGCCCTGGGTGGAGCGCTGGTTGCTGCAGGACAAATATCATCTCGCCGGACCGCTGCTGCTGGCTGCCATCATCAGCGGGATCGCAAAGATTATGAACTCGTTCACCAAGTCTACCGTGACAGCGCTGGCCACCCAGGCGGAACTCTCGATGGTCAACGTACTCGGGTGGGCCTCCGTTGCGCTGGCGATACCCGCGGCGGTGTTCGGTGCACGCTGGGGTCTGGCGGGAGTGATCTATGGGGTGGGCTTCGGCTGGCTACTCCGGGCGCTGACCGCGTTCTACGTGACGCTTCGCCACCTCAAGCTGCCCGCCTCTATTCCCGTCACCGCTCCTTGAGTATGAGTGCATGAGCCACCCGAGTACGGAATGGGCGGTCGCGCTCTTCCATCGTTCGGTTCTCAAACAAGCCAAGTACCACCGCCTGCTCGAGCTCATGGACGATCCGGTGGGACGAACCAGCCTGGATATCGGGGCCGATAACGGCGTCATCAGCTACCTGCTGCGTCAGCGCGGCGGCCGCTGGTACAGTGCGGATCTCGATCCAGGGGCGGTCGCATCGATCCGCGACTTGGTACAGGATAGCGTGTATCAGCTCGATGGCCGGGCCACGCCGTTTCCGGACCAGACCTTCGATCAGATCCTCATTGTCGATTTTCTGGAGCATATCCCGGACGACCGGGGTTTCGTGCGTGACCTCGCCCGCATTCTGAAGCCGGGTGGAAGCCTGATCATCAACGTGCCGCATCTGAAGCCACGCTCGTTACTAAACCGTTTCCGCCATCGCATCGGATTGACCGACGAGTGGCACGGGCACCTTCGGCCCGGCTATGGCGTGGAAGACCTGGGTCGTTTGCTCGCGCCCGAGTTCGTGATCGAGCGATCGATTGCGTATTCTGGCAGCTTTTCGGAGCTGATCGATACCGGTCTCAATGGCGTCTATCAGCTGGTCAAGGGCCGAAAGCAGGAGACCAACGGCTCGAGCAAAGGAACCGTGGTGACGCGAGGTGACCTGGCAAAACTCCGCAAGGAATTCAGACTGCTCTCCATGCTCTACCCGGTACTCTGGGTCGTCGCACGCATGGATGCGTTACTTCCACTTCAGTCAGGCTACAAGCTGATGATTCGAGCCAGGCTCGCTGAGCACGCGAGCCCCGGCGGGACTCAATAGGGGGCCAGGTTTGGGAGCTGTCTTTGGCATCATGGGTGACGCTGATCCATCGGAGCTGTACCGGTTGGGTGAGCGCCTGACCCATCGTGGCGTGGCCTTCTCGCACTGGTCGCCCGCTTCGGCGGTTCATGTTGGAATGCGGGGCACGCCTGGCGCAATTCGCCGGCTCGACGGTGGGCCCATCTCGTTCGACGGAGCCATCGACAACCGGGGAGACCTGCACGCCTTGCTGCAGCACCCTGCCGGCGCATCGCTGGACCCGGACGACGATGCGTTGCTCGTGCTGGAGCTGGTCTCCCGATTCGGCACCGAGGCATTCCAACATATCGCCGGTCAGTTCGCCTGCGCGCTGTGGGATCGAGGCAGACTCCTCCTGGTGCGGGATCGGATCGGGTATGCCCCACTGTATTTCACTCTCATCGCCGACCGCCTGATCTTCGCCAGTGAATACAAGGCACTGCTCGGGCTGGACAGTGTTCCGGCCCGTCCCAACCGGAACGCGATCCAGGTCATTCAGTCGACCAAGTGGGCCCTCCCCGGCGCAACCTGTCTGGACGGAGTGTACCCGGTCGCTCCCGGAACCTGGCTGGCTGTGGAACCGGGCGGTATTCACACCGCTCGATTTTGGGACCTGCCCATTCGCGTGCTCCACCAGGATGAGGACCGTCACGTGGCTGCACTCCGGGGCTCGTTTCTGGAGACCTTGCGGCGACAGACGGCACCCTACCAGCGCATCGGGATCTCCTTGAGCGGAGGGTTGGATTCGGCGGTTATGGCAGCCGGCGCCCGCGCCGTCGCTCCGGAAAAGGAGCTCCATACCTTCAGCGCCGGTTACGGCAGCGACGATCGGGAGCTGGTCAACGCGGAGCGGGTGGCCCGGGAGTTAGGCGCGCAGCATCACCCGCTGGTGCTGGACCCCGGCGATCTCCCTGGCCTGCTGCCTTGGATGGTGTGGTACATGGAGGAGCCGATTGGCCGAGAGGATATCGCCTACCTGTATGTCGCGGCTCGGGAGGCGGCTCGCCATGTGGACCTGGTGCTCACCGGGTTCGGCTTCGACGGGCTCTTTGCCGGGTTGCCCCGGCACCGAGTTGCGGATGTCGCGCTGCACGCGCCACCGCTGGCACAGCCGCTCAGGGAGTTTTACGACTATACGGTCCGCGGCATCCAGCCTCGGGGATTCGCCGGCCGCGCTCTCAAGAATGTCTATTTTCGGGGGAAGGACTTCCCTCCACCTGCGGTTCGCGGCGCTGCTCCGCTTCGCCCCCTGGACGGCTTTCGCGTGAACGGCGACCAGCCCTTGAGCGGCTTTTTGCGGAAGGGGTTTCTGCTTCTTCCGTATCAATCGACAGTGGAGCGGCTCTATACGGCGGCCGGGGTGAGGTTCAACGCCCACCACACCGACCCCAGCTTTCTCGCCACGGCATTCTCCATTCCTGATCGGCTGAAAATCCGAGGACGCACTCAGAAGTATGTACTGCGGCGGGCCTGCTCCGGTTTGCTTCCGGAATCGATTCTCCAGTTCGGCAAGAGCTTCAACCGGCTGAAACATGACCTCCAGATGAGCGCAGTACTGGACCAGATGGCGGACGAGCTGCTCTCGGCAGGTGCGGTCTCCGACCGCGGGCTCTTTGAGCCGGCATATGTCGCCGCCCTGAGACGCAGACCAGCGGACAAGCCCTACTCCCAGGAGCGGGCCTATCGGATCTGGTCGCTCCTGCTGGCGGAAATGTGGAGCCGCATGTTCCTCGACGGGCGAGGGTCACCGCCGGTAGCCGAGCTTCCTCCGATCCATCCGCTGAAGGAGAGGCCAGAAGCGGGAGCTCAGACCAGCAGCGTCATCAAATGACCCACCGCCGTGAGGTATCCAGCTTTTTTATACCAGGACGCGGTGCGCGCGAGCCCCTCGTTGAGCGGGACGCGCGGCTGATAGCCTAGTTCCTGTTTGGCACGATCGATCCGAAACGCGCGATTGGTCTTGAACCATGAGAGCCTGCGCCGAAAGACCGGTGGCTTGATTCCCACGGCCTTGGAGATCACCTCGACAGTCGTAGCTCCAAACCAGGCTATGCCATACCAGGGAAACCGGACGATCCTCACCTGGGAGCCCACAGCGGCGGCAACACCCCGAACCAGCGCGGTGAGGGTGACCGGTTCATCGTCTCCGGCGAGATACACTCGTCCTTTCGCGACCGGCGAGGCTCCGACCAGCTCAAAAAGATCCACCAGGTTTTCAACGTAGACTGGATGGTTGAGGGTTCGTCCGTTCCCGATCATCAGGAACCAGCCGTGGGCCACCATCCGGTACAGCTTGAGCCAGCCCCGAATATCTCCCGGTCCATACACCGAGGTCGGGCGGACCACGACGACGTCCATGCCCTTCTCGATAAACTCTCGACAGACCTGCTCGCCCTCGACCTTGCTGTAGCAGTAATAGTCTCGCGGCGCGAGGGGAGACTCTTCGTCGCCGGGGGGATCGGTGATGATTCCGTGCACTCCCTGAGTGCTGCAATGGACTACCCGCCGGACCCGGTGTTTCTCGGATGCTTGAAGCACGTTTCTGGTTCCGTTTACCTCAATATCCCAGTAGACGCTGTCCGGCTGCAGGATGTCTCCAAACGGCGAGGCGAGGTGATAGACCAGCTCGCAACCGGCCACTGCCCGGTCTACCATAGCGGCGTCGGTAACCGATCCACTGAGAAGGGTGGCGCCGGCAGCGCTCAGCTCGGCATCGAACAAGCCAGGGTTCTTGTCCAAGCTCCGCACCCGGTGGCCCCTGGCTAGCAATCGGCGAATCAGGTGGGCACCTACAAAGCCGGTCCCGCCTGTGATCAATACCTCCATGCTTCCCTCCGGATCGGCAGCGTCNNAGTCAGAGCACTCCGACGGTTCGGTAAAAGTGGCGAATGCGGGGTTCCGCCAGCAGACCACCGTGAACCTGTAGCAGGTTGACGTCGCTGTTGCCGTTGGCCTCGAGGATCACCGGAACCTGGTCGGCATCGACCAGGACGTCCCAGCCGCCCATCCTGTTGAACGGAATGCTTGCGGCGGCCTGCAAAATGACGTCGACTATTCGCTCCCACCCGGGCACCACGGTCCCAGTAATGATTCTGCCAGTATCAGGATGCACCGTAAACCGGCGCCCTCGGCGCTCGGGAGGAGCTTTGAGCGGGTGCACTCGTCCCTCCCCCAACTGGCCCGACTGCAGATCCACCGGGGCACAGATACCGCCACCTGACCAGTTATCGGTTGGGACGGTATCCGCCGTCCCGATCCGCTGCACCGCCCGCGCAACAAACGGCGCCGCGTCGCCAGGAGTCCACAAGGTTTGAATCCGCAGAGTATTGACGGTATCAGGGAACAACGAACGCCAAAACGCGCCCTGGATCAGCTTGCGCTCGATCAGCATAGCTCCGGAATTGCCCCGCGCGCGGTGTTGTTGGTGCAACAAGAACTGCTCGAGATCGAATCGCTGCACCTCTCGTCCGCGCTGGACCCAGAACTCGTTCTGACGCACCAACAGCATAAACAGACCTTCGCCGCGAAGCCCATCCTCCGGCTTCACAATCCACTCCGCACCTTCGTCCTCCTGGCGCAGAAGGTCGGCGAACTCTCCGGGTGTCACGAGGGACGCTTCACTGCTAAACGGGTGAACCAGGATGTGACCTTCGTACAGGTACGCCAGGGTCTCGGGTTGCCGCAGTCCCTTGGCCAACAGGAGCGCGCGCAAGCCGAGCTTATGGTTGTAGAGTCCTTCCCAGGCATTGATCCGCAAGCCCATGGTCAGGTGCTGGTAGTCCGTCAGGTACCAGTCGGGATTATTGGCTGGAAGGTCGTAGAGCGTGGCGGATTCGGCGTAGAACCCTTTCCGCCACACGGCGAGCCTGCGACGGAGCGGAATTTCCGAGCGAGCGGAGCGCTCGTGCTTGAGCCAGCCGGCGGTCGCCTGCAGTGTCTGATACTTGCGGACGCCGAGCAACTTTCGAAGGGTAGACGGCAGCTGATCGACCTTGCTGTCCCAGCGGAAGTAGTCAAAGTAGGGCAGCGCCGTCATCCGAGAGCAGCCTCTTGGCTCTGGCCCATGGCCCGAGGTGAGGGTGACTGATGACTGGCCGGTTCAACGACTCCAAAAGCCTCGTAGAACCTGCGAACTCGTGGTTCCGCGAAGAATCCGCCGTGGACCTGGAGCGAGGTTACCTCGGTATTGCCGCTCGCATCGAGGATCACCGGCTCTCCCTCGGCATCGACCATCACATGCCAGTTCACCATTCGGTTAAAAGGCATGCTGNTAGCGGCTCGGAGCACGACGTCAACGAGGCGTCTCCAGCCAGGCAGAATGGTTCCGGNGACTGGCGTCCCGGTTTCAGGATGGTGGGTCAGGAGATGCTGCATTTCCTTGGCGGNGAGCCGATGCGTTCTGCCGGGTCCCAGTTGGCCGGTCTCCAGATCGATNGGGNCGGANATTCCCCCGGAGGACCAGCTAGCGCCAGGCGCCGTCTCTCGGGTGCCAACCCGCTGGACGGCCCGGGCNACGAACGGGTGAATATCGGCGGGACTCCAGAGGGTGAGCAGCCGAACGGTGTTCAGGCTTTTGGAGAATAAGTCCCGCCA
>C688J18823_10001590_pt1 | contig 14104 bp, 14 predicted proteins | sample HopSoiMetagenom1_FD_18823 | JGI IMG/M metagenome (IMG submission 18823)
AGAATCGACAGCTGTTGCCACACCGGGAAGGAACCGACAGCGTCAAGCTCCCACGCCGTGGCTTTAGCTTCTGCGCTACCACCGGGGCCGCTGGCCTTGGCCTTACCGAGGTCGGTGTAGCCAACTTCGGCAGCGATGTTCTTGTTGAACTGATAACCGCCGAAAATCTTGAACGAGGTGTCCTTGTCGTCGCAGCTCACGCCGGCACCGCTAACACCTTGGCAGCCATCCGAGAACTTCGATTGTCCGAAGCCGCCGCCGATGTAAGCCGAGCTCATGCTCATCTGTGCCGTGGCAGGAAGCGAAAATGCGGCCGCGCCAAGCGCGGCAACTGCGATTAGTGCTTTGGTTTTCATACCTTTTGTCCTTTCAAGAGTGGGACATGCCGTTGCTTCTTAACAACGTGCCGCAACAGTAGCAAAGGGCCGCCGACATAGGGTCATTGGCGCTGAAATGGGGCCGTGGGGCGCCGCGAATGTTGCGCCTGCGCAACGAGACGGGCCTAGCGGCGTGCGAGCGTTTTAAGCGCGGCGCGGATGGCCTCTGCGACCGGCATATCAGCCGCCAAATCCTTCACGGCCGCGCCGGCCTCCTTCTCGCTGTAGCCCAGCGCGACGAGTGCTTGTAGAGCCTCCGATGAGCGTCCTCCGGGCCGCGCATCCGCACCTTCCGCGAGCTTGCCCCTGAGCTCCAAAAGCAGGCGCTCGGCGGTCTTCTTGCCGATGCCGGGAATGCGCGTCAGGCGTGCGGCATCCTGCTCGGCGATCGACTGCGCGAGATCGTGCACTGACATGCCCGACAGCACGGCGAGCGCGGTGCGTGCGCCGACACCGGAGATGCGGATGAGTTGCCGGAAGGCCGCGCGCTCCTCGGCGCTCGCGAACCCGTACAGATTGTGCGCATCCTCGCGCACCACGAGATGCGTGAAGAGACTCACCGTCTCGCCGGTCGCCGGCAGCGCATAGAACGTGCTCATCGGCACGTCGACCTCGTAGGCGACGCCGGCCACGTCTACCAGCACCTGCGGCGGATTTTTCGCCGCGAGCCGCCCGGTCAGCCGGCCGATCAGGCGAGCCTGCCCCGGCGCATGCGAAGGCCGCGCGTGCGCAAGCTCCCGAGGCGCGCGCCGTGCGCGTGGCAAATCGCGCACGCCAGCGCATCGGCCGCATCTTCTGAGGGCTCGCCGGGCAGCGCGAGCAGGCGCCGCACCATGTGCTGGACCTGTGTCTTCGCGGCGTGGCCATTCCCCACCACCGACTGCTTCACCTGCAGCGCCGTGTATTCGGCGATCGGCAGTCCGGCCATCACGGCGGCGCAGATCGCCGTTCCGCGTGCCTGGCCAAGCAACAGGGTCGACTGCGGGTTGACGTTGACGAACACCTTCTCGACCGCGACTTCCACCGGAGCGTGCTGCGCGATCACCTCGCGCAGACCTTCCAGCAGCACCTTCAGGCGGGTCGCCAGATCGCCCTCGCCCGATTTGACGCAACCGCTGGTGATGTAACGAAGACCCCGGGCATCCTTCTCGATGATGCCGAAGCCCGTGATCTGCAGCCCCGGATCGATGCCCAGGATTTTCAGTCGACCACCGCCGTGGTGTAGACGTTCTGCACGTCGTCGAGGCTCTCGAGGGCCTCGATCAGGCGGCGCATCTTCCCTTGGTCCTCGGCGCTCAGTGCGGCCTCGGTCGTTGGCTTCATCGTGATCTCGGCCAGCTCTGCCTTGAGCCCGGTGCGTTCCAGCGCATCCTTGACGCGCTGGAAGTCGCCCGGCGCGCAGACCAGCTCGACCGACCCGTCGTCGTGGGTGACGATGTCCTCGGCGCCCGCCTCCAGCGCCGCCTCCATCAACTGATCCTCGCTGGTGCCGGGTGCAAAAATGAACTGACCACAGTGCTTGAAAAGATAGGCGACCGAGCCGTCGGAGCCCATATTGCCGCCGTTCTTGGTGAATGCATGACGTATCTCGGCCACCAGGCGGGTGCGGTTATCGGTGAGGCAGTCGGTCAGCACGGCGGCCCCGCCAGGACCGTAGCCCTCGTAGCGCGCCTCCTCGTACGAGACGCCGTCGAGCTGGCCCATGCCGCGCCTGACGGCATGCTGCACGCTGTCCTTGGTCATGTTCGCTTCGCGGGCCTTGTCCAGCGCCAAGCGCAGGCGCGGGTTCGCGTTCGCGTCGCCGCCGCCGAGCTTCGCCGCTACCGTGATCTCCTTGATCAGGCGGGTGAACACCTTGCCTTTCTTCGCATCCGCGGCTGCCTTGCGGTGCTTGATGTTCGCCCATTTGCTGTGGCCTGCCATGAGCTAAGATTTTAGCGTCATGGCTGCGCCGCTTCTCGTCGCGAAGAGCGACAAGACCGAGCTTTCTCTTCTTCCCGCGCTCGCCAATCGGCACGGCCTCATCACCGGCGCCACCGGCACGGGGAAGACCGTCACGCTGCAAACGCTGGCGCAGCGCTTCAGTTCGATCGGCGTGCCGGTGTTCATGGCCGACGTCAAAAGCGACCTCTCCGGGCTAGCCAAGGCGGGTGTCGGCAATCCCAAGGTCGACGCGCGTCGCCAGCAGCTGAAGCTCGCCGCCGAGAGTGCGGCCTGTCCCGTGATCTTCTGGGACGTGTATGGCAAGGCCGGGCATCCGGTGCGCGCCACCATCTCGGACATGGGTCCGCTCCTTCTTGGCCGCATGCTCGGTCTGAACGAGACGCAGGAAGGCGTGCTTGCCGTGGTGTTCAAGATCGCGGACGACAACGGGCTCCTGCTCCTGGATCTCAAGGACCTGCGCGCCATGCTGGAGTACGTCGGCGACAACGCGGCGCAATTCAAGACGCAGTACGGCAACGTCTCGCCCGCCTCGATCGGCATCGTCCAGCGGCAGTTGCTGACGCTCGAGGCACAGGGCGCCGCTCAGTTCTTCGGCGAGCCGATGCTCGAGATCGGCGACCTGATGCGCGTGCAGGGCGGCCAGGGCGTGGTCAGCATCCTCTCGGCCGACAAGCTGATGGGCGCGCCCAAGCTTTACTCTACCTTCCTCCTCTGGCTCCTGTCGGAGCTCTTCGAACACCTGCCGGAGGTCGGCGATCCCGAGCAACCGAAGCTCGTGTTCTTCTTCGACGAGGCGCACCTGCTATTCGACGAGGCGCCCAAGGCACTGCTGGAAAAGATCGAGCAGGTCGTGCGTCTCATCCGCTCCAAAGGCGTCGGCGTCTATTTCGCAACACAGAATCCGCTCGATCTCCCCGACAGCGTCCTCGGCCAGCTCGGCAACCGCGTGCAGCATGCACTGCGCGCCTTTACACCCAAGGACCAGAAGGCCGTGAAGACCGCGGCGGAAACGTTGCGCCCCAACCCGAAGATCAAGGCCGAGCATGTCATCACCGAGCTCGAGGTAGGGGAAGCGCTCGTCTCGTTCCTGGACGCCAAAGGCACGCCCTGCATGGTCGAGCGGGCCTATGTCGTGCCACCGGCCAGCCAGCTTGGGCCGATCACGGATGGCGAGCGCGCCGATCTCGTGCGGCGCTCACCGGTTGCGGGCAAGTACGACACGCCGATTGACCGCGAATCGGCGTACGAAAAGCTCAAAGGCCGAACGGCGGCAAAGGCGGCCGAGCCGGCGCGTAGCTCGAACCCGATGTCGGACGTCCTTTTCGGCAAGACGGGTCCGCGCGGCGGCCGCCAATCGCAGGGCATGGTCGAAGCATTGGCGAACAGCGCGGCGCGCTCGATCGGCTCCGAGCTCGGCCGGCAGATACTGCGCGGCATCCTCGGCTCGGTCCTCGGCGGCAGCAAGAAACGTTGAAATTCGGTCGTTGAGTACCGCGTCGTATCGTCGATGGGGCGTCGCCCTCGCCATCGCGGGCACGCTGGTGTTCTCGTTCCGCCCGATCCTCGTCAAGCTGGTCTATGTCACCTTCCCGGTCTCGCCGGTGACCCTGCTTTTCCTGCGCATGAGCATCTCGCTGCCGTTTTTCCTGATCGTGGCGTGTTGGCTCCGAGGCGACGAGCCGCGGCTCACCAAGCTCGACTGGGCCAAGGTCGCTGCGCTCGGCTTTATCGGCTACTACGCGGCGAGCTTCCTCGACTTCATCGGCCTGCAGTACGTCGGCGCCGGCGTCGGGCGGCTGATCCTGTATCTCTATCCGACGCTGGTGCTGCTCATCTCCTTCTTGTTTCTGCACCGGCCTCCGACGCGCCGGCAGCTCGCGGCGCTGGTGATCACGTACGCGGGCGTGGCGTTGATCCTCTCCAGCCAGGCACGCGCCGGCGCCGAGGGCAAGCTCTTCATGCTGGGCGCGCTATTCGTCTTCGCTTCCTCGCTCTTCTATGCGACCTACCTCGTCGCAGGGGGCGAGCTCGTGAAACGCATCGGCTCGATGCGCTTCACCGCGTACTCGATGGCCGTCGCGACCCTGCCGGCAGTGGCACAGTTCTTTGCCATCGAGCCGATGTCCGCTTTGGACCTGCCGGGCAAGGTATGGCTGTACGCCGTCCTCCTCGCCACCTTTACGACTGTGCTGCCACTCTTTATCCAAGCCGAGGCGCTCAGGCGCATCGGCGCACCGGAATTCGCGCTCATCGGCGCGCTCGGGCCGGTAAGCGTGGCAATAACCAGCGCCCTCGGTCTGGATGAGCGCTTCACCGCCGTGCAGGCCATTGGCGGCGCGCTCGTCATTTTCGGCGTGCTACTCGTTTCCGTAAGAAGGAGCTGACCATGGATCTCGGTATTCGCGGCAGGACGGCGCTGGTCTGCGCCGCATCGAAAGGCTTGGGGCGCGCGTGCGCCGTTTCGCTCGCCCGCGCGGGCGTGCGCGTGGTGATTACCGCCCGCGGACGCGAGGCGCTGGAGGCGACAGCGAGCGAGATCCGCAAAGCCTCCGGCATCGAAGTGACCGCCGTCGTCGGGGACATCACCACCGACGAAGGGCGGCGCGCGGCTCTCGCGGCCTGTCCGGTGCCCGACATCCTCGTCACCAACGCCGGCGGCCCGCCGACCGGGGACTTTCGAGAATGGGATCGCGACGCTTGGCTGAAGGCGATCAACGCGAACATGCTGACGCCGATCGAGCTCATCAAGGCGACGGTGGACGGCATGATCTCGCGCCGCTTCGGCCGCGTAGTCAATATCACCTCGACCAGCGTAAAGGCGCCGATTCCCGCGCTCGGGCTCTCCAACGGGGCGCGTGCCGGGCTGACCGGCTTCATTGCCGGCCTCGCGCGGCAGACCGCGAAGCACAACGTGACCATCAACAATCTGCTGCCCGGCTCGTTCCTCACCGACCGCACGCGCCAGACGATCGCCGGCTTTGCCAAGGCGGCCGGGCTGAGCGAGGAGCAGGTGGCGGCGGATCGGTTGCGCTCGATTCCCGCCGGGCGGCTCGGCGATCCCTCCGAATTCGGCGACGCCTGCGCCTATCTCTGTAGCGCGCAGGCGAGCTACGTCACCGGCCAGAACTTCCTGATCGATGGCGGCGCGTATCCGGGCACGTTCTAGAATCGGCCGAGGAGGACATCCCGCAAATGAGAACCATCGCCGCAATCCTTTTCGCGCTCGCGGCTGGCAGCGCCTTTTCGCAGCCCTATCCCAACCGACCGGTGCGGGTGGTGGTGCCGTGGCCGCCGGGACAGGCAACGGATATCGCGGCGCGCGTGGTGGCCGAGCGGCTGCAGCAGTCGCTCGGCCAGCCCTTCGTGATTGACAACCGCCCCGGCGCCGGCGGGTCGATCGGTACCGACGTCGTGGTGAAGAGCCCGGCGGACGGCTACACGCTGCTCGCGGCCTCGAGCGGGCCGATTTCCATCATGCCGAACCTGCAGAAGACCCCGTACGAGCCGCTCAAGGATTTGGCGCCGGTGAGCCTGATCGCGCTCGCGCCCTTCGCGCTGGTGGTGAATCCCAACTTCCCGGCGAACAGCGCGCGCGAATTCGTCGCGCTGGTGCGCGCGAACCCCGACAAGTACACCTTCTCCTCGTCCGGCACCGGCGCCACAGCGCATCTCGTGTCCGAGCTCTTCAACTCGATGGCCGGACTGAAAGCGCGTCACGTGCCATACAAGGGCAGCGCGCCCGCGCTCACCGATCTCATGAGCGGTCAGATCGACTATGCCCTGGAGACGGTTGCATCGCTCTCGGGCCACATCAAAGCCGGGCGGCTGAAGGCGCTCGGCGTGACGAGCGCTCGGCGCACGGCCGCGCTACCGGACCTGCCGCCACTCGCGGAGGCGGCGAACATTCCGGGCTACGACATCGGCGCCTGGATCGGCTACGCCGCGCCAGCCGGCACGCCGCGCGAGGTGATGACGAAGCTTGCGACTGAAATCCACAAAGCGATGCAGGCCCCTGAGCTGCGCGAGAAATACCTGACGCTCGGGATGGACACCGCTTCCAACACGCCGGAGGAGATGACGGCGTTCCTGAAGCGCGAGCAGGAGCGCTACGGCAGCATCATCCGCAACGCCAACATCAAAGTCGAACAATAAAGGGTGACAGTCACCCTTTCGGGGCGCGCGCGCCGATCACGGTCGCCTAGCGGCCAGCAGCCGCCGCACCAGCGGCACGGCGAGCACGGCCAGCGCCAGCACGCCGAGCGAGCCGGCGATCGGCCGCTCGAAAAACGCGAGAATGCGGCCGTCGGCCTTGATCATCGAGCTGATGAAGTTCTCCTCGAGCATCGCGCCGAGCACCATGCCGAGAATCGCCGGCGCGACCGGGAAGCCGTTCTCCTCCATCACGTAGCCGACAATGCCGAAGGCGAGCATCAGCACGACGCCGAAGATCGAGTTATTGATGGCGAACGAGCCGACGATGCAGAAAAGCAGGATCACCGGCAGCAGCACCTCGCGCGGCGCGCGCAGCATCTGCTTCGCAGCCTTGATCGCGGCGATGCCGAACGGCAGCATCAGTAAATTGGCGAGGATGAACACCAGGAAGACGGCGTAGATGGCCGGCGCGTTGTTCATGAAGATCGTCGGCCCGGGATTGAGTCCCTTGACGTAGAGCACGCCGATGACGATCGCGGTGATCGAGTCGCCCGGGATGCCGAACACCAGGGCGGGGATCCAGGCACCGGCGAGCGCGCTGTTGTTCGAGGCGCCCGCCTCGATGATGCCCTCGATGTGCCCGGTGCCGAACTTTTCCGGCTCCCTGGAGAAACGCTTCGACACGGCGTAGGACATCCAGGCGGCGATGTCGGCGCCCGCGCCCGGCAGCGCCCCGATGGCGGTGCCGACGATGCTGCCGCGGACAAACTGCCACGGGTAGCGCCGGGTGAGCCCCCACATGCCGCGCAGCACGTTGCCGATCTTCGCCTGCGCCATCTCCCACGGCTCGGCGATGCGCGAGACGCTGCGCAGGATTTCCGAGACCGCGAACATGCCGATCATGATCGGGATCAGCGTCAGGCCGCCGGCGAGCTCGGCGTTGCCGAAGGTGAAGCGCGGAAAGCCCGCCGGATTGTCGAGTCCGACCGCGGACACGAGCAGGCCGAGGAGCAGCGACACCACGCCCTTCAGCGGATTGCCGATCGCCAGAAAGACGGCGCTCGCAAGGCCGAGGATCACCAGCCAGAAATATTCGAAGGAAGAAAATTTGAGCGCGACCTCTGCCAGCGACGGCGCCGCGGTGATCAGCACCGCGGTGCCGAACAGGCCACCGAGCATGGAGAACCACAGGCCCGAGCCGAGCGCAAGCTCGCCTTGGCCTTTCTTGGTCATCGCGTAGGCCTCGTCCGTGTAGGCGGCGGACGCCGGCGTGCCCGGCATGCGCAGCAGACAGCTCGGGATGTCGCCGGCAAAGATCGCCATTGCGGTCGCGGTGACGATCGAGGCGATCGCCGGCACCGGCGGCATGAAGAACGTGACCGGGACGAGGAGCGCGGTGGCCATGGTCGCCGTCAGTCCCGGCACCGCGCCGACGAAAAGCCCGAACAGCGCCGAGGCGACGATCACCCACAGCACGTACGGATCGAATACCAGCGTGAACGCCTGCGCGAGCACGCCGCTCATCTAGAACGCCCAGCGCTCGAACACGCCCCACGGCAGCGGCACGCGCAACGCCTTGTAGAAAGCGAAGTGAATCGCCAACGTCGCCACCGGCGCCACCAGCGCCGTTACGCGCCACGACGCGCCGAGCAACCGTATCCACACCGCAAGCAGCACGACGCCGGTGACATGGAACCCCAGTCGGTCGACCGCCAGGACATAGAACAGGATGCCGGCCACAACGGCGAGGACACCGGTCGCCGCACGCCGTTCGCTCATCCAAGCGGGCCGGGTGAGCAGCGCCTCGCCGCTGCGCCAGCCGGAGAGCACGAGCAGGGCACCGCATAGCACGAGACCGGCGGCGATCAGGCCGGGAAACCATGCCGGGCCGAACTTCTGGCCCGGCATCGCCGGAAAGCTCTGGATGTGCCAGAGCACCACTGCGCCGAGCGCGACGAGCGCCGCACCCGTCAGCGAATCACGGATCTTTATTTGGCGAGTCCTACCGCTTTAAGCGCGGCGCCGAGGTTCGCGTCGGAGTCGGCCATGAACTTCGAGGTGCCGTCGGCATCGGCCCAGATGACACCGAAGCCGCGGCTCGCCATGAAGTCCTTGTAGTCCTTCGAGTCATAGACGCGCTTGAGCGAGCTGGTGAGCGTCTTCTGCACGTCGGCAGGAATGCCCTTCGGCGCCGCGATCACGCGCCAGGCGGCGATCGCCCACTTCGTACCCAGCTCTTTCTGCAACGTCGGCACGTTGGGATAGAGCGCCGGCGGATTCGCATCCATGATGGCGAGGGCGCGCGCCTTGCCAGCGTCTATCATCGAACGCGCCTCCGGGATCGAGCACGGCACCACGTCGACGCCNCCGGCGATCATGTCCTGCATGCCGGGCGCGGCGCCGTTCGACGGCACCCACGGCAGCGCATTCGGATCGATGCCCTGCTCTTTCAAGAGGCCNGCGATGGCGAGATGCCAGATGCCGCCCTGGCCGGTCCCCGACGCCTTCATNTTTCCGGGNTTGGCCTTGATGGCCGCGAGCAAGTCCTTCACCGACTTNTAGGGCGAGTCGCTGCGNACGTTGATCGCCGCNGGATCGGCATTGACAAGNCCGATCGGCGTGTAGTCCTTGTAGGTGAGCGGCGTGAGACCGACGTGATGCATCATCGTGATCTCCACCGTGATCAGGCCGATGGTGTAGCCATCGGGCGCCGCCTTGGCGATCGCGTCGTGGCCGACGACGCCCGAGCCGCCCGTGCGGTTGACCACGTTGAAAGGCTGCTTCAGCTCCTTCTCGAGCAGCGCCGCGATGATGCGCGCGGTGGCATCGGTGCCGCCGCCTGCGCCCCAAGGCACGATCAGCTGCACGGGACGTTGTGGATATTGCGCGTGCGCGAGGTGGGCCGTCGCGAGCGCGAGCGCTGCAATCAGAATTCTCATGGTTTTCCTCCTCTGTGACGCCGGCATTCTAACCAAGGGCCCGGGAGTAGAATTTTTCTTTTGGAGGCCGCATGAATGCTCCCGCCGAGGCTCTCGCCTCACTCTCCCTCAAAGATCGCAAGCTCTTCCGCGAGCAGTGCTACATCGACGGCAACTGGGTCGACGCCGACTCTCGCAAAAGCACGCCGGTGATCAATCCCGCCACCGGCGAGGAGCTCGGCGCCGTGCCGCGCATGGGCACGGCCGAGACCAAGTGTGCCATCGAAGCCGCGGAGCGCGCCTGGCCCGCGTGGCGCGCGAAGACGGCGAAGGAACGCGCCGTCATTCTGCGAAAGTGGTTCGATCTCATGATGGCGAACCAGGAAGACCTGGCGCAGATCATGACCGCGGAGCAGGGCAAGCCGCTCGGCGAGTCGCGCGGCGAGATCGCCTATGGCGCGTCGTTCATCGAATGGTTCGCGGAAGAAGGAAAACGAACCTACGGCGAGACGATTCCCTCGCCGTGGGCGGACAAGCGCATCGTCGTCATGAAGCAGCCGATCGGCGTGTGCGCGCTGATCACGCCGTGGAACTTTCCGAACGCCATGATCACGCGCAAGGCCGGTCCCGCCCTCGCCGCCGGCTGCACCGTGGTGATCAAGCCGGCCGGCCAGACGCCGTATTCGGCGCTCGCGATGGCGGAGCTTGGCGAGCGCGCCGGCATCCCGAAGGGCGTGCTGAATATCATCACCGGCGACTCCAAGNCGATCGGCGCGGAGCTCTGCGCCAACCCGATCGTGCGCAAGCTCTCGTTCACCGGCTCNACCGAAACNGGTCGCATGCTCATGCGTCAGTGCGCCGACACCATCAAGAAGCTTTCGCTCGAGCTTGGCGGCAACGCACCCTTCATCGTCTTCGACGATGCCGATCTGGACGCCGCGGTGGAAGGCGCGCTCGCGTCCAAATACCGCAACGCCGGCCAGACCTGCGTCTGCGCGAACCGTATCTACGTGCAGGACGGCGTCTATGACATGTTTGCGCGCAAGCTCACCGAGAAGGTCAAGGGTTTTAAGGTGGGGCCGGGCGTCGAGCCGGGCGTGATCATCGGGCCGCTGATCGACGAGAACGGCGTGAAAAAGGTTGAGGCGCACGTGACCGACGCGGTAAGCAAAGGCGCGAAAGTGATTCTCGGCGGCAAGCGCCACCCGCGCGGCGGATTGTTCTTCGAGCCGACGGTGATCGCCGACGTGACACCCGCCATGGTCGTCTCGCGCGAGGAAACGTTCGGGCCGGTCGCGCCGCTGATCCGCTTCAAGACCGAGGACGAGGTCGTCGGGCTCGCGAACGACAGCGAATTCGGGCTGGCCGGTTATTTCTACAGCCGCGACGTCGGCCGCATCTTCCGCGTCGCCGAGCGCATGGAGACCGGCATCGTCGGCGCGAACGTCGGCATCATCTCGACGGAAGTCGCGCCGTTCGGCGGCGTAAAGCAGTCTGGCCTTGGCCGCGAGGGCTCGAAATACGGCATCGAGGAGTACCTCGAGATCAAGTACCTGCTGCTCGGCGGGCTCGACAGGTAGCGATGCGCGGCGAAGAGTTCAAGGACGATTTCCGGCGCGGGCTTGCGCCGGAGCTCGTTCGCGAGCTCACGCGCCGCAGCGCCTGGCGCGCCACCGGCGCGGTGCTGGCCGATATCGCGGTGCTCGTGATCGCCATCGGCGTGGCCCTCGCCTATTGGCCCAATGCGCTGGTCATCATTGCGGCGGTGATCATCATCGGCTCGCGGCAGCACGCGCTCTTCGTCATCGCGCACGAGTCGGCGCACTACCTGCTCTACGAACGGCGCTGGCTCAACGACCTGGTGGGCCGCGCGTGCGCGGCGCTGCAGGGTCTGTCGATGTGCACCTACCGCGTGATTCATCGCCTGCATCACAACAATCTCTATGGCGCGCTCGATCCCGACACCGCGCTGCATGGCGGTTATCCGCGGGGACGCATGTATCTCGTGCGCAAGCTGCTCAAGGATCTCTCCGGGCTGACGGCGTGGAAGACCTATGCCTACTTCCTCGGAGGGGCGCCGGCGGTCAACACCGCAACCAACGTCGCCGTGCGCCCGCTCGACGACACGTCGCCGAAGCTGCGCGTCGAGGCCAAGCGCGACCGCAACACGGTGATCGTCCTGCACATCGCGGCGCTCGTCGCGTTCGCCGCGAGCGGCCATCTGTTGCAGTACCTGGTGCTGTGGGTACTGCCGCTCGTCACCGTCGTGCAGGCGATCCTGCGCCTGCGTGCCATCGCCGAGCACGGCGCCACCACCGACTTTTCCTCACCGCTCACGGCGGCGCGTACGAACCTAGGCCCGTGGTGGCTGCGCTGGCTGCTCTTCCCGCACAACGTCAACTATCACGTCGAGCACCACCTGTACGCGTCGGTGCCGCAGTACAACCTGCCGCGGCTGCACGCCGAGATGAAGCGCCAGGGAATGCTGGACAGCGCCGAAGTTGTGCCGTTCGGCGCGACGCTCGTCAAGATTTTCGCGGAGCGCGCTAGCCGCCCGGCTTGATTTTCAGCCGCATCGGCCGCATCGGCGAGCCGACGAAGCCGGCGCGCCGGTACATGGCCTGTGCGCGCTCGTTCTGCATGTCGGTGAGCAGCGTGATGCGCGTGATGCCGCCGGCGCGCGCCTGCGTAACGACGTGCTTGAGGAGCGCCTCGCCGATGCCGCGCTTTCGCTCGTCGGGATGCACCACCAGGTCCTCGAACCAGGCAGCCTTGCCGCCTTCCGCCGTGCTGATGGTGTAGAGCAGGCTCGCCATCGCGACGACGCGCTTGCCTTCGCGCGCCACGTAGAGCGTACCGATGGTCGGGTTGCCGAGGATCGCCTCGAGCGCCCGGCGCTGCTTGTCGGCGTTCGGCTGGAATTCCGCTTCGTCGGTAAAGAGCACGGCCAGAAGGTCGACCATCTGCGGCAGGTCCTTTGCCGTGGCCGCGCCGTAGTGGAGTTCCACGCCGAAGTCCTATACGTTGAAGCGGAAGTGGATCACGTCGCCGTCGCGTACGACGTAATCCTTCCCCTCGAGCCGCAGCTTGCCCGCCTCCTTCGCGCCCTGCTCTCCGCCATGCGCCACGAACTCATCGTACGCCGCCACCTCGGCGCGGATGAAGCCGCGCTCGAAATCGGTGTGAATGGCGCCGGCCGCCTGCGGCGCGGTGGCGCCGGCGGAAATCGTCCAGGCGCGCACCTCCTTGGGTCCGGCGGTGAAGTAGGTCTGCAAGCCGAGGAGCTGGTAGGCGGCGCGGATCATGCGGTTCAGGCCGGGCTCGTCCATGCCCATGTCTTCCAGAAAGAGCTGCTTGTCCTCGTCCGGCATGTCGGCAATCTGCGATTCGAGCGCGGCGGAGATCGGCACCACCGGCGCGCCTTCCTTCGCCGCATAGGCCTGCATGGCAGCGAGCGCCGCGCCCGAGCCGTTCTCGGCGACGTTGGCGACGTACATGGTGGGCTTCATCGTCAGCAGGAAAAGCGGCCGCAGGACGGAAAGCTCCTCGCGGCTCAGCTCCGCGCTCCTCGCCGGGCGGCCCTGGTCGAGGACGGCGCGTATTTTCTTCAGCGCCGCCACCAGCCGCTGTGACTCCTTGTCGCCGCCCGACTGGGCCACCTTCTCATGCTTGGAGAGCTGGCGCTCTACCGACTCGAGATCGGCGAGCGCCAGCTCGGTGTTGATGGTCTCAATGTCCGAGACGGGGTCCACTTTGCCCGCGACGTGCACCACGTTCGGGTCGTCGAAGCAGCGCACGACGTGCGCGATTGCATCGGTCTCGCGGATGTTGGCCAGGAACTTGTTGCCCAGGCCCTCGCCTTTTGAGGCGCCGGCCACGAGGCCTGCGATGTCGACGAACTCCACCACCGCGGGGACGACCTTCTGCGGCTGCGCGATCTCGGCGATCACGTCGAGGCGGCGATCCGGCACCTCGACGATGCCAATGTTCGGCTCGATGGTGCAGAACGGGTAATTCTCGGCCGCGATGCCGGCCTTGGTGATGGCATTGAAGAGCGTCGACTTGCCGACGTTCGGCAGGCCCACTATGCCGCACCGTAACGACATTGCTTAGCTACAGACTCATTTCTTGCGACCGAACAAGCCGCCGAGCAGGCCTTCCTTCTTCGCGGGCTCCTTCTCCGACGCCTTCGCCGGCTCAGCCTTTTTCTCCGACTCCTTGTTCTCGGGCTCTTTCTGCGCGGGCGGCTTGTCTTCCGTATGCAGCTTGTTCATCGCGCCCTGCATGTCGCCGCCGAGCATCTGCGGCAGGAGGCTGATCGCCTTGTCGATCGCCGCGTCGATCGCGGATTTTTCTTCCGCGGGGGGCCGCTCGAGCACGTAGTCGGCGCCTTCGCGCCCCGGCGGCGGCTTGCCCACGCCGAGGCGCAGGCGCCAGTACTCGTGCGTCGCCAGCCGCTGCGAGATGTCCTTCAGGCCGTTGTGCCCGGCAATGCCGCCGCCCTGCTTGAGACGCGCGACGCCCGGCGCGAAGTCGAGCTCGTCATGCACCACCAGGATCTCTTCCGGCTTGATCTTGAAGAAGCCGGCGAGCATCTGCACCGGCTGTCCGCTCAGGTTCATGAAGCTCTGCGGCAGCAGGAGCCAGGGGCCGGCGGCGTCGTGCCGACCGACCAGCGCCTTGAACTTCTGGTCCTTGCGCAGCACGACGCCG
>C688J18823_10001591_pt1 | contig 14103 bp, 9 predicted proteins | sample HopSoiMetagenom1_FD_18823 | JGI IMG/M metagenome (IMG submission 18823)
GGCGACAGCGGCGAGCCGATCGTGATCCTGCAGCCCGATTCGACGGCGGCGGAAGCGTTCCGCGAATTAGCGCGGACGATCGTGAAGCAGATCGAGACCGGGATGCTCGGACATACGCACGAAGAGCACGAGCATCACCACGATCACGATCACGCGCACGCGCATTAGCCTGCGAGCCGGTTTGCCAGTGGGGGAGGACGCAATGTCCCCAATTTGTCGCGAGCGAGTCGAGCATGATCCCAATCGGGTGCCGAGGCACGACGACCCGCCGAGGGATGGACAACCGTGACGGTAAAGCTCGGCAACACAATACCTTCCGACCGTAACGCGGCGCTTCACCTCCTCCAGTTGCTCTGTGCCGATGCGGATCTTGCGGCTGACCCAAGTGGCGAGGTTCGACCGCGTAATCCGGAATTCTGCGGGCGAGCGAGAGAGGATCAACCTGCCTGCCGGTGTATCTGCGACGCCATTGCTGCTCCTCGCACGATTACGATTGTCATTCGGGAAGACTTAGAATCGTTTGGTGGTGGTCGTACGGACGATGATGTCCCGGATGACACTTCCAACGGCAAGGGTTCAGACGAGACGGTCAATGTAGAGAAGAGGAATAGGTGGCACGTCCGAGACTCCCAAGGCAATTGGATTGATGATCCCGATTGGGTAATTCTGGGACATGAATTGTGCGGTCACGCTGTCGCTGGAGCTTTGGGTAAACATCCCGAATGGCGGCCAACGAAGAAAGGCTATGATCCGAACTGGCACGCGCGCGCATTCGAAACCGAAGACGCGATACGCAAGGCTGCGGGGTTACCTGAGCTGGGCGAACATTCGCCGTCGCTAAAATGAGGTTTCCATGGAAACGTTCACGTTAGTAATTGCCCTTGTCACGCTTATTGTAACGACAACGATTCTCCATCACCTGCGCCGCGTTCCTTCGCGAGATGAGATTCAAAAGCTTACGGTTCTCATGCGCGCGTCATCACCCAGAGCTCTCGTTGAGACGATAGAAACAATCCGCCCAGGCGCAACCAGGAGCGAAGTGGAGGCTCTTCTTGGCAAACCAGATAAGCCTTCGCCCGAAGAATGGGTTTATTTTCTAGGGCGCGACGCTGGATATCTCATTTCATTTGCCAGTGATGATCGCGTCGAGCGTGTGCGAAGTTGGAAATCGTAATCAAAGCACGGCGCAACTCGACGTAGCACCCGACGCGGCCCGGCTTCGGTCCGGCGGCCGCGCCGCCTCGGAAAATCAAAACCTGAACGGCGGCGCGCGGCCTGCGCCGCACCGCATATTTCCGACACTACTGCGACATTAAATTATTTACTGCTTCAAGGTAGTTGCGGTCATCTCCGGCGTGTCGGCGGCTGGGTAAAGGATTGCGGTCATTCGGGACTGCTGCCTCCGGGTCGGTGTCTTCCTGCACGACCCACCGGTTTCGAGCGTAAACGTCAGTCGCACGGTAGCCGGCCGCCCAGACAGCGGCGGAATGTTACGCAGCATGATTGCGCGATCGACGATGGAGTGTCCCGGAAGAAGCGTGTACGTGTAATTGGCCACCGCCAGCCTGTGATTCCGCCCGTCGTGCTCCATCGTTGCCTGAATTGGATCAATCATGCGGACAAAGCCGGGGCAATCGCCCGTATTCGCAAAAACGAGTCGCACCAATGCGTAGAATGGATATTCCTCTTTGTATTCCGGAAAGTCTGCTTGAGACGATGCTGGCATGAAGCGATAGGGCCGAGGCACCGTCCCTTGCTCCTCATTATCGCTAATGATTGCGATATCGGCGTCGCGGACATGAAGGAATTGAAAGTAGAAAGTGATCCCAGCCACGACGAGTGCAGCGAATGCAACGCCTAGAGAGAAGTCCCATTTCCTGTCTTCTTTTCGCATGGCGGTCTCCTTACCCTGGGAGTGTCGTAGAAGCGACGTAGCCATACCTCGCTTCCGATGGGGACTCCGTACTGCGCTGTCGATGACGCGAGAGGCGCGGAGTGCAGGACACTGCGTCGCCGCGGGAAGACGACCAACTCGATCCTGCACTTTCCTCAACAGATCGCCGGCGCCGCCACCAGCGGCGGCGGTGGATACGAAAGCAATTTTTGATTTGTCTCGAAACGCTTTCCCGATTTCCGTCACTACCTCCGCGACGTTCAAAGTCAAAGGAGCAAAACGGAATATGAAACGCCTCGCTCTTCTGGTGTCCCTGCTCGCCATCGCCTCGGTCCCGGCCTTCGGCTACAACCTCGTGAACTCGTCGTGGACCCAGGTGTGTGTCTTCAGCACGACCTGCTCGGTGACGGTCACGGATTACTCGCCGACGATCCTCGGCAGCGGCAAGCTGCAGACGCGCATCTACCAGGGCCAGCCCGGTTCGACCGGCGCGGGCAAGTACGTGTACGAGTACCGCATCGATCTGACGCAGGTCGCCGGCCTCACGTCGATCCCATACGTCGATGAGATCGCGATCTACAACACGTCGACGCCGCTGATGTTCAATTACAACTTCGACGCAGTCTCGACCGACCAGGTCTACGTCATCACCAGCGGCGGCCTCGGAACGAAGGGGCTTTCTTCGTCGTTTCTCTCCGGCGGCTACAGCTACTTCGTGACCAGCTCGCCGATCTACGGCGGCAACTTCCCCGGCGATGGAGAGACGAGCTACTTCTTCGGCTTCGCCTCGAACTATCCGCCGACTCTGCGCACGATCTGGGTGCACACCGACACCGGTTGGATCACGGTGACGGGCTACGCGCCGAACGCGCCGTAAACGCCAATTCGCTCATGGCCGTGTGACGCAGATCGCAGCCGCGCGCGTCACACGGCCACAAGTTCCTTCGCATAACTCGGAGCGCGGACGTCTCGTCCGCAGTCGGCGAGCGTCTCGCTCGACGACTCGTCCCTCGGCAACCGGGCGAGACGCCCGGTCGCTGCGGGCGGGNCGCCCGCGCTCCGTGAATCGTTCGAAGGAGCGTTCAACAAATGCGTTTAGTCCTCGCCATCCTCGTTTCAGCAACTTCTCTTTTCGCGGGTGAGCTCGTGCCGCTCGGAGTCGATTCGACGACCGTCGCTCAACGAGTCGAACAATTGCGCGCGGTACGCGAGCATCATCAGCAGTCGCGGCGGATCGCGCCGAATGTCGTCAGCGTCGACTGGGAGAAGGAGTCATTCATCATCCCGGTCGCCGGCAGCGTGCAGGGCGGCAACGGCACGTTCTTCAAATCCGATGTCACGATCGCCAACCGCCGCGCGGTGCCACAGCTGATCAGCATCGGCTTTCTGGTTCGCGGTACGAACAACGGAAGCGCACCGACGCAGAAATTCACCATCGACGCGAACACCACCACCATCACGCGCGACTTCATCGCCACGCAGCTCCACACCTCGGGACTCGGCACGCTGCTCGTGATCGCGCTCGACAGTCAGGGCAACGTCGACGACAACGCGGAGATCGACGGCTTCTCGCGCATCTGGACGCCGCAGCCCGGCTCCGCCGGCACGGTGTCGCAGTCGTTCGAATCGATCGATCTCGAGGACAGCCTCGCGACCTCGTACGCGTACGGCCTGCGTCAGGACGCCGGTTACCGCACGAACGTCGGCCTGGTGAATCTCTACGGCCAGACGAACACCTTCACCATCTTCGTCAACGGCACCGGCGGCTCGACGACGTTCACGCAGACCGTGCAGCCGTACTCGATGGAGCAGGTCCCGCTGCCCGCCGGCTCGTGGGGCGATTGCTACCTGCGCATCAGCAGCGACCTGGCGAACTTCAACTGGTGGAGTGCGTACGGGACATCAGTCGATAACGTGACGGGCGACGGCTGGGTCTCGCACGTGCACTGACGTAGATAGCAGACAGCAGATAGCAGATAGCGGATAGCAGATAGCAGGACAGATGGCCGGAGGTCGTTCCTCTGCTATCTGCTATCTGCTGTCTGCTGTCTGCTATCTCTTTTGATACTCTCCTGCCGCCATGATCAACAAAGTCGTCGCCTCGGCGGACGAGGCGGTCAAAGACATCAACGACGGCTCCACGCTCGTCGTCGGCGGCTTCGGTCTCTGCGGCATTCCCGAAAATCTGATCAACGCGCTGGTCAAGCTCGGCGTCAGGAACCTGACCTGCGTTTCGAACAACGCGGGCGTCGATGACTGGGGCCTCGGACTCCTTCTCCAGACGAAGCAGATCCGCAAGATGGTCTCGTCGTACGTCGGCGAGAACGCGGAATTCGAACGGCAGTACCTGGCGGGCGAGCTCGAAGTCGAGTTCTGTCCGCAGGGCACACTCGCCGAGCGGATGCGCACCGGCGGCGCCGGCATCCCCGCTTTCTTCACCCCCGCTGGCTACGGCACGATCGTCGCCGAAGGGAAAGAGACGCGCGACTTCGACGGCCGCATGTACGTGATGGAGCGCGGCATCGTCGGCGACTTTTCGCTCGTCGCCGCGTGGAAAGGCGATCGCTACGGCAACCTCGTCTACCGCAAGAGCGCGCGCAACTTCAATCCTATGGCGGCGACTGCGGGCAAGGTCTGTATCGCCGAGGTGGAAGAGCTGGTGGAAGTGGGGGAGCTCGATCCTGACTCCATCCACACGCCCGGCATCTTCGTCCACCGGCTCGTCGTTGCGCCACGCGTGAAGCGCATCGAGCAGCGGACCGTGAGGAAGGGATAGCGATGCCACTGACCCGCGATCAGATCGTGCAACGCGCCGCGCAGGAATTGCGCGACGGCTACTACGTCAACCTCGGCATCGGCATGCCGACGCTCGTCGCGAACTGCATCCCCGAGGGCATGGAAGTGATTCTGCAGTCGGAGAACGGCATCCTCGGACTCGGACCGTTCCCGCGCGACGAAGAAGTCGATCCCGATCTCATCAACGCCGGCAAGCAGACCGTGACCACGATTCCCGGCACCGCGTTTTTCTCCAGCGCCGATTCGTTCTCCATGATCCGCGGCGGCAAGATCGATCTCTCCATCCTCGGCGCGATGCAGGTCTCGGAAACGGGCGACATCGCGAACTGGATGGTGCCGGGCGCGATGGTGAAGGGGATGGGCGGCGCGATGGATCTCGTGGCCGGCGCGCGGCGCCTCATCGTGACGATGGAGCACGTCACGAAAAAAGGGGAGAAGAAGATCCTCCGCAAATGCGCGCTGCCGCTGACCGGCGTGCGCTGCGTGAACCGCATCATCACCGACTACTGCGTGCTCGACGTGACGGCCGACGGCCTGGAGCTGGTGGAGCTCGCGCTCGGCGTGACGATCGAGGAAGTGCAGTCGATGACCGAGCCGCGGATCATCGTCCGGTGAAACCTGAAATCTGAAATCTGAAACCTGAAACCTGAAGAAGTGCCCTCGCGCTGCACTTTTCAGGTTTCAGGTTTCAGATTTCAGGTTTTCACGACAAGCTGAGAGCTTGTCCTACACCACCGTCACCGATGCTGGCGCGGGTTTGCGCCGCATGTCGAGGAACAGGAGTGCGATGCCGACGCAGATCGCCGAATCGGCAACGTTGAACGCGGGCCAGTGGTGGTCGCGCACGTAGAAATCGAGGAAATCGACGACGTATCCGAAGCGAAAGCGGTCGACGAGGTTGCCGATCGCTCCGCCGAGGATCAGGTGCAGGCCGATCTGAAGCGTGCGGTCGGTGATGGGAGTGCGGATCGCGTACGCGACGACGATCAGAAACACGAGGATCGCGCCGCTGTTGAGCAGGAGCGGCACCACCTGCGACTCCGCATTCGCGCCGATGCCGAACGCTGCGCCGGTGTTCCGCACGTGCACGATCGAGAAGAGGTCCGGGATCACGGTGATCGCATCGTGCAGCGAGATGTTCGCGCTGACGAGCCATTTCGTGATCGCGTCGAGGACGATGATGGCGAGGGAGATGGAGACGTAGTGGAGTCGTTTCATCTTGTGCATGTCATCCTGAGCTGCGCAGACAGCGAAGGACCCGTTGCGTACTTGGGGCACGGGTCCTTCGGCGTCTGCGCGCCTCAGGATGACACATGTTCCTCGATCAATTTATCCAGCTCGATTCTCAGGCGCCCGAGGATCTCATCGTACGTGAAATGTCCGAGCGACTCGGGGCCACGCTTGAGATTGACGTACGTCGGAGCACACCACATGCCGAGGTCTGCGTCGTCGGTCTCGCCGGGTCCGTTCACGCGGCAGCCCATCACGGCGATCGTGATGTCGTGATCCTTCGCGTACTGTGTCATCTCCTTCACGTCCTGCGCGAGCTCGATGAATTTCTCGTTCTCCACGCGCGAGCATGACGGGCACGAGATGATGTTCATCCCCTTCTGCTCGAAGCGCGGGACGGAGCGGAAGCGGCCGTGCTCGATGTCGTCGAGGATCTGGCGGCCGACCGTGACCTCGTCGCCCTTGTTGTCGAACGGCAGCGTGAGCGAGACGCGGATCGTGTCGCCGATGCCGCGCGTGATCAGCTGCTCGAACGCGATCCGCGTCTTGATGATCCCGTCCGGCGGCATCCCCGCCTCGGTCACGCCGAGGTGCAGCGGGACGTCGGGACGCGCTTCGGCGAAGCGGATGTTCGCGTCGATGACCTTGTTCGGATCGGAGTCCTTGATCGACACGCAGTACTGATCGAAGCCGAGGTCGTCGAGCATCGCGCAATGCTCGAGCGCGGAGTCGATCATCGGGGAGATGGAGTCGTCCTTTGAATACTGCGCGAGCTTGTCGGGATCGACGGAGCCGGCGTTGACGCCGATGCGCAGCGCGCAGCCGTGTGCGCGCGCGACTTCGACGAGGTAGCGCACCTTCTCGCGAACCGGCTTCTCGCGCTCCAGGTGGTAGAGGTGTCCCGGGTTGTAGCGGAGCTTCTGGACCAGCGGCGCGACTTTCTCGGCGAGCCGGTAGTTCTCTTGGAGGTCGATGACCAGGTTCGCGTTCGGACGGGCGGCTCTGATGACGGCCAGCGCTTCGACGTCCTTGGGGTTATCGACGGCAATACGGATCACGTCGGCGCCGGCGAGCTCGAGCAGCTCGACCTGGCGGATCGTCGCAGGGATGTCCTGCGTCCGCGTGGCGGCCATCGACTGGACGGCGATGGTGTTCGATCCGCCGATGCGGATGTTTCCGATGTGAATCTCGCGCGTAGTTCTGGTTTTCATTCGGATTTTCCTAACGGATGCGCGGGGCAAAGATTTCCGGCGGTTTCCATTTCTGCGACTTGCGCCACGGTGACGGATCGGTTACGGTGACGGCGGTCAATATCCCCTTCAGTAAGCCCGCATTTCCCTGTCGCAACACCACAATTTATACGCGTTCCTGCTGCCGCACGCCGGATCGCTGGGGGTCATCATGAGGCGTTTCGTTGCCTTTGCCGTATTGCTATGTCTCGTTTCGTTTGCCGGATCCGCTCAGGAGCTGACGATCCGGCATCTGCTCGGTCCCGATATCGGCAAGACCGGCGATCCAAACCGCCCTGCCGCGCGCGGCGGTGGCGTTCCCGTACGTGCTCCCGACGGTTCGCTCTTTCTGGCGAGCTACGACCACATCAGGAAGATGATGCCGAACGGCACCATGTACGTGCACACGGGCCTTCCCGGTACATGGGCGAACGTCGACGGCTCTCTCGCTCAGGCCCGGTTCTGGGGCGCGAATCTGCTGGCGCTCGACACCCTCGGCAATCTCTACGTCGGTGAGCAGAACAACGGCGACATTCGCAAGATCACGCCGCAGGGTGTGGTCTCCCGGGTGACGTTCATGAGCTCGCCGGAAGCGATGGCGACGGACAACGCCAACAATCTCTATGTTTCGACCGGCCATCTTTTCTACAAGATCGCGCCGAACGGAACGAAGACGGTCTTCGTGGGGTCGTCGACCGCCGGTTCGGCGGACGGCACCGGCACGTTTGCGCGCTTCAGGAACCCGTACGGCATCGTGTTCGACGGCGTCGGCGCGTTCTACGTCGGCGACACGTACAACGCCACGATCCGCAAAGTCACGTTGGCGGGCGTCGTGACCACCATCGCCGGCTCTCCCGGCGTCACCGGAACCGCGGACGGCACCGGCAGCGCGGCCCGCTTCACCTATCCGAGCAGCATGACGTTCGATGGCTCGAACCTCTATGTCATCGACAACAACGAGATCCGTAAAGTGACGCCGTCCGGCGTCGTGACGACGATCGCCGGCGCGGCCAACTTCAACGGCTGGGCCGACGGCATCGGAGCCAACGCCCGTTTCACAGCACCCGAGGCAATCATCTGGGACGGCGGCACGGGACTCATCGTCGCCGACTTCTACCACTACACGCTTCGCCGCATCTCGCTGGCGGACAACAGCGTGACCACCTTCGCCGGCCAGGGACCCGAGTACGGCACCGTCGACGGACAGGGCACTGCTGCGCGCATCTCGCCCTGGTGCTTCGCCGCCGGATCGGACGGCTACATCTACTTCCCCGACGGCACCACCATCCGCCGCTTCGACGCAGCCGGGAACGTCTCCACGTTCGCCGGTGTGGCGGGCGACGCGCGCATCATCAACGGCCCGTTGTCGGCGGCGCGATTCAAATATCCGACCGGTCTCGCGTTCGATCCATCGGGCAATCTCTACGTCTGTGAAAACAGCGATTACGTCGTGCGAAAGATCGCGACCGACGGGACCGTCTCGACGTTTGCCGGCGTCGTCGGACTGCAGGGAACGCTGGACGGCCCGCGGGGCTCCAGCTATCTCTATTCACCGTTCGGCATTACCTCCGATTCGCACGGGAACCTGTTCGTCACCGACTACAACGCCGTCCGCAAGATCACGCCTGACGGTACGCTGTCGACCTTCGCCGGCAATGTCACACAGTCGGGATGGGTCTACGCGACCGGTACCGCGGCGCGGTTCAGTTATCCCACGCAGATCGGTTGTGATCCTTCCGACAACCTCTACCTCATGGACGGCAACGCCTGGCTGAAGAAGATCACGCCCGACGCCGTGGTGACGGCTGCATCGCAGACCCAGATCGACGGACAGTTCGCCTTCGATCCGGCGGGCAATCTCTGGTTCCCGAGCGCCCAGGACCAGCTCATTCGCAGAGCTCCGGATGCTACCGAGACCAGCGTGCAGAACTTCCTTTTGCCCGCGGGCGAAGGGACCGGGTCGAATTCGCATCTCGATGTCCATCCGCGGGTCATCATCAGCCGCGACGGCCACTTCTACTTTGGCAATCCGAACTACAACACCATCGCCTACGGCACTCCGGCCATCGCCGATAACGGCGTGATCGACGCGGCGACCGGACCGGTCAACACGCCGCGTCAGCTCAGCGTGAACGGTACGGCAGCCTCCTCGGTTTCCTGGGTATTTCTCTTCCGCCCGTCGGGATCGGCGGCGCAGATCGCGTCGCCCGACTCGTTCGCCACGAGCTTCACGCCCGACGTGGAAGGCAACTACCGCATCCGCTGCATCACCGCGAGCGGCAGCGGACAGCGCATCACCGACATCGATTTTCTGGCGACCTGCGCCGCGCCTCCCGCGCCGGTCATCACCCAGACGGCGGGAACGAACCCGAACTGCTACAGCACGAATGCCACGCTGACCGGACCTCCCGGCTATTCGTCCTATCTCTGGTCGACCGGCGCAACGACGCAGAGCATCACCGTCGCTACGTTCGGCACCGCGACGTACACGCTGACCGTTTATTCGGCGTGGAACTGCCCGAGCCCCACCTCGGCGCCGTACACGCTGAACGTCGTCACCGCGGTCAACAGCGTCAACGCCGTGCTGAGCGGATCCGCCAATCTCTGCCCCGGTACCACCGGCGGCACGATCACCGCGACGGACAACGGCGGCACCGCGAGCAACACCCATTCGTGGTGGTTCGCCACCGTGCACAATGCGGCCGGAACGCAGATCACCGGCCAGAGCGGCACGTCGTACGTGCTCAACGCGGCCGACTTCCCCGGACCGGGCACGTACTACGTCACCTGCCACTCGCGCGCGAGCTGCAACTCCACGGACGCGCGCTCGAACGAGATCACGGTCGTCATCAACGCAGCGCCGCAGGCGACGATCGCTGCGGGCGGCGCGACGACTTTCTGCGCCGGCGGCAGCGTGACGCTGACCGCGAACAGCGGCGCATCGTATCTCTGGTCGAACGGCGCGACCACCCAGTCGATCGCGGCCGCGTCGACCGGTGATTACAGCGTGCAGGTGACCGACGCGAACGGCTGCAGTGCGACCAGCGCCGTCACCCACATCACGGTCAACACGCCGCCCGCGACGCCGGTCGTGACGCCGGGCGGCGCGACGACGTTCTGCGCCGGCGGTTCGGTGACTCTCACCGCTCCGAGCGGCTACGCATATCTCTGGTCGAACAATGCGACGACGCAGTCGATCACCGTCACAGCGAGCGGCGATTACAGCGTCCGCGTCACCGACGCGAACGGCTGCTTCGCCACTTCGGCCGCGACGTCCGTCACCGTGAACGCGGCGCCCACCGCCACGATCACCCCGAGCGGTGCGACGACGTTCTGCGCCGGCGGTTCCGTGACCCTCACCGCATCCAGCGGCTCGAGCTATCTCTGGTCCGACGGCGCGACGACGCAGTCGGTCGTGGCCACTGCGACCGGCACGTACACCGTCACCTTGACCAACGCAAACGGCTGCAGCACGACCTCGGACGCGTTAACCGTAACGGTCAATCCGCTGCCCGATGCAACGATCGCCGTCAGCGGCTCGACGGTTCTCTGCGACGGCGCGTCCGTCACGCTCACCGCAGCCGCGGGCTACACGTATTCATGGTCCAACGGTGCGACCACGCGATCGATCGCCGTTTCGCAGGCCGGTTCGTACAGCGTCACGGTGACCGGCGCAGGCTGCAGCGCGACGAGCGCGCCGGTCGACGTGACGAACGATCCGACCACCGTGACGATCTCCGGCGGCCCGTCGATGCTCTGCCCGGGCGACATGGTCCACCTGACGTCGTCCGTCGCGAACGGCACTGCCACGTCGTTCCAGTGGTACGGCTTCGGCGGCCAGGCGATCTCCGGCGCGACGTCATCGACACTCGATATCGCACCTGCAACCACCGGTTACTACTTCCTCCGCATCGGCGACGGCAACAGCTGCACGGTGCAGAGCAACACGTTCATTTTCACGGTCGATCAACCTGCCGCGACGATCACGGCCGGCGGTGCGACGACGTTCTGCGACGGCGGCAGCGTGACGCTGACCGCCAACAGCGGCGCGTCGTATCTCTGGTCGAACGGCGCGACGACGCAGTCGATCAACGTGACGACGACGGGCGATTACACCGTGACGGTGACGACGGCGAACGGTTGCAGCGCGACCTCCGCCGCAACGCACGTCACGGTCAACGCAGTACCGGCTAAGCCTGTGATCACGCCCGGCGGCGCGACGACGTTCTGCGACGGCGGCTCAGTCACGCTGACTGCGCCCGCTGGTTACACGTACTCCTGGTCGAACGGCGCAACATCGCAGTCGATCAACGTGACAAGCACGGGCGACTACAGCGTCACCGTTTCGAACGGCAACTGCACCGCGACCTCGGACGCGACGCACGTTACGGTCAACGCGGTTCCCGCGAAGCCGGCGATCACGGCTGGTGGTGCGACGACGTTCTGCGCAGGCGACTCCGTCACGCTGACTGCGCCCGCTGGTTACACGTACTCGTGGTCCAACGGCGCAACAACGCAATCGATCAACGTGACCAGCACGGGCGATTACAGCGTCACGGTCTCCAACGGCAACTGCACCGCAACCTCGGACGCCACGCACGTCACGGTCAACACGGTTCCCGCGAAGCCGGTCATCACAGCCGGTGGTGCGACGACGTTCTGCGCGAGCGGCTCGGTCACGTTGACCGCGCCCGCCGGCTACACGTACTCGTGGTCGAACGGCGCAACATCGCAGTCGATCAATGTGACAAGCACGGGCGATTACAGCGTCACGGTCTCGAACGGCAACTGCACCGCAACCTCGGACGCGACGCACGTCACGGTCAACACCGTGCCTGCGAAGCCGGTGATCACGGCCGGTGGTGCGACGACGTTCTGCGCAGGCGACTCCGTCACGCTGACTGCGCCCGCTGGTTACACGTACTCGTGGTCCAACGGCGCGACGACGCAATCGATCAACGTGACAAGCACGGGCGACTACACCGTCACGGTCTCGAACGGCAACTGCACCGCAACCTCGGACGCGACGCACGTCACGGTCAACACCGTGCCTGCGAAGCCGGTGATCACGGCCGGCGGTTCGACGACGTTCTGCGCCGATAGCTCCGTCACGCTGACTGCACCCGCCGGCTACACATATTCGTGGTCGAACGGCGCAACGACGCAATCGATCAACGTGACGAGCACCGGCGACTACAGCGTCACGGTCTCGAACGGCAACTGCACCGCAACCTCGGACGCCACGCACGTCACCGTCAACACCGTGCCTGCGAAGCCGGTGATCACGGCCGGCGGTTCGACCACGTTCTGCGCCGATAGCTCCGTCACGCTCACTGCGCCGGGCGGCTACACATATTCGTGGTCGAACGGCGCAACGACACAATCGATCAACGTGACGAGCACCGGCGATTACACCGTCACCGTCTCCAACGGCAACTGCACCGCGACCTCGGACGCGACGCACGTACAAGTGAACGCAGTCCCTGCGAAGCCGGTCATCAACGCCAGCGGAGCGACGACCTTCTGCACCGGCGGCTCCGTCACGCTCACCGCCCCCGCATCGACCAGCTACCTCTGGTCGAACGGCCTCACCACGCAGTCGATCAACCTCACGACCACCGGCGACTACACCGTCCGCGTCGCGAACGCGTTCTGCCAGAGCGTCAGCTCCGACACCGTCCACGTTCAGGTCAATACGAATCCGCCGGTGCCGGTCATCACGCCGAGCGGCTCGACCGCGATCTGTCCCGGCTCGAGCGTTACGCTCAGCGCACCGGCCGGCTACACCTACCTCTGGTCGAACGGCCTGACGACGCAGTCCATTAACGTCTCGGCCGCGGGCAACTACACCGTCACGATCAGCAACGGCAATTGCACCGCGACCTCCGCACCGGCGAGCGTCACGCTGAAGACGACGACCTCGCTCACGCAGCCGTCGAACATCACCATCGCGCGCAACACGAACGGCACGCTCAGTGTCGCCGCGAACGGCACCAACCTGCATTACCAGTGGTACAGCGGCACCGCCGGCAACACCGGCACGCCGCTCGGTACCGCGGCCACGCAAGGCGTTGGCCCGTACAAGCTGAAGGGGACGTATCCCTTCTGGGTGCGCGTCACCGGCGACTGCGGCACGGCCAGCAGCAGCACCGTCAACGTGACGGTCAATTAGTTGACGATTCGGAGCGCGGCGGATTCGTTCCGCCGCGCTCCGACGGCGTCGCTACGATCTCCATCACCCGCTCCGGGCGCGACACGATCCGGAATCCATACTGGCGATACAGCCCCTGCGCGTCGCGCGTCACGAGCAGCCACCGCCGCACCTGCTGCAGATCGGGATGCTCGCGGATCGCCTGCATCATCAGCTTCGACAGTCCGCGCCCGCGATGGGGCGGCAGCACGAACACGTCGGCGAGATACGCGATCGACGAGTAGTCGGTGATCACACGCGCGAACCCGATCTGCCGTCCGTCGTCGTCGAGCAGCGCGAAGCAGAGCGAATGCTCGATGGCGCGCTGCACGCGCTCGCGCGGGATACCGAGGGACCAGTAGGCGTCGTGCGAGAGAAAGCGGTGGATCGTGTCGAGGTCGAAACGCGATTTGTCGGTTGTGATCTGTGGCATGGCTTCTCCTTCAAACTGCGGCGGCGGCCGCGGGGGTGATCTCGTCTCCTTCGCGCAGCGACGCGAGCGTGCGCAGCGCCGCCTCCAGCTCTCCCGGCGACGACGGCGCGCCGATGCTGATGCGAATCGCGTTCGGCACGTCCTTCGTCATCGCGAACTGCGCCGCCGTCGCGACGCTCACGCCGCGCGCTCGCGCCGCCGCGGCGAAGCTCTCGCTGGTCCAGTGATGCGGCAGCGGAAGCCAGAGATGCGGCGAGCGCTCGTCGGCGCTGCCGGCGTGACGCCCGAGGATTTTTCGGGCGATGCGGGAACGGCGGGCGATCTCGTCGCG
>C688J18823_10001592_pt1 | contig 14102 bp, 12 predicted proteins | sample HopSoiMetagenom1_FD_18823 | JGI IMG/M metagenome (IMG submission 18823)
AACAAACAACGACTATAGCATGCAGCCGTTTTCGATGCTCTCATTCTTTATTCTATTAAAACTGCACTTAAATATTATAGACTAATAATGGGATAAAATTCTTTCACCATTAAATTTGATCTCCGTTATTCTTACTTTGTACTCGAACGTAGGCATCATATGACACCAGCTTTAATTCGCCCTCTGCCTCTTGGTATACATCGGATTTAATTTTCATAAACTTACTGAATACAACTTATACATTAGATATCCTATTTTAGATAATGTTTATTATCTGGCGCGCCGCACATCTGTATTAGAAGAGATTTTTCCGATATACCTATAGGACATGTCAAAATCCTATATTGTCCAATGTGTTAAAACTTTGGCTATAGACTGAATTAATATGCTGGTCCACGGCTGGCTTTCTATTTGTTGGGAGAGCAGGCAGTTCCTCCTACTGTATTTAAAGAACTACACAATGTAATTCCTAATTCTGTTGCAGAAGCAGGGGTTGTCAAATTAGTTGAGATCACAATAAATCCAAGTGCTGTGACGATTGTAAAGATTGTCAATGTTGTTTTTGTATTCATTAATAACATATAGGATGTAGTTAATTATAAGAAATTTATATTGTTATCAAGAATCATATTGTACAACATTATTCTGCTAGTAAAAAATACATAAAACATCTACTGATAAAGAAATTTATCCTATGTTTCGTATCCGAGCTGGATCTTGCGCTAAAGTGTTTTGCTGGAGATCAGAATATGACATATCCAGATAATACTTGAATTAGTTTGAGGTCACTAGTCGCATTTACTACATCTATATCTAAATTAGTTAGGGAAAGAGATAGATACACATCATTTTGCCCCGCGTATATATTGACAGATTACGTATATCTATTTTGATATACTGTATAAGAATTGATTCCAAATGTGAGATGAGGAAAATATGAAACGAAATGCTATTATGTCTTTTCTGAGGGGAAAAGTAAGAACTAAGAGAAGGGAACCAAGACAAGGCAAAGAGATTTGCTTCTGCTAGATCATTTAAACTGTAATGAGTCTAATGCTTTTTGATTTATTATCAAATTTGCATTGTATATTATATCGCATTTGGTTAGTTAAGGATTTATCGAATTAGACATTTGCTAAGAAAAAATGAAATAACAAAATCTATCTATCTGCATCACAACTATTAAAAGTTCTTTTATATAATTATTATCTCAACCAATTATGAACAAAAAGATCCTAATAGTTATCAGTATAATAATAGCTGCAATAGTGATCCCGTTTAGTATATACGCTATTTCTCCATTATTTACAAGCAACACGGTAAATGAACCGTTACCAACGACTGCGGCTAGTATAAATAAAAATACAGCATTACACGACTATCAAAAATTTGTTTCGATGAATGATCAAGATAGAAGTAATGCTGCTAAGCAGATGAGTCAAAGGGAGAAAAATATGGTTATGATTGGAGCTGGTGAAATAAATAATACTATTAATGAAAGCGCTATTACCCTAGATACTATAAAACAAAGGCAACAACAAAGCAATGCAACCACAGCACGCAACATAATGAAAGGTTCTTTCATTGGAGCAGGTGATGGATTTCATAACGCAGAGGGATTAGCAAAAGTAATTTCATTAGAAGGTAGACAGACTATCCTCAGGCTAGAGAACTTCAAATCTACAAATGGACCTAATGTTCATCTTTACCTCGCTACTGACAAAGCTGCCTCTAATTTCATAGATCTCGGAAGGCTGAAAGCAAATAACGGAAACCAAAATTACAATATACCTAATGGAACAGATCCGGCAAAATATAATATGGCTCTGATATGGTGTAAGGATTTTTCTGTACTGTTTGGGAGTGCACAGCTAAAGACATGAGAAAACCATTCTTCAAAATTTAGTTATAATAATAATCAGATGTTTATGTTTAAGTACAAACGCAATACGACTAATTTACAATGAGTAAACACGTTCCAGTGTATGGACTCTTTGAGACACACCTAACCGTAAGTAATCTGCAGCGATCTATTGCATTCTATAGAGATGTCATGGGCCTTCAACTAGCATTTGAGGTACCTGAGCACAATGCCGCATTCTTCTGGATAGGTAATCATTCCTATGATCCTTCTAGACACTCTATGCTGGGATTATGGTCAGTTGGTACTATACCTCTAGGTCTTAATCTGCACGTTGCATTTGAAGTGGCAGCAATTAAAGACCTATTAGATGCACCAAAACGACTTAAAGACCAAGGGATAGTACCGCTATCTTTCTTTGCTAAAGAGACAATGGAACCTAGTGTAATCGGATGGATGCCTGCAGCTGCAATTTACTTCCAAGACCGGATGATCATCTCATGGAGTATCTGACGATGCTAGATGAAAAGGAGCGGAAGCCGGACCTAGGAATTGTTAGTTGGTCTGAATAGATTGCCAACAATAGACAAATCATATAGGACATGTTCAAACCACCATACTTACAGGAATTAAGCAGCAATGTGTAACCCGTGTAGGTAATCAATAATGTAACCTATCTCAGTAAGTACAACAACTGGCTAATATAAATAACTAATCTCCAGAAGTAGGCATACAATATACTAGCATCGAATCAATGTGTTTCTTATGACTAGTCACAGAGCTTGAGTCTGATTTGCAGTTGAATTTGGCCAGTTTGCATAGATACCAATGTTCGCATTTTTCACAGTAGTGAAGATGATGGGGGTCGTTTATAGCATGTTGCAACTGGTAATAGCCAGCCGGCTACCATAGCTTATAAAGCTTTACTTAACAATGTTAACCGCTGCCAGAATTCTGAACTGTGTTACCTTAATTCTCATCATTCTACAAGTTCAACAAAGGAATTTTAACTTCTTAATCCCTTATCAATAGCCATATTATCACTGGAACGAAGGATTTCCGTTGCACACCTATGAGAAATGTAAGGTAAATGTGGTTCATCCTCTGAATCTCCACCATAACCTACCTCTTGCAGTATTTATGGGAACGGTAAGACAAATGGTGTTTTGCCATCATTTCTGGATGGAGAATTAGTAAAGGAATTTGAGTCGTGAGAAGTACATGATGAGGACTTGTCATCACTGGTACTCTCGGTACATCTTTTGGCTGTGACGATATTTATCTGAGATGCTATAGAGACTAACAATATGCTAGATGACAAGCAAATCAATGATATAGCTACAGCTAGATGTGACACAACCCTGTTAGCCGCATTGTTATGAGTAGATATCGTGGTAGTGATTGTTAATTATTATTTGCTATATTTGAATTAAGTAAAATAATGCTGTATCTTTTTGCTAAGATTTTCTAATCACTAGAATGATTGGAAATCTAAACTCATCGCTGGATCGGCAAAACATCATAAGTGAAGCAGAAATGTCCCCAGTTTCGCAATACTTCTATGAATCAAAAGTATATAGCCCAAAACACATAAGCAATTACAAAAAGCCGCTAAAGTACTCCAATAAACAATAATTGTCTTTTTACAACTGGTTTAAGGCTATTGTTCATTGTCTCCTTTACAAGTTTATAGTGGAGTATATCATATGTATGAACATGTTTAGACTCGATCCAGAATGAGCTAGCATTAGTGTTTGATAGACAATAGGAATTGTGATGTAATCGTGCAAACTGCAGGATGAATTAAAAACTTTATTGATAAGCACAATATAAATCTAGAAAGTCCACTACCATTAGGTGCTACCATCATTGCTACCATCATCCTATATTCTTTACATTAGATATAATATATTAGAGAACGCTATAATAATTGCGCGCCGCACAACTGCAATAGAAACACTCTCCAAATGAGTTATCACGGATCTGATGTAATCTGATTTACTCTTTTGAGGACCTCATTGAAATACAGTAATGGAAGATTTGAATACAGTATCTAAAAGCTTGTTTGTGTGATCTTGAATATGCTTTTCTAAAATGTCATAACTTTTATTATAATCCTTCAGACCAGTAGTTGTATAATTATCCACGTGAAGAAGTGCATTCCAATCTATATCGCCGCTTCTTGCCGAAAAATATTCTTTTATATATTGTATGCTTTCTAGGCCAGAGTAGTAAAAACTATTGCATTGATGAAAATTTACCTCATTCCGATCGATATTCATTGGACCACTTTGTGGATAAGAAATGTAAATCTTTAGCAAATTGCCCAACAAAGAACAGAAATAGTTATTATAATCCGTATCGTTCTTTTTAGGCAGTCCTCCTGCGAGCCCTGGAAGTTGTGACACGACAGATGATAAGTTCTCCCAGTCGTGTGTAATTTGAGGATCAGAGAAGTATGCCTTGATTTTGGAGTCTATCATCGTTTTAGAGATCAACCAATTTTTGTTTGTTTCAGAAAGACCTGCCGCACCTCGGAAAGTTGCCGACACAGTCACATCAGAAATGGCTTTATTAATCTCATCGGCAAGAGTAGCTTTGAGCTCAAGCTCCTTCTGACGATCTTGCCACTGGCGAGTATAATATGGGATTATCAAGCTGGAGATTATTGCGCCCACAACGAGCAAGATCATAGGATTTGATACTACTTTCTTAGTGCGATCGTTATTAAGATATCTTTCTTTAAATAACATAAGTTTGAATTTAATATCCATACATATTTCGAGATCTGACTAATGTAACACTTGTAGATTAATCTTGTGTTAACTATCTTATTCTTTTATAATACTAATCGTAGGCACAATAATCTCTGGGCTACTTGTTACGTATTTTTACTAATCAATTGCAATATATTCAAAAGCAGCTAGAGCTCAAAATTACTTTAGCCAACGACATCAATAAGGCTGTATCTGATACCCTGACAATCAGGAAGATTATATGTTCTAGGTCACTTCAATTAAGTATACACAACCTTCGTCATTGTCTATCTACTAAAGCTTCAGTCTATACATTTGATATCTCAATCCAGATAGGGCTTTAATATGATATGTTTCATACCACTATTAGAAGACACTATCTCTTAGATAACTGAACCAGGGATTTAGAAGTATTATAGACTGTTTATTGATAATGGGCGAAATGGTAATTCATCTAACTGCTTGATTCAGTGCATCAAATGTTGCACTTTGACTACGATAAAATTCAACTGCATATACGTGCTTACATTTCATATTGTGGCATGCATAATCTGGACATGAACAAATTCCACCCGGATTGAGTTGCAATGACAGTATGAGTGTTGTCAGTAGATTTGATCTTATCTTATAATTTGATTTATTGATCATTGAAATGGCGCCACTTGCCTGGGCTATCAATCTGCCTAACTCTTCACGGTTAACAAGTTGTCTGGGCACCTTTAGCAATTGGCGCGCATCTCGCTCTCGACACTTAATTTCTCAGCTATTACCGCATAGAATCTTTATTAGGATACTCTTGGCATTCTTTTCTGATTCTAGTTCCTTCGGTTTTTATATCGTTAGTCTATATGCGCATCAAGGCATTTTGCCCACCTTTCTATGAGATTTCAAATTTCTCGCTGGACCTTGTCAGCCTTTATTGCGGCATCTATGATCGTCTGCGTTCCTAAGAGAACGACAAAATGTCGTTCTTCTCATCTTGTTTGCCTGTGGGATTTACGCATGCCCTTTTGCATTTTGTCTTAATTTAATACTCTCGGAGAATTAACAATACTTCAATATCTTATAGAAATATGTAGCTAATGGGTAATCTGGATTGTGCATGCATTGGTTTGGTATTAAAGGTAGATCTGCGCGACTCAGGATCATACATTTTAGTCAAGTCATACTATGCATTAACGTCATCTTGAAATGACAATCAGAACTTACCTACGTATCACTGTTATGGAGATCTTCAATTATTTGTTTTACGTGATAATCCTAAAAATAATCTAAGGGAATAGGCTTATTAACGACTCAACAAACATCCTATATCTTTTTCCTTCGTACTGCATTATTGTGAGCAATGCTAAATGCTGCCACATCGTAAATACATGGTTATCCTTTCTCTGGAGAAACAACGGTATGCTCCTGTATATTCGCTATAGTGATGCTCAAGTGTAACCAGTAGCTGGAATCGATCAATTTTTTATTAAAAATTTTTTCACTAGTCATGCTATAACTTCGTCATTACTATCACGCATGCCAGTTTATATCAAAAATCATAAGCGGATAGCTCTTAACTCTAATCTTGCTGACCTTACGGATATAATGGACTACTTGGCCTGAATTTTGCTTAAATGAAGTGACGTAAAAAGATAAATTATTGAGACTCCTATCCTTAACCTTTATAAAAGCTGGTTGACATCTATCGAAGTATTAATGGCTAGCAGAAAATGTGCCGCGTGTGGAGAAGAAATATCGTCGTCTCTCACTGGTAAATATTGTTACAGGCATCAGCAGGTCTATGACAGTCTTCTGGCAGAATCTAAGGCAATTTCAGAATCCCAAAATGCGATTTCTTGGAAAGATTTTCTAGTACGAAAGTTAAATGAAAATGGTCAACTAGATAATGACGTGAAGCTAGTGATAAATTCCGAGTTAGGTTAGAAATTTTATTCTTTCATGTTCTGTCATATTCTTGTCCGATTATTTAAATAAAAGGAAATAGAAAGCTTCAATTGTTATTTTTAAGCTGTTCTCTAACTTCTCTCAGTCTCAACAAAGAAGATCTCACCATTCATTTCCAATGGCTTAATGAAGCCCAGTTTACTCCGTTCATTAACCATATCAGGATATTTATTGAATTCAGTATAACGATACTGGAGTGGGTAAATGGTTTGGAAGAAAAACTATTGTATAGACCAATAGTGATGGTAAATCTGTAACTGCATGAGACTATATAGACTTGGACTTGGACTCNATGCAAATGGTAAGCCTACAAACAACTGGGAGCCGTTACTAGAAGAGGTATTTAGAACAGTTAGCAAAAAAACAGAAGATGGCACAAAATATGATGTTCCGCCTCTCTGGGGTGGAATGTTACATCTCGTGTAGATGGTTTCCAAACAGTTGACTATGCAATAGTCTCAATTAGAGAAATCAAGAGATTTTAGATGACAACAGCAATCATAATTCGTTAACATTTAAAACTCAATGGTTCTTCATTCAATTACCTAGGACGTAGTATAGATTCACGTGTTGGTGGGTAAAAACTAGAGTTGGTGATCACAAGATCTTATCCACAGAATTGGATCTAGTATCGTCTAACGTATTGATAACGTCGTAGGGAGAGCTTGGGATTGGTAGGACTAATATCTGATATATCTATTGATTTGTCTGATCATTCCTTACAATCCATTTACATTTGTTTCGGCGGAAATTTGATTTTTGCCATGTTTGGCGATTTAACGGTAATAGTTGGAAAGAAGGTAGTAGTAATCGAACAACGGGTTTACTTAACATAGAACATAACGCTGTAGTAGTTGATCCTGTAAATCCTTCCAACGTCTATGGAGGTGAAGATATCGGGATATGGTATTCAGCCGACAGCGGCAACATCTGGAATCTACTACAAAATGGCCTTCCAGATGTCCCAATTTTTGATCTGACTTCCTAGCTCAGGAACATTCTGGATAGTTACCAAAACCTAGTTTGTTATGTTAGTACTGTTGGGGAATTAGGCCAATAAAATCACTATTTATATAATATTGACATAGCCAAAGCTTTGAGTATCTTTTATATCTCTATATCGAGAGGAAACAAAGTATAAGCATCACAAGATAATCAGCTTAGTTTTTGAATCCGAGTTAATGACATCCAGGAACCTAGAACTCTTTCTGATATGTCATTTAGTACTATTAGTATACACAACGTCATAATCTTGATGAGTAAATGTAGCAAATATAAGCGCATGCCAGCTATAAGGTACATAATGAATAGAGCCCCCAGATTATAGTTAAATGTTTATTATATTCCTAGTTATATGGGAATCTTATAGATGAACAGTATTAATAGTAAGACAAGTTTATCACAAAGACAAAAAGAACTGCTCCCCGTAACAGTTATGGTACTATCATCACTACTCGTACTAACAGGATTATTCTTAGCACAACCGATCCAGAAGGCATTTGCTCAGCAGCCACCATGTAATCTAAGCAAGGTGCAACCAGTAGATCCAATAGACATGAACACAGCCATCTTTAAAACATTCGCAAAAACGATACATGTGGAAAAAGAGGTGTATGATAATTGTAGAGGTATTGTACCTAGTGTTCTCGATGTTACTGTATTTACAGAATTAAGAGAAAATCTTGCCAGCTTTCCAAAAGTAGTTTCAAACGTTTCTTTTGAGGTGGTAAGTTGCAGTAAGATTACTACTTCTGGCTCACCAGTGGGGTGTCAGCAAGGAATACCAATTACAAATCCGATGCCAAGGGCTACTGAATGCAAGCAAGTTAACATAGCATTTCCAATAGAGATGAATACAGTAAATAGTAATAACGGCATTATAAAGACGGTAGAATCAGAAAAAGAAGCCTTCCAGTGTAAGGTTACCGGCAATGTGCCTACAGGATTTGGGCCATTTGGGATGAAAGATGTTGTTATATTTACTGAAATTCTCGAGGACGCTGGAACAGGTAAAATAGTCAAAATGTCTCAATTTACTTCATGCATGAAACCTATAAATCCGACATCATCTATAATCTCAAAAACCATAATATGTCAAGCTTCGAAAACCTCAGTAATTCCCTCCTAGGTAGTGTAGTGTAACCAATAAGAAGTAAAGCATTGGCCTACAAAGGAAAAATTGTAGTAGTAGTGATGACTATTTTCATACTATTGCAAATCCTTGCATAGGAGTCAGTAACCTGGCGACCTCGAAACCACGACTACCCCCAATATTTTTGTAACAAAATAGATCTGCTATTCTTCACATGAACGAGGCTGCCTTGCTTAGACTTCTGTACACCGCCTGCGAGACTAGCGGCTTGAACAATACCTGGGATTGGCTACAAAATAGCTGGACCTTCCTTACAATTCCTCAGACCGGTCGTTTTGTCCAGCACAATGCAATCGATCTCGTTAATCGCACCATTGCAAACTGGCTATCATGCTATTAGATAATCTCCATAATTAGTAGTAACAATCATTAATCAAAATTAGTATGTTCTACTGCGTGTCAACTGAGTTAGCATATTGATTCGCCTTTGCTAACATCATTTAATTTGAATTCTGGGTGACTAGTCGACGTATTGGTGGTTCAGATGATATTGATCTGGAATCGTATACCGTGTATGGCATGTTTGTTTGCTGGTAGAGTATCGATGAATGACACTGATGACAATGGAGACACTGGAAAGACCACCGTATGGTTATCTGTCATCTTTCGTTTAGGTTTAGTAAAACTAACTCCTTAGAGGCTATAAAATGCTGGACCAGAATAATACTCCAATTGTACAAAACCTTCATCCACAAGTTTTGAAATTTTGTTTCTAAATGTTCCGTGAGTGTGGGTGGTTTTTGTTATTTAGCTTTTTCTATACGCTTCAATATTTTGAACTTCATGATGAGGTCATCATATAACATACCCATTATAATTATCGTTTTATGTCCTAACTTCTCATCCTTTTATGATCGGAAGACATTTCTATAGCTTAATACCACCGGCGTAAATAAGAACTAAATTCTAAGTAGGCGCTTGTCTTCGAAATTGTGACAGCGTTACCATATTTCCCCGGACTAGCAAGTCACAATTAAAAAATCTATCTGCATATTTTGTGAAAACTTTCAATAACATCTATTTCTAATTATGGGAGTTACTGCATACTGCAATGGCTACTTGATCTTGTTAGTTCATTTTACGATCAAGTGGTATGTTACTTCGGTGGCAAAACTTTGTTTACCGGTAGTAGGATGATCAATAATATTTCCACTTGCGTGAATCGTAGGTTTTCCAGGTGAAAGAGGTTCAATAATAGCCACCAGCTACCAGATACCGCATGGGTGAGACCTCCAGGAGCTCCGAAAAGACTATTTTTTGGAAATGTCACGTTGAATAACAGAGATTGAACCTGATACCTTTGTAGGCTAGGTACATCTAATCCATCAATTGTGGCTGCAACTGATGCACCTGGCCATCGGGCACCCGATATTATTACGCCGATTTGATGACAAAACCGGATTTTGTCTGACATGGATCCACAGATGTTGAGCTTAGATAAGTCTCCTAACCGTATGGATGAAAGCTAGGTGAAGGGGTGCACCCATTCTGTGATTATCCTATTTTAGATTCGAAAATCATCTCGATCTGATGTATTATACAGTTTAAAATACCACTCTTCCTAAAGGCAGTATTTTGCCTTCTTTGATTTTGATAACAGAAAATTTACAGTCAAGTCTCTTCAATTCATGAATTATTACAAATTATGTTGTTGAGAAAATAGTATGAATTTATTATATTAATATAATCTTTGAATTAGTGGTTTGAAATATAATATTTCAAATTATAAAATTTATATTTAATGCTAAGCAATATAAGTAAATATTAACCCTTATACTTTTTAAGACCTAAGTAATATCTTATAATAAGGATATCAAAATGAAGGCAAAATGTGGGCACGTTGTTAGAAATGAAGAAAGTTCATACTTAAATACACATTATGGCCTATGTAGACGATGTCATTCTAATTTTGTTTTCCTTGTTGAATTAGAAAGTCAGTACGGAAAAGATGCCTTAATAGAGTACTGGTTTGGTATGATACTCTCTAATATATCAGAGGATAGAGAAAAAACGAACTGCTTTCTTGATCATCTTATTGAATACTACCAAGGTAAATTAAAAGTTTCATTGTCTAATAACGACAGGTATTTACAGAAGATGTTGTACATGCTGCATTCACTACGAGAACCTAGTAACGAAAAATCCCTAATATGATTTTTGAAAATAATAATATAGAATTCAATACTACAATTCAGCTGTGACTCACTTATCTGGGAGAATTTGTGGCCTTGGATATTATGAAATCATAGCGGCTCCGATGACAATCACTGGCAGAAGATAAGTTTGTATATCTACATGTCCTAGCAAGAGAGATATTAGAACGATAACCACGCCGCCTATGATAACACGATCGAATAGTGATTCTTAGGCAGCCAAAATGAGGATGCATAATGCCGAATATGACTTTGAACATGATCCTGATGACACAGCGATAACTCCATGTTCTAGCCTGCTACCCCTTTTATTTTTGTCTCGATATTTTATCACTTTTTTATTGCTTTTTCGTCCATGTATATTATTTCCCAGATATGTCCATCGATATCTTCAAAACTACGTCCATACATCCATCCATGATTCTGTGGTTCCCTAGATTCATTCCCTCCAGATTCTATAGCTTTATTTATCATCTCGTCTACCTTTTCCTTACTGTCCGTAGATAAAGCCACCATCACCTCTGTATTTTTTATAGTATCACATATTTCCTTTTTAGTAAAGGTTTTAAAAAACTTTTCAACTAATAACATAACAAATATATTTTCGCCAACTATCATACATGTTGCGTTCTCATCAGTAAATTGAGTGTTAAATTTGAAATCAAGTTTGGTAAAGAACTCTATTGCTTTATTGAGATCCTTTACTGGTAGATTGACAAATATTTGTGTTGCCACTACATCATGATAAATTCTAAAGGTAATAAATATACTTCGAATTATAGTACTGCCTCAAATCAGAGTGCAGAAATTTAATGTCTAAATGGACACATAAAGTATTCCTAAATAACAGATCGATATTCATCTAGAAATTCATGGATATGTCTATCATGAGAGGGCTCGCCCAAACGATCAATTCGCGGAATGACTAATTACCTTTAAGGTTCCACAAATTAAAGAAAGAAAATACGTATATGTACAATGTATTGGCTAAACAAAATAGGAGACTCTTCTATTCTCAACACAAACCGAACTGTGTCCTGATAGGAGACAAATGAAATTTGATAATACAAGTTCTGCGTCTGCGATAACATCAGCGAAAGGAATAATACAGATCAGTACATTAGCATTAACTTCTTCAATCGCTACTGCTACATTTGTAATTGCATTTCTTACTTACGCATCGATACTGATAGAGGCTAACGACGGGCAAGCTGTACCTTCAGTAGGAAAGGTAGCCAACAATAATATATTTATAGCAGTAAGCTACTGTCATGAATATTCTTGTACCATAAATGCAAAAGGCGCTTGCCTTATGATAGTTCTTTATCTATGATACTGTCATCCTGGAGAAGAAAAGGGATGACTTATTACTGAAGGATCTGAAATAAATTCCTTCTACTAGTACTCCTGTTAAGTTTTCCTACTATTGGGATAGGATAACCACAATTATTACAACAGTTTTTATCATCCAAATTCCATGAACCTATGCTATACCCATAACGTTCTATGGCAATGCATTTGCATTCAGGACAATAAGTATGTTCTAACGGGTGACCAGGAACATTACCCAGATAGGCATACTTCAACCCCTCTTGTTTTGCAATAGCATGATGCTTCTCCAAAGTCTCAATTGGTGTCAGACCAAAATCCATCATCTTGTAATCTGGGTGGAACCTTAAGAAATGAATTGGAATATCAGGTCCTAATTCATCGTATACAAATTTACACGCTTTCTTGCAGCTTCTAGGTCATCCCCTACTTGTGGAACTATTAGGTCTGTAATTTCTGTATGAATGGATGTCTTATCTCTTATCTCTTTTAATGTTTGAAAAATTGGGTCTGCTGACGGAATTCCTACGTATTGCCTTACAAACTCTTGTTTACCGCTACCTTTAAAATCTACCGTTATACAATCCAAAAACTTGCTCATCATGGAGACAGAGTCTGGTGTATCATATCCATTTGAGACAAAGATATTAAAGATATTTTTCTTATGGGCTTCAATTCCACAGTCTTTTGCAAATTCAATAAAAATAGAAGGTTCGTTGTATGTATAGGCAATTCCATGAGCATCCTGATCTACGGCCATATCCACGACTTCTTTTGGTGTCATTTCAACACCTTCTATCTTGCGCCGCTGAGAAATATCGTAATTTTGGCAATATTTGCATAGCCAATTACAGCCTGTTGTTGCGATAGAATAAATTGCTGTACCTGGTCTGTAATGTGTCACAGGCTTTTTCTCTATTGGATCTATATGGCCTGTAATAACCCTGCCATACACATACAAATATAGACTGTTATTTGTAACTCCTCTGATACCACACAAACCGATCTTACCTTCTGGGATTTCACACAGCCTAGCACAGGCAGTACATCTTATCCTGCCGTTTGGAAGTTTAACTTGAAGTTCGGCTTTCTTTCCAATTACTTCGCTACTACTGCTATTGCCACGTTGCATACTGTAAAATATAGCTCCAACAAAATATATAACTTGTATTACTATGCTATACTTAGTAAATATAAAGTGACTATATTTATCTTTGAGGCCAGCATTGAAGACGCTATTTTTTGATTGATTTATACTGAATCAATGAAATTTGATTCAGTATAAATATGGATAGATTGAGTCGACCTTCCTGTATATAGTTGAAAGCTGAATGTGATGGTTTGCGCCTATAGATTTATTATCTTTATAACATTTGCTTGACGCGCCTTATGATATGTATCTCATTTTAGAGGAACGCCTTTAAATTAATGTGTTTCATATCGTTGGTATAAGAGGCTCCTTCCGATATAATTATACTGGACTTTACGAGAATCCGATAATATCTATTATGTTAAGCCTACCATATACTAAGAGAGTTAGAATTCATAGGACCAATCCTGATTGCTACTATCTATAGATACCACCAATTTGAAGAGTCGATACAGTCATAGTTACAAGAGCCATTAAAGCTACAGATGGCTCATCAATGACTTTAAATTACTTATGGTTATTCACTACAGCTACTACCAATCTATCAACTAAGATCAAGTAGAGAAATCTAGTCGTCCTGATGAGGTTAGACCAAAATCTAGTTGCCTTGAATTACACCATCTATCAAACCCGTTAAACCAGACTGTATTGTTTAAAAGTTGAAATAGTAGATTTTGAATGAAACTTCAGGATGAGATCTTACCTTGACAGAATAAACAGTTACACTTCGAGGTGAATCTGCGCTGGAGAA
>C688J18823_10001593_pt1 | contig 14101 bp, 12 predicted proteins | sample HopSoiMetagenom1_FD_18823 | JGI IMG/M metagenome (IMG submission 18823)
TTCAATAATGATTGCAGGATTTCCTGGCGATTTAAGAACATTCGAAATAAATCCTTCTAACATAATCATATGTTTAAATTAAACAGCCTAAGAGGTAACCGAACTACTAAAATACTGCGCAAATATATAAATTATTCAGCATTTTTAAAGACCAAAAACAGGGTCCACTACCTGTTTTTATAGACGCTTTGAATCCGAATAATTGTTTGAATACCCAGGAGTTGGATCGCTATACGCTTGACTTTACTTTGTACAAACGTATATTTCTTTTCTGCCCAAAAAGCCAACTCCTGAATACAGGATTGGAACGTGTCCTTATCCTTACAATAAATAGCAGTATTCATATACAATTGTGCAATGTATTGTTTGATGGATGTATTCATCCAGGGGCTTTTCAGTAATGGAGCTTTTAATTGTTTTATTACTGTTGCTGCCTGTATGCTTACCTTGACCCAATTTGAGGATACTGAGCCTTGCACTTGCCTATTGGTAAAATAGATGCCGGGTACATATTTAATTTTATAATCGGCTAGCACCAAACGTATGTGAAAATCCCAATCCTGAGCCGACTTTAATTGCTCATCGTATCCTTTCAAGCCGGTTACTACTTCTTTTTTGTACAAGGGATTACAGGTTGTAATGACACGTTTAACAGCAGTTTCAAGGGGATTGTTTTCTATCTCATTAAAATAATACGTATTCAGGGTCCTTGTTAAATCATGATTTTTATGCACCCTATCCGATACAACTACATCCACATTTTTTTCAAAACCGGTTAGCTGTTTTTCAAATTTATCAGCAGCAATGATATCATCTGCATCTAAAAACTGAATATAATTACCTGTTGAATTTTTTAAACCAATATTTCGCGCTGCCGGAGCGCCACCATTTGGAACGAATAAAACAGAAATCAAAGCGGGGTACTTGCTTTTAAATTGTTCTAAAATTATACCTGTATTATCGGTAGACCCATCATTAACACATATTATTTCTATGTCCTTATGCGTTTGATTAATTAAGGAATTCAAACAATCGGCCACATACAATTGAACATTATAACAAGGTATAATAACAGATATTTTTTGCATGCTTATAAAAGGCTAATCATTAACACTATTAATAATTTTGTTGTATAAACTTTCATAATTGACTTTCGCATCAAATGCCAGTTGCCAATGTCTTTTAACTTGTTGTCTGAAATGAAGGCTGTTTTTTTCGCTGTCTTTAAATTTTAAAATCAACCCCGATAGAACTGGCGCCGTTATATTTTTTTCAGTTAAAACACCGGTTTTTTCAGAAACAATTTCACTTATCCCTCCTGCATTTGCCCCCATTAATGGAATGCCAAAACTGGCAGCTTCTTGTAATGCCAATGGTACCCCACCTTCTGTTTCACTCATATGAATAAATAAATGAACTGGCTGTGTCCTATAAAAGGCCATCAGTTCTTCATTTTTAACACTTCCACGAAATTCACAGGTGATATTAGATGGTAATAATTTTGCCTGCTCCTCTAATGAAGTTCTTAATTCACCATCCCCAAAAATAATCCAGTTCATTTTAACTGTTATATTTTTTAAAGCTTCCAGAACGAGGTGTAAGCGTTTCAGCGGGATCAGGTTGGAACAGGAAATGATCGTAAATACAGTTGTTTCACTCCAAGGATTTGTACCCTCATCAAATACATTCAAGTGACTTAAAGAGAATTTTTGATGATAAAGAGGATAATTTTCTTGCATATACATTAATCCGCCTTTGGAAACTGCAAATATCCTGCTCACATTTTTCAATTGAAAATACCGAAAAGGGATTATTTCATTCGGCCATCTTTCCTTGTATAGATCGTATCCATGTACCCGACTTATGAAGCCTTTAATAAAATGGCGTTGTTTTAAAATACTCAAAACCGTTGCCCATTCCTCCGTCCAGAAAGAATAATAATATCCGTTAAACGAATTAGTTGATTGCAGGTATTGCTCCAATACTTTTGCCCTGTAAATGTTTTGAAGTAATCTGCTTTTAAGCTCTGGCAGCATCTTCAGAAACATTATTTTATTAGGAGTATTTTTAAATTCATTGAAAATAATATTTGTAAAAACATTTAAATTATCCAACAATACTTTTAAATGGACTGTTATATTGTTTTCAAATAGCTGAATGATTTTGATATTTCCGCTGGGTAGTTTTCTTGGTGTTCCTTTAGTACGCAATGGAAACACGAACACGGTATCAAATTTTTCTGCAAGCACTTTTAATTCATTCTCTATGTAAACTTCTGAATTACCATAGGGATATTCATGCGTAAAAAAGAATAAATTATTGTCTTGCATGTATTTTATCGTATCCACTCGATTTGCGTTTTTATAACTTTAGCAGGTACTCCTCCCACAAGTGTATGTGAAGGCACATCATTTACTACTGTGGCACCGGCCGCTATAACGCTTCCTTCGCCAATGGTTACACCTTTTAATATTGTAACATTCATACCGATCCAAACATTATCTTTTATTTCAATAGTTTCCGTGACACTTTTTTGCGAACCAACCAATTGATGATTATCTGAATCTCTCATCGTTACCCCTTCCGAAATAACCACATTGTTTCCGATTGTTATTTTTTTAAAGCAGGAAATATTAGCCCTGCTATTAATAAAACCACTTCCCAATTCTAAAACAGCACCTTTATTAATATAAATTGCAGTGTTATCAAAAACACAAAAACTACCATTAACGATCAGCCTGGAGCTATCAGCCATGGATAGTAACGATGGGAAAACAGCTTTTTTTGTCCAATGCTTCCCCATATCCAGCCTGCCTTTATTTAGTACAATACTGGCACCTGTATGCAAGTCTGTTTTTACCTTCCCATAAATCAACACACCAAAAATATTTCTTAGTTCCGTGTTATTTATAACATGCTTTACACGTAACCAAAGAGTATTTATGAGGTGTATATTCGACGGGATTTTTATCATTTGATTTTTATTAATCGTTTGATTTTATGAAGAAAGCCTTCCGTAAATGGATTGACCGGGATTGAATACATTCTTGACTCCTGTTCATTCTTTAATTTGTTTTTTATAAGATTGGTCATAAAAGGAAAAAACTGATAGGTATGAAGAACAAGATTCCTGGCTTCTTCAATCGCTTTTAAATTTTTTTCATAAAAATCACCTTCGATACTTTTTGCTATAATAAGAAGTGCTTCTTCTGGTTTTTCAATATCTATCTTAATAAATGAGTTTGCCGGGAAAAAGTCTTCCATATTTTTACAACCATAATAAATCGGAACGGTCCAGGATAAATAAGCATCGGCAATTTTTTCTGTCCAATAATTTTCATCTGAATAATTTTCTATCGCCAGCGTATATTTATAGGGATATAATGCGTCAAATTTATCAGCTATTGGTTGAATCCCTCTTCCAAATAAATCAACATTTAAATCCGATTGTTTCAACATTTCCAGAAACTTTAACCGAGGCGCATGTCCGGGATTAACATTACTGTTGCTTGTTACCCAACTCAGCTTGTTTTTTTTCTGAGCAACATTTGCATTTAATGCAATTAACTCATCATAATTTTTATTAATTAACCAAGGTAAAGCGGCAGGAACATGCAACATATCTGCAGCAAGACCTTTGTTAAATGCACTAATTACCGTATCAAAGTAAGGAAAAAATACTTTTAAATACTCGTTCCTTGTATAGGGTGGTTCTTGTATAAGAAGGAGGCTCCCCTTTTTCTTGCATTTGATTTTAATATCCTCCGTAGGGTGATTAATTACTATGATATAATCACATTCTTTTACTTTATCAAATGTAAAGGTGATATCTTCCCAGATACCTTTAGCTTGGGGGGTTTGTCGTAATAAATTAGGGTTACTGTAATTACTTTGAATGTATACTAACATACTTAAACATTATCTGTTCAATACTGTTGGTTGGGACAATACAACTTTTTCTTCAATCGCAACAATCCGTTTTTCCAGTAACATTTTTTCTTTTTCAAGCGCCTTCAATTTTAATTTTAATTCAGCAACCTCATCGGCGCTTCTTTTCAATTCATTTGTTTTTAGAGCAAGGGCTTTAAGAGCAATCAGATTAATCCCATCAATATCAATCGAAGTAATAGTGGTGTCGCTTTCTCCAAAATTAAATAGTTTATAAAAATCCTGTGCCATTGGACCAATATGTCTAACAGTACTTGCTTGCGTTTTATAGTTCCAACTTGTTACTTCTATTGCTTCTATTCCTTTTAAAATTTTCTCCATATCTACTTTTTTAAAGTTTTCCTTTTTGTTTCTATCGGAAACGCTAGCCCAGCTTCCACCTCCAGGAGGTAATGAAACACCGGCGGTTAGATCAGAATTGGAAAAAAAGTTAACACCTCCAGAGGCTCTCACCATAAATTGATTATCAGCAGTACTTAAGGTAGCTGTTGTTGAAGAATTATCTGCATAAACGAAACTTCCTTTTTTCTTATTTGTGTTGGCATACCAACCCATGGTTATCGAATAATTCCCTGAAGCTGTTGTGTAAGCACCAAATGCTAAAGAATATTTCCCAGTAGCATTGGAGTGATATCCTAGTCCAATTGCTGAAGAATCACCAGCTATAATAGCTCTGCCAATCGCTACTGCAAAATCACCGCTTGCTTCACATGCGCTTCCAATTGAAACAGCACTTGAACGCGTACTATTACAACCAAATCCTAAAGCAAATGAATTTGCTCCTGAAGCTGAACAGGCGTTTCCAATAGCGGTCGAATATACCCCAGATGCAATACTATTGTAACCTGTTGCAAAGGAATAGCTACCTATTTTTGCATCATCCCAATGCACCCCGGAAACGGCCCCTACTCGAAATGCAGCTTTTTTAGGATACCAGTGCATTCTGGAGCCTGCACCTGGTGAAACATCTGTTCCCGAGCCGTATAAACCTGCAGCTAAAAAACCATCATCCCCATTTACCTGAAACGATGCAATCGGTGTTAACACCCCTACTCCTATTTTACCACCTGCTGTTATTCTTAATCGTTCTTTATTACTTGTCTTTATAACAAAATCCTTATTGTCTATTGTTCCAATAAAATTTGATACAGGTGTTGTTCCTGTATTTCCGTTTAGATTCCAATACGCGCCCGCACTTCCGCTATTTAATGCATAGGTAGCAGTATCGCAATACTTTGAAAGATCAGCATGAATAGAGGTATTCGTCTTAAACGCATAGACCGCCGTATCGGAATAATTTGAAAATTTTACCGTATCTATTTTTGACAGTTGGTTCAACGCAAAAGAAGCCGTATCAGCATGTATGGAATGAACAGCATTTTTTGCATAGATAGCCGTATCGGAGTTATTATCCCTTGCAGGCTTCCAATTTGTACCATCCCATTTTAATACATATCCTATTACAACTCCGGTGGTATCAACATCAGCTAAATCATTCAGACGTGTTACTTGATTTACCTTCCCTGCAGAGCCCGCATAAAGAGCATAAGGGACGGACCAGAATTTTGTTGTGTCCAGTGTTACAAAAGAATTACCTCCCGTTGGATCAATCGCCGTTGTAATAAAATGATCTGTTGCCGACCAGGGTATCAAATCAAATGAACCTGTACTTCCATTCCCTGTAGATATACCTTTCCCAATAATAAAACTGAATAATCCCAATTGATTGGTAGTAACCTGATGCGTTTCTTCCCAACGTAAAGGGCCGCCGGCACTAATTCCACGGATCCCAATTTTTACAGAAATCAGTTGATTGCTCAGTACAGCTCCGGATCCATTCCGTGCAATTCCCTGATAATTTATTCCCTGTGGTATATTTAGTTGGGCCATACTTCTTGTGGAGAAACCTACCAACAGAAGAATAATGAAAATACATTTTGAAAGTAATCGTCTCATTTTGGATGAATTGTTTTTATGATGGTTGATTAACAACTATTTTTTTAGCATCTTTTCTATTACATCTAACCTGGAATTTAATTCATTAAAATTATCCAGCTTATTCAATTCTGATTTTAATTCAGGAACTTCGCTCAAAGAGGAAACGGAGTTTACTCGTCGGTATAATGCTTTTACTCCTGCCAATATAACACCGTCAATATCCGTTACGGAAATTGTTTTATTATCATCACCTACTTGAAACAGTTTATAAAAATCCTGAGCCATTGGTCCTATGTGTCTGATTGATTTTTCCTGGGATCTATAATTCCAACTTGTAATGTGTAGCCTTTCTATTTTACTTAAAATTTCAGCTTCATTCAGCGTTACAAAATTTGTCTTTTTGTTTTTATCTGAGACGCTGGCCCAACTACCACCTCCCGGTGGAAGCATTACACCCATTGTGTTTAAAGAATCGGAGTAAAAAATAATTCCTCCTGATGCCCGAACTACAAATTGATTCTGGACAGTTGCACTGGTAATTTGAGATGAGGATGCATCTGCAAATACAAAACATCCTGTTTGAGTGGAGGAGCCGTAATAACCCAATACCGAAGAAGAAATACCTGTTATGGAGCAATTATAACCTATAGTTAATGATTGTGTTCCTGTAATTTTATTATTTGTTCCAATCAATATTGCTGTACTACCTGAGGGAATAGCTGTGTAATTGCCTTTGCCCAGTGCTACTGAACGCTGTGCTTTAACCGTATTGCTATCACCCAATGCAATAGATGTTTCACCAATTGCTGAAGCTTCAGATTTACGACCTATTGCTATTGCACCATCTCCGGATGCTTTGCAGCTGTTTCCTGCTGCAAATGAAGAGTTGCCTGCAATGTTATTGTATCCTGCTGCAAATGAATAATTACCAATATTCGAATCACTCCATTCTGTTGATGTGGACGTACCAGCTCTGAAAGAAGCTTTCTTTGGGTACCAAAACATTTTAGTTCCGGCACCAGCAATGGACGAATCTCCGGAAGCTAAAGTCCCAGTTAGCAATACTCCGTCTTTGCCATTTAAAGAAAATGTAGCCAGGTTGGAAGCGCCTGGGCCAAGTATATTTCCATTTGCATGCACACGCAATGCTTCTATGTTATTAGTTTTAAAAAGAACATCCTGCACATCCGCCGTACCGATATATTTGCTATTAGATGGAAGTACGTTACCTGTTTGCAGCCAGGCGTAAGGTGCACTTGATAAAGCATAAAGCGCCGTGTCAGAATGCCTTGAAAGACCTGTTTGATATGCATTAAAAGAAGTGCTCCCTACTTTAGCGGTATCTGAAAAATAACCAAACAAAACAGAATCAACTCTCATATCAGAGTATGCATAAAAAGCCGTATCTGTTCTTCTCGAGTGAAATGAATTATAAGAAAACAGAACCGTATCTTTATGATTATCTGATGCTGATACCCAAAAAGCCCCATTCCATTTAATTAAATGTCCATTTAAAGCCGGAGAAGATTTTACATCTAACAATTCATCAAGGTAATAATTGGTAATGGCATCACTATTCAATGCATGGAAAACATAAGGAACCGATAATAACTCACTACTTCCGACATTTACATAAACGCCTCCTCCTGAGTCTATCATTATTTTCAGGTAATATGCACCTTTTGCCCAATTGATTGCCGAAAACGAACCTGAAAGACCGTTTCCAGTACTCGCACCCTTACCAATTGTCAATTTCAGAAAGCCCTGTTGATTTGTTGATTCTGCAAATACCTCTTCCCATTGCAATTTACCCGTTATCGAATCACTATAAATAGCAGATTTGATATGAACAAATTGATTTATCAATGGAATACCTGTGCTGTTCCGAATTACGGTTTGATAAGGAATTCCATCAGCAATTTGCTGTCCATGTGCATATTGGACATTTATTAAAATAAGAACCAATAAATAAAAATGCGGGCACCAACTCCATCTTTTCTCCATTATTCTTTGATAATTTTAATTACATTATTAAAATGATTGATGTCGGACCATATTCTTATAAAATAAATTCCTGGAACAAAGGATGAAAAATCCAGGGAAAGTATATCGCCCATGGAAGTTAACACATTTATATCCTGTTCACCCTGCATTCTTTTGCCTTGTACATCGAATACTTCCAATTGCAAACGATCAAGATTGGAACTGTTCAATTGAATATATAACTGATCTTTCACCGGATTTGGAAAAGCATTCACATACAGAAGTGAAGTGGAAGATGGAACAGAAGTTATCAAGGGTTTATCGGGCTGCTCAAATCCTTGTGAAAGTATAATCCCGGATCCAAGACCAGTAAAAACAACAGGCTCTCCTATTGTAAAGCCCACAGATATTGCGGGATCCGATATATATTTACCACCACTCGAATAAACAGTTCTGTCAATGCTTTGAGCAAAAGCGACAGTTGTCAAAAAAAATGAACCAATAACAAAACCGATATTTTTTTTTGCAAATAAGTTACGCATGCCTTTCATTTTTGTAAATCTACAAAATTCTCTTTAAAACCTTATTAAATTAGTACAAAAAATAGCTATTCATGATGACAAAATAGTTTGCCTGCGAAACACGGACTTTCTTACATTTACAATATACTAATCAGACTATGCAGCCAATAACTGTTTTAATGCCCAATTACAACAACGCACCTTTTTTAAAGGAAGCTATTGATTCTATTTTAAATCAAACATTTACGAATTTTCATTTTTTGATTGTTGACGATGGATCAACAGACAATAGCGTTGATATTATTAAGCAGTACAACGACCCCAGGATTACATTGATACAAAAAGAAAAAAATTCGGGCATTGTTGACACCTTAAATATTGGCTTGGAGCGGATCGAATCGACATACATTGTTCGCATGGATGGAGATGATATTAGCACTCCAGACAGGCTGATGATCTTATATAACTTTATGGAAGAGAACCCGGAAATTGGAGTTTGCGGAAGCCAGATAATGCATTTTGGCAATGAAAACATACGAACAAACTATTACCTTGAAAAAGACAAAATAAAATCACAATTAATTTTCAATAATCCTGTAGGACATGCTACTGCAATAATCAGAACAAAACTCATTCATCAACATCATTTTTCTTACCGTAACAAATATCCATATATGGAGGACTATGACCTTTTTTTGAGGATGAAAAACCAAACCGTGTTTGCAAATATTGATCGTGTACTTTACTACTACAGATTACTGAACCATAACAGCACGTTAAAAAATAAGGATACACTTTTTCAACGAAAAAAAAATATATTTAGTGATGTGCTTTCCGAACTCCAGATTCCAGCTACCGAAGAAAATCTAACCAAACATTTAGAATTTTTTGTTTCCTCCTCCATTTCCTTCCCAATTAGGGATTACAGACGTTGGATTGATTATTTGATTCAGCAAAATCAAAAAAATGCTATTTATCCTCATCATGCTTTTATTGAGCTTTTAGAAGAAAAATGGACGCACTTTTTCTTCAAGGTTTCTGCCTTACCAATTGGCAAGTCATTCACTTATTTTTTCATTTCAAAAAAAATCAGAGCAAATCATTTACTTTATTTATTGAAATGTAAAATTAATCGATGGAAAAACAAAGACAAGACTTAATCATCAGGGGTATCCTCAATTTTATATCCATATGAAGCTATAACTTCTTTCCAAAAATCAGGATCTCTCTTTTCCCATGCATGGCAACCAAATGGGAGCTTTTTACCTAATATTTCGTATGCTTTTCTTGGCTCCAATTCTATGCTGAATTTCAGTGCAATTTGTTTTTCAGGAATTTTGAAAAATGGGTTTAGGTTGGGAACAGCAATGGAAAAAAAGGTGTCTTCATAATGACGCCATTTCCGTAAATAGGATTTGAAAAGTAACAGGGAAAACAGGGTACCCCTTACATTGCGTAAAGAAAATCCACCATTACCTACCGATCTGTCCTTCTCTTTAAAAAATTTTCTGATTGCTTTATTTCTTACCCAAAAGGGTAAGCTTTCACGCAACGACTGGTCATTTTGACGATCAGTTCCCAGCCATGGACTACCAATATAATCATAACCCTGATTGCACCAATACGTCAATTCATTCTTAAATACAAATACATCCAACTGATGAATTAAAATAAATTTATACCGATTGAAACGTTCATAAAAATGAATCGTTGTCATCATTTCACTGTAACTATCCAATCCTTTAAAATAAGCATCATCGAAAAATTCAAACCGGATGTTTTTATACTCCTTACAAAATGTTGCGTAGTTTGTTATTGATAATGATTTAGGAGCAACGAATATGATTGGAAATTTATCATCAAATACTTTCAGGCACTGGGTCAGTGAAATCTTTTCGTAATTAGTTAAGCCGACTTTATAAATTGGGATAACAACACCCACTAATTCTTTTGGACGCTTAACTAATGTACTAGCTAAACTTAACCAATATGATTTAATTAACCCCAGTCGTTTTTTTATCAGGTCAATAGGCGAAGATCTTAGCCTGTTCCATATATGTAAAAATCTTTTATACATTCCAATCGAATGATCAGGTACGTTTATTTTTTAATGCTGCTTTTGTAAGTTGCATGCACTGTTTGATATATTGAAAATCACGTATTTTAACTACAACAATCAATGCGTATAAATACCCTTTCAAATATTTACGATTGATAACATGGCTGACCGCTATACTACCTATCAAATGGTAATGATTCGAAAAATCAAGTTCTTGGTCCGTTAATTTTTTAAAGATGCGTTCTTTTCTTAACAAAAATTTCTCATCTACAAAACTGTTACTTATACCTGTTTCCGAGTACGTAGCTATCGTGAGGTCGATGTATTTTTTACTTATTTTTTCATTTGTAAACCATCGAATATTATGTTCATAATCAGCCAATGTTTTATAATTCAAATTAAAACTACCCACCAAATCAAAGACCTTCCTCCTCATAAAAATAGCTTGGTGGCAAATATTACGGAACGTGAGTTTTTGCATATCAAACGCACCATCGTACAGTATATTCCGTCTATTTAATAGAACATTCCCATACAACACATCCGTATTTACATTTTCAGCATTGTTGAAGACAGATGCTAAAACCTCGTTATTAAAAAAAGTGTCGTCACTTCCTAAAAAATAGATCCATTCTCCGGTTGCCAAATTGATACCTCTATTCATCGCATCATAAATGCCTTTATCTGGTTCACTTATAAAATGATGTATGTATTGTTTGTACTGCTGTATTATTGTTTTGGTTGAGTCAACTGAAAGGGCATCAACAATAATTAATTCCGTGTTTTTATACGTTTGATTAATTATACCAATAATAGCGGATTCCAATGAATTTCCCGCATTATAAGTTGGTATGACGATACTAACTTTAGGGCCTTTCATTGCTACATTTCTTTATGATTTCAATAAAATCCTCTGCAAATTTCCGAACATTATTGCTATAATCTGAAGTTGTTTTTGAAATAGGCTGTTCCAAAACAATTTTCATTTTTTCTGATAACTCTTTTTCGTCAAATCTGTTAAAAAAAACGCAATTGTTTTTTAATTGCTCTTCATGCACTTTTAAATTTGATACTAACACATATTGATTCATGGCCTTTGTATCTTCTATAACCGTGCTCCAACCTTCAAATAAAGATGGTTGAATAATAGCTATCGCTTTACTCATGAGTTTTAATTGTTTCTTCCTATCTATAAATCCAAGAAACTTCACATGTTTCTCCAAACCATGCTCTCTGACAAATTCTTTTAGTGTTTCAAAATAATTATGCCCTCTGGAATCGGATTCCTTCCCCGAAAAACAAACTAAAAAATTTTTCCCCTCCTTTTTAAGTATCTTAATCGCTTTCAAAACAATCATGTGATTCTTATGAATCCAAAATTGGTTAGGAGAAAAAAAGTAAGGTAGTTGAAGATCAAACTCCTGTTTCAGGGTTTCTATGTCTAAGTCGGCATAAGGGGGATGGCTGACCGCAAAATTCAAAACATGGGTATCGGCTTTAAATCCAGGGTAAAACCCCTTAAAATCTCCCTGAGCATCTTTGCTACTAAAAACAATCTGCTCATTTCTTTCTGAAATTGTTTTTTGAAAATGGCTTCTTGATTCAATTTCTTTTTCTGAGAAAAACTGGGGCAAGTAATGTTCTTGAAAATCCGGTATCCAATAGATTTTAGGAATCTGGTCAAAAAAAGAACCGAAATAAAAATCTCTTCCTGGTAATTCGCAAAATTCATTTTGGACAGGAAAGATTGCATCTAAAATTGATCGGTCAAGCTGTTTATTTATTAGATTCTTTTTAATCAATACCCTTGTTATCTTATTTATTAATCGCTCTACAATATTAAAATGAAGCCTGTCTAGCTTCTTAGTTTCTGTACTCCTTATTAGATAGGGATAATTGGTATTTTTTAGTGTTTGAAAATCAGCATCATTTTTTGTAAAAGCTATCAATTCTACTTTTTGATCATCCGGCAGCATACCAAGTGCATTCACCAGATTTAAGATGTAATATGTACCACCTGTCCAGTGTTCATAATCATAAAACACAAGCCCAACCTTTTGCCTTTTAGATTTTATCATTTTTTACGCTGTAATACGTTCTCCGTTTTTTGTGTTTTTAACCACTCCGAATAATTTCTTATTCCATCTGCAAATGAATATTTTCTTTTGTAACCAAGCTTTTGTATTTTACTGATATCTGCTTTCCAATTAACCGGATCACCTAATTTTTCTTTTCCTGTAAACGTTACATCTCCCTTCCAGTTGATTGTTTCCAAAAAAACAGTCACAGCATCTTTGATTTCAATTTCTTCATTATTACCAACATTATATGTTTCTCCTTTAAATGCTCCTCCTTCCATAATTAAACTCACAATAGCAATTAAATCATGAATGTAAATAAAGTCTCGTGACTCTTTACCGGTTCCAAAAAGCAGTAAAGAATCCTTTTCAATGGTTTTTGTATAGAGATCCCAAAACAATTGTTTTTTTAATCCTTCTCCATATGCTGAGAACACTCTTAAGCTGCAGGTTTTAAGGCTGAAAAAACGAAAATATTCCAGCAATAAATTTTCACTTAACAATTTATGATAGCCATAAGGTGATAGTGGAACAGTTGGAGCATCCTCTCGAATTGGCAATGAAGTGGGGTTACCATAAACAGCCGCGCTTGAAAAATTAATGAATTTACATTCCGGACAATTATTTTTTATTGCACCCAGTAAATTAATTACCAAAAAAACATTTAATTCAAAATCCTTTTCAGGGAATTCAAATGAATAATTTACATGAGCGGATCCTGCAGCATTTATACAATAGTCAAATTTATGATCAGCAAAAAGTGCATTGAAATTAGTCGAAATAGCAGATAAACAAATATAATCCGGTTCCTTTATATCATGTACATCACAACCTGTTACCTTATAACCCATTGCTGTAAAATGATTAACACAATGTGATCCTATAAATCCTTTTGAACCTACTACTAATATTTTCATTTTAAAATTTTCTTGCTAAAAAGGTGTACATCCTGCCTGGAATTAATTTTTCGTCATATGGAGGTTTTAATTTTCCGCGTATGTAACTGGAAATAATTTTCTTAAAAAAAACAATTTTAGCCAAGCCTCCAATTTTCTTATTAACAATATCATTGATCAGATTTTCAAATTCTTGGGTCCGATTCTCCTTATCAATTTTTGTTATTGGAAAATAATTAATTACACTATCAAAATGCTTTAATACATTTTTTACTTCGAAACCCGCATTTACCATTGCCGATTGATATGCCTCTACTGTATATGCATTTTCTCCACCATAAAACTTTTGCAAGGGGTGGGCATTTAAAAACCATTGTTTATCCTCGTCATTAAAAACAACATGATCTCTCACAGTTAAAAGAATCCCGCCTTTTTTTAAAACCCTGAAACTCTCATTTAAAAATTGTTGCAGGTCATGCGCATGATGCATGCATTGTCTTGCATAAATGATATCAAAATGATTATCCGGAAAATTTAAATTTTCTGCAAATGCTTCGTGTACATTTAGATTATCAAGCTTGTATATTTTTTTTAGCTTTCTTATGGCTCCTGCTCCAATCGTTTCACTAGGATCCGGTTCAACAGCATCTACTTGAAATCCTTCTAAGGCAAACGCTA
>C688J18823_10001594_pt1 | contig 14101 bp, 13 predicted proteins | sample HopSoiMetagenom1_FD_18823 | JGI IMG/M metagenome (IMG submission 18823)
AGTTTGCGGTCATGGTCCTGTACTCAGTTGCGACGATGGGCGTTCAGCCGGTTCTCGACGAACAGCGAGTAACGCGACATCCCGAAGCAGAAGACGAAATAGATGATGCCGGTGAAAGCAAAGCCGGTGAACAGCGTCGTCGGCGTCGACCAGACCGGATCGGAGAACGAGGCGCGCAACTGTCCGAGCAAATCGAACAGCGCGACGATAGAAACCAGCGAGGTATCCTTGAACAGGCTGATGAAGCTGTTGACCAGGTTCGGGATGACGTAGCGCAACGCCTGCGGCATTACGATCAGCGCCGTGGTCTTGCTCCAGGACAGGCCGAGCGCGCTCGCCGCCTCGCCCTGCCCGCGCGGGATCGCTTGCAGGCCGCCCCGGATGTTTTCAGCCTGGTAGGCGCCGGTGAACAGCGCGATCCCGATCAGGGCACGCACCAATCCATCGATGGTGAAGCCGGCCGGAACGAACAGCGGCAACATATAGGTTGCAAAGAACAGCACCGTGATCAGTGGAACCCCGCGCCAGAACTCGATGAAGGCAATCGAGAAAATCCGGATCAGCGGAATCGACGAACGCCGGCCGAGCGCGAGCGCAATGCCGACCGGCATCGAGGCGACGATGCCGGTGACCGCCACCACCAGCGTTACCAGCAGGCCGCCCCACAGCCGCGTGTCCACCTCCGGAAGCCCGCCGCGGTCGAGCCCCATCACCGCGATCACGATGCCGATGCCGGCAAAGACTGCCAGACACGTGACCAGCGGACGCCAGCCGGCGCGCGTGCCGCCGCCCAGCCAGAACAGCAAGCCAGACACGATCACGGCGGTTGCGACTAGGTCGGCCCAGACCGGACGGCCGGAGGCCTGGATCTGGTCGCGCAACCATGTCAGCGGCAGCAATACCCAGCCAATCGCCGTGCTCAGCAGCACGATCAGCTTGCCAATGAGCCACAGCAGCGGTCCGATGACGGCTGTCGTCTCGCCAGAGGCTATGAGCTTCCTGCCGCCGTCGCCGATACTGTCATTGAAGCCCGCAAGAAGCCCGGCCGTCCAGCTCACGCCGAAACCGCCGATCCCGCCGCCGCGTAGCAGGAAGAAGGCAATGATGGGGAATGCCACGAAGAACAGCAGGGCATTGGGCCCCTTGCCCGGCAGCCGCGGAATCAGCAGGGGAATCAGCAGGATCGCGGCAAGAGCGAAGACCAGATTGACCCGCCAGCGCTCCGGCTCCGGATAAAAACCGTAGATGAACTGCGGAAGCTTCGCCTGGATGAAAGGCCAGCACGCGCCGACCACGTCGCCGGGACTTTTCGCGAGGCAGGCGGTGCGGTCCGTGCCGGTCCAGACAGCGTCCACCAGGGCGAATTTTAGTGCGGGCACCAGGATGAACCACAGCAGCAGCGCGCTGACGATGGTGATCAGGATGTTGGTGGGCGAATTGAACAGACGCGTGCGCAGGAAGCCGATGAAGCCGGTGGTCTTCACCGGCGCGGGCCGCTCGGGCACGAGGTCCTGACGGACGAAAATGGATGAAGTCGTGTCGCTCATCCGCCCATGCTCCGGCTGATCCGCCATCCATAAAAGCTCATGATCGCGCTGGTGACGAGCGAGATCAGGAGATAGACGCCCATGGTGATGCCGATAATTTCAATCGCCTGCCCGGTCTGACTCAGCGTCGTTCCGGCGAACACCGAGACCAGGTCCGGATACCCGATGGCGACCGCCAGCGAGGAGTTCTTGGTCAGGTTGAGATACTGGTTGGTGAGCGGCGGCAGGATCACGCGCATCGCCTGCGGGATCACGATCAGCCGCAGCACCGAACCGCGCTGCAGTCCGAGCGAGGAGCCGGCTTCCATCTGGCCCCTGTGCACGGAAAGAATGCCCGCACGCACGATCTCGGCGATGAAGGAGGCGGTATAGGTCGACAGCGCCAGCGTCAGCGCCACGAACTCCGGAATGACGCGCGAGCCGCCGGCGAAGTTGAAGCCCTTCAGTGCCGGAATTTCAAACTTTACAGGCGCGCCGAAGACCAGCGTTGCGAGCAGCGGAAGACCGATCAGCAGGCCCAGTGCATAAGGCCAAACCTTGATCACCTTGCCACTATCGAACAATAGCCGTCGGGAATAGCGCCACAGCGCGATCGCGACGACGATCGCGATCAGCAACGCCAACACGAACGGCTCAAAACCGGGCTCGCCGATCGGCTTTGGTATGATCAATCCGCGATTGCTGAGAAAGAAGCTGTCGAAGATCGAGATGCTCTGCCTGGGATTAGGCAATGCGGCGAGCACCGCGAGATACCAGAACAGGATCTGGAACAATACCGGCAGGTTGCGGATCAGTTCGACATAGCCGCCCGAGATCCGCGACAGCAGCCAGTTCGGCGACAGCCGGCCGAGCGCGACGATGAATCCGATCAGGGTGGCAAAGAAGATGCCGATCACCGAGACCAGCAGCGTGTTCAGCAGTCCAACGAGAAACACGCGCGTGTAGGGATCGGATCCCGAATACGGAATCAGGCTCTGGCTGACGTCAAAGCCCGCATTGTTGGCCAGGAAGCCGAAGCCCGCGGTGATCCGCTGCGCCTGCAAATTGGCGCGGGCATTGGCGACGATCTCATACGAGATCCAGGCCAGCGCGGCGACGAACAGGAGCTGGAGCACGAAGCCGCTCCAGCCTGCCCGGCCGCCCAGCGTCCGTTGCAGTTTGGGAATAAACTGCGACGGTGGTTTTCGGGGTTCGATGGCCATCGCCGCAGCCCCTCTCGCTGGCGCTTAGCGGATCGGCGGCGCGTACTGGATACCGCCCTTGCTCCAGAGGTTGTTGAGGCCACGGGCGATGCCGAGCTTGGAGCCGGTGCCGACGTTACGCTCAAAGGACTCGCCGTAATTGCCGACCGCCTTCACGATCCGCACCAGCCAGTCCTTGGTCAGGCCGAGCTGCTCGCCCAGATTGCCGTCGGTGCCGACGGCGCGCTTGACCTCGGGCTTGTCGGACTTGGCCACCTCGTCCACGTTCTTCTGGGTCATGCCGAGTTCTTCGGCGCCGACCATCGCGTACAGCGTCCATTTCACGATGTCGAACCACTGATCGTCGCCATGGCGGACCATCGGTCCGAGCGGCTCCTTCGAGATGACTTCAGGCAGCACGACGTGGTCGGCCGGGTTGGCGAGCTTGAGGCGCTCGGCGTAGAGCTGCGAGACGTCCGACGTAAAGACGTCGCAGCGGCCGGATTCATACGCCTTGACGGTTTCGTCGGCGGAAGCGAACGCGATCACCTCGTACTTCATGTTGTTACCCTTGAAGTAGTCGGCGAGATTCTGCTCGGTCGTGGTGCCGGTCTGCACGCAGACCGACGCGCTGTTCAGTTCCAGCGCCGAATTCACCTTCAGCGACTTCTTCACCAGAAAACCCTGGCCGTCATAATAGGTCACGCCGGTGAAGTTGGCGCCGAGCGAGGTATCGCGCGACAACGTCCAGGTGGTGTTGCGGGAGAGCACGTCGATCTCGCCGGACTGCAGCGCGGTGAAGCGGTCCTTGGCCGATAGCGGCACGAACTTGATCTTGGTCGCGTCATTGAAGATCGCCGCCGCGATTGCCCGGCAGATATCGACGTCGAGCCCGGTCCAGTTACCCTTGTCGTCCGGAGTGGAGAAGCCCGGCAGGCCTTGGCTCACGCCGCAGGACAGTTGGCCTCGGTCCTTGACCGTCTTGAGGGTTTGCGCCGAGGCAGCCTGGGTCGTGAGACCGGCGGCCAGGGCAAGGGTAACAACCAGAGATACGCGTTTCATGGGCTGGGCCTTTCAAGGGGGTCGTGCGGAGTTCGTTTTTTTAGGCAACGCCTGAGTTTGTGGGGCCAACCCGCTGATCCCTCGCTGAAAAGCGTGCCTCCGGCGATGCAGTTTGACGTGCAGTCCGGTCGGGCAATGGATCCGAGTATCGCGGCAGGCCCCTCAACTTGCAGCGACTGTTAGTTGGCGCGCATCTCAGAACGACTGGCGTGCCGGGTCAAGGGGTTGACTGCCGTCTTCTGTGTCCTGTTTTAAACTTCCCCGGTCCTGCCCCGCCGCGTCGCGGGTTTCGCGATCAAGTTGTGACTGCGGCATAACGTCTTGGATAATGCAAACGCATGAGCTTTTCGAGCGACGGACCGGCCAACCCAAAAACCTGAAACCCAGAACTCAGCCGACCGACGGTCTGAACCCACCCGATGCCGCCAAGGCATCCCGGGCATCCTTGCTCCGTCCCACGGAGCGTTGCAGGGCATCACCGGCACACGCGGCGGCGTTCCGGGTTTTTGCGTGGTTTATCCAAACGATAACCACCCGTTCACCATGACGGTGAATCCCGCTGTCCAATCAACCAAAAATTTCACGCCTCAAGTTCCCTTATACCTTTGATGCCTAGTCATACCTCCGGGGATGGCTGTGGTTGCCGTGCAGTTGGGGCGTCCCTGCGTATGCGTAAGAGTAGTAAAAGCGTATGAATATCGCACGTGTCGTCGTTCTGATCATCGCCTTGAGTGCCGGCGGTGTCGCCGCCTATCTCGCCCGTGGCACGGAAGAAAAATCGCGCACCGTGCCCGAACCGGTCGCGCAGTTGCCGACGGTGGAAATTCTGGTCGCGAAGTCCGACATCGGGCTCGGCCAGCCGGTCAAGCCTGAGGATCTGCAATGGCAGACCTGGCCGGCTTCGGCCGGCAACAATCTGGTCAACCGCGCCGGCAGGGCCGAGGCGATCAAGGAAATCGCCGGTTCGATCGCGCGCGCCCCCTTCATCGCGGGCGAGCCGATCCGTGAGCAGAAGCTGGTCAGGGCCAACGGCTCCGGCTTCATGGCCGCCATCCTGCCGACCGGCATGCGGGCGATCTCGACCGAGATCTCACCGGAAACCGGCGCCGGCGGCTTCATCCTGCCCAATGACCGCGTCGACGTCATCCTCTCCAAGCGCGAAAAGAATCCGGACGGCAAAGGAGCCGACGTCGTCCAATCCGAAATCATTCTCTCCAATATCCGTGTGCTGGCGATCGATCAGGCGCCGAAGGAAAAAGAGGGCATCAACACCCTCGTCGGCCGCACCGCCACGCTCGAACTGAAGCCCGAGCAAGCCGAGATGCTGACGCGTTCGCGCCAGAGCGGCACGCTGGCGCTCGCGCTGCGCAGCATCACCGATGTCAACGCGACGGCTGAAGGCCTGTCCGCGGAACAAGTCAAAAAACGAAGCGAGAGCGTCAACGTGGTTCGCTACGGGGTCGCCAATCAAACGACGGCACAGAAGTGACCGAAAGGACGCCTGAGATGAAGTTTGAGGAAAGTCAGTCAGCGATGCGAACCGTAGCGGCGCGCACCCTGTTGTTGTCGGCCGTCGCCGCGCTGACGCTTGGTCCGCTGCTGCCGGTTTTCGCAGCCGAAACCGAGAAGGATCCGGTAACGACCTCCGCCCTCGGCCCGGTCAAGATGCGTTTCCTGTCGCTTGGCATCGGCAAGTCCGTGATCGTCGACCTGCCGCGCGACGTCAAGGATGTGCTGGTCGCCGATCCGAAGATCGCCAATGCCGTCGTTCGTTCCTCGCAACGCGCCTATATCATCGGCGGTGCGGTTGGCCAGACCAACGTCGTGTTTTTCGATGCCGACGGCCAGCAGGTCGCGTCCTACGACATCGCGGTCAAGCGTGACCTCAACGGCGTGCGCACCGCGCTGCGGCAGTCGATGCCGGGAATCCAGATCGACGGCGTCGGCGACAGCGTGATGCTGACCGGCTCGGTGTCGAGCCCGGTCGAAGCCCAGCAGGCCGGCGAAATCGCCGCGCGGCTGGTTGGCGGGGCCGACAAGGTCGTCAACTCGATCGTGGTTCGCGGCCGCGACCAGGTGATGCTCAAGGTCAATGTCTCGGAAGTCCGGCGCGACATCGTCAAGCAGATGGGCGTCGATCTCTCCGCCAGCATGAATTACGGCACGGCGGTCGTGAACTTCAACAACAGCAACCCGTTCACCGCGTTCGGACGCCCGCTGGTGTCCGACAACGGTCTGACCGCCTCGAGCGTTCTCAAGGGACTGCCCACCGTCACCGCGACCATGCGGGCGATGGAGAGCGCCGGCGTGGTGAAGACGCTGGCCGAGCCGAACCTGACGGCGATCTCCGGCGAGTCCGCGACTTTCATCGCCGGCGGCGAATTCCCGATCCCGGCCGGCTATTCCTGCGATCCGACGACGCATGTCTGTACGACGCAGATCCAGTACAAGAAGTTCGGCATCTCGCTCAACTTCACGCCGGTGGTTCTGACCGAAGGCCGCATCAGCCTGCGGGTGATGACCGAAGTTTCCGAACTTTCCAACGACAACGCGATCACGCTGAACCAGGCCGGCAATTCGCTCACCGTTCCCTCGATCAAGACCCGCCGTGCCGAGACGACGCTGGAAATACCCTCCGGCGGCTCGATGGCGATGGCTGGCCTGATCCAGGAGCAGACCAAGCAGGCCGTCAACGGCCTGCCCGGGCTCGATCAATTGCCGGTTCTGGGCGCGCTGTTCCGCAGCCAGGACTTCGTCAACAACCAGACCGAACTGATGGTTCTGGTGACGCCCTATGTCGTCCGCGCGGTCGCGCAGAAAGAAATGTCGCGGCCCGACGACGGATTTGCGCCGGCATCCGATTCCCAATCCACGCTGCTCGGTCGCATCAACCGGATCTACGGGCTCGCCGCCCGCGTCGATCCGGTCGGCGGGATGCAGAGCAATTTCGGTTTCATCATTGATTGAGACAGCAGAGCTGTTCACCGAGTGGGGACGAGGACAGAACGATGACAACGAGAATTCCGCTCCATCGCGTCAAGGCCGTGCATGTGCTCGGCGCCCTGCTCGGCCTTTCGGCCGCGCTCGGCGCCTGCACGCCGCAGACCACGGAAATCGTGACCGCCAGCGTGTCGGATGATTACCGCCATCGTCATCCGATCGCGGTAACCGAAGCCAACCACTCGATCGTGGTGTTCGTCGGTCATGCCCGCGGCGGCCTCTCCGGATCGCAGCGCACCGACGTCGCCGGCCTGGCGCAGTCCTGGGTGCGTGAAGGCACCGGTGCTGTTATCGCCGACGTCCCGATCGATACGCCGAACGCGCGCGCGGCCGCGGCGTCGTTCCGGGAAATCCAGTCGGTGCTGATGGCGGGCGGCGTGCCCTCGCGCGCCATCACGTTGCGTCACTACCGGCCCGACGATCCCCGCACCCTGCCGACGATCAAGCTCAGCTATCCGAAGATTGCGGCCGTGGCCGGACCCTGCGGCCTGTGGCCGCAAGACCTCGGACCGAACATCGACAACGTCGCCTACAACGAAAATCGCTCCTATCACAATTTCGGCTGCGCCACCCAGCGCAACCTTGCTGCAATGATCGACAATCCCGCCGATCTCGAGCAGCCGCGTCCCGAGAGCCCCGCCTATACGCCGCGGCGCAATGTCGCCTTTGAGAAATACCGCAAGGGCGTTCCGACAACGACCAGCTATCCCGAAGCCGACAAGGCCAAACTCAGCGATACAGGCAAATGATCAGCCGCGTCTTTCAAAACTCAGACGATCAACTCGACGACACGCCGACGCAGCCCGAGGAATACATCTCGCCGGCGCCGCGCGTATCGGTACAGGCCTATTGCGCCAGTGTCGCGAACGCAACCGCGGTGCGCGCGGCAAGCGAAGACCGCCGTCTCGGCAAGGCCCATCTCACGGTTCACATGGGCGGCCTGGCTGCGGCCATCGACGCCTATCACACGGCGCCGACGCCGAACGTCATTTTGCTGGAGACCGAACCCGGCAGAGACATCCTCGAAGGGCTCGATGAACTCGCGACCGTCTGCGACGCCGGTACCCGCGTCGTCGTGATCGGCAACGCCAACGACGTCACGCCCTATCGTGAACTGGTGCGGCGCGGTGTCAGCGACTACGTGACCGGACCGGTCCAACCGATCGACGTCGTGCGCGCCATATGCGGTCTCTACGCAGCCTCCGAGGCCGTGGCCGTCGGCCGCATCATCGCCGTGGTCGGCGCCAAGGGCGGCGTCGGCGCCTCCACCGTCGCCCACAACGTGGCCTGGGCGATCGCGCGCGATCTCGCGCTCGATTCCGTCGTGATCGATCTCGACCTCGCCTTCGGCACCGCCAGCCTCGATTACAACCAGGATCCGGTTCAGGGCATCGCCAATGCGGTGTTCCAGCCGGAACGGCCGGACTCCGCCTTCATGGAGCGCCTGCTGTCGAAATGCACCGACCGCCTCAACCTGCTGGCGGCGCCGGCAACATTGGACCAGGTCTATGATTTCGGCGCCGATGCGTTCGATGCGATCTTCGATACGATGCGCATGACGACCCCCTGCATCGTGCTCGACGTCCCCCATCAATGGTCGGCGTGGACCAAGCGGGCGCTGGTCGGCGCGGATGACATTCTGATCGTCGCCGAGCCCGACCTCGCCAACATGCGCAACGCCAAGAACATGCTGAATGTGCTGAAGGCGGCGCGGCCCAACGACCGCCCGCCGCTCTATTGCCTCAACCAGGTCGGCATGCACAAGCGCCCGGAGATCTCCGCGCGCGAATTCGCCAAGGCGATCGAGAGCCAGCCGATCGCGGCTATTCCGTTCGACTCAAAAATGTTCGGCACCGCCGCCAATAACGGCCAGATGATCGCGCAGATCTCAGCCAAGCATCGCACCACCATGATGTTCCTGCAGATGGCGCAGCGCCTGACCGGCCATGCCGTGACCAAGCGCTCACGGACGTCATTCCTGGCGCCGCTCATCAAGAAGCTGCAAGGCACGACGGCTCGCAGGGCCTGAGCAAACAACGACGGCGGCGGCGCCTTGAGCGCTGGCGCCTAGTCGACGCGTCCAGCGGCCGCGATCGGCATCTTCCCGACCTCGGCCCGCGCGCTCTCCTTGTCCTTCCGCGACAGCATCTGCCGCAACTGCGTGACGTTGGCGGCAGCCTCGGCGGGCGGCAGGTCGGCCTTCACGAGCTTTTCGGCATCGGCGACACGCCCCTGCAGGCCAAGCGCCAGCGCCAGATTGGCGCGCACGCGCGGATCGGTCGCCGCAAGGCCGTGGGCACGGCGCAGCGTCTCCTCGGCCCTGGGAAGCTCTTTCGAAAGCACGTAGGACAGTCCGAGGTTGGACAGCACCGACGGCTGGTCGGGCGCGATCTTCAGCGCGCTCGCATAATACTGCCGCGCCTCCTCGTACCGGCCGAGCTGATCCAGCGTCGCTCCCTGTGCCGAAAGCAGCCGCCAATCGGGATCGTCAGGGCTGTGAGCGCGGCCGAGCACGTCGAAGGCCTGCTGGAAATTGCCGTTGTCGGCCAGCGCGCGGCCGTAGGCGGCGAGCAGTAGCTTGTTGCCGGAATGGGCGATGGTAGCCTGTTCGAGCACCGCAACCGCCTGGGCCCGCTGTCCTGACGCGCGGAGCGCCTTGCCGTATTTCAACGCGGCGTCGGCATCCTTCGGATTGGCGCGATAGCGTTCCTGGTAAAGATCGACGTCGCGGCGCGGATCGCTGGCGCGGCCGGTGTCGGCCTTCTCGTCGATCGAACCGGTAATGTCAGCTAATCCCGAGGTCTGGCAGCTGCCGAGCCCCAACGCCAGGATCAGGGTCGAGGTGCACGCAAGAAGTCGCGCAAGACGGGACGGATGGAGCAACTTCTGTCGCATGTAGCTGGACTCACGGCGGGAACTGTCCAGGAACACTCACAGCTTAACCCTAAGTTCAGGTTAAGTTGCCACACTTTTGCGGTAATCGGTGACCTTTACAGCCCGCCACGCGCCGGCCGGGCGCTTGCGACCTGCCCGCGCCGTCCCGTAGCGGCGCAACCGCGCGACCTAGTCGAGAAATTGCGCGCCGAGCTCGCAGCCGATTCGCCAGGCCAGCCGGCACTGACGCGGCCTGCCCTCCGAGAAGATCACCGTAAATTCGGAAGGAATTTCGGGATATTCGGCGATGATCTTCACACCGCCATCCGACATGTCGGAAATCATGCAATCACGCGGCAATCCGCCGGTCGCGAACTGTATTTTTGCAAAGCTTCTACACGCCCGACGTTCGCTGCTGCGACGATTCGCATACATATCAATCCCTGACCCTGCTCGATGGTTATTCACCCGATGGTGGATCAGTCTTACCGAAGAATTGTTGGAATTGGCCTATCGGAACGGCTCGCAATGTAACTGATGCGTTCGAACTCCGTTTACCGAACCCGCCCCTCTGACTGAAGGCTGCGGCCTGCGGTGGCACTTCGCGGTGCAATTTTCGGCAAATTAAAGGGTTGATCCCCCCTCGTTAGGCGATAGCCTGACCCCTCGACTCGATTTGGCGGAAACGAAAAACGCATGGGAAGTCTGGTTCTTCTCGACCTGATGGGCGGCGTCGCGCTGCTGCTGTGGGGCCTGCATATGGTCCACAGCGGGATCCTGCGCGCGTTCGGACCCGATCTGCGCCTGTTGCTGGCCAAGGCCCTGAGCAACCGCTTCACCGCCTTCGGCGCCGGCCTCGGCCTGACCGCCCTGCTCCAGAGCAGCACCGCGACGGCGCTGATTACCAGTTCGTTTACCTCGGAAGGGCTCGTCAGCCTCGTCCCCGCGCTCGCCATCATGCTCGGCGCCAATGTCGGCACCACGCTGATCGTGCAGATCCTGTCGTTCAACATCGCCGCCGTCGCGCCCGTGCTGTTCATCGTCGGCCTGGTCGCCTTCCGCAGCGGCCCGCGCTCGCGCGTCAAGGACATCGGCCGCGTCTTTATCGGGCTCGGCCTGATGCTGCTGGCGCTGCATATCCTGCTCAATACGCTGGCGCCGGCGGAGAACGCGCCGGGCGTGCGCGTGTTCATGAACGCCATCACCGGCGATCCCGTGCTCTGCATCCTGTTCGCCGCGATCGTGACCTGGCTGGTGCATTCCAGCGTCGCCAGCGTGCTGCTGATCATGTCGCTGGCCTATGCGCATTTCATCACGCCCTACGCGGCGCTGGCGCTGGTACTCGGCGCCAATCTCGGCAGCGCCGTCAATCCGATCGTCGAGGGCGCGCGGCGCGACAACCCGGCGAGCTACCGCCTGCCGCTCGGCAACCTCGTCAACCGGCTGGCCGGCATCCTGCTGGTGGCGCCGTTCCTGCAGCCGATCGCGGACCTTCTGATCTCGTGGCAGCCGGATCTCGCCAAGGCGACCGCCCTGTTCCACATCGCCTTCAACGTCGCGACCGCAGCTCTCTTCATCGGCCTGCTCGACGGCATGGCGCGGTTGTTGAAGACGCTGCTGCCCGAGCGCGTCAAGGAGGCCGACGCGTCCGGGCCGCGCTATCTCGACGAGAGCGCGCTGGAGACGCCCTCGCTCGCGCTGGCCGATGCCGCCCGCGAGACCCTGCATATGGGCGACCATGTCGAGATCATGCTGCGCAAGGTGATGGCGGCCATGATGACCAACGACCGGGCGCTGGTCGACCAGGTCTCGCAGATGGACAACAGCGTCGACAGCCTCGACGAGGCGATCAAGCTCTATGTCACAAAACTCACCCGCGGCAGCCTTGACGAGCGCGAGGGACAGCGGGCGATGGAGATCGTCTCCTTCGCCATCAACCTCGAGCATATCGGCGACATCATCGACAAGAATTTGAGCGAACTCGCGACCAAGAAGATCAAGCGCCGGTTCCAGTTCTCGCCCGAGGGCGCCGAAGAGCTGTCGCCTTCCACAAGCGCACGATGGATTCGCTTCGGATCGCGTTCGGCGTCTTCATGTCCGGAGACGTCAACGAGGCGCGAAAGCTGCTGGCCGAGAAGTCCGCGCTGCGCAACGCCGAACTGGCTGCGACCGAACGGCATCTCGACCGCCTGCGCGAGGGCCGGCCCGAAACCATCGAGACCACCTCGCTTCATCTCGACGTGCTGCGCGACCTCAGGCGCATCCATTCGCACATCTGCTCGGTCGCCTATCCGGTGCTGGATGCCGCGGGCGAACTGGCCGCATATCGTTCGACGGAGAGCGACCTTGTCGCGATCCCGAACGGGGCCGCACCCTCGACGACGCGATAATCCATCCTCCCGCCGCTCAGACCCATTGGCGGATGTCAACGAACCTGCCGGCGATCGCAGCCGCGGCCGCCATCGCCGGCGAGACCAGGTGGGTCCGACCCTTATAGCCCTGACGGCCCTCGAAATTGCGGCTCGAGGTCGAGGCGCAGCGCTCGCCGGGCCGGAGCCTGTCGGGATTCATCGCAAGGCACATCGAGCAACCGGGTTCGCGCCAGTCGAAGCCGGCCTTGATGAAGGTGGCGTGCAGGCCTTCAGCCTCGGCCTGTTGCTTCACCAGGCCGGAACCGGGAACGATCATTGCAGCAACGTTGGCGTTCACAGTCTTGCCATCCACCACGCGGGCGACCTCGCGCAAATCCTCGATGCGCGCGTTGGCGCAGGAGCCGATGAAGACGCGATTGAGCGCGATATCGACGATCCTCTCGCCGCCTTCCAACCCCATATAGGCCAGCGAACGCACGGCGGCGGCGCGCTTGCTTTCGCTGGCGATCTCGGCGGGCCTTGGAATACGGCCGGTAACCGGGATCACCTGCTCCGGATTGGTGCCCCAGGTGACGAGCGGCGCGAGCGCGCTCACGTCGAGCCTGACCTCGCGGTCAAATTCGGCGCCATCGTCGGAGTACAGCGTTTCCCAATAGCGCATGGCTTCGTCCCACATTTTGCCTGTGGGAGACTTCGGCCGGCCCTTCAGATATCCGAACGTCTTTTCGTCCGGCGCGATGATACCGGTCCGCGCACCCGCCTCAACCGACATGTTGCAGATGGTCATGCGGCCTTCCATCGACAGCGTCCGGATCGCGCTCCCTGAAAATTCCAGCGCGTGACCGATGCTGCCGGCGGCACCGATCTCGTTGATGACGGCGAGGATAATGTCCTTGGCGGAGGCGCCAGACGGCAGCTTGCCGTCAATGACCACGCGCATGTTGCGCGACTTGCGCTGGATCAGCGTCTGGGTCGCGAGGACGTGCTCGACTTCGGAAGTGCCGATGCCGTAGGCCAGCGCGCCGAAGGCGCCGTGGGTCGTGGTGTGGCTGTCGCAGCAAACGATCATCGTGCCCGGCAGCGTAAAGCCCTGCTCGGGGCCGACGACGTGACAGATGCCCTGCCGCCGGTCGAACTGATCGTAATACTCGAGGCCGAACAACGCGGCATTCTCGGCGAAATAGGCGATCTGCGCCGCGCTCTCGGGATCCGGGTTGGGCTTGCTGCGGTCCGACGTCGGCACGTTGTGATCGACCACCAGCAACGTCTTGCCGGGAGCCTTTACCGGCAGACTGGCACGGCGCAGGCTCGCGAACGCCTGCGGACTATCCACCTCGTGCAAGAGATGCCGGTCGACATAGAGAAGGCACGTACCGTCATGCGCTTCGTCAACGAGATGGTCGCGCCAGATCTTGTCATAGAGGGTTTGGCGCATCGTGCCCGCCCTGGATACGCGGCTTCCGTGTTTTCGCCAGCAGAGCGCGGCCGGCTTCGGTGATTTCGATCGAAAGGTCGCCGTCGTTGCGGCAACGCTGCACCAGGCCCTGATCGATCGCGTCCTCCCAAATTGTCAGCCGCGGACAGCTTGTCTTCCACGCCTCCATGACATCGCAATAGCGTCGCGGACTAGCCGCGATCCACTCCACGAAATCGAGCACAAGGGCATCTGGACCATGCTTCATGCCTAGACGATAGCAATACTTGGACGCCATATCCAATATATGATTTAAGAGAGATCCATATATTATGGATATGGCACATGGACCTTCGCCTGCTCCGCTATTTTCTTGTCGTCTCTGAGGAACTGCACATCACGCGCGCCGCGGCGCGGCTCGGTATTCAGCAGGCTCCGCTCAGCCAGCAGATAAAATCATTTGAAAAGAGCCTTGGCGTGCAACTGTTCCGGCGCAAGCCACGTGGCGTCGAATTGACGGAAGCGGGCCTCGCCCTGCGCAACGAGGCCACATCGATCTTTGCAAGCGTCGAGCGCGCCGTCGATACTGTAGTTCGCGTCTCGCGCGGCGAGCAAGGCGATATCCGCATCGGGCTGACGACCTCGGCGTGC
>C688J18823_10001596_pt1 | contig 14085 bp, 9 predicted proteins | sample HopSoiMetagenom1_FD_18823 | JGI IMG/M metagenome (IMG submission 18823)
CCAGTCGAGGGGCCGTACCTCGCCGGATATTCGCCGTATCACAACGTCCAACCCGATCGCTGCTATCCGGTCATGGCGTTCGTCCCGGCGTTGAACGACCGAGTCGCGCGGCCCCACGATGCGCTCAAGATGGTCGCGAAGCTCCAGGCCGAAGCGACGCAGGGCGGTCCCTATTTTCTGCTGCCGCTCCGAGACTCGGGACACGGCGGCGGCACGACGCTGACGGCGCTCATCGAACAAGACGTCGACGAGCTGAGCTTCTACTGCTGGGCGCTTGGCGTCGCACCACCCTCGCGCGGCGAAGCGTCCGGCGCATAGGACCGCTGCTTCGGCCTCGTCCCGCCGCGATCACCGCTATCGGCAAACACGAAAAAGCCCGCAAATGCGGGCTTTTCCAGTAGCGGGGGCAGGATTTGAACCTGCGACCTCCGGGTTATGAGCCCGGCGAGCTACCTGACTGCTCCACCCCGCGACGCGGCGTGGAGTATAGCGGCGGCCCTAGCTCGCGGCCAAGCCCGCGGCGGTCAGCGGCAGGCCGTTCGCCGTGCCGATCGCGGCGAGNGAGCCGTCGGCCTCGACNGCCCACCCGTAGACGGTCCCCGTGTCGGCGTGGAGCGCGTAGAGGAACCGNCCGTCGCNCGTCAGGGCCTCGTCGCGCAGACCCGGCTCGCCGTCGACCGTCGTCGCGGCGACGGCCTCGCGCAGCTCGATGCTGCCGTCGTCGCCGATCGCGTANGACGAGATCGTCCCGTCGCCGAAGTTCGTCACGTACGCGGTTCGACCGTCNTTGCCGATCACGGCCCAGCACACCTCGCTGCGNGTGCTGCCGACCGCGCCGCTCACNGGCGAGAGACCCTCGCCGCNGAGCCGGTACGACGACGCGGAAGCCTTGCCGGCCTNNGCACCGGCCGCCTCGGTCACGACGACCGTCCCGTCGGCGCGGATGTCGAACCCGTACGGCGTCATGCCCGAGGAGCCCTGCCGCCGCGGGGTGCCCGCGATGAACCGCTCGTCCAGCGCGAGCACGTGGATCGCGTCCGCCCGGTCGGTGACGAGCAGTGTGCGGCCGTCGGGTGCGAACGCGATCTGCGCCGGGTCGCTTCCGTTACCGAGCTCGCGGCGTGAGCCTTCGAGTTGCGCGAACCGCCTGCCGTCGAACTGGAAGCCGTTGACGTTCGGACTGCCGGAGGTGTTGAGGACATAGACGTGCTCCTCGTGAACCGCGACGCTCCGCGGCGCACCGCCGCCCGAGCGCACGATGTCGACTACGGCGAGCGTGCCGCCGGTCACGGCGAAGACGGTGAGCTCGTTGCTGCCGGCGTTTGTCACGAACAGGTTGTCGCCATGCAAGGCGACCGAGCTCTGCGACGGCAGATGCGCGGTTCCCGATCCTTTGCCGCCCGTCAGGTACGAGCCGAGCCGCTCGAGTCGGCCGTCGTCGTCGTGGCGGTACACCACGACCTCGTTCGCGTCGGAGTCGTTCGTCTGCACGTACACGTAGCCCTGCATGGTCGTTCTCCCTTCGTCTCCCGATGTTGTGCACGTACCGTCCCGCGACGGCGTCATGCGTTACACCGAGCTACGGAGAACGTGCGCCGGCCCCCGCGTAGGCCGGCTCGGCGCCGCGGACGCGGAACGGCGCTGTCGACGCGAATCCGAGCGCCATCACGAGCGCGCCTGCCACCGCGTCGAAGATGAAGTGGTTTCCGGTCACGACGACCGTGAGGAGGACCGCGCTCGGATAGAGGATCCCTCCGAGTCGCGCGAGCCACGTTCGGCCGTACAGGAGCAGACCGGCGCCGAGCGCGATCGCCCAGCCCGCGTGGAGGCTCGGAACGGCCGCGACGGGGTTCGAAAACCGCTCGTGATGCGGCTCGCCAATGTTCACGTGGGAGTACATCTCCACCGTGTCCTTGATCCCGATGTGCGCGAGGCGCGGCGGCGCGGTCGGATACCGCCAGTGGATGACGAGCGCGATCGCCGTTCCGAGCAGGAACCCATCGCGGAAGATTGCGAACCCCTCGCGGTCGCGCCAGTAGAGCCACACGAAAAACGCGCCCGTGACGATGAAGTGCGACGAGATGTAGAACCAGTTCATCGCGTGGACGAGGTTCGGAACCTGCAGGAACGTGCGTTGGACCGCCCCCTCCCACTCGATGTGCAACGCACGCTCGAGATGCACGACGTGCTGTGCGTTCGCGACCGCGCGCGGCCAATCGGTCGGGATCAGTCGCCGCAAAACGCGATACGTCTCGGCGAGCCCGATCACGAGCGTGATCTGGAGCACCGGGTCGAGCTGTCGAAGGATGAGTCGCGGCCGTCTCACGGCGCAGAAATGTACCGGTAGCATCGGCGGCGTGACCCGCGTCGCCGCGGTCGATCTCGGGACCAATTCCACCCGTCTCCTCGTCGCCGACGTGGCCGACGGGCGTGTCGCGGAAGTGGCACGCGAGACCCGCGTGACGCGTCTCGGCGAGGGCGTCGACGTCCGCCGGAAGCTCCTCCCCGTTCCGATCGCGCGCGTGCGCAACGTCCTGACGGACTTCCGCCGAGAGGTCGAAAGCCTCGGCGCCGAGCGAACGCTCGCGATTGCGACGAGCGCCGTCCGCGACGCCGAGAACGGTGAAGCTTTTCTGGGTGAGGTCGAGTGGTCGTACGGCTTCGCGACGCGCCTCTTGTCGGGTCACGACGAAGCGCTGATGACGTATCGCGGCGTGACGTCCGAACGCTCGTTGGCAGGCGCAACAGTGATCGTCGACCTCGGCGGCGGATCGACGGAGCTCGTCGCGGCAGCCCAGGACGGTGTCGCCTGGCACGACAGTCTCGACATCGGTTCGGTCCGCCTGACCGAGCGGTTTCTCCACAGCGATCCGCCGAGCGCCGACGAGCTCGAAGCGTGCGCGGCGGCCGTGCGCGCGCTCCTCGCCGAACGCGTACCCGATGCAGTTCGGACGACCGCGCGCGCCGCGATCGGCGTCGCCGGGACGATCACGTCGCTTGCAGCACTCGATCTCGGGCTGGCGGAGTACGAATCCGACCGGGTCCACGAGCACGTCCTTTCACGCGCGGCGTTGCACGAGCAGCTCGACCGCCTTGCGACCGTTCCCGTCGCGGAGCGCCGTGCGCTCCGACCGCTCGATCCGGAGCGGGCACCGGTCATCGTCGCGGGCGCGCTGATCGTCACCGAGATCGTCGAGTTCCTCGGCCTCGACGGGATCGAGGTCAGCGAGCGCGACATCCTCGACGGCGCCGCGCTTGCAGCGGCGGAGCTGCCGGTTGCCGAGGAAGGCGCGGCGCCTCCCGGCGCGTACACGTGTTGCTGACCGACTGCTAGGCGTCCAGCTCGGGCGGCGGCTCGTCCTCTGCGAGCCGGCGCTGCAACACGCTCCGCGACAGCACACCGACGAGGCGGCCGCCTTCGACGACCGGTACGCGTTCGAGGTCGTGCTCCTCGAGCGCGCGGAACGCATCGTCGAGCGAAAGCGACGCGTCGAGCGTGAAGAGCGGCGGCTCCGCGATCGCGGCGACCGGCGTCGAGCGAGGGTCGAGCCCGGTGGCGACGACCTCGCGCACCAGAGTCTTCCGCGTGATCACGCCGACGAGGTTTCCGTCGTCGCAGACGAGAACCGCGCGCACCGCGGGGTCGGACAACCGCGCCCCCGCCTCCTGCGCCGTCGCGGCGGCGTCGAGCGTCCCGGGCTCCGGAACCATCGCGTCGCGGACGTGCTGTGCGCTCACGGGTAGATCCCCCGCGCCTTCAGCGCCGCCGCGACTTCGTTGATCCCGGCGACGAGCGCGGCCTGTCGCAACGAGATGCCCTTGGCGTCGGCGAGCGCCCAGACACGGTCGAACGCGTCGCCCAGCTTCTCCGCCAGCCGCGCGCGGATCTCGTCGCGCGTCCAGAACAACCGGCCAAGATCCTGGACCCACTCGAAGTAGGAGACGGTGACCCCACCGGCATTCGTCAGGACGTCCGGGAGGATCGGGATCCCGCGGTCGGCGAGGATCGCGTCCGCTTCGATCGAGGTCGGCCCGTTCGCGCCCTCCACGATCATGCGCGCGTCGATCCGGCCGGCGTTTTCCGCGGTCAACTGGTCCTCGAGCGCTGCGAGTACGAGGATGTCGCACGGCAGCTCGAGCAGGTCTGCGTTACTCACGTGCTCGGCCGGGAAGTCCTCGAGCGAACCGTGCGCCGCGACCCACGCGCGCGCCGCCTCGAGGTCGAGGCCTCCGGGCTCGTGGATCCCCCCCGAGACATCGGACACGGCGACGACCGACGCGCCCTTCGCGACGAGCTCCTGCGCGGCGATTCCGCCGACGTTCCCGAAGCCCTGGACGACGCAGCGCTGACCGGCGAGCGTCCAGCCGAGCCGTCCGCACGCGCGCTCGATCACCATTACGACGCCGGCGCCCGTCGCCTCGCGCCGGAAGAGCGAGCCGCCGAGGGCGATCGGCTTGCCGGTCACGATCTCCGGGACCGCATGTCCGACCTGCATCGAGTAGGTGTCCATCATCCACGCCATCGTCTGCTCGTTGGTCGCCATGTCCGGCGCCGGGATGTCCTCCTGCGGACCGATCACGCCCATCAGCTCGGCTGTGTAGCGCCGGGTCAGGCGCTGGAGCTCAGCGGGCGACAGGCCGCGCGGATTGCAGCGGATCCCACCCTTCGCGCCGCCGTACGGCAGGCGTAGGAGCGCGCACTTCCAGGTCATCCAGACCGCGAGCGCCGCGCACTCGCCGAGCGTGACATGCGGGTCGTAACGAATGCCACCCTTCGTCGGCCCGAGGACGCTCGAGTGCTGGACCCGATACGCCGGAAAAACCTCGACATGCCCGGTGTCGCGACGGACGGGCACGGCGACCATCACGGCCCGCTCGGGTGAGCTCAGCCTGGCGATGATCGACTCGTTGACCTCCGCGTACGGGATGGCCTGCTCGAACTGTGCGAGCGCGGTCCTGAAAAGCGGCGTATCCCATTCGAGCTGCGCCTCCTGGGCTGGCAGCTCCTCGATCCTGGCCACGAACGGAGTCTAGGCGGAGGCGCGGTATAGGCGGCGGCGTCCCGTCGTCCTACACTTGGTTCGCCATGTCCGCCTGGACCTGCGCGTCATGCGGCGGCGACAACCCGGACGGTACGCGCTTCTGCGGCCATTGCGGCGCGCCCGCCGACCAGCCGGCGACGACGGCTGAGTCGACCACGGACCAGGACGTCGCGCAGGCACTGCGGAGCTTCGTCGCGGGGCCGGTCGCGGACCGGCTCGTCGAGGCCGGCGGGACGCTCCCGGAAGAACGGCGGCTGATCACGGCGCTCTTCGCCGACGTATCGGGGTTCACGGCGCTCGCCGACCGGCTCGACCCCGAGCAGCTGCTCGAGGTGATCGACCCGGTCATCTCCGCGCTGTCGAGCGTCGTCGGACGATACGACGGCTACGTCGAGAAGTTCGCCGGCGACGCGCTGATGGCGTTATTCGGCGCGCCCGTCGCCCACGAGGACGACGCGGTGCGCGCGCTGCACGTCGCGCTCGAGATGCACCGCGAGCTCGCGCGCGTCGTCACCGAGCTCGACCACGACGCCGAGTTGACGCTGCACGTCGGCGTGAACACGGGCCACGGGATCGCGCGGATCCTCGGCAGTGAGGCGCGGATGGATTACGCCGTGCTCGGCGACTCGGTCATCCTCGCGCAACGACTCGAATCGGCCGCGCCGCGTGGCGAGACGTATGCCAGCGAAATGACAATGCGGCTCGCCGAGGACATCTTCGAGTTCGAATCGGTCGGCGAGCTCGAGCTGAAAGGGAAGGCGGAGCCGGTTCCGGCGTGGCGGCTGATCGGCCTCCGTGAGACGCGTGCGCGTCGCGCGACTGCGCTGATCGGCCGCGAGCGCGAGCTCGCCGAGCTGGAGTCGGCGCTTGGCGGCGGGACGGTAACGCTGACCGGCGAGCCGGGTGTCGGCAAATCGCACCTCGTCGAAGCGCTGCGTGCAGCCGCCACGGCGCGTGCGGTCGACTGGCTTCCGGCGCGGTGCATTTCGTACGGGGCGGGCCTCGCATACTGGCCGTACGCCGAGCTCCTCCGCGGCGACCCCGCCGCCGAGGCGGTGCCGTATTTCGCGCGGCTACTCGGCGGCCCGGCCGGCCCCGAGCTGGACCGACTCGAGCCGGAAGCGTTTCGCCGTGGCCTGCACGATGCATTCCTGGAGTGGTTCTCGGCGCGTGCGTCCGGCGGCCGCGTGCTCGTTCTCGAAGACGTCCATTGGGCCGACCCGTCATCTGTCGCGTTGACGCGCGAACTCTTGCGCGTCGACGGTCTCGGCGTCGTACTCACCGCGCGGCCGGAGGCGTCGGCAATGCTCGAGGAGCTGACGGAGGATGCAAGCGCACGCCGGATCGTGCTCGGGCCGCTCGATGCTGAGGCCGTCGCCGCGCTCTCGGTGGACGTCCTCGGCGCGCCCGCACCAACCGCCGTCGCCGACTTCGTTCTGTCACGCACCGAGGGCAATCCGTTCTTCGTCAAGGAGTTGCTCCGCGGGCTGCGCGACGCCGGGCTGCTCGTTCGGAACGGAAGCTGGAAGGTGCGTGCGGGATGGGAGGAGGCTGACGTCCCGCCGACGATCGAAGGCGTCCTCGCGGCGCGGATCGATCTGCTTCCGCGTGCTGCGGCGGGGATGCTCGGCACGGCGTCCGTGATCGGCAGGCGGGTGCGCGTGCCGCTGCTCCAGGCGGTCGGCGGCGAGCTCGGCTTGCACGAATCCGTCGACCAACTCGTCGCCGCAGGCCTGCTCGAGCGTTCGACGGACGACAGCGTGGAGGTTCTCTCGTTCCATCACGCGCTCGTTCAGGACGTTGCGTATGCCCGCTTGCTCCGGCGCAACCGCCGCGATCTCCATCGTCGCGTCGCGGACGTGGCGGAGGCGATGTACGGCGCCGGGGACGACGTGATCGACCTCCTTGCGCGCCACCTCTATCTCGGCGAGGCAGGGGAGAAGGCGGTCGCGTATCTCGTTCGCGCAGGCGAGCGTGCAAAACGCCTGTTCGCGAACGCGGAGGCGATCGTCCACTTCGAGCACGCTGCCGAGCTCTCGACCGAGACGGAGATCACGCTCCAACTCGCCGATCTGTACGAGCTCGTCGGGGAATACGACAAGGCGCTCGAGGCGTACGAGCAGGTGCGCGCGACAACGAGCGACGTTCGTGCGTGGCGCGGCCTGGCGGCGACGCATCGAAGGCGCGGTGAGTATTTGCAGGCGTTCCAGACGATCAACGACGCGTTCACGGAGGACGAGTTGCTTCACCAGGACGTCCTGCCGCTCTGGCTCGAGTCAGGCTGGAGCCTGTCGGTGTCCGGCCGGCTCGACGAAGCGGTCGACGTCCTGCTTGCGGCCATCGCGACTGCGGACGGGCGGCGGGACGCGGTCGTCGGCGATCTCCTGCTTCAGCTCGCGCGCGCGGAGACGCTCCGCGGGAACCGCGATGCAGCGATCGAGTACACGCACGGCGCGGAGGCGGTTTTCTCGGCTGGAGACGACGCGCGCGGTCTCGCGCGGACGATGCGGATCCGCGGCGAGGCGGAGGCGCGATCGGGGCGCCTCGACGATGCCGCTGCGACGCTGCGGCGCGGCCTCGAGCTCGCCGAGCGGACGGGGAGCGTCGAGGAGATCGGCGGCTGCCTCATCAACCTCGGCATCGTGGAGTTCGAGCGCGGGGAGCTGGACGAGGCGATCGCCTGCGACCTACGGGCGATCGAGGAGTTCGAACGCGTCGGCCACGGCTCCGGGCCGGACGACGGGCTACGCGAACGTCGCGCACAAGCTGGCGGAGGCGGGCCGCCTCGACGAGGCGGAGTCATGGTGCCGCCGAGCGCTCGAGCTCGCCGACCGGATCGGCCATGCCGTGTCGCGCGCCGACGCTACCGACACGCTGGCGGCGATCCACCTGAAGCAGCAGCAGTACCCGGCAGCGGCGGAGCGCGCCGAGGAGGCCGCCTCGCTCTACCTCGCTGCCGGGATGGTCGAGCAGGCGCAGGGCGCGTTCGGCGTCGCCGCGGACGCATGGGAACGCGCCGGCGAGGACGACCGGGCCCGCGCCGCGACGGCGCGGGCCCGTGATCTCGTTACGGCCTAGTTGAAGCCCGTCTGGCCGGGGCCGAGGTTACTCTGCGGCGTTACGAACGAAATGCAGCCGCTGTCCGGCGCGAAGTCGAAGACGCGGTCACCGGACGACGTTGCCGAGATGCAGAACGAGTTCGGCGCTTCTGCCATCGAGGGAATCGTCGCGGTGACGAACGTGATGCCCGTTCCGTCGTTCGCCTGGGCGTCGGCCGTCTTCGTCCCGGTCGTGTGGCCAAAACCGAGAAACGCGTGCCCGCCGGTGTCGGAGTAGACGTTCACGGTGTACAAGACGCCGCGGCACGACGGCGCGGCGGTGCGCAGCGCGAACGTGACCGTTCCCGCCGCGGGGTCGTAGTCGAAGATGCCACTGTCGTTCAGGATGTCGGCGCAGACCGGACCGCCGTGCAGGTCGTCGATCTTGGCCGTGCTTGCCGGCGAGACGCCGATGACGAGCGCCGTCCCGACGAGTGTTGCAAGCGCGAGAAGTTTCCTCATGTGCTCCTCTCCCGTTTAGCTGAGGTTGAAGTACGCCGTTCGCGTCGACCCGTCGCTCAAGAGCACGAACAGCGAGTAGCAGCCCTTGGTCGACGGGGTCGCCCAGTTATAAATCCACTGCGAGCCGTCGAACCGGAGCGTTGTCGCGCCGGTCGCCGTCGTCTCGAGCGCATCGGTCGGATCATTCGAGAATCCGCCGCATGTGACCGCCTTGAACTTGACGTCGGTCACAAGGTTGGACGTCCCGAGCGACGCGCCGGTCGGGCCGAGTAGCTGCCACTTGACGGGGTACGTCCGCCCGGCCTTACCGGTGTTGACGGTCGTCGGGTTGTTGACCGGCGGCAGGAACCCGACGAAGTCGTACACGCCGTCGCTCGCCGTGGCCGTGTTGTAGGCGAGGTCTGCGGCCGTGCACACGACGGCGTGCGCGCCGGCTGCGGGCTCCGTGAACGTGTCGCTGAACGTCGGTGCCGCCCACGTCGCGTCCTTCAGGCCGACCGCGGGGTTGCCGTCGACCGTGCAGAAGACGGAGCGCAGGCCGCTCCCGGCGTCAGCCGCACGCACGGTGAAGGTGATCGTTCCGTTCGTGTTGTTCGTGTTCGTCGCCGTCACGTGCGTGACGGTGATCGTCGGGGGCGTCGTGTCCGCGGGCGTGTTCCGTTGACACGGCTGGGCGTCGTCGATGTTCGGGATGTGGTCGCCGTCGGCGTCGCCGAACGCGACGTTGAACGTCGAGTCGCTGACGCACGAGACTGTCCCCGGGATCCAGTCGTTGTTCGCGTCCGCATCGACCGTGAAATGCACGGTCGCGGTGCCCGTCAGCGACGGGGTGCTGCCGTCGCTCGCCGACAGCGTCAGCGTGTACGCGCCGGGCGCGAGGCCGTTGGGCGGCCCGCCGAACGTCGGTGTGTTGCCGCTGCCGCTCTTCGGTCCGGAGGGCCCTGCGAGCGCCCACGACAGCGACGAGCCGGTGAGTGCGCCGACCTCCGCGTCCTTCCCGTCGCCGGAGGCGGGGATCGTCTGGTACTGGAGCCAGTGCGACCCCTCCGTCGGAGTGCTGATCGACGCGACCGGCGCCGTATTGGCGGCAGTGATCGCGACCGGCGTCGGCGGGGTCACGTCGACCTTCGAGAAGCCGTTGTTCTCGAAGAACGACATCGTGCCGCCCGGGCAGCCCACGGTCGTGCTGTTCGGGACCGTGAAGACCGCAGACGTGCCGTTGGTCGTCGGCGTCAGCCCGAGCGCGACTGGATAGTTGACGTAGCTCGTGATCTCGCCGCCGCCGTCCAGCGGGCACTTGTAGTAGACGTCGAGCCGGGCGTTCGTCGCGTCGGCCGCGGTCGGCCAAGCCGACGTCACGGTCGCGGTGCCACCGCCGGTGCCGTCCTGTGTCACCTCGTTGAACCTGCCGGTGAAGCCGTCCTGGCCGCCCGAACCGCTGAAGGTGTCAGTGCCGATCTGTGCCTGCGCGTCACCCACCGCGAAAATGTCGCCGCTCTCGCCGTCGACGGACACGCCATGCCCGCGATCGACCGCCGCCGTCGGGAACTGCGTTGCGTAGAGGAAGTTCCCAGCTGGGCTGTAGTGGATGAGGAAGGCGTCCGAGCTGCCGAGGTTCTGCGCGTTTCCGATCGAACCGAAGGTCGACCCGACGGCGTAGACGCCGAAGTTGTTCGCCGCGACGGCCTCGCCGAGATCGGTGTTGCTGGCGAACTGGCGCGTCCACAGCATGCCGTCGCCGGCGTCGTCGAGCTGGCTGACAAACGCGCTGCCTGATTGGCCTTCGATCTGGCCCGTCGTGTGNCCGGTGACATAGACGCTCGAGCCCGCATGCGCGATGCCACCCGTCGTCTCGGACGTCCCCTGCGGCGCCTGGATCGTGTACGTCTTGCTCGCAGCGTCGGAGATCGTGTAGCCGATGCAGCGGCCGTCGGGAGCGATCGCCACCCACGGGTGCGTGATGAACGTCGACTGCGTGTAGCTCTTGCTGGTCGGCAGGATGTTGTTCGCGAAGCCGGTCGGATACTGCTCGAGGTTCCCGTCGAAGCCGAGCCAGAAGATCCTCACGTCGACGCCACTCTCGTTGGCGAACGTGATCGACGACGCCGCTCCGCTGCTCGAATAGTCCTGCGTCACGGAGCAGTTCGACGTCGGCGTCGAGCCGAAATGGCTGATGAAGTCCGGATGGGCGCCGAGGGTGCCCGAGTCGGTGTACCGGGCGACGGCGGCATCGACGTTGCTGCCTGTGACCCAGATCGCATTGCCGGCGTCCGTCACGCCCGTCCAGCCCAACCCGACCGCGCTGACGCGGGCATCTACGACCGTCCCGTCCGTCGGCGAGATCTTCCAGAGCCTTCCGCTAAAGGCCGTCGGAGCCTCGATGGTGGGATTGACCGTATTCGTCCCCTGCGCACCGCCGGCCACGTACAGCATGCTGTTGGCGTAGACGATCGCGTTCGCGGTGCTCTTGCCGGGTGAGTCGATCGTCTTGGCGAAGAGCTTCTGGTTGCCGTCAGTGGTGAAGCCCGCGACGAAGGCGATCTGTCCGCCCGGCGGGCACCGCGGGTCGACCGGGTTGCAGCCGCTCGAGCGGGTTCCGCTGACGTACACGCCGTCCGGGCCGAACGCGACGCCGGTCGCGACGTCGTCGGAGTTGTCGCCGGCCGTCGTTCCACCGTCGCCGGCGAAGGGCTGTGAGACCCAGGCGACCTGCCCGGTGGGCGAGACCTTCTCGACGACGGCGTCTTTCGTGCAGCCGGCGTTCGTGCAGTCGGTGACGTAGCCGGCGGCGTAGACGTTCCCGTTCCCGTCGGCATTCGTGACCGCGTCGAGCGAATTGATCCCGTGCGGCGTCGCCTGAAGCTCCGTCTGCTTGTTCAGCGTGTCGTGCATCCACGCCGTCTGGACGCCGACGCCGGTTCCGCCCCCGCCGCCACCGGGCGTGACCGTCGTCGTCGGTGGGGCAGTGCTCGCCCTGCGGACGTAGAGGCAGTTCTGCGGATCCCCGGCCGCCGTGCAGACGCCGCTCGGCGCGCCGCGCCAGATCTCGAACGACGTCGCGCCGCTCGAGAACGCGACGGCCGCGTCGAAGTAGCACTCGTTCGTGTTCGCAGTCCCACCACCGTCGTCGTGGAGTGACGTGTCACAGCTGACGGGAAGCTCGGTCTGCTTCGTCAGCGTCGCGCCGTTCCGCTCGACGACGTAGTACTTGCTCGCATTGTCCGTGCCGACGGATGGCGCCGGAATCGTGCCTGCGTTCACCTGCAGGTACGACTCGGTCACTTTGGCCTGGGCGGCGTTCGGCGCGGCCAGCGAGCCGGCCACGTAGAGGCTGTCCGCCGCGACGCTCGTACCGGTTCCGGTGTTCCCGCTCGCGGTGCAGCCGATCGTCGTATCCGTCGGCACCGAGCCGCCAAGCATGCAGCGCAGGAGCGAGAAGTCCTTCGCCTCGAAGTCGACGTTGTTGTCCGTCCAGTTCGTATCCACGACACGCATCGCCGTGCGATCCGTCGAGAGATACGTCCGTGTCGCGGTGTTGTACGAGCGGTTCGTGCCCGCGTTCGGGTCGGCTGTCGCCAGGCCGGTGTCAGCCTCGGCGGCCGGCGAGTGATAGCGACTGGTCGTATTCGACCGCGCCGCGGGCACGGCGCCGAGCGTGTGCGCCATCTCCATCACGAGCGTCGCACCGTTGTTGTTGCGGCCCGGATCGACCCGGACGACCGCCTGCGGCGTGCCGAAGCCGGCCATACCGAGCGCGCAGGTCTGGTCGGAGACCGAGCCGTCGACGACGCCGAGCACGCGATCGGCCTGGGACCCCGGGTTCGCGGCGTTCCACGCGTTCAGCATGTTCGTCAGCTGCGGCTGGATGATCCCGAACGTCGTTCCGTTAAGGCAGAACGGGTGCGTCGGGCCGAGGAGCGGAACGGGCGGGCTTGCCGTATCCGTCAGCCGCGCAAGGTCGAGCATGCCGCACGTCGGCGACAGGCCCCCGCAGTTCGCGGTGATGTTGAACGAGTAGCGGATGCCCCCCAACGCGCGTGTCAGGTCGCTGACAGGCGGCGAGTTCGCGTCGGGCGCACTTGGTACTGGGAACGCACGCGCGAGCGTTCCGGAGATCGCGTTCTGCAGCGTCGNCTGGGCGTCTGCTCCGAACAGCGGGAACTGATTCGCGGTATACCCAGTCGCGTTCGAGAGATCGCCCATTTTGACGACGAGGATGCGCAGCGCGTTCGACTTCTGGTCGACGTCTGCGTTGACGGTCGCGTTCAGCGTTCCCGTCGCGCCCGTGGAGGCGCGCCACCCGAGCGACGCTGCGAACGTCGCGGTGAACCTCGCGCTATTGGTACAGGCGGGCCCTCCACAAGGGTTCATCTGGTAGCCCGGGACAAGGAACTTCGCGTCCCCCGGCGTGTCGTTCGAGACGGCGGCGGTGCTGTACGTCGCGATCGCGGGGTTGTTACCCGACAAGGTGATCGGCGCCGGATCCGCCGGGACAGCTTGCCCGATGTTGCTCGTGCCGTTCTTGAGCTGGAGCGACGCGCTCGTCAGCTGGAACGTCGCGGTCCCGCAGTTCGGCCCGGAGAGGTAGAAGCGGACGACGGTGTCCTTGCCACGGACGAGCGGCGTGTAGCCGGCCGTCCCACTGACGCCTTGGTTGACACCGGAATCACGGACGATCGGCGAGACGATGCACGTCCCGCCACCCGTTGCCGAGAGCCCGGCAGGCATGAACACGACGGCGCCCACAGTGCACGCCGCACACAGGAACACAAAGAGACGCCGCAGTTGCATGTCCTCTCCCCCGGTCCGAAAAATGTCCGCGGCCCAACGTGACACGGTTCCATAGAAGTTTCAAGAGGCACTTGGGGGGTCCTCAACCGTTGCCCCGCGGCAGCGACGTTGCCTGCACGGGCGGCAAGCCGGCAACCGCGTCCGAGCGAAGCGACTGTGGGAGGGTCGGGGCGACATCCGACACGGGAGGCGATGACGATGACCGGCGAGGCGTTTGCACTCCGTCCCGGCGACGGGCGGGCGATCGAGCTCGGAACGTTCGCCATGACGGTGAAGGCAACCGCCGAGGAAACCGGCGGTCTCGTTTCGGTACTCGAGGCCGAGGAGCCGCCGGGATTCGGTCCGCCGCTTCACATCCACCACGACGCCGCGGAGGCGTTCTACGTCCTCGAGGGCGAGTACGTCATGTTCCTCGACGACCGCGAGGTCACGTGCCCGGCCGGCTCATTCATCTTCATCCCCGCCGGCATGCGTCACGGCTTCCGCGTCGGCAGCGTCGCGAGCCGGAAGCTCAACCTCTTCTTCCCCGCGGCGATGGTCGGGTACTTCGACGAGCTCAGCGCGGCGATTCGGGACGAGGACGTCGACGACGCGCACCTCGAGGACATCGCACGTCGGCACTCGATGGAGATCGTCGGGCCGGTGCCTGAAACGTATGTCTAGGCGGGCGTTCGGTCGCGAACTGCCTCCAC
>C688J18823_10001597_pt1 | contig 14077 bp, 8 predicted proteins | sample HopSoiMetagenom1_FD_18823 | JGI IMG/M metagenome (IMG submission 18823)
TCGTCGCCGGGCTGGCCCAGGACGACCCCGGTGATCGTCGTCCGGTTGCCGTCGATCCAGCGGATGGCCCGGAATGCGAAGCAGCCGCCGGCCGCGTCGTCCGAGCCGGTCTTGACGCCGACAAAACCGTCGTGCCCGAGCAATGTGTTGGTGTTGTGCACGGTGCCGGCAACCGGCAGCGTCACACTCGGTGTGGCGACGATGCTCGCAAACACCGGCAGGCGCATCGCCTGATCGACGAGGCGCACCTGGTCGGCGGCAGTCGAGACGGTTGCGTCCTCGTAGCCGCTCGGATCGGTGTAGCGGGTGTGGGTCATGTCCAGCGACCGCGCGGTGGCATTCATCCGGGCGACGAACCGGTCGTCCGAGCCAGCGTCCCATCGCGCCAGAACCGCCGCGATGTTGTTCGCCGAGGGCAGCAGCAGCGCCTGCAGCGCCTGCAGCTCGGTCAACCGCTCGCCGGCGGCGACGGACACGACCGACTCCTCCTGTCTGCGCCGGCGGTCGGTGTCGGCGACATCGGCGTCGGTGAGCGCGATCGTCGGGCCGTCCCGGCCGACCCGGAGCGGGTGGTCACGGAGCACGAGGTAGGCCGTCATCACCTTCGCGACGCTGGCGATCGGAGCCGGGCGTTGGTTCGGGCCTGATTGGACGTGCGATTGTCCTGTCAGGACGAACGCGGCTTGGCCAGATGCCGGCCACACGGTGCTGGGGAGCGCTTCACCGCGCGCACCACGACGCGCAACGTCGCTGGACGAAGCGCCTGTCGACGACGAGGACGCCGGCAGGCGGCCGAGAGCTGCCCCCATCGCCGCAACGCCGACCAGCAGCGCGGCGGCACGGAGCCTTCGGATCCGAATCCGACGCGTCGTCGTTCGTGCGTACTTCCGGTCAGCCACGCCTCCAGCGTGGGCAGCGCGGTGTTGCCGATACGTATCCGGTTTTCGATACGCCGGCGATACGCGCCCGCTCTAGCATCGGATCATGCGCGTGTTGATCGTCGAGGACGAGCCCTACATGGCGGACGCCATCCGTGACGGGCTACGCCTGGAAGCGATTGCGGCAGACATCGCCGCTGACGGCGACAGTGCTCTGGAGCTGCTCAGCCTCAACGCCTACGACATCGCCGTCCTCGACCGAGACATTCCCGGACCTACCGGCGACGAGATCGCCAAACGCATCGTCGCCTCTGGCAGCGGCATGCCGATCCTCATGCTCACCGCTGCCGACCGTCTCGACGACAAGGCCACCGGGTTCGAGCTCGGCGCCGACGACTACCTCACCAAGCCGTTCGAGCTCCGAGAGCTCGTGCTCCGTCTCCGAGCGCTCGACCGAAGGCGCGCCCATCACAGGCCACCCGTGCGAGAGATGGTCGGGCTGCGGCTCGATCCGTTCCGCCGCGAGGTCTACCGCGACGGCCGATACGTCGCGCTCACCCGGAAACAGTTCGCGGTGCTCGAAGTCCTCGTCGCCGCCGAAGGCGGTGTCGTCAGCGCCGAAGAGCTTCTAACAGGAGCATGGGACGAGAACGCCGACCCGTTCACCAACGCTGTGCGCATCACCGTCTCGGCGCTGCGGAAACGACTCGGCGAACCCTGGATCATCGCCACCGTCCCCGGCGTCGGCTACCGCATCGACACTCAACCGGACACCGAGCGCGAGCGACGAGACCATGGATAGAGCCCCCGGTCTGAGTGTCCGCCTCAAACTCACCCTCAGCTACGCCGGATTCCTCATGCTCGCAGGCGCGGTGCTGCTCGTCGCCGGGTACTTCTCGCTTTCGCGTGGCGTGCACCCCGGTGTGATCTTTCTGGTGCAAAGTCACGCCGCGCTTCTTCGCTACTTCGCTCCGATCGCCGCGATCGTGATGACCTTCCTTCTGGTGTTCGGTCTCGTCGGCGGATGGATTCTCGCCGGCCGCATGCTCGCGCCGTTGACCCGCATTGCCGACGCCACACGCATGGCCGCGACAGGGTCGCTCTCTCACCGGATCGACTTGGAAGGACGTCGGGACGAGTTCCGCGAGCTCGCCGACACCTTCGATGCGATGCTCGCGCGACTCGAGGCACACGTCGCCGAACAGCAGCGATTCGCCGCCAACGCCTCCCACGAACTGCGCACCCCGCTGGCGATCACGCAGACGCTTCTCGACGTCGCCCGCAACGACCCGAACCGCGCCGCCGTCGAGCTCGTCGATCGCCTTCACGCAGTCAACGGGCGAGCGATCGAGCTCACCGAAGCCCTTCTCCTGCTCAGCCGCGCCGACCAACGGTCGTTCGGCCGCGAGCACGTCGACCTTTCGCTCGTAGCCGAAGAAGCCACTGAGACGCTCCTCCCCCTCGCCGAGAAATGCGGCGTCACCGTCGAGACGTCGGGGGATGCGGCACACACGATCGGCTCCCACGCGCTCCTGCTCCAGCTCGCAACGAACCTCGTACACAACGCGATCGTCCACAACCTGCCGCGGTGGGGCAGCGTCTGGGTGACGACGAGCGTTCGACCCAACCGCACGATGCTCACCGTCGTGAACACCGGCGAGAATCTCGCGCCAGACGTCGTCGCGACGCTAGCCGAACCGTTTCAGCGGGGCACGGAGCGCATACGCACGGACCCCGCAGGCGTCGGCCTCGGCCTGGCGATCGTCAAGAGCATCACCCGGGCCCATGACGGCACCCTCACGCTCGCGCCGCGACCCGAGGGGGGACTCGGAGCCACGGTTGAACTACCGGCGGCGCGTACTGCGAACGCCGAAACCGTTGCGCCGGATGGCCGGCATCCCGACGACCGAGGAGGAACGTGACCGAATGACCGTTCGGCGGATGGACAACGTGGGCATTGTCGTCGACGACCTACCGGCGACGATCGCGTTCTTTCGCGAGCTCGGCCTAGAACTCGAAGGGCAAGCCACGGTCGAAGGCGAGTGGGCGGGCCGCGTCACCGGACTNGGCGACCAACGCGTCGAGATCGCCATGATGCGCACCCCGGACGGCCACAGCCGGCTCGAGCTCTCCCGGTTTCTCACGCCGCCTGTGGTCGCCGATCACCGGAACGCCCCGGTGAACGCACTTGGTTACCTGCGCGTCATGTTCGCTGTCGACGACATCGACGATACGCTCGCGCGGCTCCGCAAGCACGGTGCACAGCTCGTCAGCAGCGAGGTGGTCCGGTACGAAGACGCGTATCGGCTCTGCTATATCCGCGGGCCGGAAGGACTTCTTATCGGGCTCGCTCAAGAACTCGGCTGAGGGCCATGCCCGACGTTCATCGACTTACGGATTGCGCAGCTCAGCGTCCTCGGCCTCTGCCTCGGCCGTCAGGTCGCCGACGTTCTCGAGCGCCCGCGCCGCGGGGAGCCGCGTCCGGATCGCAAGGGCGTAGACGGCGAGGCCGAGCACAGCGACGGCGAGGATGTCCCAGCCGAACGTGAGCGCGTTGCGGGGGCCGTGCAGGCCGAGCAGCGGGATCGCGCTCGGCGTTCGCGTGTCGAACGAGCTCAGGTACGAGATCACGCCCATGCCGAGGAGATAGGGCCAGAGCCAGACGGCGCTGCGCCAGTCGAGCGACAATGTCCGTTCGGTCGTGTCGGTCAGCGTCGAGACCGCCAGAAGTGCNAAGCCGATCAGGATCGCCACGATCAGCTTCCAGACGACCGCCCACCCCGTGAAGAGCACGATCTCGCTCGCGACCACGAACGCGGCCGGCGCCACCAGCGATGCCGCTGGTAGCCGGAACAGGCGCGGCCGCGTCGGATCCTGACGCCTGAGCGCTCCGAGCGCGAGCGGCGCCATCGCATACGTGAGCACGGCCGCCGCGGAGATGAAGCCGACGAGCTGCTGCCACCCGGGAAACGGGAGCAGGATGACGAGGCCACACAGGAAGGAGAACGCGATTGCGAAGAGCGGCGTCCCTCTGGAGGTGAGCCGCGCGAAGGCCCCGGGGATATAGCCGTTCCGCGCGAGCGCGAACGACAGGCGAGCGCTCGCACCCGTGTAGAGGAGGCCGGTTCCGCCGGGAGAGACGATCGCGTCGGTGTAGAGGAATACGGCGAGCCAGCCGAGGCCGAGTGCAGTTGCAAGCCCGGCGAACGGTCCGAACAGCTGTCCCTTGCCGGAGAACGAAACCGCACCCCAACCCTTGGAAAGACTCGACGGATCGAGCGCCGCGATGTACGCGATCTGGAGCGCGACGTAGAGCCCGATCGCGACGAGCATCGCGGCGATGATCGCAAGCGGGATGTTGCGTCTGGGATTGCGGCTCTCGCCGCCGAGCTGGACCGCCTGCTCGAAGCCGAGGCACGCGAAGATGACGCCGCCCGACGACAGCGCGACGAACACGCCCTTCCAGCCAAACGGCATGAAGCCGCCGCCGGCGGTGAAGTTCCCGCCGTGAGCGGCGGTCGCCAGGAGCGCTACGACGGTAAGAGCCGGGACGAGGATCTTCCAACAGACGGCCACCACGTTCGTGTCGGCGAGCCAGCGCACGCCGAGGACGTTGATCGTGCAGAAGACCAGCAGGAGCACGGCCGCGACGACGTAGCCCTGCGCGGTCAGCACGGGCCGTCCGCCCGAGATTGTCGTCAGCGAGGAGATGTAGTTCGACGCGTAGAGGAGCGTCGCCTCGACCATGATCGGCCCGACCGTCACGGCGCCGAGGAACGCGACCCAGCCGCTCGTGAAGCCGATCACGCTGCCGAACGCATAGTGCGGGAACCGCGCGGTACCTCCGGCCACGGGGTACGTGCTGCCAAGCTCGGCATGCGTCAGGGCGAGCAGCATCATTGCGCCACCGCCGATCAGCCACGAGAGGATCGCGGCCGGTCCGGCAAGCGACGAAGCGAAGAGGGCGGCAAACAGCCAGCCCGCGCCGATGATCGATCCGAACGACGCGAACAGGAGCCCGACGAAGCCCACGTCGCGTCGTAACTTGTGCGCGGCGCGCTCCGGTGCTGCAACCAGCGGTTGAGCGAACTCGGCCGTGCGCCCGACCTCCCTCTGAGAATGGCTGACCCGAACGTCGTCCCATTGCCATCCTGGCGGATCTCCGCCGAGGTGCCAACCGCGAGCTCGGCGGAGGCATTGGCAACCTCCGCCGATCTCGCGGAACCGTCGAGGTTTACTCGGCCGAGGCGAGCGCCGTGATCGGTCGCTTCCGCAGCGCGACGCGCGTCGGAATGGCGAGCGCGATGACTGCCACGAGCGTCGAGACGCCCAGGATCGCGGCCAACTGGTGGAGGGGAATGTACGGCCGCAGATCGCCCGTGAGCGAATGGCTGAGGGGAAGAAGGGCTGTCGCGGCAATCGCGAGTCCGACGCCCAATCCGATCGCGACGATCAGCGCGGCTTCCCAGCGAGCCATGGAGCGCACCTGGCGATTCGTTGCACCGGTGAGGCGTAGGAGTGCGAGCTCGCGACCGCGCCGCAGCGCGATCATCACGAGCGTGTTGACGACCGCGATCGACGTGAACGCAAAGATGATCGCGACGAACAGCGGGCCAAGCCAGCGGTTCGTCTCGCGGTCGGCTTCGTCGGCGCTTGCCAACGACGCGTGCGTTCGGACGCGCAGCCCCGGGAAACGCGATGCAAGCGATCGCAGCGCGGCCGTCGCCGCGCGCGTGTGACGAGCGCGAACGAGAATGGTGTCGACCAACGGACTGGTCTGGTGGCCGGCGACCAGTCCCGGCGAAAGCAGGGCGTCGCCGAAGCCCAGCGTGCGGGTGTAGATCGCGACGACCGTCGCGCGTGTCTTCGTTCCGTCGCCGAGCGCGACGTCGACGCGCTCGCCGACGTGAGCGTGGACCGAATCCGCGCGGTTGCGGCCCAGCGCGATCGTGTTGCCGCGCAGCGCCGCGAGCGAACCTGCAGTGACGTCGACGTCGAGGCCACCGCCGGTGCCGCCGGCGATGATCGCAGCCGGGATCGGATCGCCGGAGACGCCGAGCGAGGGACCCAGCGTCGTCGGCGTGAGCGCCACCGCCGAATCGACGCCAGGCGTAGCGCGCACTGCGTCGAGAGTCGACGGCGGAAGCCCGGGGCCGGAGCTCGAAAGTGCGAGGTCGGCCGAAAGCCCGGCATGGCGCTGTGCGGTGATCGCATGGTCGAGGGTCGTCGTGCTGAACAGCAGCGTGCAACTCATGGCGACGGTGAGCACGAGCGGGGTGCTTGCCGAGGAGAATCGTCGGCTCGCTGCCCCGAGGTTCGCCGACGCGAGAAATCCGCCGACCGGCGAGATGGCTCCGAACAACGGTCGAAACAGCCTCGCCGCGAACATCGCAACGAGCGGGCCGAGGCAGCCCGCGGCGATCACGAGGAAAATCGCATCGAGCTCTGAGGTGGCGGCGGCCGTCGCAGGCGTCGTGGTCGCGGCGGAGACCGCGAACAGCGGGATCGCCGCAGCGATCGCTATCAGGCCGCCGATCAAACGCCCGGGTCCGACCCTTCGCGTCTCGACAGAAGCATCGGTGAGAGCGCGTGTCGGAGCAGTGCGTGCCGCGCGCCGGCTTGCAGACAAGACGGCGAGCAACGCAACGGCCACACTCCCGGCGAGCACTCCCGCTGCGGCCAGCCGTGCATCGCCGACCGCGAAACCACGAGGCGCGATTCCGTGCTTCACGAGCCCGCGCGCGAGGGCATGCGCAACCTTCATCCCCGGCCAGATCCCGGCCGCCGCGCCGAGGAGCGCGACGATTGTCGCCTCCCAGGCGATCATCCGGCGGACCTGGCCAGGCGTCGCCGCGATCGCGCGCAGGAGGCCAATCTCCTGCTCACGCTGTTGGACCGCGAGCGCCATCAAGCTGGCGACGACGAACAGCGCGACGAACGCGCCGAGGCCCGCGAACGACGCAGCGACCGCAATCAACCTTGTCCGGCCCTCCTGGAGCTCAGGCGACTCGGCCTTCCCGCGGGAATCGCCGGTGAGGACCAGTGCGCTCCGCGCAGCGGCGCGCAACCGTGAGGCGTCGAAGCCGCGGTCGGCCAAGATCCCGATCGCATCGACCCGCCCTGGATGACCGGCCAGCCGTGCCGCGGCCGGATCCGACAGGAAGATCACACTGCGGCTCCGCACGGGACGGCGCGGCCGCGCAATCCCCACGACCCTGACGGAGCGCGGCCGCTCGGCCGACGCGAGGTTCAGGCGCGCGCCGAGCTTCGACGGGTAGCCGACCACGATCTCGTTCGACCGCCGCGGAGCCCGCCCAGCGGTCAGCACGTACGGCGCCAACCGCGCGGAGCTCCAGTTGTGGGCCTCGGTCGTGCGCCGGCCGAGAAGAGCCGGCACGCCGACGTCCTCGATCGCCGCCCGTACACCGGGAACCGATGCCAGCCTCGACGTCAGCGACGCGTCAACGCGGACGCGTTCGGTGAGATCGACGTCGTGGTCGGACCCCGTCTGCTGGTCGCCGGCTATCACCGCTGCGGCAGCGGCGTAGCGCTCTACCGGAGGATGGGTCTGCAGCGCTGCTTGCAGCAGCATGCCGCCGGCCATCACGAGAACAGCTGACATGGCGAAGGCGAGCAGAGCGCCCGCGAAGCTGCCGGGACGGGTGCGGGCGGTGAGGAGCGCGAGGCGCAACATCGTTCAGTCCCCCAGGTGCGCCAGTTGCTCGGCGACTTCGTCGGCCGTGGCGCCCTCGAGCGTCCCGGCGATGCGACCGTCCGCGAGAAAGATCACGCGGTCGGCATAGCTGGCGGCCTTGGGGTCATGGGTGACCATGACAACCGTCCGCCCGTCGGTGTCGACGAGGCTGCGCAGGAGCTCGAGGACAGCGCGCCCGTTCCGAGTGTCGAGCGCGCCGGTGGGCTCGTCCGCGAACACGATCTCGGGCCGCGCGATCAGCGCCCGGGCGATTGCGACGCGCTGCTGCTGGCCGCCGGAGAGCTGTGCAGGCCGGTGGCGCAGCCGGTCGGCAAGCCCCACCCGCGCCGCCGCATCACGAACCTCTGAGCGCTTGGGCCGACGCCCGTCGAGCCGCAGCGGCAGGCCGATGTTCTGCGCGACCGTCAGCGACGGCATCAGGTTGAAGGCCTGAAAGACGAACCCGATCCGCTCTCTGCGGAGGATCGTCAGGCGCCGCTCGCTCAGCCGCGTCAGCTCGGTGTCGCCGAACGTGACGGCGCCCTGGTCGGGCCGGTCGAGGCCCGCGGCGACATGAAGGAACGTGCTCTTGCCCGATCCCGACGGTCCCATGATCGTCGTCATCGAGCCGGCAGGCAGCGTGACGCTGATGCCGTCGAGGGCGACGACGGCGGCGTCGCCTTTGCCGTGAACCTTCCGCACGCCGCGGAGCGTGAGCTCTGGGAGGACGGAAACCTGCGCTCGCTTGCGGAGAGCTGCCATCGGGTTCACCCGCCTAGGCTGCGTCTTCGGTGCTTTTGCTGAAGTGGTCATGAGCAAGTCCTTTCGCGGGTCTCTGTGGGGGGTGCCCCGGCCATGAAGGGCCGGGGCTGGCGCGGTTCTATGCGGAGGCGGGCGTCGGCCTGATCTCGGGCGGCGTCTCGGACACGCCACGCTCGGGCCGCGGGAGCCACTGGAGCCAACGCGGCAGATACCAGTTCCGCTCGCCGAGCAGCTTCATCGTGGCCGGCAGGAGGACAGCCCGGACGATGGTCGCGTCGATCAGGATCGCCGCCGCGAGGCCGACGCCGAACTGCTTGAACATGAGCATCGAGAGGGTCGCGAAGATCGAGAAGACCGCGAACATGACGATCGCTGCGCTGGTGACCACTCCGGCGGTCGACTTGATCCCGTCGGCGATGGCGTCGTCCATGTTCGCGCCGCGATCGAAGGTCTCGCGGATCCGGCTGACGATGAACACGTGGTAGTCCATCGAAAGACCGAAGAGGATCACGAACAGCAGCAACGGCACGGACGGATCGATCCCCGCGGTTGAGCTGAACCCGAGGAGGCCCTTGCCGATCCCGTGCTGGAACACGAGCACGAGCACGCCGTACGCGGCGGCGACGGAGAGGAGGTTCAGCAGGATCGCCTTGATCGCGACGACGATCGAGCGGAACGCGACCAGCATCAGGCAGAACGCGAACAGCAGGACGAAGCCGATGACGTACGGGAGCTTCGACTTCATCTGATCCTGCTGGTCTTTCCATTCGGCTGTCAGCCCGGTGACGCCGGCCTCGGTATCGGGAAGCGCGCCGACCGTCGCGGGGACGATCGTGGTGCGCAACAGTGCGAGCGAAGCGTTCGACGCGGCATCGGTTCCGGTCCCGTCGATCGGGATCGTGATGTTCGCGATCGTTCCGGCCCCGTTCCTGTCGACCGTGATCGGCGTGTGCGCTCTACCGCTCGCGAGCGCCCGCTCTTGCAGACGTGCGATTGCGTCGCGCACGGCCGGCGCGTCGATGTTGGGCGCCTTGACGATCACGTTTGCGGGCAGCGCCTTGCCCGGGAACGCCTGCTGCATCCGGTTGTAGGTCTTGACCACGGCCAGCGAGCCCGGGAACGTATCCGGCCCGGGAGTCGAGATGTGCAGCTTCACGGCGGGAACGGCGAGCGCGAGCAAGAACGCGACCGCGAGGACAGCGGAAAGCAGCGGTCGCCTCAGGACGCGCTCGACGAGCGAGGCCCACATCCGGCCGTTGCCGTTGGCGCGGCGGAGCCGACCAACGAGCGGGACGCGCCCCCGCTCGACCCGGTCGCCGAGCTTTCCGAGCACCGCGGGAAGAACGGTGAGCGAGCCGAGCATCGCGACGGCGACGACAATCATCGTCGCGTACCCGAACGACGCGAACGTGGCGTCGCCGCTCAGGAACAACCCGGCCATCGCGACCATGACCGTCAGGCCGGAGATCAGCACCGAGCGGCCGGAGGTGGCAGCGGCGGCTTCGAGCGCCGCGCGCTCGCTTCGCCCTGCCGCGCGCTCTTCTCGTTCGCGCCGGAGATAGAACATCGAGTAGTCGACGCCGACCGCGAGCCCGATCAGCAGCACGACCGCGGGCGCCTCCTGCGCAAGCGGCAGGAGATGGCTCGGGAGCGCGACCAGCCCGAAGGTCGCGAAGACCGCCGTGAGTGCAAGCAGCAGCGGAATCCCGGCCGCGACAAGCGCGCCGAACGCGACCACGAGGATGATCAGCGTCAGCGGAATCGAGAGAGCGCCGGCGCTCTTGAGGTCGTGCGCGAACGCCGTGTCGACGCCTTTGGCGGCGCTGGCTCCACCGAACTCGCCAATGAAGAAGCCTGGGTGCGCGCGTTGCGCGTCGTCGACGCTCTTCAGGACGGGGCCGAGCTTGTCGCCCGCATCGATCGCGTCACCCCGGATGTCGAACTCGACGAGAGCCGAACGGCGACCCTTCGCGATCTGGCCTGCATTGCCTGGATCGAGCGGCGACTCGACGTTCTTCACGGCCGCCGCTTTCGACACACGCGCGACGACGTCGGCAACAGCCGCGTCGAACGCGGGCGTGCCAACTCGAGCGGACGGGCTCTGGACCAGGACGCTCTCGCTCGCCGGCAGCTTGAAGCCGGCATCGAGAATCCTGTCCATCCGCCCCGACTGTCCGGGCCCGGAGGCGTTCGGATCGACGTTCTTCGTCCCCACCGCGCTGCCGAGCAGGAACGCGACGGCGACGAACGCGAGCCACCCGAAGGTGGCGGTCTTCCAGTGTGCCGCGCTCCAACAGCCCACGCGGGCCGCCAGGTTGCGGTGGTTGCTGTGCTTGGTGCGGGACATGAAGGTTCTCCTTTTCGGTTCGCCGTATCAGGCGGCGTAGGCGAAGGGGTGGTAGAAGGCGTCGAGGGCGCACTCGGGCGCGATCGCGAGATCGAAGGAATCTCCTGCGCGCGTGTCCTCGACCGATACGGCAAGCGCGTTCTCGCGCGGATCCCAAAGCAACCGCACGGCGATGCCGTCGTTGTCACGGGCCGCGAGCTCGCGAGTCTGTGATGGTGCGGGGTTCATCGCTCCTCCTTCTCGTTGGCACGTGGCGACGGTTGACCGCGTCACGGGATCTGCACCTCGCTCACGCTCGTGGCCGTGGTGCGGTCGGCGACGTACGCGGGCAGCAGGTCAAGCGCGTCGTCCTCGGTTGCCGCTTCGACCGTCCACCAGATCGCGTGTCCACCGGAGCGACACGACGCATGCGTCGGTCGATGGCGAAGCGGGCTTTCGTGCCCTTTGAACGACGCGAAGACGGCACCGCACTCGTGGGGCGCGTGATGGTGGTGAAGCAAGTAGTGAGCCATGCAGCGAGATTGCCGCCGCGGGCCGCCTCTGACATCAGGGGGTCACCCTGATCTCGCACCCTGATTTCAGGATCCGGAGACCCTGACCTACGATGGCCGAGAGAGCGAATGATCCTGCTAACCGACGACTTCGTGGGCCGCGCCGAGGAGCTGCGGACGTTCGACCAGGCCCTCGCCGAGATCGATCACGGTCGCGCCGCAGCGATCGAGCTCGTCGGAGAGCCTGGGATGGGGAAGACCCGTTTGCTCGCAGAGTTCGCGTCCCACGCGGATGCGCGCGGCCGGCTCGTCCTCTCGGGGTCTGCGTCAGAGCTCGAGCGAGATCTCCCGTTCTCGGTGTTCGTGGACGCGCTCGACGAGTACCTGCGCGGCCTCGATGCGAGCCGCCTGGCGCGCCTGGACGAGCACGTCCGCACGGAGCTCGCGCACGTGTTCCCTTCGCTGTCCGCACTCGCGAGCGCCGACACCGTCGCGCTGCAGGACGAGCGCTACCGCAGCCATCGCGCCGTGCGCGCGCTGNTGGAGCAGCTTGCAGACACGAGGCCCCTCGTTCTCGTGCTCGACGATTTCCACTGGGCCGATTCTGCGTCGGTCGAGCTGCTCGGCGCCTTGCTGCGCCGGCCGCCGGCCGCTGCCGTCCTGATCGCCGTCGCGGTGCGCCCTCGGCAGCTGCCCGAGCGGCTCTCCGCCGCACTCGAGCGGGCAAACCGTGAGGGAGCGTTGGCGCGCGTCGGGCTCGTCGCTCTGACGCCGACCGAGGCTCGCCAGCTTCTGAGCGAGACGGTCGCCGACGCCGACGCAACGGTGCTCTATGAGGAGAGCGGCGGCAACCCGTTCTATCTCGAGCAGCTCGCGCGGTCGCTCGGCCGCGACGGTGGCGCGATCCGCACGCCCGAGATCTCGCCGACCGGGGGTCAGGTGCCCGCCGCGGTCGCGGCCTCCCTGGACGAAGAGCTGGCGTTGCTGTCCGGCGGCGGACGGCGTGTCCTCGAGGGAGCCGCGGTCGCGGGCGATCCGTTCGAGCCGGAGCTTGCCGCGGCCGCTGCAGCGACGTCCGAAGCCGAGGCGATGGACGCAATCGACGAGCTCCTGCAGCTCGGCCTCCTCCGGAACACCGATGTGCCGCGCCGCTTCCGCTTCCGACATCCCCTTGTGCGGCGCGCGGTGTATGACGCCGCGCCTGGCGGCTGGCGTCTGAGTGCCCACGCGCGCTGCGCGGAGGCGCTTGCTGCGCGCGGTTCGACCGCTGCTTCGCGCGCTCACCACATCGAGCGCTCGGCGCGCGAGGGCGACGTCGGCGCCGTAGCCGTCCTGCGCACCGCGGGCGAAGAAACAGTCCGGCTCGCGCCGGCGAGCGCCGCGCACTGGTTCGCCGGAGCGCTGCGCCTACTGCCGCTGACTGCGCCGGCGGAGGAGCGCGGCGAGCTTCTGTTCGCCAGCGCACAGGCGCTGACGGCAGCCGGCCGTTTCGCCGACAGCCACGTCACGTTGCTCGAGGCGATTGCGATCGTGCCTGACGATTCGCACGCAATCCGTGCCAGGCTCGCGCGCGCGTGTGCAGGCGTCGAAAGCCTCCTCGGCCGGCAAGCCGAAGCCGGTAACCGCCTCGCACGTGCTCTCGAGAACCTGCCCGACCAGGGCTCACGCGAAGCGGTGACGCTCATGCTCGAGCTGACTGTGAACGACGTCTGGCGCGCGAGGTACGAGGCGATGCATGCGACTGCAGAGCGGGCGGTGAGCGCGGCGAGACAGCTCGGAGACACGCAGCTGATCGCAGCGGCCCTTGCCGAGCTTGCGCTTGCCGATTCGATGATCGGTGAGGCTGCGCGCGCCGAATCGAGTCGCTCAGAGGCGGCGGGCCTGGTCGATTCCCTGTCGGACGACGAGCTCGCTCGCCATCTCGAGGCCGCGGCCTGGCTCGCCGGGGTGGAGCTCTATCTCGACCGGTATGCCGAGGCCGACGCGCACGCCGATCGCGCACTTGCGGTCGCGCGGGCGACCGGCCAGGGGGAGCTCTTTCTGCTCCTCGTCGCGATCCTGGGCGGCGTCTGGCGCCAGCGCGGCAAGTTGGTCGAGGCGGGAGAACTGCTGGACGGCGGCATCGAGGCCGCCCGCTTGCTGGGCAACACGCACGCGTTGGCCTGGACCCTCTTGAGTCGCTCCGAAGCCGCGCTCCGAATGGGCAACATCGAGCTCGCGCTTGCTACCGCGCAGGAGAGCGTCGACCTGAGCCACCACGCAGATAGCAACTTCCACTCGGCCGAAGCCGCCGCCGATCTCGGCGCCGCCCTTCTCGAGGCAGGGCAACCGGAGCGCGCAGTCGAGGTACTCCTCGGCTCAGCCGGGGGCGAGGAGCTGGTGCTCATCGCCGGCAGCCCGAGAGCCCGTTACCTGGAAGTGCTGACCCGCTGCCGGCTCGCCCTCGGACGTCGGCCTGACGCGAAACGCGCAGCCGACTCTGCGCAAAGATGGGCCTCGGCCGTGCGCCTCCCGATGGCAACCGTCTGGGCCGATCGAGCGGCCGCAGCTGTCGACCTGGATGCCGGTAATGCCTCCCGCGCGGCCGAGCAGGCCCTTGCCTCCGTCGTCGCCGCCGACGCGGTGGGCGCGCCGGTGGAGGCAGCGTTGTCCCGGACGCTCGCGGGCCGCGCACTCGCCCAGACCGGCGAGCGTGACCGCGCCGTCAGCGAACTGCAACGCGCTGCTCGCGAGTTCGAATCGCGCGGCATCTCCCGATCCCGCGACGAGGTGGAACGCGAACTGCGAAAGCTCGGCCGTCGCATCCACCGCCGCACGGATCCCGGGAATCCCAACGGGACGGCCATCGAATCCTTGACTCGACGTGAGCACGAAGTGGCACGCCTCGTAGTCGACCGGAAGACGA
>C688J18823_10001598_pt1 | contig 14072 bp, 10 predicted proteins | sample HopSoiMetagenom1_FD_18823 | JGI IMG/M metagenome (IMG submission 18823)
GGCCGCGATCGCCGGCAACTGGAGCAGCCGCTCCAGCGCCGACCGGCCGAAGAGCGAAGGCCCGAAGCCGGTCGGCCGCAGGCGCAGGTCGGGAATCGTCGAAAGCAACTCCAGCGAGGCCGAAGGGGCACCGGGGGAACCCGGCGTGCAGGCGGCGTGAACGTCGAAGCGCTCGCGATCCAGGGCGCGCATGATCAGGGCCTGGATCTGCGTGTCCGCTCCCGGTTTGGAGGGCGAGTTGATGAAGAGCACCGGGATCTTCGAAGCCGTCGCGGTCAAGTTCCGAACCCCGGCCGGAGCGGGCGCGAAAAGAGCGCGCGCACACCCTCGACGCCGAGCGCCTGGCCCGCCCCGGACCAATAGAGGACGTTGGCGAGCAGGCTGCAGCCGGCGCGCGCAGCCCTCTCGAGCCCCGCCGCCGCGGCGCCGCGGATGCCGGCGGTCAGCGTGCGCTCCGCCGCGGCGGTGAGGCGCGGCCGCCCGATGCAGGCCTTGACCAGGGATTTGGTGGCCGGGTGCAGGTGGCTCCAGTTGTCCGCCAGGGTGTCGAGCGCGTTCTCGTGGCCCAGGCGCCCATGGATGGAAACCTCCACCTGACCGTAGGAGCGGTGCATCCGCGACCACGACTCCAGGGAGCGCTCGGCGTGATGCACCCCGCTCGCCGCGGGATTGAAGCGGAAACGCAGCCCGCGCAGCGCCAGACGCGCCGCCAGCTCGATGTCCTCCGCGCGCGTCAGCGAGGTGTCGAACCCGCCGGCCTCGACCACCAGGCCGCGGGCCACCGAGGCGTTGCCGGTCCAGAACTGGCGGAAGCTGGGCTTCCAGTCTCCGCGCAGCATGGCGGCGTACTGCTTTTCCAGCTTGTCCTGCTCCCACGCGACCCACGGCTGCCGGTAACGCGGCAGCGACAGCAGTGGGCCAATCACGGCGATGCCCGTCTCCTGGCGGTGCGACCGCAGGTGCTCCTCGATCAGGGCCGGCCCCGGCACGACGTCGTCGTCGAGGAAGAGCAAGAGCTCGCCGCGCGCCTCACGCAACCCGCGGTTGCGCGCCGCCGCGGGTCCCGCATTGGCCTGCGAGACGGCGCGAAAAGCGAAAGGAAAGGACTGCCGACCAAGCCAGGCCAGCGTCCCGTCCTGGGAGCCGTCGTCCACCACCACCGCCTCGAAACGGCCGGGCGCGATGCTCTGGCGTGAGAGCGCATCCAGGACCAGCGCAAGGCGCGCGCGCCGGTTGTAGGTGGGGATCACGACCGTGATTTCCGTGTCCGCCCCCATCGGGCAAGTATACGCCAGCACCCGGCGGCGACGGCCGTTGCACCCACCCTCACCTCGCGTATATCCTCGCCCTCGAAGCTACAGGGGGATTCAGGAAAATGTCGTCGTGGGTTCCGCTCCAGCGGCGGGCAGGCTTGGTTTGCGCCCTCATCCTTGGAATGGCCGGCTGTGCCAACGTGGGCAAGTACGTGTGGGTCGACGATCTGCCGGAGGCGCCCGCGCGCCCGACACCCGGCGGATACATCCTCGCCACCGGCGACTTGATCAGCGTGCGCGTCTACAACCAGGAAGGCATGTCGACCCGCGGCAGGATCCGCAGCGACGGCAAGATCTCCCTGCCCTTCCTCAACGACATCCAGGCGGCGGGCTACACGCCGAGCACGCTGGCCGACCAGCTGCAGACGCGGCTCAAGGCCTTCGTCAACCTGGCGGTGGTGACCGTCTCGGTGGAAGAGGGGAGGCCCACCACCATCTCGGTGCTGGGCCAGGTCGTCAAGCCGGGCATCGTCCAGATCGAGCAGGGAACCCGCGTGGCGCAGGTGCTCGCGCAGGCCGGTGGGCTCAACGACTTTGCCCATTCCGACCGCATCTTCGTCATCCGCAACACGCCCGCGCCCGAACGCATCCGCTTCACCTACGCGGCGATCACCCGCGCGGAGGGCCGCGCCGCGACTTTCGTGCTCCAGAACGGGGACGTCGTCGTCGTCGAGTAGCGTATGGCACTTCCGCTGGCCACAGCCCTTGCTTCCCTCCTGGCGCAAGCCGCAGTCGGCGTGGACGGCCTTGCCCGCATCGAGACGCGCGGCACCGCTGGCACGTCAGCGGCCAGCACCGCGCCCGCCGTCACCCACGCCGAGACCCAGGTGGACGCGTCGATTGGCGCGGAGTTCGGCTCGGCACCCGTCCGCTTCCAGCTCCGGTATGCGCCCCGCGTGATCTTCAGCCTCACCCCCGACCCCGGCACGCCGGGATCGGACGTCCTGCACAACGGCACGCTGGTGGGGGACGTTCTCGTTTCTCCACGCGACCACCTCCGCCTCAGCCAGAGCTTCAGCTATGGCGATCAGACCTTCTCGCCGTTGGTCCCGGGTGAGCTCGGAGGAAAACCCTCCTCGACCCCCCCGCCGCTCGACCCGCAGCTGGCCCGCCTCGCGGTGCTCGCGTACGTCGCCTCGGAGTCCACCGTCACGTACGATCACAAGCTGGCGCCCAACGTGAAGCTGGAAACGTACGGCACCTACCTCATGAACGGCGGCGCGGACGCCATCGGCCGCACCGTGCTCCCGCTGCAGCACGGAGTGGTCGCCGGCTCGAGCGTGGGCCTGTTGCTGTCGCCGGTGGACGAGGTCTCCTTCCACCTCAACGCCAACGTCGCCCGCGTGGCCCACCAGGACAGCGCCCTCCTCGTCGGGAGCGCCGAATGGCGCACGCGGCTCTCGCGGCTGACGCAGGCCGATCTCTCTCTCGGCGGCGGCGCGGGCGGCGACCGCAGCCCCACCGGCTGGAAATGGGAGCCCACGCTGCTCCTGGGAGCCGGCATCACCCGGACGGTTCCACTCCAGCATCAGGACCTCAACGCCGGCGTGCGCGGGACGCTGACCTCGAGCATCGATCGGTTCGGGGGCGGCGTGTACCAGGTGGCCGACTTGAGCGCGCAGGCCACCTACTCCCCGCTCCGCGCCGTCAGCTTCGGGCCCTCGGCGGGCGTGAGCCGCGCGCTCACCGGCGGGACGCGCGGCGCGACGGTGGTGCATGGCGACTTCAACCTTTCCTATGGTCTCTTCGACAAGCTCGCGCTCTCGCTCGGCGTCCGGGGATCCTGGGAACAGAGCGCAGAGGCCATCCAGCCCCGTCAGACGGGGTCGCGATGGGCCGCCTTCTTGTCGCTGGTGGCCGCGGACCACGGGTCGCTCTGATGGCCAAGCTCCTCCTCCTCTCCATCCTGATCTCGATGATCGCGCTGCCCGCCATCGCCGCGCGGGAAAGGATCCACGCCAAGGCGCTGAAGCGGGCGCTGTTCCTCTTCCTCGCCTTCAACCTGTTCTACCTGCTGTCGATCCGGTACCTGTACATCCGCCTGCTGTGAGGACGTGACGATGATGCCCGGAGCCAAGGACGACGCCGCGCCTGCGGCCGAACAGGAAAACCCCGACCTGTTCGACTACGAGCAGATCCGGAATTACTTGGGATTTGTCTTCGGAGCCGCGCGCCGCCACCCGCTCATCGCCATCGGGCTCTTGATCCTCACCATGGCCGCCACCGTGGGGGGACTCAAGATTTTGCCGCGCACCTACCACGTGGAGACGCGCCTGTTGGCGCAGCGCAACCAGACCATCGCCGCGCTCAGCAATCCCGGCCGGAGCCTGGGCTGGGATGACGTGCCGCTCCGCGCCGCCACCGAGACGGTGCTGCGGCACGACAACCTGGTCTCGCTGGTGAAGCAGACGGATTTGGTGAAGCGTTGGCCGCAGACGCGCGCGCCGCTGCTGGCGTTCAAGGACCGGACCATGGAATCGCTCCGCGGTCCCATCAACGCCGAGGACCAGCTCGCCGGGCTGGTGGGCTACCTCGGCGCGCAGCTCAAGGTCGCGGTGGGCGACGGCACCGTGTCCATCTCGCTCGACTGGCCGGATGCCGAGACCGCCTTCATGCTGGTGGAGGCGGCGCAGCAGAGCTTCCTGGAGGCGCGGCACGTGGCCGAGATCTCCACCGTCTCCGAGGCCATCTCGCTCTTGGAGGCGCACGCGCTCCGGCTCCGCACGCAGATCGACGGGGCGGTGGAGCAGATCAGCCGTGCCAACGACAGCAAGCCCCAGGAGAAGACGGTGCGCACCCGCGCCGTGCGGCCCACGCGCAGCACGCGGGCGCGCGATCCCGGGTTGAACCCCGAGATCGCCCAGCTCCAGGTCATGTTGGAAGGCAAGCGCCGCGCCATCCGCGACCTGGAGGAGTTCCACGGCAAGCAGCTCTCCGAGCTGCAGGCGCGGCTGGCGGAGCAGAAGAGCATCTATTCCGATCTCCACCCCGCCGTGATCGAAATCCAGCAGCGGATCGACGCGCTGGAGCGGCAGCAGCCCACCCAGCTCACCACCCTGCGCCAGGAAGAGCGGGATCTGGAGAACGAGCTCTCGCTCCGGGGCGCGGCGGTGCCCAAGGATCAGAACGCCGATTCCAGATCGTTCCTCGGACCGCTGCCCGCCCACATCCTCAAATTGGAGCGGGAAGCGCGGGAGATGGAGAGCGACGATCCGGTGGTGGAGCACGCCAAGAGCGAGCTGCAGTTCGCCATGACCAAGTACGGCGCCCTGCTCGACCGCATCGACTCGGCGAAGATGGAGCTGGACACCTCGCGCGCGGCGTTCAAGTACCGCTACAGCATCATCGCCCCCGCGGAGAAGCCGCACGATCCGGTGAAGCCCAAGCCGGCCAGCGTGCTCACCGCCGCCTTCCTCGCCGGCATCGCCCTCGCGCTGCTCGGCGCCACCTGGGCCGACATCCGCCGCGGGCGGGTGGTGGAGCGGTGGCAGGTGGTGCGGCAGCTGCAGCTCGACATCCTGGGCGAAGCGCGGATGCCGTGAAGAGCGTTGCACTGCTGGTCCTCCTCGGCGCGACCGCGGCCGTGGCGGAGCCGCAGGCCAAGGAGCAAGCGCAGCGCGTGTTCGACGCGCCCACCGGCCTCGCCCCGGGCTGGGAAGACCTGGGGTGGGCAAAGCACGAGATCGCGTCCGGCGCGCCGGTCCGCATCGACTTCTCCGGACAGGCGGGGTGGATCCTCTCCAAGCCCGATCTCTCCGGAAGCTTCGTCGCGCTCACCTTCCGCGCGCGAGTCCCTCCCTCGCTCGGCGAATTCCTCGAAGTGCACCTCGACGCGCAGCGCGGAGGCCACTTCCCGCGGGTGCGCGTTCGGATTCCCCCAGCGGCCGCCAACGGCATGTCCGAGGTGTCGGTGTCCATGGCCGACCTCAACCCCCGCGGCGCGCTCTTCAACCGCATCGTCTTCCAGGCCTTCCGCGAGGTGGGACACGACGAGGTGTTGCTCGATGCCATCGCGCTCGTCCCGGGCATCCCGGTGCGCCCGCCCCCGCCGACGCGAGCGGTGCGGGTGTCCCTCGAGTGCGGCGCCACGGCGCGCCCCATCAGCCCGCTGATCTACGGCGTGGCCCACGGCGACCCCAGCTGGTGGGAGACGGGCACGCCCGTCCGGCGCTGGGGCGGAAACCCCAACACCCGCTACAACTGGGAGAACGGCCATGCCTGGAACGCGGGCAACGACTGGTTCTTCCGCAACGTGAACTACGGCAACCAGCAGGGCGCCGCCTGGGAGACCTTCCTCGAAGAAAACGCCGCGCACGGCGTCCGCAGCGCGCTGACCGTGCCCATGATCGGGTGGGTGGCGAAGGACACCGAGTCGTACTCCTTTCCCGTCTCCGCGCTGGGCCCGCAGCTGAAGGTCGATCCGCAGAATCCCGACGTGGGAGACGGGATGACTCCGGATGGCGGGATGGTGCCCCCGTTGTCGCCCTCGCGCACCAGCGTGGCGGCCCCGCCCGCCTTCATCGCCCGATGGCTCTCCGCCATCCGCGAGCGCGAGAAGAGCGGCGAGAAGAGCGGCTTTCGCAGCGTGGACCAGTACATCCTCGACAACGAGCCTACAGCCTGGAATACGACCCATCGCGACGTGCATCCCGATCCGGTGGGCTACGACGAGCTGCTGGACCGCACCATCCGCTACGGCACCGCGCTGCGGCTGGCCGATCCCTCCGCCACCATCGCGGGCTTCGTGGGCTGGGGCTGGACCTCCTACTTCTTCTCCGCCCGCGATGCGCAGCCGAGCTATGGAGCCCACCTCGATCGCCTCGCCCACGGCGATCAGCCGCTGCTCCCCTGGTGGCTGCGCAGCGTCCGGGATTACGAGAAGAAGGAAGGAATACACCTCGTCGACATCGTCGACGTCCACTACTACCCGCAGGGCGACAACATCGGCATCGGCACGGGCGGGAACATCGACAGCGCCACCGCCGCCCGCCGCATCCGCGCCACGCGCTCGCTCTGGGACCCCAGGTACGTGGACGAGTCGTGGATCCACGAGCCGGTGCGGCTGATCCCGCGGATGCAGGCGTGGGTGCGCGAGAATGCGCCCGGCATGGGCATCTCCATCGGCGAGTGGAACTTCGGCGCCGAGGGCCACATGAGTGGCGGGCTCGCCGCCGCCGAGGCGCTGGGGCGGTTCGGCCAGGGCGGTCTCACTTCGGCGTTCTATTGGACCGCGCCGCCGAAGAGCTCGCCGGCCTTCTGGGCCTTCCGCGCCTACCGCAACTTCGACGGGAAAGGCGGCCGCTTCCTCGACTTCTCGGTGCCCGCNAAGTCCAGCGACGGCCTCACCTCGGTCTTCGCCTCCCGCGACGCCTCCGGGACGCAGATGGTGCTGGTGCTGCTGCAGCTCGACCCGACCATGGGGGCGACCGCGACCATCGACGCCGGCGCGTGTGGCACGGTCACCTCGCGGCGCGGCTTCGAATACATCGGCGACGGCGGCGGATTCTTCTCCGTGCCGCCGCTTTTGCCGCCCGCGCAGGGCGGCCTTCAAGAGAGGCTGCCGCCCTACTCGATCATGGTTCTGGATCTGAAGCTGGATCCGACTCGCCGGTGAAGGCCAGGGTCGCGGGGTCGGCCACGTCCAGGCGCTGCACGGCGTCTGCCTGCACGATCGTCCCGCAGTCCAGGTGCCAGGCATAGATCGCCTTGCGCGCCGCCGACCAGGCGATGCCCGAAGGGGCGAAGGGCATGGCGGGGCCGGCGAACTGCCAGGTGACGCCGCGGTCCGTCGAGAGCAAGAGCCGGTTTCCGCCCACCGAGATCAGCCGGCTCCCCGGCAGCTCGATCATCGCCGTGCCCCCGTTGAAGACCGAGAGCGTCCCAGCGGCGGCGGTCTGCGTCCAGGTCGCTCCGCGGTCGGAGCTGCGGACCACGCCGCCGGTCTCGAGCACCCAGTAGAGGGTCTCGTCCGAGGCGACGAAGGCGCGCGCGGCCACGCCGCCCGCATGGACCGGCGACCAGTTGGCGCCCCCGTCGGTGCTGCGGAAGATGCCGGCTCCGGATGACCCCCAGGTGCCGAGCAGGAAAGCCTGTGCGTTGATCACCAGGGGGAAGGAACTGTTGCCTGCGGTGGCGGGAAGGTTCGCGCCGATGTTGCTCCAGGAGACGCCGCCGTTGGTCGAGAGATGGAGCGTGGCGCTCTGCTCGTGGCCGCCCGCCAGCAGCGTGCCGCGGGCCGGATCGGTGAAGTCCACGCTGATCAGGTCGGAGTGGGACATGGTCAGGGTGGTGCCGAGCTGCACGAAGGTGGTGCCGTTGTCGGTGGTGCGGTAGGCGCCGCCGGCGTTGTACAGCCCCGACTCCCAGAACGTCCCTGGATGCGCGGGATCGTAGACGACCGACGAGGTGCGATTGGTGATCGGGGCCGAGCCGCTGCCCTGCCCCAGCGCGGTCCAGGTGGTAGCTCCGTTGGCGCTGGCCCACAGCCCTTTCTGTGCGATGCCGGCGATCAGCATGTCGCTGTCGGGCCGCGCGGAGAGGAAGCTCATGTTGCCGCACTCCGAGGTCATGGACGCCAGATTCGAGGTGGCGTTGACCCACTGTCCGGAGAAGCCGGCATCGGAGCCGGGTGGCGGGGTGGCGAAACGCGAAGCGCAGGCCCATCCAGCGGCCAGCAACGTGCACAGACAAAAGCGATTCATCGAACGTGCTCCCTTCGGGCGATCGAGGTCACACCGCCCGCGGCGAGCGCGATCAGCGTGGGATACAGCGGCATCGAATATCGGGCAAAGGCGAGGAACGCGGCGTACATGGCGTTGTAGTAGAGGATGACCAGCACCACCGGCATCACCGCCTTGCCTTCGCGGCGCGCGCGCAGGACGCCGGCGAGCGCGAACCCCAGCACCACCAGCGCCATGGCTCCGACCAGAAGCGACCTGGTCCGCGTCTCCACCACGTACCAGAACGTCACCACCTGGATGCCGAACTTGCGGAGGAAGGAGATGGGCTCGCGCAGCACGCGGCGCTTCATCTCCGCGCCCTCGATCCGGTCTTTCTCCGCCTCGGCCTGCGCGCTGTCCATGCCGTCGAGCGAGTCCTCCACCACCCGGCCCCCGCCGGCGAGGTTGAAGTGCCGGAAGCTGGAGCCGTGCTGGCGGAGGATGTGGTCCTCGTACGCGTTCGCCTCCGGATCCCACTTCTCCGCCGTGGAGGAGTGGCCGCCGAAGTCCTGCCGGAGCAGGTAGTACTTGGGCTGCGCGTTCACGTAGCCGCGTAGGAACTCGCCGGGACCGTTGCTGCTGATCCCCACGAACTGGCCGCCGGACACGTGATGATTGCGCAGCGACCAGGGGACCAGCGGAAGCACGAAGGCGACGGCCACCGCCAATGCCGCAACGGCCTGCGCCTTGCGCCCATACGGGGACATGATGGTCGGGCCATACGGGGACATGATGGTCGCGCGCAGCGCGCCTTCGTGTCCCCAGCTGCGTATCCCGCCTTCGTGTCCCCATATACGCGTCCGCCAATGCCAGAGCGCCGCGGCGCCGAAGACCGGCGGGTAAAGGAGCACGATGGGCTTGGTGAGCGTGGCGGCGGCGGCGGTGAGGCCAAAGCGGATCCCGGTGGCCGCTCCCGGCCGCTCCACCAGCGACATTCCCGTATATGCCAGCAGCGCCACGAGGAGCCCCATCAGCGGCTCCACCTCCGTCATGCCCACGTAGCGCATCGACTGCGGAGAAAGCGGGCAGAGAATCCCGGCCAGGAGCGCAGCGCGCCCGCCGAAGAGCCGGCGCGCGATGGTCCAGACCACCACGCAGGTCAGGCCCAGCAGCACGCACTGAAAGGCGATGACGGGCCGGTAGATCGCGCTGTCCGAGCCGCCGCCCCCGCCGAACAGCTTGAGCAGGCCGGCGGCGAGGAAAGGAAAGAGCGGGGCCCTCCGTAGGGTTGGGCCGTGACCAAAAGAAAAGCCGCGCCCCTCGGCCAGGCTGCGGCTCAGGATGCCGAATCCGTTGAGATCGACGGTGGACTCGATCAGGCCCTGCGACCGGTAGAGGACGAAGGCGAAGAGCGCTGCGCAGGCGGTGCCCCAGGCGAACAGTCCCGCGCCGACCCAGCGAGACGAGAGCCGCGAATCCTCAAGCACCCTGCATGCCTCCGGCGGCCAGGGGCGCAACGGCAGGCGCGGAGCCGGGGAAGATCCGGCGCGCGACCCGCGGCCAGGCGCCGGTGGCCACCGCCAGCTTGCCGGCCACGGCCATCGCCGGCGCCACCAGGAAGACTCCCGTCCAGGAGACGAGCCCGATGTCGCCAAAGACCTGGTTCGTATAGATGATCACCGCGGCGATGCAGGACAGCGCCGCCGCGCGCTCGGCCGGGCTCTTGGCCCGCCGGTGGGCGCGCGCGGCCAGGAAAACGGCGACCACCAGCATCACCCAGAGGCCGGAGAAGCCGATCATTCCGGTGAAGGCCCACAGCCCCAGGAGCGCGTTGTGCGGGTGGTAGCGGTAGGCGTGGAAGGTCTCGGAGATGTCGGGCAGCGGCACCGCCTCCAGGTACTCGTGTCCGAAGCCCGGCCCCAGCAACGGATGGGATCCCAGCGTGAAGATGAGGTTGAGGTTCTCGATTTCCCGGTACTCGGTGGAGCTATCGGAGGTGGGATCGATCATCGAGCGGACGGTCTGGACGGGCGCGAAGATCCCCGAGCTCGAGCTCCAACCGGCCACCATGTAGACGAGGATGAGCGGCAGGCCCAGCACCACCGCGCGCGTCAGCGCCCGGACCAGCGGCCGGCGGCGGCAGAAGAGGTAATCGGCGATGGCCACGCCCCCGACTTCCACCCAGACCAGGCGGCGCGTGTTGGCCCACATCGCCGCGAAGAGCACCGGCACGGTCAGCGCCAGCAACAGCAAATTCCGGCGCGTGGTCCGCTCCACGAAGATGGCCAGCACCACCGCGAACGCCGCCGCGAAGAGCATCGAGTCGGCGTGGGTGGTGGCGTACGGGTAGTGCACGTAGGGCGGCGGTGGCTTGACGTTGAAGCGCAGGTAGACGGCAGTGAGACCGCGCACGAGGCCTGCAGCGACAATTATCTTCGCAAGCGCCGCGTGGTCGCGGGGACCGCGCAGGGAAACGTCGCAGAGGAAGAAGAAGACCGGCAGCACCAGGATCTGGTGCACCTGCCAAAGCGACTGCGAGAAATCTCCTCCGTGCGCGAGGCCCCATCCCCAGAGGCCGAAGCTGGCCAGCAGCGAGATCAGGGCGAAGACGCGCATGGGCCGCGCCGTCTCGACGTGGCCCTTGCCGTCGATGGTGGAATGCGTGACGCGCCGAAAGGCCGCGACCAGCAAGAGAAAGGGCACGAGCAGGTCGATGCCGGTGAAGTTCATCGCCTGGATTCCGGTGAGGCGATTGAGGTTGCCGAGCAGCGCAGCCCCCAGCGGCGCCAGCGGCGACTGCCACACCCCGTGCGAGAACCCCTCGTACGGGTTCTCCAGCGTCAGCCCGCAAAAGATGAGCAGGAAGACCGAGTAGCGGAGCGGGATCTTCCACAGCGCATAGAGGAACGCGATCAGCAACACGGGCGCCAGCGCGGCGCCCACGTTGCCGTTGGCAACGATGGCGACTGCGACGGTGCCGAGCGTGATCAGCGCAAGCAGGACGGCGTAGGCCACGCCCCCCGTTCCGGACATTGCTTCCCCCAGCGGAGATGATACCGGACGCTCGAGGGCAGCGGCAAACCTTGCTCAGTGCGAGACGAGCAGGCCGGCTGCGGGACCAGGCCCGGTCAGCGCCCGCAAAAACGCCACGAGATCGCTCTGTTCCAGCGCGGTGAGGCCCAGCGGCGGCAGCTCGCCGGTGCCGGGATAGCCGCCGAAGGGGCTGCCGCGATTGAGGAATGCCACCACGTCTTCCAGGGTCCGCAGCTGGCCTGTGTGCATGAACGAGGGGCGCATCCCCACGCACCGCAAGGTGGGTGTGCGGAACGCGCCTTCGAGATCGCCGCCGGGCAGCGAGAGCCGGCCGTCGTCGCCGTCGCTGAAACGTCCCGAGGCGTTGAGCGGGTCTGCGCGAGCCGTGGCGAGGCCCACCGCCGCACCGCGGTCGCCCGAGTCGGTGAAGGCGCCTCCAGCGACGCCTTCGGGGCGCAGCCCGACGTTGTGGAAGGCCTGGTCGGAGAGGTACGGCCCCGAGTGGCAGCGGATGCACTGGCCCTTGCCGGCGAAGATGGACGCGCCGCGCTGCTCCGCGCGGCTGAGCGCCGTCGCCTCGCCGTGGATGAAGCGATCGAAGCGGCCCGCGCCGCACGAGAGCAGCCGCTGGTAGGCGCCCAGCGCCTTGCCCAGGTTCACCACCACGCGCGTCACCGCCTCCTGATCTCCGGCGGAGAGCCCGTCGTACTCGGCGCCGTCGCCCGGCATCCCGTGGCAGGTGGGCGTGCCGGTCAGGGGACGGTCGCAGCCGGTGGAGGCGGCATCCAGGGCCGGCAGGCGCGAGAGATCGGGCAGCGGGCCGAACACCGCCTCGTAGTCGGCGCGGTAGCGCGCGGCGATCTGCGCGGCCACGAAGAGCCGCGAGCTGTTCATCTCGGTGGGGTTTTCGATGGGCCCGAAGGGCTGGTTGTAGAGCGTGTCGTGCCTGCCGTCCCACATGAGGAGCATGGTCTGCCCGACGTCGAGCAGCGAGGGCGTGCGGCGCAGGTTCCAGCCGGAGGCGAGCGAGATCTGCTTGCTGGCGGTGCGGTCGTCGAGGAACCCGGAGGCAGGCACGTGGCACCCGGCGCAGCTCACCCTCCCGGTCTGGCCCTTCATTCCCAGCGTCTCGGGGCTGCCGTCGTTGTCGCCGTCGAGCAGGCGGCCCGAGAAGAGCGGGTCCATGAAGAAGCGCTGGCCCAGCAGCGCTGCTCCGGGGTCGTCGGCCCAACGGTTGCTGGAGTCGGCGGGCGGCGGCGGCAGCACCGCGGGCGCGAGCGCCTCCAGGGCGGCGCGCTCCGCGGAGGTGAAGACCGGATCGGGATCAGAAGGCGCCTGGCCGCGGCAGGTGGCCAGGATGCAGAGCGCGAGGGCCGCGCATGCCAGGCGCCCGGTTGCGGTCATTTCGGGTCCGAGGCGCACACCACCGCGTCGTTCCAGGGCGGCGCCGCCACGCCGCTCTTCCAGCCCAACTCGTCGATGTGGCGGCGCGTCTCCAGCTTCATGTGGTTCGAATGGAAGGTGTAGGGAGGATCGGGCACGTCCACGCCCGAATGGTACAGCACGTCGCCCACCGTGACGCTGACAGGCCCCGACGGCATCCGGCCCGCGGGCAGGATGCCGCAGCCCACCGGCTGCCCGTCGATCATCGCGTAGATCCGATCGGTGGAGGCGAAGACGTCCCAGCGCACGCGCCGGTCCACGGCAGACGCTTCACCGATGTTCGGCGTGGGCGGGTTCGGCCGGTTGATCGCGCTCAGATCGTAGAAGTCGGTGACGTAGCGCGGGCATTGGTTGGTCACGCCCCAGGTCCGGTGGTCGCAGAACTGGAGGTCCATCCGGCTGGGCCAGGTGCCGAAGACCTGCACCAGGATGGTGGCGCCGTTGGGCAGGTTGTCTTGCAGCGGCGCGTCGCGGTCGCTGATGAAGAGCTGCGGATAGCGGCGATCCGTCGAGACCGTGTCGATCTCCATGGTGACGTGCAGGAACGACCCGTCCGCCGGCAGGGTGGCCTTCTGCTTCGGCGTCAGTCGGAACTTCGCCTCCAGATCGGCAGAGCCGTCCGCCCAGGCCACCCAGAACTCGTTGAACATCACGCCCATCGAGAGCGGCACGAAGTCGATGCGGTAGAAGGTGACGTCGTACTTGGGCGACGTGAAGCGCTTGGCCGCGAAGTCCGAGTTGAACGGCACCTCCGTGAAGGGGCCGGGGTCGGTCTCGAATCCGTCGCGGTAGTCCAGCGTGGCGTCCGGCGGGGCCGGCGTGAGGTCGACGATCGATCTAGCGATGGCCCGCGGCCGCGGCGCGCCGTCGTGCTGGCCGTTGACGAAGACCTCGCGGTTGGCATCGGTCGCGCGCAGGTCGGCGAGCGAGAAGAACGGCTGGTGCGGAGCGGGCGGATTCGGCACCGAAGTGGCCGCGAGGAAGCCTTGGAACGGGCAGCCCTGATCCAGCGCCTCGATCACCAGCTTGGTGGGGCCGGTGAGCCCCGTCCACTGCAGCCTGGTGGCCGGCGTGTTGCCCTGGTGCCAGGCGCGCTGGAACCGGGCATCGCCCGCCATCAGCTCGTCGTGGAAGTTGCCGCAGATGGTGTAGTAGACGCGCTTGAGCGGCACGGCGCCGGCGGTTGCGGTCTTGAGCGCCAGGAAGGCCGGCGTGGCCCCCGCGCCGCGCGAGGTCTTCTCCGGCCCGTCGGCAAAGTAGAGGCGGGGCTTGCCGAAGTCGTTGGACAGCGCCGTGTAGATCTGGACGGTGCCGGTCGCGCCCGCCGCCGGCGCGTGGAAGGCGATGCCCAGGTCGCGGAACCCTTGCGCGATCAGGGCCTGCCGGTCGGCGTCCGAGGTCACGTAGCGCTTCACGCGCGTCTCGTCCCAGCGCTGGGTGGCGCAGGTGTTGTCGCTGCCGGAGGCGGGATCGCCCAGCACGTACACCGGCACGGTGTTCGCGCCGGCGGTCGGGTAGACGAAACCCAGGATCGCGTCGGCCGTGTTCCGCGCCACGCCCACCACGGTGCCGTTGACCCAGGTGTGGGCCGAGTCGCCCTGCTTCACCGCCGCCCCGTCTGCGG
>C688J18823_10001599_pt1 | contig 14072 bp, 13 predicted proteins | sample HopSoiMetagenom1_FD_18823 | JGI IMG/M metagenome (IMG submission 18823)
CTGACGAGGCACTGGCATTCACACGCTGTTCAGTTCTCAAGGTGCGAACGGCGCACCGGTCCCCGCGCGGAGAAGAAACTCACGCGGCTCGCGCGCCGACGTGAGATGTTAGCAGCCTCGCCTGAGCCGTCAACCGGACGCGATGGCCGCTCGGGACGACTTGCGCCGTACGGCTCACCCGATCGAGACGATCTTGGCGAACTTCCGCCGGCCGACTTGCCAGATTGAGCCAACGAAGGGGGCGGCGTCTCCACCCTCGAGCGGGATCCGTTCTCGCGACTCGGCTTGCCCGTTTACGCGGATACCCCCCTGCGCGAGTAACCGAGCTCCCTCTGACCGGCTGTCGACGATGTGCAGAGCCTCCAACAACGCCGGGACATGGAGGAACCACGACCCTGTCTCGTCCGCACGGATCACGGTCTGAGGGACGGATCGCTCCGGGATGTCACTCGGGATCTCGTGGCGCTTGTGCACGCGGTCGAACGCGGCCTCGGCGGCGTCGCCGGATCCCGGGCCGCGATAGCGCTCGACGATCGTGCGCGCCATCCGGCGCTTCTCGGCGTTCGGGTGGATGGAGCCGTCGGCGAGGCCCTCTACGACGCGCGCGTGGTCGGCGGCCCCGAGGTCTGCGCACAGCAGCTCGTACTTGGCGATCAGGCCGTCCGGCAGCGACATGAGCTTGCCGAACATCTCGTCGGCGGGTTCTGTGAGGCCCACGTAGTTGTCGAACGACTTCGACATCTTGCGTACGCCGTCGAGGCCTTCGATGAGGGGCATCGTCACGACCGCCTGCGGGTCCTGGCCGTATGCGCGCTGCACCTCGCGGCCCATGAGGAGATTGAAGGTCTGGTCGGTGCCGCCCAGCTCGATGTCGGCCTCGACGGCCACGGAGTCGTACCCCTGCAGCAGCGGNTACAGGAGCTCGACGACACTGATCGGTTGGTTCGCGTGGTATCGAGCGCGGAAGTCCTCGCGNTCGAGCATCTGCGCGATCGTCGTCACCGACGCGAGCCGGATGAGATCGGCGGCGTCGAGCTCGGCGAGCCACTCGGAGTTGCGCCGGACGGCGGCGCGGTCGACATCGAGTACGAGCCCCGCTTGATCGAGGTAGCTCCGCGCGTTCGCGTCTGCTTCTTCGGCGGTCAGCATCGGGCGCGTCTCGGACCGACCGGACGGATCGCCGACACGCCCCGTGAAGTCCCCGACGATCAAGATCGCCTCGTGCCCGGCGTCGAGGAACCGCTGGAGCGCGCCCAGCACGACCGAGTGGCCGAGGGTGAGGTCTGGCCGGCTNGGATCNATGCCGAGCTTCACGCGNAGCGGACGACCGAGGGCGAGCTTCGCGTCGAGCCCGTCGGCGGGGATGATCTCGGCGGCGCCGCTCCGGAGATCATCGNGGTCGGCGGCCATCGCGCGGATGCTACCAGTGGCNTTTCAGCGGCCAGCGCATCTCTGGNCGCCGTCACAGGATCGGCATATCGACTCGGCCACAACGCCGGTTGACCTCCCAGGAACGCACGGACCCGGCGGTACGCTCGCGCCGATGGTGAAGGCCCGGTGCCTCGCCCTGTTCGTGGTGCTCGCCTTCCTGGCCGGCGCCTGCGACCTTCCCCGCCTGGACGACCAGCGGGAGCGTCCGCTCGCCCAGACCTCGTCCGTGTACGCGAGCGACGGGTCGCTTATCACCGACCTGCACGCCACCGAGAACCGCGTCATCCTGACGCCGGACCAGATCCCCCAATGGGTCCGAGACGCAACGGTGGCGATCGAGGACCGCCGGTTCTACGACCACGGCGGGGTGGATGTGTTTGCGCTCGCTCGCGCGCTCGCCGTCGACATCGGCCACGGCCGGATCGTGGAGGGCGGCTCGACGATCACACAGCAGCTGGTCAAGAACCTCTACACCGGCGACGCCGAGAACCTCCGCCGGAAGATCGACGAGGCCGCCCTGGCCCTGCAGATGGAGCATCGATACACGAAAGACGAGATCCTGACGGACTACCTCAACACGGTGTACTTCGGCGAGGGCGCCTACGGCATCGAAGCGGCCGCCGAAACGTATTTCGGGGTCCACGCCGGCGAGCTCGATCTTTCCGAGTCCGCGACCCTCGCCGGCTTGATCACCGCCCCGAACCACTTCGACCCGTTGGTCCGGCCCGACTCCGCCGAGGGACGGCGCAACGTCGTGCTCCGGATCATGGATCAGATGGACACGATCACCCACCCACAGCACGAGCAGGCGCGAGGAGAGCGGATCACCGTCGTGCACAGCGACACGCAGGACCGGTACCCCTTCCCCTACTTCGTCGACTACTTCAAGCGGTGGTTCCTCTCGAACCCCGCGTTCGGCAAGACCTACGACGACCGCTACCGGCTGCTGTTCACAGGGGGCTTGCGGATCACGACCACGTTGGACCCGGCGGTGCAGGCCGCCGGTGAGAACGCTGTTCACCAGATCCTGCGGTATCCGCAAGACCCCGACGCCGCGCTCACCGTCGTGGACCCCCGGACGGGATATGTCCGAGCGATGGTCGGCGGCAAGGACACGGACTACTGGGCGAACATCGGCGCCGGCCGCGTGAATCTCGCCACCGACGCCGGCGGCTCCGGACGGCAGACCGGTTCGGCGTTCAAGGCCTTCGCGCTCGTCGCCGCGCTGGAGCACGGGTACTCCCCGGATTCGACGTTCGCGGCGCCGGCCTCGATCACGTTGCCGCTGCCGGGCGGCGGCACGTGGCAGGTGACCAACGCCGACGGAGCAGGGTACGGCACGCTCAGCCTGCGAACCGCAACCGAGGACTCGGTCAACACCGTGTACGCGCAGCTGATCCAACAGCTCGGCGCCGACACCGTCGTGCGGACCGCGGAGACGATGGGCATGCGGTGTTGCACCGCCGTCGGCGAGCCGACGAAGCCGTTGCTCGCCGTGGACAGCGCGGTGCTCGGCTCGAACGAGGCGAACACGCTGGAGATGGCGAGCGCGTACGGGACCCTTGCCACCGGCGGCAAGCGGGTCGACCCCGTGCCGGTCGAGTCCGTGGTCGGGCCCGATGGATCGATCCTGTGGCAGGCCGACCCGAAACCCGACCAGGTCGTCGATCCGCAGGTCGCGGCGGCGGCGGACGACATCCTGCAAGACGTCGTGCTCTACGGCACGGGGACGGCCGCGAACATCGGACGCCCGCAGATCGGCAAAACGGGCACCGACGACAACCACGACAACGCGTGGTTCGTCGGTGCGGTGCCCCAGCTGTCCGCCGCGGTCTGGGTCGGCTTCCACGAAGGGCAGGTGCCCATGGAGCCCCCGCGCACGCGGATCACGGTGTTCGGCGGCACGTGGCCGGCGCAGATCTGGCGCCTACTTATGGAGAACGCGACGAACACCCTGCCACCGGAGGCCTTTCCGACGCCGGAGGTGCACTACGTGACCGTCGCGGTCGATGTGTCGCAGGACCCTGCGTGCCTCCCGAACGAGTTCACCCCGCCGAACCACATCGAGAGCCTCAACTACGTGGCCGGAACCGAGCCCACGCAGACATGCACGACCCCGACGTCGTTGCAGAACGTGCTCGTTCCATCCGTCATCGGATTCGACGAGGAGCGCGCCACCACCGCCCTCACCCAAGCCGGGTTCTACGTGAAGAGCGTCTCGGAGGCGTCGACCCAACCGCAGGGGACCGTGATCTATCAGGATCCGGCGGCCGGCACCTCGAAGGAGCAGACGAGCACCGTCACGATCACGGTCGCGCGGCCACCCGCCGCGGGCTGAGCGCTGTCGTCCAGCGAGACCCGGCTTCGAGCCAGCGCCACGGGCGCTCGGTCCCGACGGAGATGCCCACTCTGGTCGTGACCTCCAGCCGGGTGCGCGGGACGAGGGTCCCGGGCTCGATCCACAGCTCGTCGGAGAACAACAGGTCGATCCCGTCCAGGGACCGGTCGACCGTCAGGGCCTGCGCGAGGCGGCCGGGTCCCCGACATAGGGCGCGAGGATCGGCGACGCCCCCGCGGTTCAGGGAGAGCCGCGGGAGGTTCTCGAGGGGCTCGGCGGCGCGAAGCAGCACCGCGGCGGCGCGCCCCGGTGGGCCGGTCACGACGTTCAAACAGTGGTGGATGCCGTAGATCAGGTACACGTAGAGGTGTGCGGCCGGTCCGAACATCGCTGCGTTCCGGGGTGTCGGCCCCCGGAAGGAGTGGCTCGCCGGATCCTCCGGCTCATACGCCTCGGTTTCGACGATGCGAACGCGCGCGACCGACCCGTCGGCGAACCGACGCACGAGGTGGCGTCCGATCAAGGCCGGCGCGACGGCGGTGGCCGGCCGCTCGAACCACCGACGGGTGAGCGCTCCGCTCACCCGCGCTCAGCCGAGCCCGAACAGGAGGAGCAGGAGCGCCTTCTGGGTGTGCAGCCGGTTCTCCGCCTGGTCGAACACGACGGAACGGTCGCCGTCGATCGCGCGGTCGGAGATCTCCTCACCACGGTGCGCCGGCAAGCAGTGCATGACGAGCACGCCCGGGTCGGCGGCCTCGATCAACGTCTCGTTGAGCTGATAGGGCCGGAAGATCAACGCGCGCTCCTCCGCCTCCTCCTCCTGTCCCATGCTCGCCCACACGTCCGTGTACAGGACATGCGCCCCGGCCGCCGCCGACACCGGATCGGTGCCGACCTCGATCGATCCGCCCGTCTCCTCGGCGATCTCGTCGGCGCGGGCCACGATCTGCGGGATCGGCTCGAATCCCACCGGCGTGGCGATCCGCACCGTCATCGCGGCCTTCGCGCCCGCGAGCAGCAGCGAGTGTGCGACGTTGTTCCCGTCCCCGACGTAGGTCAGGATCCGCCCGGGCAAACCCCCGAGATGCTCTTCGATCGTCAGGAGATCCGCGAGCGCCTGGCATGGGTGCTCGAAGTCCGACAACGCGTTGACGACCGGCACCGAGGCCGCGCCGGCGAGCGCCTCCAGGCGCTCCTGCTCGAACGTGCGCAGCACGATCACGTCGACGTAGCGTGACAGGACGCGACCTGTGTCCTCGATCGTTTCGCCGCGACCAAGCTGCAGGTCGCCGGACGACAGCGTGATCGGATGGCCGCCCAACTGCGCGACACCGACCTCGAACGACACGCGCGTCCGCGTCGAGGACTTCTCGAAGATGAGCGCCGCCGCCCGCCCGGCGAGCGCGTCGGTCTGCATGTGCCGGTCGCTCTTGAGCTTGCCCGCGAGCGACAGCACGGACGCCAGTTCGGGCGCGGTCAGATCGTCGACGGACAGGTAATCGCGGGCCACGGCGCCCGAGTGTAGCCGCGGTGGTGCGGCGCCCGTCAGCCGGTGCGCAGGCTGCCACCGAGGCGGTCCGCCACCGAGGCGACCATCGCGTCGATCACGGCCTGCGCGTCCTCGTCGGTGAGCGTGCGATCCGGCGCGCGGAGCTCGACGGCGAAGGCGAGCGAGCGGGTGCCAGGCTGGAGCGGCGGACCCTCGAAGACGTCGAACAGCGTGCAGGCGGCGACCGCCTGCCCAGCCGCCTCGACGAGGGCGTCGCGCACATCGGCGAACGCAACGTCGACGGGCAGGACGAACGCCAGGTCGCGCCTGACGGGCGGGAACCGCGGCGTATCGCGCAGGACGAACGCGTGCTCGCCGGCCGCAGCGCGCAGCGGCGTGAGACCCAGGGCACATGCCGCGACACGTCCATCGATCTCGAGCGACGCGGCGACACTCGGATGGATCTCGCCGACGACGCCGAGGTGCGTGCCGTCGACCGACACCCGCGCCGACCGGCCCGGATGGAACGGTGCACCGGCGTCCGGCTCCAACCGCCACGCGGTGACACCGAGGTCGGCGAGGACGGCCTCGAGGACACCGGTCGCATCGAGGACATCCACCGCCCGGCGAGGCGAAGACCAGTCCATCGATGACGGACCTGCCAGGGCGAACCCGAGCTTGGATTGCTCACGGAACGGCTCTCCCGCCCGGAAGGTCGTGCCGACCTCGAACAGCGCGACCTGTGCAACCCCCCGCGCTTGATTGCGAGCGACAGCGCGCAATAGGCCGGGCGTGAGCCTCGTCCGGAGGTATCCCTCTTCCGCGCGCAGCGGGTTCGCGATCGCGATCGCATCGTCGTCACCGAACAAGGCGAGATCGTCGGCGGACGCGAACGGTGCGGGGCGGATCTCTCGGAGGCCCGCCCGCACGAGGGCGTCCTTCGCGCGCGCGAGGAAGGCGAGATCGTCGGGCACGCCGCCGCGGTGTGGGGCCCGTGGGAGGTCGGTTCCGACACGGTCGTATCCCTGCACCCGCGCCACCTCTTCGATCAGGTCGACCTCGCGGTCGATGTCGGTGCGGTAGCCGGGGACCTCCACCTCGATCGCATCGCCGGCCGGCCGGTGGACGATGCCGAGCGTGTCGAAGACCGCGGCGGCATCATCGGTGCCGACGGGATAGCCGAGCAACGCCTCGGCTTTCGCCGGGCGCATCGAGACCCACCGCCGGGATGGCGTGTCTCCCGACGCGCTGATGCCGCGGGCGACGGAGCCCCCCGCCCACGCCGTCATGAGCTCTGCGCATCGCGTCGCCGCCCGCTCGAGCCCCTCGGGGTCGGTGCCCCGCTCGAACCGGTGCGACGCCTCCGAATGCAGATCGAGTCGACGGGCGGTGAGCAAGATCTGGCCGCGCGCGAAGTACGCGCTCTCGAGCAACACGTCACGTGTTTGCGCCGTGACCTCCGATGTCTGCCCGCCCATCACGCCGGCCAGGGCGACCGGACCATCGGCGTCGCAGATCAAGAGGTCGTCGGCGGTGAGCGACCGGTCGACGTCATCGAGCGTCCGCATGCGTTCGCCGTCCGAGGCTCGCCGCACGACGATCGCGGGACCGGCGAGTCGCGCGAGGTCGAAGCCGTGCAGCGGCTGACCCAGCTCGAGCATCGTGTAGTTCGTCGCGTCGACGACGGCGTCGATCGGGCGCATCCCGGCCGCCGTCAGTCGGGCCTGCGTGCGCAACGGCGACGGCCGGTGCTCGACCCCGCGGACGATCCGCGCCACGTACCGTGGGCAGGCGTCCGGCGCGTCGATCTTGACGGGCACGACGTCGGCGACGACCTCATCCGTTTCGTCGACCGCAGGGTCGGGCACGTGCAACGGTCCGTGTGTGGCCGCCGCGACCTCGCGTGCGACGCCGAGCACCGACAGGAAGTCGGGCCGGTTCGGCTCCACCTCGATGTCGAGGACGGGCAGGTCGAGCTCCAATGCGCGGCCGACATCGACGCCGATGTCGACACCCGCGTCGTTGAGGATCAGGATGCCCTCGTGATCGCCGCTGATCGCGAGCTCCCGCGGCGAGCACAGCATCCCTTCGGACACGACGCCGCGGATCTCGCGCCGGCCGAGCGGCTCGTCCAAGACCGGCACCCGGGCGCCCGGCGGCGCCCACGGCACGAGGTCGCCGGCGACCATGTTGCGGACGCCGACGACGAGCTCCACCTCGCCGCCGCCGTGCTGGATCCGGGCGATGCAGAGCTTGTCCGAGCTCGGATGATCGCGCACCTCGAGCACACGGACGACGACGACGCCCTCGAGCCCTGCCCACGGCCGCAGGACACCTTCGACCTTCACCCCGCGGTGGGTCAGGAGATCGGCGAGGTCGTCGACCGGCATGTCGGTCGACACCAGCTCCGACAGCCACCCGAGCGGCACCCTCATGGCGTCACGCCGAACTGTTCGAGGAACCGGACGTCGCTATCGATCAGCATGCGCATGTCGGGGATCGCGTAGCGCAGCAGGGCGACACGCTCGACGCCGAGACCGAACGCGAAGCCGGTGTAACGCTCGGCGTCGTAGCCACAGTTCTCCAAGACGGCCGGATGCACCATCCCGGCGCCGAGGAGCTCGATCCACCCGTTGCCGCAGACGCTGCAGCCGACGCCGTCGCAGCGGAAACAGCTCACGCCGACCTCCGCGCCCGGCTCGACGAACGGGAAGTACGCAGGGCCGAGCCGGATGCGACGTCGTTCCCCGAACAACGCCTTGACCATCACCTCGAGCGTTCCCTTGAGGTGTGCGAACGTGATGCCGTCGTCGACGACGAGACACTCGACCTGCGTGAACACCGGCAGGTGCGTCGCGTCCGCCGTCTCCCGACGGTAGACCCGTCCCGGCGACACGATGTAGACGGGCGGCGGCTGGGACTGCATCGTGCGGATCTGCGCGGCCGAGGTCTCTGTGCGCAGCAGCAGCTCCGGATGCCCCGGGATCGCCACATAGAGCGAGTCCTTCATCGTGCGAGCCGGATGGTCCGGCGGGATGTTCAGCGCCTGGAAGTTGTGCCAGTCGTCCTCGATCTCGGGGCCGCCGACGACACGGAACCCGAGTGACGTGAAGACGTCGACAACCTCGCGCTCGATGAGGGTGAGCGGATGCAGCGAGCCACGCCTCGGTGGTCGGCCCGGAAGCGTGATGTCGATCCCGTCGGCGGCGAGCTGCGCCATCTCGGCCGCCGCCCCGAGCTCCGCGCGCCGGCCGTCGAGGGTCGCGACGAGATCCGCACGGATCGCGTTGACCTTCGCGCCGACCTCGCGGCGGTCGCCGTCGGGCAGGGTGCCGAGCGCGCGCTGCAGCTGCCCGAACGCGGATTTCCTGCCGAGGACGGTCACCTGCGCCGCGTCGAGCTCGTCGAGCGTCGTTGCGGCAGCGAGCGCCGCGCGGCCGCGCGCATATTCCTCATCGAGCGCGCGCAGCAGCTCGGGAGCGTCCATGGCGGGCGAGTCTAGCAACGCCTTTCCGGCGGCCGGTTACGAGATCGGCAGGCTGAGGTGCAACGTCAACCGGCCGTCGTTGACCGTTGCCCAGGCGTGCCCGTCCTGCGCTTCTGCGACCGCGCGCACCACGAACAACCCGATCTTCGAGCCACCTCCGGTGCCGGGGCGTCGCGCTTGGAACAGCTCCTCTGCACCGCCGGCGTCGATCGCGGCCCCCCCGCGAGACGCGGTCACCTCGACGGTCCCGCCCGCAGCCGCGGCGTCGACCGTGATCGGGCCGTCGGCCGCCCACCACACGAGTGACTCTGCGAACGCGACCAGCGCCGTCTTCAACCGCACGGGATCGAGGAAGTACGGCCCGGCATCACCGGTCCAGACGATCTCGGGGTGGTCGGGGTCGCGGCGCAGCAGGTCCGCGATGGTGGTGACGAGCTCCCCCAGGTCGCATCGGTCGGGGAACGGCTCGAGCGTTCCGCCCGACACCCGGGCGGCGTCGACGAGCAGGTGCAGGATCTGGTCCATCCGATCGGCGTCGTGCACGATCCCGGTGAGCATCAGCGCACGCTGATCGTCGCTCATGTCCGGCCACCGCTTCTCGAGCGCGTAGCCGAAGCCCTTCATCGCCGTGAGCGGCGAGCGGATATCGTGGGCGGCCGCCGCGATCAGCGTTTCGAGGGATTCACCCTTCGATCCGCGGCGACGTGCATGCTCGAACAGGCAGATCGTCGCCGCGGCCGCCAGGTTGAGCGATTCCGCCGCGCCCCCGTGCGGGACGCGTACCGTCGCGTCGGCCGACGCGACAACCTCTTGTGGCAGACCGCGCGCTTCATTGCCGAACACGAACGCGACCGGCCCGCTCACATCGGTCGTGTAGAGAGAGTTCGAGCCGTGCGCGTCCATCGCCAAGATCCGGTGGCCCGTCGAGCGGAGGGCGTCGATCGCCTGATCGGTCGGCACGTCCCGCACGATCGGCAGGTGGAAGAGTGAGCCGGCGCACGCCCGCACAGTCTTCGGGTTGTACACGTCGACCGACGCCGCGCCGAACACCACCGCGGCCGCGCCCGCCGCGTCCGCGGAACGGACGATCGTGCCCGCGTTGCCGGGGTCACGCACCTCGTGGAGGACCGCGGCGCAGCCCGTCGGCGGCACCGCATGTAGCGCGACATCGATGTATCCGGCGACGCCGACGATGCCCTGTGGGGTGACCGTCGAGGTGAGCCTGTCCATCACCGCGCCGGCCGTGTGGACCACGTCGACACCGCGTTCCCGGGCACGGATCGCGAGCTCGTGCAGCTCGTCGTCGACGAACAGCGCGTCGAGCCCAGGCGGCTCGGCCGCGAGCGCCTCGCGGACGCCCTGTGCGCCCTCGACGAGGAAGCGCCGGTCCTCGTCCCGGAACGCGCGCTTGCGCAGCCGGGACGGCGCCCACGACCTTCGGGTTGTTGGTGCTGGAGATCACGAGACCCCCCGGGGCTCCGGTCGGCCGGAGTCTAGCCCCGCGGGGTCCCGGATTGGCTGCGCGATCAGGCCGCAGGCGCCTCCGGCAACGCGTCCTTCGCCTGCTCGACCAACGCCGCGAACGCCGCTGGATCGTGGATCGCGAGGTCGGCGAGGACCTTGCGGTCGAGCTCGACGCCCGCGATCTTCAAGCCGTGCATGAACCGCGAATACGAGATGCCGTGCGGGCGCACGCCCGCGTTGATCCGCGCGATCCACAGCCGGCGGAACTGCGCCTTGCGATCACGACGGTCGCGGTAGGCGTAGACGCCCGAGTGCTGCACCTGCTCCTTGGCGAGCCGGTAACGCACGCGGCGGCTGCCGGTGTAGCCCTTCGCCGCCGCGAGCGTCTCGCGGCGCTTCTTCTTGGCGTGAACGGATCGTTTGACTCGTGCCATCCGGTTACCTCGCCAGCAGGCGCTTGAGCTTCTTCTGCTCGCCGGTGGACGCGACCTCCGCCATCCCCTCGACACGGCGCCGGCGGCTGCCGCTCTTCTTTGTAAGCATGTGGTTGCCCGTGGCCTTGTGGTGCAAGACCTTGCCCTTACGCGTCACGCGGAAGCGCTTCGCGGTCGCGCTGTGGCTCTTCATCTTCGGCATCTGTTTACCCTTCGTCTGCTGCGGGGGCGACCGTCTCGGGCGTCGGCTCGAGCGCCGCCACGTCCTCGGCGGTTGGCTCGAGGGTCGCGGCCTCCTTGGCCGCGTCGCGCGCGGCCCGCGCCTGCTGCTTCGCCAGATCTTCCAGGTGCCGCTTGTTCGGTCCGATCACCATGATCATGTTTCGGCCCTCTTGCTTGGGCATCGACTCGACGATGGCGAGTTCCCCGAGGTCTCCGACGAGACGATCCAAGATCTTTCGGCCGAGGTCCGTGTGGGCCATCTCGCGCCCGCGGAACATGATCGTGATCTTGACCTTGTTCCCCGCCGAGAGGAACCGCGTGACATGCCCTTTCTTGGTGGCGTAGTCGTGCGGGTCGATCTTGGGGCGGAACTTGATCTCCTTGAGGCCGGTCCGTGACTGCTTCTTGCGGGCCTCTTTGAGCTTGACGTCTCGTTCGTATTTGTACTTGCCGTAGTCCATGATCCTGCACACCGGCGGATCGGCCTGCGGCGCGACCTCGACGAGATCCAGTTCGAGCGCCCGGGCCTGGCTCAGCGCGTCGCGGGTATCGACCACGCCGATCTGCTGGCCGTCCGCCCCGACGAGGCGAACCTGTGGCGACCGGATCCTGTCGTTGATCCTGGGATCTGTCGAAACCCCGCATCACCCCTTCGTGGAAAAAGGCACCGGCCTCGCCGGTGCACGTCGAACACGCGTACGCATCTGCGCCCGGGCAGTATATGTGGCTCGACCCACCCCGTCGACCGAGCGCTCAGCCATCGCCCGTCGGCGCGCCCTCGACGGGCAGACGGTCGTCCTCGCTCGCGTACCCGAAGGCGATCTGTAGCACGCGGCCCGAACTCTCTGGACCGCAGCGGATGCGGTGTGGTTCCTCGGCCGGCACCTGCAGCTCGTCGCCGGGCTCCGGCTCGAGGGTCCGGTTCCCGATCTCGATAGTCAACCCGCGGTCCAGCACGATCCACAACTCGTCACGGAGCCGGTGGTAGTGCGCGCCGGTGTCGCCACCGGGGACGACCGTGACGAGCCGCGCCGTGGCCGGCTGGTTGAGCGCGTACGTCTGCGTCTTGCCCCACGGGCGGTCGACGATCATCGCGAGACCGGCTCCGGAAGCGCCCGCAGGATCCGGGCCATCTCGATCGCCGCGAGGGCCGCCTCTCGACCTTTGTTGCCGTGCGCCCCGCCGGCGCGAGCCTGCGCCTGCGCGAGGTCCTCTGTGGCGAGGACCTCGAAGATGCACGCGATGCCGGTCTCGCGGGTGACCTCTGCGACGCCCCGAGCGGCCTCGTTGGCGACGAGATCGAAATGCGCGGTCTCGCCACGGATCACGGCGCCGAGGCACACCACCGCGTCCACGTCGGCGAGCGCGAGGCGCCGCGCGACCGTCGCGATCTCGAAGGCGCCGGGCACCCAGACCACCGTCACGTCGTCGTCCGCGACGCCCGCGTGGGTGAGCGCCTGCACCGCGCCGTCGAGCAACGCCGTCGTCACCACCTCGTTGAACCGGGCGACCACGACGCCGACCCGCAGCCCGGTGCCGTCGGCGTCGCCTCGAACGACCCTCACGCCGGAACCTCGGGCTCCACGTCGAGGAGATGGCCCATCTTCTCGGCCTTGGTCCGGAGGTAGTCACGGTTGTGCACGGTTGGCTCCGTTTGCAACGGGATCCGCTCCGCTATCGAGAGCCCGTAGCCCTCGAGCCCCGCGCGCTTGTCCGGGTTATTGGTCAGCAGCCGCATCGATCGCACGCCCAGATCGACGAGGATCTGCGCGCCGATCCCGTAGTCGCGTTGGTCCGCGGCGAACCCGAGCTCGAGGTTCGCCTCGACGGTGTCGCGGCCGCGGTCCTGGAGCTCGTAGGCGCGGAGCTTGTGGGTGAGTCCGATCGCGCGCCCTTCGTGTCCGCGCATGTACAGCACGACGCCGCTGCCCGCCTCGGCCACCTGCTCCAGCGCCGCGTCCAGCTGGCGCCCGCAGTCACAGCGCAACGACGCGAAGACGTCGCCGGTCAGGCACTCGGAATGGACGCGGGTGAGCACCTTGTCGCCGTCGCCGATGTCTCCATGGACCAGCGCGACGTGCGTCCGCCCGTCGACGGTGCTGTCGTAGGCGTACGCGCGGAAGTTGCCCCACTCCGTGGGGAGCGCGGCCTCGGCCACCCGTTGGACGAGCACCTCGCGACGACGCCGGTATTCGATCAGGTCCGCGATCGAGATGAGCTTCAGGTCGAACGCTCGAGCGACGTCGACGAGTCCCGGCAGCCGCGCCATCGTCCCGTCCTCGTTCATGACCTCGCAGATCACACCGGCCGGGAAGAGGCCGGCGAGGGTCGCGAGGTCGACGGCGGCCTCGGTGTGCCCGGCCCGGCGCAGCACGCCGCCCTCGCGCGCGCGCAACGGGAACACGTGGCCGGGGCGATGGAAGTCGGCCGGCAGCACGTCGGGATCGGCGATCGCTGCCGCGGTCATCGCCCGATCGTGTGCACTCGTGCCGGTCGTCACGCCGGGGCGGTAATCGATCGACACGGTGAACGCGGTGTCGTCGGCACCGTTGGTCGACACCATCTGCGGGATCTGCAACGCGTCGAGCCGCCACGCGGCGACCGGCAGGCAGACGATCCCCCGCCCATGGGTCACCATGAAGTTCACCGCGTCCGGNGTGCACTTCTCCGCTGCGATCACGAAGTCGCCCTCGTTCTCGCGATCGGCGTCGTCGACAACCAGGACGACCTTGCCCGCGCGGATGTCGGCGATCGCCTCGTCGACCGTCGCGAAGACCGATCGATCGATGCCCGCACCGGTGTGTGCGAACGGTTCCTCGTTCATCTGTCGGACCTTTCCATCAGGTGTGCAACGTAGCGGCCGATGATGTCGACCTCGATGTTCACGGGATCGCCGACCGCGGCGGAGCCGAGCGTCGTGGCGGCNAGTGTGTGCGGGATCAGCGCGAGTCGGACCTCGGCGCCGTCGAGCGCCGCAACGGTGAGGCTCACGCCGTCGACCGCGATCGACCCCTTCTCCACGACGAGCGGTTCGAGCTCGTCCGGGATACGGATGGTGACGGTGGCGCCCGCGTCCGGCTCGCGATCGATCGCGGCGACCCGGCCGACGCCGTCGACATGGCCCTGGACGAGGTGGCCGCCGAGCCGAGCCGCGAGTGTCACCGGACGCTCCAGGTTGACCGTCGCGCCCGCCCGCACCGACCCGAG
>C688J18823_10001600_pt1 | contig 14070 bp, 18 predicted proteins | sample HopSoiMetagenom1_FD_18823 | JGI IMG/M metagenome (IMG submission 18823)
GGAGCCGGCGATGGCCTGGTGACTGCCCTGGACCTCACCGCTCAAGGCGAGGCCGGCCGCCTGAATCCGTGTCGTGAGCATGAGGACGGCGAGCAGACACAGGGTCAGCTTGATCGTTCCGAGCGTTTTCATGGGGTGCTCCTCTCCTGGTTTGATGAAAGGCGGCAAGCCGGCTCCGGAGCCCGGGATAAACCGCGATGTCTGCCAGGAGAGTGGGACGAGCCGAGGAGTTATCGCACCTGGGCCAGAAGGAGGCGCATGATGCATCCCGCGGGCGGGATCGCTGACCGGCTCATGCACTCAACGGCGATACCCGGCCGAGTCAGGCGCCGTTCTCACCGCCGCCGAGGACGCGTCCGAGCGACAAGGAAACGAAGACGATGCCCATGAGCACCTCCAAGTCTGCCGCGAGCTTGGCATACCACGTCTTCGGAATGATGTCTCCGTAGCCCAGGGTGGCGATCGTCACCGTGCTGAAATGGAGGCAGTCGAACCACACGGCGAGCCGGTTCTGTGCCTGGAAGTCGAACGGTGATTGCGCTGATCTCGATTGCTGCAAGATCGTTTCGGGGCTCGGCGGACCCGAGCGCGGATCTTCGAGCGGGCCATATCGTTGCTCGATCCCGTTCCACAACCTGTCGCTCATACCCGAGAACGCACGCTCGCTGACCTGACGATAACGGAGCTCGTGGTCCGGCCGCTGGCGCATGCGCTCGACCTCGGTGTGATAGTAGGAGTTGCTCTCCCGGACGTCGACGAAGTCGCCGATGAAAACGAAAAGGAAATAGAGAGACGCGAAGACCAGAAGCACGGAGACGTAGCCGCCCAGCACGAGCACGGCCATCTCTGACTTCGGGTGGTGATTCAAGGAGCGATAGAGGGCGAAGAGCGACAGCGACAAGGGAAGCAGAAGCGCCAGGAAACCGAGCACGAGGAGGATCAGCGTCGCCATTGGACCGCTCGGGGTAGCCACCTTTAGCGCCAGCACCTCCGAAAAACCGAGGGCGAGGGCGTGGCATAGGACGACGCCGGAGAATGGAAGGACCAGGTCCCGCGCGTTCGATAGGATCCTGGCTCTCATAAGCGTTTGCTGTTGTCGCCTCGCCTTCAGTTTGCAAGGTTGAACAGGACGGCGAAGATCACGAGCAGCGTGCCGAAGATGATGGCGACGAGCGCCAGGGCAAACCTGACCTCCGACAGGCCGACGTAGGTCCGGTACGGATCGAAGCCGAGCGCGCCGTCCCCGCTCCGGGCGCTCACGGGCCTCTTCAGCCGGATCCGCTGGTTGTCAAACTTCTCGACCAGCGTCCAGCCCGCCTTGGCTTCCAAGTCCAGGGCCTTCTTGAGCTTCATGGGCCTGCCGAAGGAGCCGGTGGCGGACCGCAGGATCTTGAATTCCCAGTCGCCGCTGAGGTCTTGGGGCGGGTAAGACGTCATCTCTTCTTCCTCCTGCCGCTCCCTACGCCGCCGAGCGGCCGCCGCCGCGGCACCAGCGCCGCCGCTCATGAGCACATCCAAGGTGAAGGGCGCCCAGGTCGTAGAAAAATATGCATGTCCTTTGTTCTCAGAGCGTTGCTATCCTACGCCCACCCTCTCTTCCCGTCAACGCGCGGGCTCACGCCAGGTGCCAACCCGTTCGGCTGGCACTTGGCGCCCTGGGTCGCGCATCACCTGCCAGCGGATCGAAGGGTCAGAATCGAGCAGCCAGCGGAGGACCGATCTCTTGCGCTTCGAGGCTTGCCGTTGGGTGGATTGATTGCCATCCGCTGGTTCCTGCTTACTCGGGCTCCAGGGCTCTGACGGCCTCCTCCGGCAGAGACGGGAGAGCTCCCTGGGGGTTTAGAGTCGTCGCGCCCGCACCGTTAAGTCGTTCACAGCACAGTTTTCTTCGACGGCACGCCGAGAAACACGCTGCGCATGGCCGTGAGTTGCCTCTGCTTCTGGAACTGGTCGCGGATGTAGATGGTCTTCCACGGATCGAGCTCGAAGGGCGTGATGTCATACAACGCCAGATGAACGTCCTCGTTCCACATTCCTTCGCCGTTCTTGTCGACCGGAACGCCGAGGTAGGCCAGCCTGGGGCCTTCCACTTCCTGCTTCACGAACTGATCCCTGAGCGTGACCGTTTTGTCCACGGTCGGCCCCTGCAGCACTTGATAACAGAGAAAGTGCGGCCCCTTGGGCATGTCGTCGGGCAGTTTGGGCTCGTAACTCTTGAACGCCGGCACGAGCAGGAACACCGGGCTCCCGAGCTCACACTTCTCGTCGCCAAACTGGTTCGATACCAGGACCTTGGCCTGGAACGGCGGGAACGAGTCGAGTTGGTATCCCGTGAGGTGCAGGTACTCGTAATCAGGGTCGACCGGCTCACCGTTCTTCTCCGCGGGATTGCCGAGTATTTCGATCGAGCTCAGCCGGACGTCCATCCCACCGAATTGCCCTTTCACCGACGCTTTGACGAGATCGATCGGCTGCGCTGTTTTCCAGAACACGAAGTGACCGACATATCCGTTTGCCATGATGGTTCTCCTTTTAGGTTATGGAGGGGCACCCTCCTGATTGCGGTTTCCGTCCGCTCGACTGCCGGGGTTGGCCGCACTACCGATACGTTGCAATATTTGTATGCAGCTTCCCCTCTACAGCAGATGCTCCAATTCTACCACCAGCACCACGCCATTGCTAGGTGTCCGCTGACCACGAATGTCAGTGTGGTGCCGGGTTGGCCATGCCGGCGGAGCTTACACCAGGACCACGGCCGGCCGCACGAGATGACGCTGTCGCGTCGTTGAGCTAACCGGTCTTCAAAGGCCCGGCGACCTTGTAGGTACTGAAGATGATGCCAGACGGCATGGCTGTCGTGCTGACGAGCTCGAATGAGCGTGGCGGGGTTCCCTCCGCAAAGAAACGCTTCCCCGTGCCCAACAGCACCGGATAGACGGCCAGCAGGACTTCATCCGCAAGCCCATGCTCGAGCAGCGTCGATGTCAGCGTGGAGCTACCCGAGAGGATAAGGTCCGGGCCGTCCTGCGACTTGATGCGGCGAATGTCCTCGACGATGTCCGGTCCAAGGCCCTCGAACGGGCCCCATTCAAGACTTTCCGGACGGTGGGTAGCGATATATTTGGTTGCCGTATTGAGGCCGTCCGCCATCGGACTGCTCGGCGCCTTGGGCCAGAAGCCCGACCAGATATCGTAGGTGCGACGGCCAAGCAGCAGATCGAAGCTCCCGCCATACGCCGCGAGCATTGCATCCCGGCCAGCGGGGGTCCGATAGGGCACGGTCCAGTCGCTGTAGGGGAAGTCGCCGTCATCGGCGGAATGCTGGATCACGCCGTCCAGCGAGATGTGTTCGATGATTTTGAGCTTTCTCATTTGAGTCTCCGTGATCTGAGGTGCCAATACAAAGGTCTCGACATCAAGTGATGTGTGGTGTCTGCCTACGATTTGGCCGCTCAGCCGCCGCGCTTCTCAGCGGTCGGCTGCAGCGGCGTGTTAGGCAGCATTGGCGGCATCCATCGGTACCGGCGTTTTGTGCGCGACTCTGGTGGATAGTACTCAGCGTACGGGTAGTCCGCAGGCATCGTGCGAATCTCTACGAGCTCCGCGCCAAGCGCCTCCAGTGTCCTTTGAGACGCCACGTTGCCTTCATCGCACGTCAGCCACACCGGAACAAGCGAGTGATAACGGACCAAACCTGCCAACAGTCGGCAACTCCGGAGTGCCAATCGGCTTCCACGAAAGGGCTCGTCAACACCGAAGCCGATGTGACCCCGGTACAGAACCAGATGTTCGGTGTGGCCGACCCGGAGACTGATGTTGCCCATTACGACGCCGGAAGCCGATCCCACCATAGCGAATCGGTACGCCGGAGCAAACCCGCGCGCGTGGTCGGCCGGTATTCTTTCGATAAGCCGAAGCTCCAAGTTCCCATCAACGAGCAGACCTGGGTCGACGAGCTCCACGTCGTGAACCGATTCAATAGAACGACTACACATTCCTCACGTCCCCCGCCGTGCTGAGCCGTCTGCTTACGTGATTGCGACTCACCGGCGGCGTCAGCCGTCCGGTGCAGGCGCTGGTTAGACAACCGGCCGAGCACGCTAATCATGCGCCTGGCCCTTCCTGCGTCTTGAGCGCTTCTCACCCTTCTCAATGCAATCTGGCTTGGTCCGCTGCGCGTTAAGCCACTCAGCCTCCGCCCCCTTAACGTCGAGCATCCTGGTCAGAAAGCAGCGAGTCCACACAGTAACGCTGTTAAACTGATCCCGGAAGGTGAGAAGAAAGAAGATATCACCAACACTCGGTACGTCGTTTTCCTGACGGTCGATATCCAGGTCGGCTTTGGGGTCCGGGTGTACACCGCGAAACTCCTTGAAGTTCAGTTCTTGGTGGAGAAGGTTGCTACCGGTCGAATCAAATACGTACCTGAGATCGCCTCCATAGACTAGGGTGCCATCGCGCTGGCTGGCCGGCAGGATCCAAACTTCAAGCTTGTCGTCTTCGAGCCGCCGAATGTACCTATTGAACGATACGTTCAGACTGCTTACCCCCGCCGGAAGCTGAGTCAAGGCACCGTGAAGTGCCCTACCATATCTCGCAGCAATCTCAGGGTCTATGGCTTCCCCGGTGCGCACAAAGGCGGCGTTCTCCCGCCGAACGTAGTGGAAGATAGTCTGGTACTTCTTGGTGTCGGCCTCGTATCGACCGTAGATAGCATGCCATGAGCCGTCGGCGCCCTGGATACAGAACCACTCCTTGCCGAGCTCCTTGACTTTCTCTTCCGGCTCCTGCATTGCGAGATCCGACGACTGCCACGCCATCTGATCGTAGACAAGGAGCCATCTCGCGGTCTTCTCGTTCGCGAGGAAGGCTTCGTACGGAAACTCCAAAGGCTTGTCCTTCCCGCGAGCGAGCACAGACGCAGGGAGAACCATGATCATGAACCCGAAGGCAACCGTCCGCACGGATTGTGTTACTTGGTACATCATGAGGTTTCATCCGGTTGTCTAACGTGATGCCGATGAGCGGCGGGAACCGCGCTGTTTGCGGTTTCCGTCCGCTCGATTGGCGGGGGTACACGTACCGATTGCATGCATCGACTCTAATCCTTTTCCTTGCCTCTTAATAGGTCCGCAGCTTTCCTGGCAATGTTTTCGTCAAACAAAAGTACTATAGCCATAACAGCTAGTAGCAGGGCTCCAATGAACAGGAAGCCACAACCTATGGATGATTGCGCTCTCTCTATATATTCGCTTAGCATACTTCCCTCGAATCGCCTGCGTAGAGCCGTCGCTAAGAAGGGAGTCAGCGTAAATAGCGCAGCAACTAGCCCAACAAAAGCCGGCACGAGAGTAAGTCGTACGTTGTCACGTGTATACCCAACTGCGCTCTCCTTCGGTTGCCCCTCCTGAAGATGCTTTTTAATCAATTCGGTTCTCACCGTTTCGATGTCAATCTGCAATTTTCGGCGTCTTTCCGAATCAAGGAACGGATCGGAGGTAACTTGCCGCATCAGATCATCTAACACTTCACTCACGTTGATCTGGACCCTAGGATCGCCAACCTCCTGAAGAACACTCCGAATAGTGGCTTCCAGAATACCGGGCGTGGGTATGGAATCTTCTCCTAATGATTTAGAAAGTTCCCGCAAGACGGTGGACTTGGCTGTAAAGTAGCGTTGGCTATGGGCACGGCGATCAGCAAGAAGGTAGGTAAGACAACCTACCACAATACTCACTACAATTCCGATAATTCCTAATACTAATGACCAATCCATAATCGCTTCTCTAAGATTTCAGCCAAGCTGAGATCTCCTACGTGTAACAGCCTAGTTTAACTTCACCGTCCAAACCCCCAGAATGCTTATCGTCGGTCTCCTAGCCTGCCATCGAGAGTCGTAGAAAAATACGCATGTCCTTTATTCTCAGAGCTTTATTATCCTACGCCCGCCCGCTCCTCCCGTCAACTCGGCACCAAGGTGACAGCTATGGCTCCACTGTCTGACAATCCCACGGTGCTCTTATCCGGACGCCCTGGTCAGCTCCTGCCGTGGGAGCTATCCGCTTGGGGAAGTTGGATTTGGCGGCTCCCAAGGGAGAGCCGGAGGCGTATAAGCAGACTGGGTTGGCGGGAGCCGAGACGCTTATCCGTCAAGGTCACGGACGATATGCACGACGGCACAGAGGAGGCCCGTGGTGCTTATGCGTCGCGGCGTGGACGCATAAGCGTCCTCCGCCATCCCGGCAAGGCCGTCCTTCCCGTCAGCGAATCGGGGGATTCGCTGCGGCCGCCGCCAGCCCCTGGACGATCTTCGCGGTGGTGGCAATCTGTCCGGCGTGCCGCTGGGTGTGCTCGGCTGCGTGGAAGAGCAGGCCGAGCACCGTCGAGGGCAGTTGGAGACGGCCGACGCCTCGGGGCTCCAGGAGCGTGGATTCGTCCGTGCGGCGGAGCTGGTCGAGGGCGCGGTCGATCTGCCGCTCGAAGGCGGCGACGAGGCCGGCGGCCGGCGCGGGCGGCGATCCGGCCTCCCCCTCCGCGGCGAGCCAGGCCCTCTGCTCCTCCGACAGCCCCTCTCCCCGGGCATAGGTCAGCAGCCGGTCCAGACTCCCCGTGGCGTGGCGCACGTGGAATCCCACGGAGGCGGCCCCACCTGGACGGGCCCAGAGGTGATCCGTGGAGAGCGGGCTCACCACGGCGCGCACCTCTTCCAGGCACTGCAGGAGCGCGTGGGCCGCCGGTTGCAGCAGGGGCGGAACGTCCGGGACGGGCCCGCGCATCCAGACCTCGGGTTGGGCCGGGGATGTCATGGCGGAAACGATAGCAGAGGGAGCAGGTCGCCGGGCTTGTCGCCTGGAATCCCCAAGCGCCCAGCAGCTCACCGCGCGGATCGCCCAGTAGTGCTCCAGAGAGATGCCCGGACGCCGATGCGGCGGATGCAAGGTGACCGAAATCAAGTGGCTATGGGTTAATGACGAGCCTTCGACCCGCCAAATCAGTGCGTCGCCAAGCGTTTTCGATCTCTGCGAGCGACACTGCTTCGGTGTCAATGCGGAGCTTGCCGCTTGCAGCCAGAGCCCAGACCTGCGGGAAGGTATCGAAGATGGCTGTGTGTGGAATGCTGCCGCCACCGCCGCTTCCGTAAATCTCCATTCCAGAGCTACGCAGCGCAGCGGCCGAAAGGGAAATGGTTGGGCCAGCCATTTCGCCAATTTCAATCAGACGGAGCCTAGCGGTCTCCGCCATCACATCATGGCCGGTTAGCGCATAGAGTAGAGCTTCCGTCGGATGCCCCCACACATAGTCGAGAACAATGTCGAAACGCTTGTGGCTGGCTTCGCGCCGAAAGGCGGCGATCAGCTCTTGATCCGGTTGGTCGAGGTCGATGGTCGCATCGGCACCAAGGTCAGGCAATGTTTTCAAGATATGCTTATTTCGCCCGGCGGCAACGACACGTCCGGCACCCAGGTGCTTTGCGATCTGGATGGCAAGCTTGCCAGCCACCCCAGTCGCACCGAGGATCACAACTGTTTCGCCCCGCTCGAGCTTTGCGCGCCAGACGAGCGGTAGCCACGACGATAACGCTGGATTCGGCAAGGCCGCTGCGGTGTTGTCATCGACACCATCAGGAACGGGCAGACACCGAGCGCGGGATACGACGGTTTGCTCGGCCATCATCCCGTAGGGTGGCCGAGCGCCCCCGCAAAAGACCCGTGTGCCATCGTCGAGAATTCCGACACCATCAACACCACATATGGCCGGCAGCTCGCGATGAGCGCCATAGTGCGAGCCGCTCGCCATCGCCTTGTCAATGTTCTTCAACGAGGCGGCCCTTACATGGACGATTACCTCATTTTCGCCCCGTTGGGGATCAGGGAAATCTTCATATCGCGGTGGATCGCCCAGCGTATGTAATACAGCAGCCTTCATCGCTGCGTTCTCCTTGAGTTAGTGATACTGATGGGTAATAAAGGAACGCATGCGCATGGGTGCAGCGGCCCAACGCCTGGGCATAGCGGCACACCGCAGCGACCGAGCGTCAGCGAGGGCCCGAGGATGTGTCCGCTCCAGCGAGTTGTCAGGCGGCGACCTGTCCAGCCAGTTGTTTACTCCCAATCCTTTTTCAGCATCAGCTCATCTATCCTGTAGGCGTGGAGCATCTCGTGCACCAGCATGTGCCTGAACATTATATACACCGAGTAGTGGCTGAACGCCTCATGCTCGGCCGTCCGCCGCCAATCGTCTGCGGATAGCTCCTTCAACCGCTTAACGACCATCGCCCGCTCCCGCACGTACCGGCCCAGCGCTTCGTCCAGATCAACGTTCAGTAGTGAGCCGGCCTCCTCCTCCGGCGATGGTGCCATAGACTTTATTTGGGGGAACGGGTCAGAGAGCATTAACTCCAGGCGTGAGAGGAATGTCATCTGCCCGGTAGATATGTGACAGGCATGCTCGTGAGCGGACCACTTGTTCGGCGCAGGGCGGCGCTTGAGGTTCTGGGGTGGCACCTCGCGGACGAGGCCAATGATAATGCCAGGTGCGGCCTCTAAACTAGCTATCAACGTTTGCGTATCCATAATCTCCTCCTGGTCGCGCGCCGCCAGCAAGCCGCCGAACGCTTTGCCGTTCAGCAGCGGGGGCGCCGCCGAGCCGGCGCCTCGATTCTACACGATGTCTGCGGCGCCACCATCTGCTGCAACGGCTTGTTGGACGGCCGGGCTCCAGCAATCGCCGCACCATCACCGGGACGGGTCCAGGTTCTTCCAGACATTCTCGGTTCGAGGCTCAGGAAGCTGAAGCCCAACCGGGAGGTCTCCGAATACTCTTCCAGGATGTTCTGCGAGCGGGTTCCGACAGCGAGGACATCGAAGAGGAGCATCGTGCGCGAAGGTCCCACCGCATTCACAGACTGCCAACTGCGCCTCTATTCTTCGAAAATAGGCGCGATCTTTGTACTCCTCGAGCCTTGACGATATGCCATGCGCACCGCGTGGAAATCGTCTTTCTATTTCCCGCAAGCGGGGGTCGTAGAGAGAGACCGTCATCGACCGTAGGCAGTCCGAACATCGGAAGAGCACGTCGTCGTAGAATGGAGATCTCCACAGGGTCTGTAGAGTGACGGTACAAGCCGAGCATGTGATGCTCCGGATCTCAAGCCAATGGTCTCGCTCTCTGCATGCTTCGCATTTCGGCTCGATCGACCAGCCGTCGGGAAGTGGCACTAGGCATCGTACGCACACGGTCGGGCGACCGTGGAATCGATTCGCGGCTCTTCCTCGACGCATGTCTGTAGGTCCGTCAACGGACTATGAGCTCAGCGGCGCCACCCGGCCGGACTGCTGAGCGGAGCCAGAGATGGTCGACGCCAGACGCGAGGACGGTGGAGAGATCACCCGGGTGGCGTCCGCTGCAACGAGGGGTTAGGCGGCAGGTCGCAGACATGCCGATGCGTTCTGTCGATCGGCGAGCGGGCCTGGGGAGCGGTTTGGCGACCCTCCACAGACGGTAGGAACCACAAAGAAGATGCTGAACACACGAACCCTACTCGTGGCAGCGCTGGCACACACCCGCGCACTCGCCGCACTCAAGACTGGGGGTCGAACCCAAAGACCCGCAACTCTTGGTCGCAGCGGCAGGCCTTCGCTATTCGCGCGGCCCACGCGACGGCCTCTTCACGCGAGGGCAGTTCGAGCACTGTGAAGCCGCCGTCAAGCCGGGGCGCCCACGGGTAGCCGCCCTCGGTGACAGAGCCATCGGCCGAGACCAGCACGGGCGGAACGTCTTCGTCGATGCCGCCGCCGAACACGTAGACGCCCGCTGCCTTCGCCTCGTCGATCACGGCATGGGCGTCGCGCCCAACGGCCTCCCATTGGCCTTCGGGCACGACCATCGCCGCACTAGGAAAGGAGATCAGGTACTTGGCCATGACGTTCTTCCTTGGACTGATGCAGGTCGCAAATCGTGCACTGCCGCCTAACGATACTGCCATTCAGCGGCGGGCGCGAGAGGGAGCGCAGCGACCGACGCGCCCGTCCGGCTGCAACGGCTGGTTAGCCGGCTTCGCTACCTCGAGGTGGCTCACCGCACCTCGAAGCCTGGCGGAACCGGTCCCTTCCACGCCCTCGAGGTGACGAACGCGTCCTCGAGGAAGGCGCACCACTGGGCGTCCATTCCGAGGAGGTTGTCGGTCGTGGAGATGAAACCCCAAGGGTCGCTGTACCCGCCGCGTGAGTAGACGAAGCTCAGGTTCATCGAATCGACTCGCGCGACAACCCAGACCGGAACCAGCCGGCCATCGAGCCAATCCCAACTGCGGTTTTCCTGCTGAGGCTCACACAACAACTGCGTGAACGCATCGCGGGTACCGGCGATCGTGAACCGTGCCAACTCGTCTTGAACGATGATGGCGACATCCGTAGGTGTGGTCATCGGAGTGTCCGGCTAACGGAGTAGCGCCTCAGCGGCGCCTAGCCGCAGGCCTCCAAAGCTCCTCGAAGCGACTTCGCTCGCAGACCATTATAGCTTGAAACGGCGGTAGGCGTCCGCCTGCAGGCGCCGGGTTAGGCGACAGGTCAACGCGATACCGGTGAATCTGGTTGAAAGATGGTGCGGTCTCGAGACTCGAGTCACGAACACCGCGGGCTCGAGGGTCCCGTTCTGGGATCCGGCTGTTGAGTGTGTACTCCGCCTTGCCATCTTCTGGGGGTCCGCTCTGTTCCGGCTCTTCGTTCGAACCTTCTGCCTTGTCTTTTCGGGACGCAAAGAGGCTTGGGGCGTCTTGCGCAAGGCTAAGTTGCCATGCGGTCGCGTGGTCCGGAGGGTTTGATCGCCTTGCTCTGAGGCCTTCGAATTAGCAAGCGGTAAGTGAGTGTCGCAATGGCACTCGCATAGAGAGCGATGCCCAGAGAATGAAGTGGCGAACCTGGCTGAATCCCGAATATCTGCAAGAGGCCCGTGACGGGGTAAACAAATATGGCGCAAGCGACAAAAAGAGGCGTCGTATACGGGGTGTACCACGGATCCGAAGGCTCCGGCATCAGTGTCGCTCCCTGTGGAATGCTGAAAACGACCAACGGCAGAAACGGCGCTAAGACCAATAGCCAGCGTAGAAACTTCATGGGATCCCTCCTGCACTCCGGCAAGGCTTGGCGGTCGAAGGATGTTGCCTGTCGCCTAACGCGACAGAAGCTCACCGGCGACGACCGCGCAGTATGCGGTTGGCGTCCGGTGCAGCGCCTTGGGTTAGGCGACTGGTCGCGAGAGCTTTAAGCTGCACCATAGCTACTCGCAATCGCCTCCCGTAACCAAGCCGCCGCCCCTGCGAACCCATTCTTCCCAGTACGGCCGTCTTCGAATTAGGAATGCCTTCCGGGACTCGGGAATGTGCGGGTTGCTTCGGATGGCCTCGTCCCATCCATGACACAGAAGCCGCTCGCCGGCGAGTAGGGGCGACCAGCACAGAGAGGGGGGGACCGAGACGACACGAAAGGAGTGCCCGCTGGTTGCTTCGAGGCAGCAGAGTTCTTCGGCTCCTGGCTCCGGCGCAAGACGATCAAACGTCATGATTTCGACATTCGCGGGAGCCAGGCTTCGGCGCTTTGCGAGTCTTGCGGCGTTCGCGTTCGCTTCAGCGCGTCTGCCGAAGACCAAGACGTAGGTGGGCGCAAACTGTTTGCGAGGTAAGCCGCGATCGAGATGATAGAAGTCCCGAAACGCCTGTACATTATGCGGTACGTTGAACCATGCCTTCCACTCGGCTATCTGATCCAACGCTTGAGTTAGCTGGTAGCTCTGTACGTTCGAGGCGGTAAACCAGGGCTTGTCGGGCGCCTCGATCTCTACCAATACTGGTTGCACGATCCCGCTGTTTCCAGAAAGCCAAAGGAAGTCGGGTATGCGCTTGTCATAGGAAGGGAGTGGCGCTTGCCTGATAACGCCCAGTAAGTCGGGGTACTTGCCGGCACACGCGCCACTCCCGAGAGCGCCGGGAACGAGACTCGGGTGCTCTTCAAAGAACTTCTGCACCTCGGTCTCTGGTGCGGCCGGGTCGCGGTTGAGAAGCGACTTCCACGACTCCCGAATCCACTGTCTGTGGTCGCTCCAGGATAACGCCTCCACGGGCGGGACCTCGAGCTCGTAAGTCTTCTGAAGGTCGGTCACTCCTCTGCCTCCTCCAGTCGCCTAACGCTTTGGAGCCTAACCGCGCGGCGCCGCGTTAGCGGTGCCGTCCGGTTGAGGCTGGGGTTCGGCCTCACTCCATGATTCTCGCAAGCATCGTGCTGCTTGTTCTCTACCCGGCCTTCAGAGCTCGAACCAATCGCCACTGCTCTCCGCTTGCTTCCTACAAGTCACGAACCGCGCTAAGGTGGCGACCTATACGTCTACTGCCCATGACATGCAGCCCTGCGAATTAGGTACTTGGAGCCTTTCCTTGGCTGCGTTTGGTGCCCCATGCCTCGCGAACTGCCCGACAACCCGTCGAAATCAGGTAAACAGCGCCAAACACTGCAAGAAGCTTATTATCGACACCAAAATCGCAAATTCTGCCATTTGTAATAATCGACAAGAGCCCACAGCTACCGATAAAAATTATTACCAGAGCAAAGAACGAGCCGAGGAGAAGTAACCAAGTATTCTTTGGGAGATCAAAGGTGCGATTCACTGTTCCTCCATGTCCAAATTCGTGTCGCCGAACAGCCTAGCTTAACTTCACCGTCCCAATCACCAGAATGCTTATCGCCATAATCCTGTCCTGGCCGGCTAGAGTCGTAGAAAGATACGCATGTCTTTTATTCTCAGAGCTTTACTATACTACGCCCGCCCCCTCCTCCCGTCAACTCGGCACCCAGGTGACGGATAAGACTCCCATGTCGGACAATCCCAGGACGCTCTTGGCCCGACGCCCTGGACAGGTCCTTCCTGGGGAGCTATCCGCTTGGAGAGATTGGATTTGGCTGACCCCGAGAGAGAGCCCGGAGACGTATAAGCAGGGCCGGATTGGCGGGAGCCGGGACGCTTATCCGTCAAGGTCACGGACGATATGCACGACGGTATAGAGGAGGTCCAGGGTGCTTATCCGTCGCGATGCGAACGGATAAGTGTCCTCTGCCATCCTGACAAAGCCGTCCTTCTCGCCGGCCGAGCCATCAGCCGCCCGCCTCCTCCGCCATCTCCAGCAGCTTTCGCGCGGTGTTGAGGTTGCGCGCGGTGCCGCGGGTGCCGAGCAGCTTCTCCATCGGTATCCGGTTGAGCTTCGAGCGGCCCATTCCTTCCGGATAGTGGATGAAGACCTCGCTCTCGTGGACGACCACGGTCTCCGGCCCCTCGTAGGCGGCAAGCGCCTTGGCGAGCTCCCGGGCTCCCTCGGGGTCGGCGGCGTCCAGGAGGAAGTTGATGATCACCAGGCTCGGGTTGGCGGAGGCGTCGAAGGGAACCCGGTCGAGGGCATGGCGGAGCTCGTCCGGGGTCCGCAGGATGACCTCGGGCCGGTGCCCGTGGCCGTGGGCGATGGCGCCCGAGATCTCCTGGGAAAGCTTCTTCCGGTCCCTGGAGCGGGCGGTGAAGACCGCGTTGCCGCTCTGGAGGTGGGTCCTCACGTTCTCCAGCCCCAGGCCGGCGAGGAGGTCGCGCAGGTCGGACATCTTGATCAGGTTGTTGCCGCCGACGTTGACGGCGCGCAGGAGGGCGATCCAGGTCGTCATGGCTTCTCCACCTCCGCGCTCTCCTCCAGCCGCTTGCGGGCCGCCTCATAGGCCTGCCGCAGGACCTCCTCCGGCGGCGCCTTGGTGTCGGGGAGATGGCGGAGCCCCCACTCGGCCATGGCGCGCAGGACGGAAAAGAGCTCGACGCCCATGGCCGTGAGCCGGTATTCGTAGCGCTGCGGCCGCGACGAGTAGAGGCTCTTCACCACGACGCCGTGCTCCTCCAGCCGGCGCAGGCGGTCGCTGAGGATGTTGGTGGGAATCCCCTCGGGGGACTCCAGGAATTCGCCGAAGCGCCGCTTGCCCACGAACAGCAGGTCGCGGACCACCAGCAGCGTCCACTTGTCCCCCAGCAGGTCGAGGGTGGTGGCGA
>C688J18823_10001601_pt1 | contig 14070 bp, 11 predicted proteins | sample HopSoiMetagenom1_FD_18823 | JGI IMG/M metagenome (IMG submission 18823)
GCACGCCGCCATACTCGTTCACGATCACCGACGGCTCGCTTCCGTCGGGCTTGCATCTCACGTCCGGCGGCCGCCTGCACGGCGTCCCGCACGAGCTCGCCGACGTGACGATCCTCGTGAAGATCACCGATGCGGAGGGCTGCACGCTTTCGATTGCGTATCCGGTTCGCGTGAACCCGTAAAATCGGCGGCAGCTACCTCTGCTCGCCCCATCGCGGCTCTTTCGTGAGCGGCTTCCAGTGGTCTGCCTGCGCGCTCGCCACGAGATCCAGACGCCGGATGAGCTCATCGCCGTTGACGAGCTCGAAGGAGTCCACCAGGTCTTTCGTCACCGCTTTGTGCGCCGCGAGCCGCGCCGCGGGCGAGAAATCGTGCGCGGACGTGACGATGATCCCTTTCGTATAGCCGCCCAACAGGCAGGCGCCGAGAAACTCGCGGATCAGAACGACTGACTCCGTCCGTGATCGCCGTTCTCTCCGTTTGACCTGTACGGCGATCGGTTCATCGCCATCGATCAGGATCAAATCGAGCCCGCCGTCGTTGGATCGGCCGCAGTGAACCGCCTCGCAGTGGTAATGCTCTCGGAAGACGGCCTCCACGAGTCGCTCCATCTTGTATGGAGAGATGTGTTCGATTGATTGTGGCGACGACGCGAGATGATCGATCAGTGTCGCAACGGGGATTTCCTTGGATGTGATGTCGAAGTGGCGGAGCGATGCATGGTAGATACAAAGCTCTGTCTCATCCGCGTAGGGCTCACCGGCCCATTTTTGGATCGTCTCCACTTCCCACCAGCCACAAGACGGGCAACTCCACGCACGGGAAGTCCAAACGCTGATCTTTGGCGAGGACCAACCATCCTCCAACGACGGCTCCGCGTCTCGGTTACCGGTATCGTAAATCAACGAGCTCTGGGCTCCGCAATAGGGACACCATCCCCGCAGGGCAAAAAAGAGGCCCTTGTTGCTGATGAACTCGGACTGCTGATCTACATCGGGGCTTCTTCCCAAATGCTCGGCGTAGCCAGAGATGTACTGACTGTAATCCAGCACCGTGTGCGCACTCATGAACGTAGCTTAGTATTGTTGGAGCCATGAAGCTGCCGAAGGTCCATGGTCTGATTCGCCGGCGGTTGCTGGTCAACTACCGGCTCGATCCCGACGTGGCCCAGCGGCAGCTTCCGTCGACTTTCCATCCGAAGCTGCACAACGGTTTCGCCATCGCCGGAATCTGTCTGATCCGGCTGGAGAACATCCGTCCGAAGCGCTTCCCGTCGCTTCTCGGCATCTCCAGCGAAAACGCCGCGCACCGATTTGCGGTGACGTGGGACGATCGCGAAGGCGTCTACATCCCGCGGCGCGATTCCAATTCGCTGATCAATCACCTCGCCGGCGGACGCTTGTTTCCCGGCGAGCATCAACGCGCCACGTTCAACGTGAACGACGACGGCAGCCATGTCGAGCTCTCCATGCGCTCGGCAGATGATGCCGTGCATGTGCGCGTCTCCGCCTCCGTCTCTCCGTCTCTCCCGCCCACTTCAATCTTCCAATCCATCGCCGAAGCCTCAACCTTCTTCGAAGCCGGCTCCCTCGGCTACTCCGCGACTCGCAACAGCGGGAAGCTCGACGGCATCGTCCTGCGCACGCACGAATGGCGCGTCGAGCCGCTCGCAGTGGACGAAGTTGCATCGAGCTACTTCGCCGACGAATCGCGTTTCCCGCGCGGCAGCGTGACCTTCGATTGCGCGCTGATCATGCGCAACATCGCGCATGAGTGGGAATCGGCGGCGGAGATGTACGCGTAAAATAGGTGTATGGCCGAGGAAGAAGCATCTGAGGCACGGGACGAAGTCATCCGGCTGGCGTTCGAGCTCGAAGGTAAGGCTGCGGTTGAAATTCTTCTGCAGCTCGGAACCCTCGATCTCTGGCGCGGAAATCTGAGCGCAATGCGCGGCGATGTTCCAGCTTCGGAGCCGGAGACCGAATCACCAATCCGTCCTGATGCTGCTACGCGCGCGGATGAGTTGTACGCGAGCATGTTCATGAAAGACGCGCTCGGGTATTTGTCCCCGCAGTGCCGCGAAGTCTTGTATGTTCGATATGTCGAGCATCGGAGCATGGGTGCCGACGAGCTCGTGAGTGCCTGCCGAGATCGCGCGTACAAAATGGCTGAGGAAATTCGGCTCGCGCCGCAGAACGATGCGATAGGCGATACCCCGAGAAAGACGCGGCGTGCTCGTTGATTCGAGCGTCTGGATCGAGCAATCGATCTCTACCGTCGTGCACGACGCGCAGGAATTACAGTCCGTCCCTATTGCCTCGATGAGGTTCTAGCCTAACGATGCTCCCCCTCTTCCTCCTCGCCGCCCTCACCTGGACGCCGATCCAGCCCGGCGTCGAGTACGCAAAGCTCGACACGCTCCACGTCGTCCGCGTCGACCCCCGCGTCGCGCAGCTCGCAGTCGGGATTGAGCAGCCTCAGACCGCAGCGCAATGGTGCAAGAGCGCGCGCTTCAGCGTCGCGATCAACCTCGGCATGTTCAACACCGACCGGCGCACGCACACCGGCTATCTGCGCCACCGGCAGCACGTGAACAGCGCGAGCGTCAACGATTACCGCTCCGTGCTCGCGTTCAAACCATTGCAGCCGGTGCGGTGGCTCGATCTCGATTCGGCGAGATTGCCGGCGAGTGTCGGCGCATACGACGTCGTCGTGCAGAACCTGCGGCTCATCGCGACGCCGGGCCGCAACGTCTGGGCAGCGAGCGACCGCAAATGGAGCGAAGCGGCGCTCGCGATCGACAACAGAGGCCGCCTGCTTTTCCTCTTCTCGCGCGCGCCCTACACGATGAAAGCCTTCAACGAATTACTCCTCGGACTGCCGCTCGGCATCCGCGCGGCGATGCATCTCGAGGGCGGCCCCGAGGCCAGTCTGTCGATTCATGGAGGCGGCGTCGATGTCGATCTGTGCGGCAGCTTCGAGACCGGCTTCGTCAACGACGACTCCAATCGCGACCAGTGGCTGCTGCCCAACATCCTCGGTGTGCTAGCGAAGCGTTAGCGACACGTCCGAGTCGAGCGCCACCTCCGCCGTCTCATTCTTCGCGAGCTTCTCCGTTCCGACCTCGCACTTCGCGTGCAGACAGCGGATCCGGACTGTCGTTTCGTCCACCGGTGTGATGCTGAAGTCGGCGCCGCTGTCGAGCTTCGCGCCGCCGTGGCACAAATCAGATAGCAGACAGCAGATAGCAGATAGCAGCCAGGAGACGCTTCCGCGCGACGGCTCCTGCTATCTGCTATCTGCTGTCTGCTATCCGAAGTTGATTCCAACGCGTTGCCACCTGAGACGGATCACGCGGCGGAATCGTCTCGAATGGCGGGCCGTTGGACCACAAACGTGAGACCCGGCTTCTGGACCGCCGTTCGTAACGGACTCCGCCGTCGCTGCCCGCGATGCGGCGAAGGACCGTTGTTCAAGCGCTGGATCTCGGCATACGAGCGCTGCTCGAAGTGCGGCCTGGAGTTTCAGCCGAATCACGGCAACACGTGGATGTTCATCGTGATCACCGACCGCATCCCGCTCCTCTTCGGCATCGGCGCGCTCTTCTTCGGCTTCCGTCCGCACGGCGTGCTGCAGAACAGCGCGTTCCTGTTTTTCCTCGCGATGCCGCTGGTCCTCACAATGCCACATCGTCAGGGTTTGGCGATGGCGCTCGACTATCTCGCCGGCCGCGCAATGAGCGGCGGAGAAGCATGACGGCGTAAAGCACGAGCCCTGCGACTCCGAGACCCAATCCGATGTCGAATTCGCGCGGCCGATAGACGAGCTCGACGCGCGAATGCCCTGCATCGACATAGCAGCCGAGGAATGCACCGTTGACCGTCACCGGAGTCATGCGTTTACCGTTGACGAGTACACGCCAGCCGGGCCAGTGCACATCGCTCGATACGAGCAACGTGGGGCCGGGACTTTCGACGTCGAGCACGGTGCGCTGTCCTTCATACGACACGACATGCACTGTGCCGTTCGTAAGCGCGGACGGCGCGGCACGATCGACGATCGCACGCTGACGAAAATCCGCGATCTGCTTGCTGAGGCCGACCGCCATGTCGAAATCGGGCGTGACCACGACGTCCGGCACAGTGAAGTACCGCGGCAGTGCATTGCGATTGTGATAAATCGCGCCGTCGTTTCCGCGATAGACGCACTCGAATTTCGGATCGGTCAGCGTTGCGTCCGGCGGCGTGTAGACGTTCTCGATATTCAGGAAATCGAAGAACGGGTACTTCGTCTCATTGACGACGGAGTCATACCCCTCCGCTTTCAAATAGCCGCGGAAGAGACGCATGTAATGTGCGTCGCTGATCGGATCGGTCGTCTTGACGTCTTCCAGTCCGTAATAACCGGGAGTGTCGGGGATGAACGACCAGCCCCATGCGACCATACGCGACGGTTGCGGCACCGCGCGTAATCGGCGGATCGCTTCCGTTTCGGGAAAGACGTCCTTCGGCCGGGCCGGCGGGTTGTAATTCCACGTGACGAAAACGAGCTCGAACAAAACAGCCACCGAGGCGACGACCGCGAACACCGGCTTCAATCGATCGAGCGCGAGCACCGCGAGTCCGACCACTGCGAGCACCCAGAACAATCGCAATCGCTGATGCAGACTCACGCCGAGGAGCGGAATGTGATGGATGAAATCGCGCCAAAGCGGCAATTCCCAGAAAGTCGCGAAGGAGAGCACGAGCATCGCGATGAGGAACAGGAGCGCGGACGTCCCGTCCGCAGTGCGCGGGCGTCCCGCCCGGGCACGATTGCCGCCGAGCGAGACGCTCGACGGCTGCGGACGAGACGTCCGCGCTCCACGGCCATTGACGAAAAATGCGGCAAGGGCGAGCAGCAGCGTCGGCAATCCTGCGTAGCCGGAGGCGACTTCGCCATAGTCATTGAGCACGACGCCGCGTTTGAATTCCGGCGCTTTGTAATTGCCCGCTTGTGGAGTGCCGAACGCATTCGGACGGATCAACGGCAGGAGCCATTCGGGGCCGAGTCCGTGATCGGCGGGATTCGCGGCGTCGACGGTCGAAGTCTGGAAGCGTCCGGTGCGGCCGAGGAGTGCAATTGTCGGATACCAGAAGAATGCGGTAAGGAGCATCGCGACGATGAACGCAGTCGCGCATTGCACGAGACGCTTGCGCAGATAAAGCGCGTACAGAGCGGCGACGACCCAGACCCATAATGCGGATTCGGGGTGTCCGCCGAGGACTGCGAGGCAGAGGGAGAAGACGAGAAACGCGTGTGCGCGGATGGTGCCGTCGCGCGATGTCAGGTGCACGCCCACGAGCACGAGCGGCAGCATCATCGACGACAATCCGAGCGGGAACAGCAGCCACACGATGTGAAACACGGAAAACGTGTACGCGATCGCGCCGAACAATGCGCTCGTCTCGCTCGCTCCCCACAGTCGGAACAGCACGAACGAGAAATAAAGCAGCGTGAAGAGCCGCAGGCAGGCGCTCAATGTGAATGCCTTGCCGATCGGCAGCCACAATCCGGCGAGGGTAAACGGATGAAACAGCGCGGTCTGTTGATTCGCGAGCAACGGCGCGCCGCTGGCCGAGGTGCGATTCCAGTGCGGGATGCGGCCGCGGAGCAGTTCGTCGCGGGCGATGCGCGTCCAGGGAACGAGCTGCGTGAACACGATGCCGGTGTTTGCGCGCACAGTGGGGCGATTCAGCGATTTCCACGGATACGCGACGAATGCGAGATTGCCCGGCACATCGACCTTGCTCGTAAAGACGGTGCGCGATTGATACGCGAGCGTCAGCAGCGCGAAGAGGATGACGTATCGGCGAGGGACGCTCATGGCGCGATGTGATACAGCCAGATCGATGCACCGATTCGATCGACCGGCTCATACGCGTGCAGCCACGTAATGCCGTGATGGTCGCGTCCGCCGAAGTGGCGGCGCATGTCGCTGACGGCAATCCATCCGCTCACCGGATGATCCTCCGGCAATTCATCCGCGCCCGGCACTTGCGCGCGCCAGTCGGCACCGCCGAAGTAATCGACATAATCAATGTGATGCGATCGCGCGTAATGGCCGAGGCGGAGGAGGTCCTGTCCCCAGTCGAGATTGCTGTCGGTAGCGATGCGCTCCGGATGCCCGAGGGCGAATTCATTGAAATATGCCATGTAATCGGGATGAGCGAGCGTCGTCGCGATCAGATACCACGCACAGAGCGGAATCGCGATGATTCGCTTGATGTGCAGGAGCGCGATCGCGGCGGCGACCGCGAGAAACGGATACATCGGCAGGATGTGCCGCACGCCGATATTGATCGCAGTGGTCATTGCGAGCACGAGCATTGCGGCGGGGATCAGCGCATGACGCGGCATATAGCGGAATCCGATCAGTGCCAACACGAGGAATGCGGCCGGCGTCTTGAAGAACAGGATGACCGGGAAGTAATACCACCAGCCCTTGTCCGAATACCGGCCGAACAGGTAGGCCATGTGGCCGGTGTAGACGTGCGAGCGAACGCATTCCATGCCCACGATGAACTCCGGCGCGGGCATTGGGACATGCACGGAGATCCATTGATACGCGGCGCGGAACGGCGCGGCATGCGCTTTTTCCACCGGCGGCCTGCCGCGCATCGTGTCGCCGTGGCGGCCGGCCATCGGCGACGGATAACCGGAGGCGCGTGCCCAATCGACGAAATCGATTCCGGTCATCTGTCCATGCCCGATTTTGTTCGTATAGCGCCAGTAACGCTTGACGATATCGGGCCTCACCCACTCGTATCCGGGCGCTGTTGCGTATTTCGCGGCCTGATATTCGGCGGTCGCATCGGAGAACGTCGTGATGCGGTAATCATTGAGACGGCCGACGCTGAAACGATAACCGGCCCAGACGATGAACGCGGCGATCAGCGCCATCGCGGCGCATTGTGCGACGCGCGGAATACGCCGGATCAGGATGAACGCACCGATTGCGAACAATGTCAGGAATGACATCTTCGTCAGCAGGCCGGCGCCGATGCAGAGCGCAGTCAAAAACGCGTTGCGCCACGTTGGACGCAGCTGCCAGTCGTCGAAGCAATAGAGCGCGAGCGCGATCATCGCGGTGACCGGAACGTCCGTCGTGGCGAGGCCGGCGTGGCCGAGGAGCGGTGGGAGTGCGCCGAGGATGGCGAGGGTGAGGAGGGCGGCGGTGTCGCCGGCGAGCTTGCGCGCCCACAATGCGGCGCCGATCAATGTCAGCAGGAGGAACAGCAGATTCGGCGCGCGCGTGTAGGACAAGCTCTCAGCTTGTCCGGACAGGCTGAGAGCTTGTCGGGACAAGCTGAGAGCTTGTCCTACACACGGCAATGCGAACAACACCCGCGCGAGCGGCGGATGCTGGCGATCGAGCGTGTACGTGCCGTTCTTCAGCCACTCGGTTCCCGCTGCGACATGCACCGGCTCATCGATGGTTTCGGAAAAGACGCGGTACGTCAGCGCGACACGCGCCAATGGAAGAACCAGCAGGAACGATAGGTAAAACGTGCTGAGTGCTGGGTGCTTCGCCACACGCTCACTCAGCACTCCGACCTACTTGCCCGATCGGATCAGGTCGCGCGCCTCATCGATTTGGTGGTCGATCGCTTCCTGGCGCTGCACGATGTCGCTCGGCGGAGGCGAGCCGCTGCGCATCGCCGAATCGAGATCGCTGGCGAGACTCGACAGATCGTGCAGCGCGCTCTGGATCTTGTGGCACGACTCCGCCACGCATGCGCACTGTCCCTGCGCGTTCGCGATCTTCGAATCGATATCGCTGCGGAACACCGACCAGGCGTCCATGTCGTACGGCGGATTGACGAAGCGGCCGATGCCGCTCCCCCACGCCGACGACGCCTTGTCCGCCGCCGCGATGCACGAGCTGTTCACGAACGTCCCCGCCGGCGAGCCTTCCGTCGTGGTCGTGGTGGTGTCCTTCTTCAGCAGCTTTGGCGAGAGGTACTTCCAGGCGAAGAACAGGACGATGACCACGATGAGCAGCTTGAGGATGCGATCCATCGATTACTCCAGCAGCGAACGGATTTCGGCGAGATGTTCGGAATCGTGCGTGATCCAGCGCTCGAGCAGCTCGCGCAGGGTCACCGGGCCGACGGTTTCGAGCTCCGCGGTGCGATCGAGCATCGCTTCATCGAGCGTGCGGAGCAGCGCCATCGACGCGGCACGCGAGCGCTCCAGCTCCGCGAGCTCCGGCTCCACCGGCAGCGACGCGTAATTGCGATCGAGCGCCAGCTGCGATCCGTTCACATCGGCCAGCGTCGGATGCTCTTCGTGCGCGATCAGGCGGAGGCGCTGTTCGTATCCGAGCGTGTCGATGTCGCGAAGGTGGGCAACGTTCTCGCGGATGGAGAAGAAGTCGCCGCGTTTGCGGTCGATGTTGGGCGCGGAGGAGACGAGCTCGCGCACGAGGCGAGGAGTTTCGGAAAGGGTGTCGATGTAGGACTTCATGCCCCGGATACGCAGTTGCGGCCGTTCGTCTTCGACTGATACAGCAGCTCGTCGGCGCGGGCGAGCAGCGCGTCGGCCGGCTCGGCGGGCGAGGTCGACGAGCAGACGCCGAACGAGGCGGTGAACTGGATCGCGTGTCCGTTCACCGCGAACTTCTTGTCCGCCAGGCTGACGCGGATCTCTTCCGCGATGTCGAGCGCGCGGGCGATCGGCGTCTCCGGCAGGATGATCACGAACTCCTCGCCGCCCATGCGGCCGAAGAGATCGTCGCCGCGGATGCAAGTCTCGCGGATCAGGTTCGCCGACTCGCGCAGCACCTGGTCGCCCGCCGCGTGGCCGAAGCGATCGTTCACGGCCTTGAAATCGTCATAGTCGAACGCGATCACGCTCACCGGACGCGCTTCACTCGCCGTGTCGAGGACGAACGCGAGGCGCGCGACGACGTACGACTGATTGAACGTGCCGGTGAGCTGGTCGGTGATGCCGCGCGAATGCAGCGACTCCGTGAACTCGACTTCGAGCAGGTTGTCGACGTAGCGCAGCACGCAGTTGCCGATGCGGAGCAGATTGCCGGGATTGAGCGGCGTCGGCTGCTTGATGCGCGAGCCGTTCACCAGCGTCCCGTTCGTCGAGGCGAGATCGTGAATCGTCACTTCCTCGCCGACGCGGATGATCTCCGCGTGGATGCCGCTGACCGCGCGCTCGCGCAGGCGGATGTCCGATTCCGGGCGGCGGCCGACGATCTGGCGGCCGGGACGGAGGCGGAACACCTGCCCCGGCAGATCGCCGTGCAGCAGCACCAGCGCCGGCTCCGAGATCCGCGAGCGTGCAAGCGGATCGCCTCCCGTGATGACCGGATCGACCGTGACTTCCGATGTCGTCCGCACGACGCGCAACGTTGCGTTGCGTGCAGCGTTCTTGATCTTTTCGATCATGAATTAAAGAAGTGTAAGCGAAGTTGAGTTGCTGAGTTGCTGAGTTGCTGAGTTGCTGGGTGGGCCCGGGCAACCCAGCAACCCTCAGCAACCCAGCAACCCAATCACTGTCCCAGTTCCGGATGGTACATCGCCGCATACCCCAGCCGCTGGCGGCGGAAATCGCGCGGATACGTCATCGTGATCGTCTCGCCCTTCTTCGACAGCTCCGCATTGATGCCGTGCCAGTACGTCGGGATGTCGAGCTTCACGTAGCGCGCGACCACCTCGTCGCGCAGCTTCGGATCGAAGTGCACGCCGTACGTGTTCACCAGCGCCTTGATCGCTTCGTAATCGCCCTCGCCTTTGATGCGCATCAACTCCGCGAGCAGCATCCCGACCCCCTGCCGCATCTTCTGGAAGTCGGTGACGTGCATGTACGTCTTGCCGTTCTTCTGCACCCGCTCGATCGAGCCCGGGACTTTGTCCATGATGTATTCGACGATCATCTGGCGGTCGCGCTGGTGATCCTCTTCCAGTGTGTCGCCTTTGCGATTCGACGACAGCTGCGTCAGCGGCGCCTTCGCTGATGAGTAATACATCGCTTTCGCCACGCCGTCCGTGTTCGAGATCACGCCGATCTCCTTCAGATGCGGGTCCCACACATTCCAGAGCGCCATCAGATCGGCGCGCGCCTCTTCCAGTGTCGAGTAGTACTCCTTCAGGTAAACGGACGGATCCTGCGTCAGCTTCGGATTCACCTTCCCCGATCCGTGTCCGATCACTTCGTGCATCGCCGTCAGCAGGTCGCCCGCTTCAGCGCCGTACTTCTGGACCGTTTTGACCTCTTCCTCGTCGTAGCTGAACTCGTTCCGCACGCCGCCGCCGCGTGCTTCGTTCAGCGCGCGCGTCGAGCCGGTGAAGAAATACGACTTCGTCCCGTACTTCTCGCGGATCTCGTTCTCGTTCGGCAGGTTGTCGCCGACCACAGTGACCGCGAAGTCGCCCGTCTCGATCACCGTCTCCACCGCCTTCGCCAGGGGCGGCTTCACGCCGAGCTTCTTGTACTGCTCGGCCCACGGCGCGTGGTTCTCGAAGTACTGCGCGTCGTTCGCGATCTTCACCATCATCGCGTTCAGCTTCTCGTCGGTGAGCGAGACGAAGCTCTGCGACGTCCCCTTCGCACCGCGCGAGTCGCGATACACCTCGATGAAGCCGTTCGCGAAGTCGACCGTCTTGTTGTTGCCGACCCACTTGATGCCGAACTCGATCCAGTCCCGGAGCTCGCCGGTCTGGTAGAAGCGGATCAGCGCGTCGATGACCTCGCCCTGTCCCGGCTCGGCGTACTTTTTCGCGTTCTGCAGATAGCCGATCGCCTTCGCCAGATAGATCGCGTCGCGGCCCGGCTTGACCTTGCCGTCGGGCGTGCCGGCGCGCAGCACTTCCTCGCTCAGCGTGCCGTCGGCGTTCTTCACCACGCGCGAGTTCAGCGGGTACTGCTCCTTGAAATTCTCCAGGTCCTTCAGCGTGACGCCGGGACCGTAGAAGTTGTTCGCGCTTCCCTGGATGATGTCGAGGCCGCCGCGCGGATTCTTCGCCGTCAATTGCGGCTCGAACTCCGGATCGAAGATCGCCGGCCGGAGGTCCGCCAGCTCCTTCTTCAGCTGTCCCTCGGTCAGCGCCGCGCCTTTGGTCGCATGCAGCGCGGCCAGCGCCGCCTTCTCCAGCTCCTCCGGCGTGAACGACGGCACGAACTTCTGCGCCGTGATGTCGTTGTGGTTCCCGTGGTTCGCCCAGAAGAGCTTCGTGTACTCGTCGAGCTTCTTTCGCGTGGCCGCATCTACACCTTGTGGATGCGCGGCGATCAGCTCGAGGATGTACTTCTCGCGCAATCCGTTCCGCCCGAGCTGGTCGTAGATCACCGGATCGATGGCGATCGAGGCCCGCGTCAGCCACCAGACCAGCTCCTTCTGCCGCGCGTTAAGCGCGTGAAAGCTCTCCGCTTTGACCTGGATAAATCCATCCGCGCCAATGCGTTCCGCGAGCGACGACTTCGGAGCAGGTTGGGCGGCGAAGAGCGGGAGGGCGGCGAGAAAGAGAAGCAGTCGTTTCATGCGGCGAAGATAGCAGATAGCAGATAACAGACAGCAGATAGCAGATAACAGATAGCAGCATCGCCATCCTTCCTGCTATCTGCTATCTGCTGTCTGCTGTCTTTGTAGAAGTCGTGACAATCAAAAGTTCCAGAAGTAATATGATTGCCATCGGGTCCAAAACGCCCACTAGTTCCCGCACACGGCGACACTCGAAGCACGCACGTCCACGCCTTTAGTCCAGGAGGTTTGACGATGGTTTCCACCGCATGTAAGCGGTTGCTTCTTCCATTCCTTGCGGCGCTCGCTNTTGCTTTCCCCGCATTCAGCGACGTCACCATCAGCGGCACCACCACATTCGCCGCACTCGATGGTTCCGCGCAGGACGATGACCACACGGTCAACGGAACATTCACGGTCAACAGCAACCTGACCGTCCTCGGCACGATCAACTGCAACGACGAGGGCGCCGGCAACGAAGACGCCTGCCCGATGCGGTTCGTCGTCGGCGGCAATCTCACGCTCGCATCCGGCAGCGCCATCTACGCCGAGAACCGCAAAGGCTCCGGCGACGGCGGCGACGTGACCTTCACGGTCGGCGGCAACGTCAACGTGCAGGGTCCGTCCGGCACGCTGGGCGGCGCGATCGTTTCGACGACTCGCGTCGTCGGCGCGAATCCCTCCGGTACCGACCGCGCCGGCAACATCACCCTCAACGCTGGCGGCACGACCACCCTCGCTGCCGGATCGACGCTCTCCGCGGGCGCAGTCGACGGCCGCGCAGGCACGATCGACATCACCGGCCAGGGTCCGATCACCGCGAACGGCAATGTCCTCGCCGGTCCGTCGAACAACATCGCGTCGACGAAGTACACCGGCGCCGTGATGACCGGCGGCGCGGCGCAGATGACCGGCGGCTCGATCTCCATCCGCTCGCTCACGCACACCGAGCCGGGCCTCGTAGTCGGCGGCAGCGCCGTCATCGCCACCCAGGGCGAGACGCCGGGCACCGGCTCCGTCACGCTCGAGGGCTGCAACGTCCAGATCAACGGCCTCGTCGCCTCGGTCGCCCGCGCAGGACTCGGCGCACGCGTCGTCGTCCGCTCCGGCACCGATGTCACCATCGACGGCAGCAATCTCGGCGGCAGCGGCACGCACAACGGCATGCTCCGCGCCGACGCCACCCTGCAGAGCGCGAACGCGTTCCACGTCGACGTGTTCGCCGCCAACAACATCACTATCTCCGGTCCCTCCGGCTCGCTCTACGCCCTCACCTCGAACGGCGGCGCGACGAGCAAGGACGCCAGCGGCACGATCAACGTCGTGTCGACCAAGGGCGCGGTCACCGCGAGCGGCAACGCGTTCGCGGCCACCGGCTCGAACAGCGGCGACCAGGGCGGCACCGTCAACGTGTCGGCGAAGAACGCCGTCACCCTCAACGGCGCCACGATCAAAGCCGCGGGCGACTTCAGCTCCAGCGATGGCCAGCGCGCCGGCGGCCACGTCAACGTCCGTTCGTACTCCGCCAACGTCAGCTGGCAGGCAGGCGTCGGTGACGTACGTCCGGTTGGCAGCAGCGCCGGAGTTCCGGCAGGACAGCAGGGCACGATCAGCCTGACCTACTGCACCACCGTTTCCACCGCCGGCTCCTCGTTCCCGACGAACGGCGCGCCGGTCGGTCCGTTCCCCACCACCACCCAGACCTGCTCCCCCGCCGCTCCGTCACTCCCGAGCGGTGAGAGCCTCCCCGACTGCAACGATCCTCCGATCGCGGCCAACGACAACTACACCGTCCTCGAGGGCGGCACGTTGAACGTCCCGGCCCCCGGCGTCCTCACCAACGACGTCGATCCGGAAGGCCAGCCGATCACCGCGATCCTGGTCAGCGGTCCGGCGCACGCACAGAGCTTCAACCTCAACGCTGACGGCTCCTTCACCTACGTCCACGACGGCTCGGAGACGACCACCGACTCGTTCACCTACAAAGCGAACGACGGCTCGCTCGATTCGAACATCGCAACCGTCACCATCACCATCACGCCGGTCAACGATGCGCCGGTGGCGAACGACGACAGCTACAGCGTCAACGAAGACACCTCGCTGAACGTCGTCGCGCCGGGCGTGCTCGCCAACGACACCGATCCGGACGGCCCCACCGCCACCGCCATCCTCGTCAGCGGCCCCTCGCACGCGTCGACCTTCGCCCTGAATCCGGACGGCTCGTTCGTCTATCAGGCGACGCTCAACTACAACGGCGGCTCCGGCGACTCGTTCACCTACAAAGTGAGCGACGGCTCGCTCTTCTCCAACACCGCGACGGTCCACATCACCGTGACTGCGGTGAATGACGCGCCGGTGGCGAACAACGACAGCTACTCGACGAACGAAGACACGCCGCTCACCGTCCCCGCGTCGGGCGTCCTCGGCAACGACACCGACGTCGACTCGCCGTCGCTCACCGCGACGCTGATCAGCGGTCCGTCGCACGCCGCCTCGTTCGCGCTCAACGCCGACGGCTCGTTCAGCTACACGCCGAACGCGAACTACAACGGCCC
>C688J18823_10001602_pt1 | contig 14069 bp, 12 predicted proteins | sample HopSoiMetagenom1_FD_18823 | JGI IMG/M metagenome (IMG submission 18823)
TAGTGTCGCCGTGCTTTACATCAGTGTTGAAACCGAAAATCATCGCGTCCTTGTGAAGTGCATCGTAGAAACGTCCGCCGCCGCGGATTGCGTGCTTGCGCTGCTTGACACTCTGTCGCAGCGAAACTTATAGTCAAATGTTTCAACGTCAGTGTTGGCGCGCATTATATAACGCCCTCTATGTCCAACCAGCCTCTGTCCTACATGGTCAATTACCTACCGCTTCTTATGCAGATTGCGGTGGCATGCGTGGTGGCCGGCGGTATGGTGGCGCTCTCGGCGCTGATCGGCAAGCATCGTTATAGCCGCACGAAAATGCAGGCCTACGAGTGCGGTATGGTCGGAACCGGTGATGCACGGGGACGTTTTTCCGTGAAGTTCTACATGGTCGCCATGCTCTTCATCCTCTTTGATGTGGAGGCGATTTTCCTCATTCCCTGGGCGGTCGTTTACCGCAAGCTGCCCGCCGCAATGTCGCCGGCGCTGAATGCAGCTCCTCACGACTTCAGTGCGCGCATGTTTGGCTTCTGGGAGATGCTGGTTTACATCGGCATCGTGCTTGTTGGCTTCTTCTATGTATGGAAGAAGGGCGCGCTCGACTGGAACAAACCGGAGAAAGCGGACCTCTAGATGCCCCAGCCCGCAATCACGGACCTCGAACAACTCAAGGACCGGCCGGCAGTGGCTGCTCTCCAGGCAGCTTCTCTGGTTGAAAGCGTAAAGTTAGATCGCGACGAGCTCACGATCTACATCAATCGTGCTGATATTAGGCAGGCCTGCGAAACTCTGCGCGAAAGTCCGCAGACCAAGTTTAATTTCCTCTGCGATGTGACCTGCGTTGACGTCTTCCCTTCAGAGCCGCGGTTCGAAGTCATCTATCATCTGCTTTCCCACTCCCGTAAAGAACGTGTTCGCCTGATTGCGAAAGTGCCGGGCGGCGATCCTTCGATTGAGTCACTCATGGGAGTTTGGCCTTCGGTGAATTTCTTTGAACGCGAGATCTTCGATCTATTTGGCCTCCGATTCCTCGGCCATCCCAATCTGCGGCGCATCATGATGCCCGAGGACTGGGAAGGACATCCACTCCGCAAGGACTACCCAGTCGAGGGCTATCGCTAAGTGGCCCACCTGAATCCCACGCCGGTTCTCGAGCCAGCAGAAGATCGCACCATGATCTTGAATATGGGACCGCAGCACCCGTCCACCCATGGGGTATTGCGCCTGCTGCTAGAAATCGATGGGGAAACGGTTGTTAAGTGCATTCCGGATATCGGATATCTGCACACAGGGATTGAGAAGACTTGCGAAGCGAAGTTTTATCAGCAGGTAGTCCCGCTTACAGATCGCATCGACTACTTGTGTCCGATGACCAACAATCTCACCTATTGTTTGGCCGTCGAGAAACTGCTTCAACTAGAAATTCCGCCGCGCGCACAGTACCTGCGAGTGTTGCTGAATGAGCTGACGCGCATCAACTCTCATCTGGTCTGGCTCGGCACACATGCGCTCGATATTGGCGCAATGACTGTTTTCCTCTACTGTTTTCGCGAACGCGAACAGCTACTCAGGATTTTCGAGAACGTCTCCGGCCAGCGCATGATGACGTCGTATTTCCGCATTGGAGGCGTCTCCCTCGATCCTCCGCTCGATTTCTGGAGCAAGGTAAAGGATTTCATCGACAAATTCCCCAAACGTGTTGATGAATATGAAGGTTTGCTCACCTCGAATCCCATCTGGATCGAGCGAACCCGCGGTGTTGCTCATCTCACCGCAGACGATTGCATTGCGCTCGGTGTGAGCGGACCGACAGCACGCGCCAGTGGCATCGACTGGGATCTGCGGCGCGACATGCCATACTCCAGCTACGAAAAATTCAAGTTCAAAGTGCCAGTCGCCGCGAGTGGTGATGTCTATGCACGCTACTTGTTACGTGTGCAGGAACTGAGGGAATCAAACAGTATCGCGCGCCAGGCGCTCGAAGGGATGCCGCAGGGTCCATTCAAGTCCGACGCTCCGAAGGTGGTTCTGCCCGATCGCGAGAAGATGAAGACGCAAATGGAAGCCCTTATCTATCACTTTAAGATTGTGACGGAAGGCTTCAGCGTCCCTGCGGGTGAGGTATATCAGGCAGTGGAGTCACCTCGAGGAGAGATGGGCTATTACGTGCGCAGCGATGGAACCGCTAAACCTTATCGGGTACACATGCGCGGCGCTTGTTTCGCAAATCTTCATGCTTTAGAGAAGCTGTGCGTCGGACGGTTGCTGGCAGACGTAGTCGCAGCCATTGGCAGCATTGACATTGTGCTCGGGGAGATAGATCGTTAATGCAATACTCGCCCGCCCTTGAGCAGCGCTTCCAGCAGCTCGTAACCCAGTACCCATGGAAGCGATCTGCGCTCATTCCGTTGTTGCTGTACGCGCAAGATGAAGTTGGCTACTTATCCGATGAAGTGATCTCTGATATTGCTAAACGTGTAGAACTGACCGAGCTGGAAGTCCGCAATGTAATCAGCTACTACTCGCTGCTGAGGACAAATCCCGCGGGCAAGTATGTAGTTCAGGTTTGCACAAACATTAGCTGCATGTTGCACGGCGCCGAAGAAGTCTTCGATCACTGCAGGCAGCGGCTCGGAATTGAGCACAAGGAAGTTACGCGAGACGGCACTTTCTCACTCGAGGAAGTTGAATGCATCGGGGCTTGCAGTTGGGCGCCGGCTGTTCAGGTGAACTATGACTTCCACCTCGATGTCACACCCGAGAAGATGAACAAGATTCTCGACGACTACGGAAAAAAAACGAAACAGTGAAGACGATCTATAGTCCGACGCCGTTAGCCTCCCATCCCGATGAGGTGCGCATCATTTCTAAGCGCTTCGGCCAAGGCGCGCACGATATCGACCGCTACATCGCGCTCGATGGATACAAAGCTGTGCGCAAAGCTATCGAGATGCAGCCGGATGACATCATTAATGAGGTAAAGGCGTCCGGGCTGCGGGGACGTGGTGGTGCAGGCTTTGCCACGGGAATGAAGTGGTCGTTTATTCCCAAGCAGTCGGAAGCACCGAAATACATCCTGATCAATGGAGACGAAAGCGAACCGGCCACCTGCAAAGATCGCCTGCTGGTCGAGTACGATCCGCACGCCATCATTGAAGGCGTAATCATCGCAGGATTGGCGGTTGGATCGAAGTTTGGATTCATCTATCTCCGCGGCGAATATCGCTACCTCCTCGAAATTATGGAGAAAGCCGTTGCCGACGCGTACGCAAAGGGCTTCCTAGGCAAGAACATCTTCGGCAGCGGGCGCGAGTTCAACATCCTTACCCATACTGGGGCGGGCGCATACGAAGTTGGCGAGGAGTCCGCGCTAATGGAGTCGCTCGAAGGCAAGCGCGGATTGCCGCGCCTGAAACCGCCCTTCCCTGCCATCAAAGGTCTTTACGGCGGGCCAACAGTCATCAACAACGTCGAGACCATCGCAACAATTCCTCCCATCATCCTCAACGGCGGTAAGTGGTACGCCAGCTTTGGACCGAATGAGAAGAACGGGGGCACGCGTTTGACGTGTCTTACAGGCCACTTCAATAAGCCAGGCGTGTACGAGTTGCCGCTCGGCTACCCGGCAAAGAAGATGATCTATGACGTAGGTGGCGGGATTCCAAACGGGCGTCAGCTGAAAGCGTTTGTTCCCGGGGGATCTTCCACCTTTCTGCTGACGCGGGAAGAAGCAGAATCCGCCACCATGGACTACGATTGGTTCGCCAAGCGCGGAGAGTTCCTCGGGTCAGGAGGAGTCGTCGCCATTGACGATCAAACGTGCATGGTGAAGGTTGCGCTCCGCATTATGAAGTTCTATCAGCACGAGAGTTGCGGCTGGTGCATTCCCTGTCGTGAAGGTACCGATTGGCTGAAGAAAACGCTCACGCGTTTCCACGATGGAGGTGGAGTGAGGAAAGACATCGATCAAATGGTGTACTTGGCCAATAACATGGCTGGACGGACGTTCTGCGCACTCGGTGACGCAGCAGCATTTCCCACTATCTCCATTATCAAGAACTGGCGGCAAGAGTTTGAAGACCATCTCGAGGGCAGAACGTGCCCATTTGAGCAGTCAGGAACGCGTGAGATGGCGATTGCATGAATCGCGTAATTGAGTAATTTCGTAATCGGGTATTCTGCGTCCTGCTGATACTCCCGATTCGCAAATTACTCACTTACACATTTACGACATTACTCAATTCCAAATGGCTGACGTATCCATCACTGTCGACGGCAAAAAGGTCACCGCGCCTGCTGGCACTTTGCTCATTGAAGCGTGCAAGAGCGCGGGGATCGAAGTGCCTGCATTCTGCTACTACCCTGGCCTTTCTGTTCAGGGCGCCTGCCGTATGTGCCTGGTGCGCATTGAGAAGATGCCCAAGCTCCAGACTGCGTGCACCGTCCCTATTACAGATGGCATGGTTGTAACTACCGACACTCCGGAGGTTCATCAGGCGCGCAAATCGACTGTCGAAATCCTGCTGGGAAACCATCCGCTGGATTGTCCTGTGTGCGATGCCGGTGGCGAGTGCGAGCTGCAGGACATGACTTTCACTTATGGCGCGGCCGAGTCGCAGTACATGGAAGCAAAGCTGCACAAGGAAGAGCAGCAGTGGTCGCCAGTTGTCTACTTTGACCGTCCCCGCTGCATTCTTTGCTATCGCTGCGTGCGCGTCTGTGGTGAGGGCATGGACGTGTGGGCGCTCGGCGTGCAAAACCGCGGCGTGACTTCAGTGATTGCTCCCAACAAACAGGACCATCTGGAGTGCGAAGAATGTGGTATGTGCATCGACATCTGCCCGGTCGGCGCACTTACCTCGGGTGCATACCGCTACAAAACGCGTCCCTGGGAGATGAACCACGTGGGCACGATCTGCACGCATTGTGGCGACGGCTGCAAGACCACACTTGGTGTACGCCGCTCGAAGGGTGGAATGGAGATCGTGCGCGGCGACAATCGCGACAAGAGCGGAATCAACGGCGACTTTCTCTGCATTAAGGGCCGATACGCCTTCGATTTTGCCAATTCAGAAGATCGCATAACGCAACCGCTGGTCCGCCGTGACGGCAAACTGGTCCCGGTTTCGTGGGAGCAGGCGCTGGAACACGTCGCCAGTCGACTGAAGCAGGTTCGGGATTCGCGCGGCGGCAGCGCAATTGGAGTAATCGGGTCAAACCGCACCACCAACGAAGAGAACTATCTGCTGCAGAAGTTTGCGCGCTCCGTGCTGAGCACGAACAACATCGATCATCACCGCACTGCAGATTATGCCGCTTTCGCAAAGGCGGTTGCCGGCAAGCAGAACGTTACGGCTACTCTACGCGACACCATGACTGCGCCTGCGGTTCTGCTGATTGGCAACGATCCCACTGAGCAGCATCCGCTGTTGGCCTGGAATCTACGCACGAATCTGCGCATTCACAATGGCCGTATCTACATTGTGAATTCGGGCGATATCAAGCTGCGTCGCCAGGCACGCGCCTACGCTCAGGTTGCAAGCGAAGGCGGAGAGAGTCTGATGGTTAGGTACCTGGCCGGCCAGGACTCAGCTGGTGATCAACTCGCATCCGCCAATCTCACGCGTGACGCCCTTCGCGATTTCCGGGACAAAGTCAAAGCGGAGCAAGGTTTGATCATCATCTTTGGCGACGAGCTGCGCGGAGAAGACATCACCGCGCTGGTGAACTGGGGCTCAGCGCAAGGAGCGAAGTTCATTTGCCTAGGTGATTACGCAAACTCGCGAGGCGCCGCCGATATGGGTCTCTATCCCGATTTACTTCCGGGATACACCGCTCTCTCGAACAGTTCCCTGTTTGCGCAAGAATATGGCACAGCGATGCCGCAGCAGCCGGGCCTCAACATCCTCAGCATGTTCCGCGCAGCGGCGGCAGGCACGTTAGGCGCTCTGTACGTGGTTGGATCCAATCCTGTCGCCCGCTACAATGTCGATCCGTTCTCGCTCAAGAGTACTTTCGTTGTGGTACAGGACATGTTTCTCACCGAGACTGCCACGACTGCCGAAGTTGTGCTGCCGGTCGCGAATGCCTACGAGAAGTCCGGGACTTTCACCAACACGTACGGCGACCTCCAGCTCCTGAAAAAAGCCGGAGACCTCGCAGGCGTGCGGACCGATTTCGAGTTGATTGTCAGAGTTGCCGATCGCATGGGAGCTGACGTGCGCAAGCTCGTTCCCTTCGGCAAGGGACTTCGTGCCGATATGGGACAGAGTCGCGGCGCGCAATCCGGAGAAGCCGATCGTCATCTGGTATGGTTGGCGGCGCGGAATCTCGAGCCGAAGCTCAGTCCTTTCGATTCCCAGGCCTTGCTCGACGAAATTCAACGACTGGTACCCGGATACAATTTTTCACGGTTGAATCTCTTTGCCGGCGGAGAAGTGCATACTCATGCGCCCGAGTTGAGCTCGCTGACTCAACCCGCGTCGCCGGAGAGCATTGTTCCTGCCAACGACACGCTATTTACCTCAGGAACCCTTGGACGCTACTCGAATACCCTGAACTCAATTATTGAGAACCGGCGGGCGATACCGGCGGAGACTGAGATTCCGGCGGATTAGCTCTTCGGCTTTTCTACAGTAGAACGCCTTTTTTATGCAGGCATTGCCTGCGAACACAACCGGGTGGGTGTGACTCCCGGATTGCGGTACCACAGTTAAGACACAAGTGAATCTGACACAATACATCGTCTTCGCAGTCATTAAGATCGCCCTTCTATTGTTCATCCTGCTTACGGCCGTCGCCTATATCGTGCTGATGGAGCGCAAGGTTATCGCTCGGATGCAGAATCGCTGGGGACCGAATCGAGTTGGACCCTTCGGACTGCTGCAACCGTTAGCGGATGGCATCAAGTTCATCTTGAAGGAAGACATCGTTCCAGACAACGTATACAAGCCGCTTTATATCGCCGCGCCCATGATTGCGCTGGTCCTGTCACTTCTGTCAATTTCCCTGATTCCTTTTGGGGGTGCGTGGAACGTTGGTGGCTATCATGTGCCGCTGGAGACGACGGCGTTCTGGACTGGCACCGGGATTCAGGACATCAACATAGGTTTGCTGATCATCCTGGGCATCACTTCAATCGGGGTTTACGGTGTTGCTCTCTCTGGGTGGTCGTCAAACTCGAAGTACTCGCTATTGGGTTCGCTTCGCGCCAGCGCGCAGCTCATTAGTTATGAATTGGCGCTCGGCCTCTCGCTGGTCGGAGTCCTGCTGCTGGCGGGAAGTTTGAGCCTCCGGCAGATCGTCGATGCGCAAGCTGGCTCCATACTTCGCTGGAACTTCTTCGGAGGATTCCAGTTCATCGCATTTTTCATTTACATTATGGCCGCCTACGCGGAGACGAACCGCATCCCTTTCGATTTGCCCGAGGCGGAAACTGAATTGGTTGCTGGTTATCACACCGAGTACAGCGCTATGAAGTTTGCGATGTTCTTCATGGCGGAGTACTGCAATATGGTCACGGTGGGCTGCCTGGCCACTTTGCTCTTCTTTGGTGGATGGCATAGCCCCCTGGAGGGCTTGAACATTCCTGTCCCGGGAATCTGGCTGGTAATCTCGCCATTGTTCTGGTTTTTCATTAAGGTTTTCTTCTTCATCTTTCTTTATATCTGGATTCGTGGCACGCTGCCGCGCTTCCGCTACGACCAACTGATGGCATTCGGATGGAAGTTTCTGCTACCCCTGGCGATTGCCAACATTGTGGTCACAAGCCTGGTACTGGCTTTGCGGCCCTAGCTGTTACACGAAAATGCTTCACACGATTTTGTTCCTCATCTTCGGCGGAATCTGCGTGGCGGGCGCGCTCAATTTCCTACTGCAACGCCATCCCGTGAACAGCGCGTTATCGCTCATCGTAGTGATGGGCTCGCTGGCCCTCTTGTTTTTGCTGCTCGGCGCTGAGTTCGTTGCCGCCGTGCAGGTGATCGTTTACGCCGGAGCGGTGATGGTTTTATTTGTATTTGTCATCATGCTGCTCAATGCCGGTGAGGAAGAACGAACACGCGGCAACAAAGTTGCGCTGTCGCTTGGCGTGCCTGGTCTGGTGGTGTTCTTTGGCTTGATGTGCTGGACGCTATCCGCTGCTCATTCGCAGCTTGGGCGATTGCAGATCGGCGACTACTATGTGCCAACAACCGATCTTGGAATCGCACTTTTTCGCGAATTCCTATTGCCCTTCGAAGTGACCTCTGTGCTTATCCTGATCGCGATCATGGGAGCCGTAGTGCTGGCAAGGAGGGAGCAGCAATGATTCCGCTCTCCTGGTATCTGATTCTCGGCGCGATTCTGTTTGCGATTGGTGTTGCTGCATTTCTGGTCAAGCGAAACATCATTACCATTTTCATGTCCATTGAACTGATGTTGAATGCAGTGAACCTGACATTTGTTGCATTCGCCAGTCACTGGCACCAGGTGAGCGGCCAGGTGTTCGTCTTCTTTGTGATGGTAGTTGCAGCCGCCGAAGCCGCAGTCGGATTGGCCATCGTGCTCGCGGTCTTCCGTACGCGCGAAACGTTGAACGTCGATTACGTGAACCTGCTCAAACTATGAACTCGAGTCCCGATTTTCGACTATGGCTGATTCCGATTTTGCCGCTGATCGGGTCGGCTATCAATGGCATCTTCGGGAAGCGTTTTTCCCGAAAGCTGGTGGCGACCATTGCTCTGGCTTTCCCGGCGGCGGCATTTGCGTATGCGCTTTGGGTAGTCAGCCAGTTTGCCCAACTCTCGCAATCGCAGATTCCTCACATCGAGCGCCTCTTTCCCTGGATCGAGGCAAACGGATTTCGCGCTGACTACGGTTTCTATCTCGACCAGCTTTCAGTGACGATGCTGCTGATTGTGACTGGCGTCGGATTTCTAATCCACATTTACTCCGTCGGCTACATGGCAGAGGAAGGCGGCTATTACCGTTTTTTCTCCTACCTGAATCTTTTCATGTTCTTCATGCTGACTTTAATCCTGGCGCACAGTTATCTACTGATGTTCGTCGGATGGGAAGGTGTGGGTTTAGCGTCGTACCTGCTGATCGGCTTCTTGTTCCTCAAACACTCCGCAGCCCAGGCAGGCAAGAAAGCATTCATCACCAATCGCATTGGAGATTTCGCGTTCCTGCTTGGAATGTTCCTCTTGATCAAGCAGTTTGGAACGCTTGACTACGACAAAGTCTTTAACGCTATTTCGCCGCTGCCAGTTGAGGCTGGAGTTGGAGTGTTGACCGCAACGGCATTGCTGATGATGGTCGGCGCAACCGGAAAGTCGGCGCAGATTCCACTATACGTCTGGCTACCTGACGCAATGGAGGGTCCAACGCCAGTTTCAGCACTGATCCATGCGGCGACGATGGTCACCGCGGGCATATATATGATCGCGCGCTCCAACGTGCTTTTCCTGCATGCTCCCGTCGCTCTGCGCGTGGTCGCGATCATCGGCGCGCTGACGGCCATTTTCGCCGCCAGTATCGGCCTGGTACAGAACGACATTAAACGCGCACTGGCCTACTCCACCATCTCGCAACTCGGATACATGTTCATGGCCTGCGGAGTGGCCGCGTTCTCCGCCGGAATCTTCCACTTGATGACGCACGCATTCTTCAAAGCATTACTCTTTCTCGCTGCCGGTTCGGTAATCCATGCGCTCGGCGGTGAGCAGGACATGCGCCACATGGGAGGATTGCGCAAGTTGATCCCGTGGACATTCTGGGTGATGACGATCGCTACATTCGCGATCGCCGGCTTCTTTCCATTCAGCGGCTTCTTTTCTAAGGACGAGATCCTGTGGAAGGCCTTCTCTGATAAGACTCACGGCAGTTGGATCTTCTGGCTGATCGGTCTGATCACCGCCGGCATGACATCGTTCTACATGTTTCGGCTATGGTTCCTCACCTTCTTCGGTGAGCGTCGTGAACCGGTCCACAATGAACGTGAAGAACCCACAGGCGCGGTGCACGCGCCAGGCTCAGCTCCGGCGGACGGAGGACACCAATCCGCCACTCAGCATGGCCACGCAGGAGCCCACGGCCATGACACTCATGGGGGCCATGTCCACGAGAGCCCCTGGGTGATGCTTGCTCCGCTGGTGGTTCTTGCGATCGGCTCAGCCGTCGCGGGATGGGTAGGATGGCCGCAGGCATTCGGTGGGAATAATCACATCGATCAATTCCTTGCGCCTGTCTTTCGCACCAGTTCAGAACCTACGCGATCGGCCGAGAACTTCTCTGCGACGGAGCCGCAGAGGAGTGAGAATCCGGAGGAGGAAGTCACGCTGGAAAGAACCCTCGCCGGTGTTTCGCTCGCAACCGCATTCGCTGGACTCGGCCTGGCGTGGCTCTTCTATCATCGTCGCCCGGAGCTTCCCGATCGTATTGCGACTACCATGCGCGCGGCCTATCGCACGCTGCTGAATAAATACTGGGTCGACGAGGCATACTATGCAACGCTGGTAAATCCGATCGTCGATGGCTCGCGTAATGTGCTGTGGCGTGGAGTCGACGTCGGCATCATCGATGCTCTCGTCAACGGCGCCGGCACTACTTCGAAGGGGGTATCGGGCGTGACTCGCCGGATGCAGTCCGGCAGCATCCGTTCCTATGCGGCATGGGTGGCGGTCGGAGCCGCTTGCGTGGTCGGCTTCATGATTTGGATGGGGTTGCACGCATGAACGATCTCATCCAAGGTTCCAATTCACTGATCCTTACTCTCATCACCTTCGTTCCCGTCGCGGGCGCTCTTGTAATAGCGCTGATGCCCCGCAAAGATGGCGCAATTAAGTGGACGGCGCTGATCACTTCTTTACTGACCTTCGCTCTCTCGCTCCACCTTCCCTCGCACTGGACCAGCGGCGCTCGGGGATTTCAGTTTGCAGTCGACGCACAGTGGATCTCGAGTCCCAACATCCATTATCACCTCGGGGTTGATGGAATCTCCGTTTGGCTGGTGATCCTTACTACGTTTCTTACTCCGTTCTGCGTGCTGGTGTCGTGGAAGTCGGTACACGGCGCACTCAAAGAGTTCTTTGTACTCATGCTGATCCTCGAGACTGCGATGACCGGCGTTTTCGTCTCGCTCGATCTTTTCCTCTTTTACGTCTTCTGGGAAGCCACGCTGATCCCGATGGCGCTGATGATCGGCATGTATGGCCACGAGCGCCGGATTTACGCTGCGGTCAAGTTTTTCCTGTACACCATGGTCGCATCGGTATTCATGCTTGCGGCCATCATCTGGTTCTACGTCCAGACCGGAAGCTTTGACTACGTCACCATCCAGAACGCGATTCAGAGCGGATCAATCGCCGGTTTCAATCGCGCCGCAGAGTTCCTCTTCTTCGGATTCTTCATCGCTTTTGCCGTGAAGGTTCCTCTGTTCCCGTTCCACACCTGGCTCCCGGATGCGCACGTCGAGGCGCCGACTGCCGGTTCCGTGCTTCTCGCCGGCGTTTTGCTCAAAATGGGAACGTATGGACTATTGCGATTCAACGCCACGCTCTTCCCTGCTCAGGCGCATGAGCATGCGCTCTGGATCAACATCCTAGCTCTGATCGGAATCGTTTACGGCGCGCTCGTCGCACTGGTCCAGCCGAATATGAAGAAGCTGGTGGCGTACTCCTCTGTTAGCCATCTGGGCTTCTGCGTGCTTGGTATCTTCACTTTTACGCAGATGGGCGTAGATGGCGCGGTGTACCAGATGCTGAATCACGGCATCTCCACCGGCGCGCTGTTCATGCTGCTGGGAATGCTGTATGAGCGGCGCCACACCTACGAGATCAAGGAATATGGCGGACTCGCGACTCCAATGCCGGTGTACGCGACGCTTTTCCTGATGATTACGTTGTCGTCAGTGGGACTGCCGCTGCTCAACGGTTTCGTCGGCGAATTTCTGATCCTGAGCGGAGCGTTCAGCGCGTGGAAGTGGTACGGAATCATCGGAACTACAGGAGTGATCTGGAGCGCAGGATACCTCTTATGGCTCTACCAGCGGACCTTCTATGGAGAGATTAAGCAGCCGGTAAATGCCTTGCTTCGCGACGCCGATGGCCGCGAACGCATAAGCCTGATTCCGATGGTCGCGATGGCACTGATCATGGGCGTGGCTTCTCCACTCTGGATTAGGATGATCGATCCCTCGGTACAGCAATCGCTTCGCCCCACGTCCGTGAACGCCGCTTCAGCTACGAAAACGAGCACACAAGTTGTTGCTATGAGCAAGTCAGCTAAATGACGCCGAACCCTGACCTGAGTTACGTCCGCATTTTGCCTGAGCTCGTGCTGAGCGTATGGGGCATCATCGTCATGGTCATCGAGCCCCTGCTGCCGGCGCGCGGCAGCCACAAGTCGCTCGGCGTGTTCTCATTTATCGGCACACTGGTGGCAATGGCGGCGTCCTTCTATCAGGCGAACTATCCCGGGTGGGGATGGTTCAACATGATCCGCGTCGATGAGTTCAGCGTTTTCTTTCACGTCCTTATTTGCGCTATTTCGGCGATCGTGATCCTCGCCTCGTTCGAGTACCTGGATACCCAGCAGATTCGCGGCGGCGAATACTACGCACTCATCCTCTTCGGAACCGTCGGTATGGTGCTGATGTCCTCTGCGGTGGAGCTCGTACTGATCTTTATCGCGCTCGAGATTTCGTCGATTTCAACTTACATCCTCGCCGGATTCCGCCGTCGTGCTGCCACCAGCGCAGAGTCTTCCATTAAGTACTTCCTGCTAGGTTCGTTCGCGACCGCGTTCTTCCTTTACGGAGTCGCGCTCATGTTCGGCGCTACCGGTTCCACCAGCATCTACACCATTTCGAACGCGCTTCAATCAGGACAAGTAACGGTTAGTGGCTCCCCAGCCGCCGTGAGTTACGGATTGGCGTATGTCGCGGTTGCGCTGATGTTCGTCGGCATTGGATTCAAAGTTGCCTCCGCGCCCTTCCATATCTGGACTCCCGATGTTTACGAAGGCGCGCCTGCTCCCGTTGTGGCACTCATGTCTACCGGGCCCAAGGCCGCAGCATTCGCGGTCCTGTTACGCATTCTGTTTGGAGCGGCATTGGACACAGGCAAGAGCTGGTTTTGGCTTGTGTGGATCTCCGCCGCACTCTCGATGACGCTCGGCAACCTTGGCGCGCTTTTACAGAACAACGTCAAGCGGATGCTCGCCTATTCCTCCATCGCACATGCGGGATATCTTCTCGTCGCGTTCGCCGCGCGTGGCGACATCGGAATTGCCGCCGCCATCTTTTACACAGCCTCGTATGCCGCCATGAACGTAGGAGCCTTCGCGGTTGTCTCCCACTTCTCCCGGAGCGGCGAGCGCTACGTGAATATGGAAGATTATTCCGGATTGGGAAAACGCTCACCGGTTCTCGCCGCCACTTTGTCTATTTTCCTGCTCTCCCTCCTGGGACTTCCAGCGACAGGCGGCTTCTTCGCCAAGTTTTACGTCTTCAATGCCGCCATTAAGAGCGACTTGATTTGGCTCACCGTCATTGGCCTGATCAACAGCGCAATCGCTTCGTACTACTACCTGCGCGTCATCGTGGTGATGTACATGTACGAACCACAGGAAGGCGAACAGAAGCTGCAGTTGCACGCCGCTCCCGGATTGACCGCAGCGCTGGTGATCACTGCAGTGATAACAATCTGGTTGGGAGTAAAACCCGGCAACGTGCTCGACTATGCGAATCGCGGCGCTCTAAGGCTCTTGCCTTCCGTGCAGCAAAGCTCGAAGTTATCCCGCTAAGCTTTGGGCTGCTGAGGCTTTGTCTGACTAAAGAAAGAGAGCCTCAGGGGCTCAAGCCCAAACTTACATAGGTAGTGCAATGACAAGGCAACGCTTCCGCTGAAGCCGTGTTCCTTCAAGATCAGCCGCCCTGAACGAACACTGACTCAAGCCCGACCATCCTGCCGCGCGGTTGTCTCCAGCCTCATCAGCCAACCTGCGCCACCTTGATTACGTTCTAAGTTGCTGAGGAATTCCATTCATGCGTAGGGCCCAGTTGTCACTTGCACTCGCGATCGCGATTGCTG
>C688J18823_10001603_pt1 | contig 14063 bp, 14 predicted proteins | sample HopSoiMetagenom1_FD_18823 | JGI IMG/M metagenome (IMG submission 18823)
GACCACGTGCATCCGGACGTGCGGCACATGTGCGAGCGCGCGGCGCGCGTCGTCGGCCTGGACATCTGCGGCGTCGATCTCGTCGCACCCGACATCGCGCGCGCGAAAGCGGCGATCGTCGAAGTGAACGCCGCCCCGGGGCTGCGCATGCATGTTGCGCCGAGCGCCGGCACGCCGCGCGACGTCGGCGGTGCCATCGTCGCCGCGCTTTTTCCGCCAGGGCGGCGCGGCCGCATTCCGGTGATCTCCATTACCGGCACTAACGGTAAGACCACCACCACGCGCATGGCGGCGCACCTCCTGGCGTTATCCGGCCGCACCGTCGGCATGACCAGCTCCGACGGCGTGTGGATCGACGGCGAGCAGGTGGCGCAGGGCGACACTACCGGGCCGCGCTCGGCGCAGAGGGTGCTCTTCGATCGCGACGTGCAGATCGCGGTGCTCGAGACGGCGCGTGGCGGCATCATGCGCCGCGGCCTGGGCTACGACTGGGCGGACGTGGGCGTGGTGACCAACGTGCAGGCGGACCACATTGGCCAGGACGGCCTGGAGACGCTGGAAGACATAGCGCACGTGAAGGAGCTCGTCGCCGAGCGCGTCCTCCCGGGTGGCACGCTGGTGCTCAATGCCGACGACCCGCTGGTACGCGGCTTCGCGCGGCACGGAGAAGGGCGGCGCATCGCTTTTTTCGGGCTCCGACCGTTCGAGCTGCCCGCAGGCGCCGAGCGCTCCACCGAGGTCGCCTTCTACACGGTCAAGGACGGCTACATCGTGGAATCGCGCCGCGCGGGCGAGGAACGGATAGTGGCGGTGGGCGATGTGCCGCAGACCATGTGCGGAACCGCGAGCGTGCATGTCTACAACACCCTCGCCGCGGTGGCAGCGGCACGCGCGTGCGGCCTGCCGGCTAAAGTCATCGCGGCCGGCCTGCGCAGCTTCATCCCGGCGCGCGACAACCCGGGGCGACTAAACCTGTTTCGCGTGAAGGGCGGCTACGTTGTCCTCGATTACGGCCACAACCCCGCCGGCATCGAGGCGATGGGACGCTGGCTGGCCCAATGGGCGCAGGTGCGCAGCACCGGCATCATCGAGGCGCCGGGCGATCGCGCCGACTGGCTCATCGAGGAGCTCGGCCGCGAGGCGGCGCGCGCTTTCGACAACGTCATCTGCTACGAGCCGGACGACCTGCGTGGGCGGGCGCCGGGCGAAGTCCCCGACCTTCTCTGCCGCGCGGTACGGCAGGCGGTTCCAGGCAAGCAATGCCGGGTGATCGCGGACGGTACGACCGCGCTGCGCACGGCGTTGGCGGAAGTCAAACCGGCCGAGCTGGTCGTGTACTTTTACGACCATTACGACAACGCGCGGAAGATCCTCCACGAGCATGGCGCGGTCGCGGTGCGCAATATCATTCCCCCCCAGGAAGGCAAGGAACCGCGTGAACGCGCCCGCGCCTGAACGGCGAGGTCATCTCGTCATCATCGGCGGCGCCGAGGATCGGGAAGGCACGAAGACCATCCTGTCGCGCTTCCTCGAGCTCGCCGGCGGCCGGGATGCGAAGGTGGTGGTGCTGACCGCGGCGAGCGCCGAGCCTAAGCAGATGTGGAAGATCTACGACAAGGCATTCGGCGACCTTGGGGTGAAGCAGCGCATGCACCTGCCGATCAGCAACCGTGCGCAGGCTAGCGAGCGGCGAAACGCCGACCACATCCTCTCCGCCGACGGCATTTTCATGACCGGCGGCGACCAGAAGCGGCTGTTGTCCATCATCGGCGGCACGCTGATCGACAACGCCATGCACCGCGCCTTCCGGGAGCGCGCCGCGTGCGTGGCCGGCACGAGCGCCGGCGCTTCAGCCATGTCGGAGCACATGCTCTGGGCGCACATCGGCGACGCGACGCAGCCGGAGAAAGGCGAGACTTACCTCGCGGCGGGGCTCGGCTTCCTGCAACGCGCGGTNATCGACCAGCATTTCTCCCAGCGGCAGCGCCTCGGGCGCCTGCTCGAGATCGTCGCGCAGAACCCGTACCTGCTTGGCGTCGGCATCGACGAGGACACCGCGCTGGTGGTCGAGAACCGCAGTGGGTTCGAGGTGATCGGGCAGGGAACTGTAACGCTGCTGGACGGCCGCGAGATGAGCTCCAACTTCCTGGAGATCGAGCAGCGAGAGCGGCTGGAACTGCTAAACGTGAAGTTGCACCTGCTGCCTTCGGGCCGGCGCTATTACCTCCACGGACCCAAGCGCAGCGATGTCCCGGACGAGTTGCGCGAGGCGATCGCGGCGGTGACGAGCGTGTCGACCGTCTCGGCGCCGGAGTACACCTAGGCTCTTAACAGCTAGAAGATGCCGAAGCCCTTGCCGATCACCCCGACGATAGCGCCAAGGACAAAAGCGGCAAAGGCTACTAACAGGGCTTGGCGAGCGGTCATCATCCAGTCACGGTACAAAAGCTAATGTCCAAAAAAAACCCGCGGGGGAGCGGGTTTGGGGTACGGGGGTACCGGAAAAAAGGAGGAGCTAGGCGCGGCATGTTTCCACGCAGGTGCATGGCTTCATATAGCGAAAGACCCCTGTCCAGAGGTCAAGGAGACAGTGACAGCCGCCTGCGCGCCCCGTAGGTATATACCCCAACTATCAGGACGAAGGCGCCCACCACTAGAGCAAAGTAAGCCGCGCGCCAGAGCTGGCCTTCGATGGCATGCCAGTCGAGGGCTAGGCCGGCGACGAAGAGGGCGAAGATCATTGCCGAGTTGCCGTAATAGAGGAAGCGCTCGGCGCCGAAGTTCGGATGCGCCTCCTCGAGGTGCTCGAGGCCCTGCGGGCCTTCGAGCAGCTTCAGGGCGTCGCGGTGTTGCATGAGCCGCAGCTGGTCATTGCCCCAGCTCATGAAGTACCAGAGGTCGATCGCCGAGACGATGAGCGACGCGTATTCCAGGCGCCCATAGGGCACCAGCGAGAGAGCGAGGAAGAACGAGGAGCCATAGAGCGCGACCTTCAGATCGCTCTTCGCCTTGTCATCGAGGTGCTCGACGGCATGGCGGAGAAATTCGCGCTCGCGTGCGCTTTCATCCGGCATGCGCGGGCTCCGCCAAAATGGCGCGCATCACCTGCCGTGTGGCGACGTGGTGCACCATATGACCCGCGCCGGGCACGAGAACGAGCTCGCTGCCGGCGACCTCGGCATGCAAGCGCATCGAATGCGCTCTTGCGCTCACGTAGCGGTCTTGCGCGCCGGCGACGATCACGGTCGGTACTCTCAGCTCGCTATGGTGGCGACTCAGCTCGTGCGCCGCCGGCAGCAATACCGCTGCATCCTCGCCGGTGGCGCGAAGCTGCGACGGCCGCAGCGCCATCCAAGCCGGGAAAGGCCTGAAGCGGCGGGGCACCGGAGCCGGGCTGAAGAGAAGCCGCAGCCAGGCAGGCCAGAGCAGCCTGCCGAGGATCGGCGACACGGTATAGCGCATAAGGTCACCCACCACCGGAATCGCCGGCGGCACCAGAAGCGGCGCATCGAGCCTTACAGTCGGATAGTAGTAGCCGGACGCGAGTACCAGACGCTCGACCGGATAGCGCAGCGCATAGGCGAGCGCGACGCTCGCACCGAAGGAGTGGCCGAGCATCAGCGGGCAGTAGACGTCCAGCTTGCGTAGTGCACGGTGAATCAGCTCCGCCTGCGCGGCGGGAGTCCATAGGCGTCCGCGCGGCCGGCTGCTCCGCCCATACCCGGGGCGATCGATAGCGATGACGCGAAATTGCCCAGCCGCGCTGGCGAAGAGACCGGAGAGGACGAAGTCGTCGATCATCGACCCGATGCCGTGCACGAGGACGAGGGTCGGCCCTTGCCCCCTCTCGAGGTAGTGAAGCCGCACGCCGTCCACGTCGAGGAATCGGCCACGCACCCGGTGTGCGCCTTCGGCAGCCTGGGTGCGGGCTTCGACGAACGCCGCGGCGCCTAGCGCAGCGGCAACCCATAAGCGCAAGTTCATGGGCGGGCAGAAGGCAATTGCCGTGCGCGCGCATGCGCCGTGCGAACTATGATTTGCTACGCGAGCGTCGAGCGAACCGCGCCTGCCTGCCTATCCAGCGGACCTTGCCGCAAAACCGCTACTAGGGAGCTCGGCGCGAGGGCGGAAAGAGTCGGGGTTTCCCGCCACCCCGCTCAGACTACACGCGGCCGGCGCGCTTCGGCACGGCGCTCAACGAAGCTCCCGCATGCTTGCCCCCTATGAAAATCTGCGTGTTGGGACTGGGATACGTCGGGGCCGTATCCGCAGGACTCCTTGCTAAGGAAGGCCACGAAGTCATCGGTGTCGACCCGGAGCGTGCCAAGGTCGATCTCATCAACGAAGGGCGCTCGCCGATCATCGAGAAGGACCTCGGCGAGATCATCGCCGAGCAGGTGCAGGCCGGGCGACTGCATGCCGCCACCGTGGTCGAGGACGCCGTGCGGCACACCGACATCGTCTTCGTCTGCGTCGGCACGCCGTCGCAGGCGAACGGCGGCATCGACCTGCGGTACATCAAGCGCGTCTGCCAGCAGATCGGCGAGACGCTTGCCACGCATCCGGGCGCGCCGATCATCGTCATGCGCAGCACCATGCTGCCGGGGACGATGCGCGACGTGGTGATCCCNACGCTCGAGAAGTACTCCGGCAAGAAAGCCGGCGACGAATTCGGNCTGTGCATCAATCCGGAATTCCTGCGCGAAGGCACCGCGGTGCACGACTACTACCATCCGCCGAAGACCGTCATTGGCCAGGTCAACAAGGCGAGCGGCGACTTGCTCGCCAGCATCTATTCCAAGCTGCCGGGGCCGATGATCCGCACCGACATCGAGACCGCCGAGATGGTGAAGTACGCCGACAACTGCTGGCACGCGCTCAAGGTCGGCTTCGCCAACGAGATCGGCTCGCTCGCCAAGGCGCTCGACGTCGACGCCCACAAGGTGATGGAGATCTTCTGCCAGGACCAGAAGCTGAACCTCTCGCCGTATTATCTGAAGCCCGGCTTCGCCTTCGGCGGCTCGTGCCTGCCGAAGGATGTGCGCGCGCTGCTCTACAAGGCGAAGACGCTGGACGTCCAGCTGCCGATCCTCGGCGCCGTGCTGCCGTCCAACCAGCTGCAGATCGAGCGCGGCGTCCAGGCGGTGATCGACAAGGGCAACCGCCAGATCGGCATCCTCGGCTTCTCGTTCAAGGCGGGCACCGACGACCTGCGCGAGAGCCCGATGGTCGAGCTTACGGAACGGCTGCTCGGCAAGGGCTATGACCTCAAGATCTACGACAAGAACGTGAGCCTCGCCCGGCTGCATGGCGCGAACCGGGACTACATCATGAACAAGATCCCGCATATCTCGCGGCTGATGGTGGAGTCGATCGACGAGGTGCTGGCGCACGCGCAGACCATCGTGATCGGCAACGCGGCCCCCGAGTTCGCCGACGTGCCGCGCCGCATCGGCGAGGGCCAGACGGTGATCGACTTCGTCCGCGTCTCCGACTCGCGCACCATCGCCGGCGTCTACGAGGGCATATGCTGGTAAACGCCACCGGATCAAGCGCGCTTCGCTTCAGCGAGGCGCAGTACGCGCAGCGCGAGCGCGACGCCGAACGCGAGCTGAATGCGCTGCGCGCGGCGCTCGATCTCACCAGCGTGTTCCTCGAGATCGGCGCCGGCGATTGCGCGCTTGCACGCCGCGTCGCGGGCTACGTCGAGCGCGTGTACGCGCTCGACGTGTCCGACGACATGATGGGCCGCCTCGGCGGTCCGCCGAATCTCGTGCGCATGATGCACGACGGCGTGCGCATTCCGCTGCCGGAAGCCGAGGTCGACGTCGCCTTCAGCCGCAGCCTGACGATCTCGCAGCTCCCCGGCGTTTGCCATGCCTTGAAGGACGGCGGCGTGTACTTCACCGCCTCGAAGGGGCCGGCCTCGGAGCTGCGCGAGGTGTTCTTCGACGCGGGCTTCTCCCGCATCCGTTTCTACGTCGGCGGGCTGCGCGTGCCCTACGTGCTCGCGCGAGTGCTCGACGACACTTTCCGCATCGCGGCGATCAAATGATCAGAACCTTCTACGTGCGGCCGGAGTGCGTCGCCGGCTATGGCAGGGGAGACGGCTCCAGCTACCAGAACGCCTGGAACGGGTTCGAGTCGGTGGACTGGCAAGCGCTGGCCGGCCAGCCGGCCACGCTGTGGGTGTGCGGCGCCCCGGGCGGCCCCGGCGGCTTCGTCACCCTGCACGTGGAATGGAGCTATCTCGACAATCCGAACAAGCTGAATGAAATCCCGACGCGTCCTCATACTCGTAGAGAATCTCCCGTCTCCGTTTGACCGTCGCGTGTGGCAGGAGGCGTGCGCGCTGCGCGACGCCGGCTACACCGTATCGATCATCTGCCCGACGGGACGCGGCTGCGAAGAAAAGTTCGCGGCCATCGACGGCATCCACATCTGGCGCTACGACCTGCCGAACGAGGCGGACGGCGCGCTCGGCTACGCGCTGGAATACAGCGCGGCGCTCTTCTGGACATTCCTCCTTTCCGTGCGGGTGCTGTTCGGCCGAGGCTTCGACGTCATCCACGCCTGCAATCCGCCCGATCTGTTCTTCCTCATCGGCGGCTTCTACAAGCTCTTCGGCAAGAAGTTCCTGTTCGACCATCACGACGCGAACCCGGAGCTCTACGTGGCGAAGTTCGGCCGCAAGGACCTCTTCTATCGCCTGATGCTCGCCGTGGAGCGAATGACCTTCAAGACGGCCGACGTATCGATCGCCACCAACCACTCGTATCGCCGCATCGCGCTCGAGCGCGGCGGCATGCCCTCGGACAAGGTGTACGTGGTGCGCAGCGGCCCGAGCCTCGAGCGGCTGAAGATCGTGCCTGCGCAACCCGAGCTCAAGAAGGGCCGCAAGTTCATGGTGGGCTATGTCGGCGTGATGGGCCGCCAGGAAGGCATCGACTACCTGCTGCAGGCGGCGCGGCACATCGTCTATGACCTCGGCCGCGCCGACGTGCACTTTGGACTCGTCGGCGGCGGCACGTCGCTCGAGGAGATGAAGGCCCTCGCGCGCGAGCTCGGCGTCGAGGATTACGTGACCTTCACCGGACGCGTGCCGGATGCGCAGCTCCTCGCCGTGCTCAACACGGCGGACGTCTGCGTGAACCCCGACATCGCCACCGAGATGAACGACATCTCGACCATGAACAAGATCATGGAGTACATGGCGCTCGGCAAGGCCATCGTGCAGTTCGATCTCGCCGAGGGCCGCTACTCCGCGCAATCGGCCTCGCTCTACGCGGCGCGCAACGACGCGGTCGACTTCGGCAACAAGATCGTCGAGCTCCTCGACAACCCGCAGCTGCGCCGCGAGATGGGCGAGTTCGGCCGCCGGCGCGTGGTCGACGAGCTCGAGTGGCGCCACGAGGTGCCGAAGCTTCTCGCCGCCTACGAGTCGCTGTGGGCGGGCAAACCGGCAAAGAGGGCGCTGACGCCCGCCGCGTAGTTCGTAGTCCCTTTGGACTCCGGGGGTCGGGCATCTCCTGACGCGGACGCGGCGTACCGTTGGCGCGATGAAGACCGTCGCCTGGAACGTCACGCTCACCGCGCTTATCACCTTCGCCCTGCTCGCTGGCGTAGAGGGCTGGCTGCGCTACACGATCCCGCCGATGCAGGAGGGCCGGCTCTACGAGTACTCGGCGCAGAGCAAGCGGTTCAAGCTGATGAAGCCGCTCGCCGACATGCGCATCTTCGGCGCTCGGGTGCAGACCAACGACCAGGGCTTCCGCGACCGGCAGGCAAACATCCCGGCCAAGCAGCCGGGCGAGTTCCGCATCGTGGTGCTGGGCGACTCCTTCACCTTCGGCCCCGGCGTGGAGTACGAGCACCTCTATACCTCGCTCCTCGGCTCGCGCCTCGCTCGTTCGCATCCGGAAGTGAAGGTCATCAACCTCGCGGTCGAGGGCTACAACATCATCCAGTACGAGGCGGTGCTCGAGGAGGTGGGGCTGCGCCTGAAGCCCGATCTCGTGCTGCTCGCGCTATTCCCGGTGAACGACTTCGAGATGGACGACTACGACCATCACCGCCGGCTGGCCGAAGGAGGCGAGGTGCACCTCCCCTGGTATCTCTCGCTCTACGTCTACCGTGGCTACCTGTATCGCATCCCGGACCTCGCGCACAAGGTGCTCAACCGCGCACGGCCGTCGCCAAGCACGGCCGGGCCCGACCTCGGCTGGCAGCTGAACGTCGCGGCGCTGAAGCAGATCCACACGCTGACGCTCTCGTCCCATCTGCCCCTCACCGTCGCGCTCCTGCCGCATACCAAGGGTTTCGAGACGCAGCGGAAGATCTTCGCCCGCGTAGAAGAGGTCTGCGCGGCCGAGCTCCTCGAATGCCTGGACCTGCTCGAGTCTTTCCGCACTGCCGGCGTACGCGACGGGTCCCTCGTGCTGAATGCCATCGATTCGCACCCGAACGAGGAATACCACCGCCTCATGAGCGCGCAACTCGCGGCGCGCATCGAGCCGCGCCTCCAGTCACCTCTAGTCCGCCCGGACCGCGTCTCCAGCCCGACACCCGAACGACAAGCGCTAACCCCTCGCGGTACTTTCTGACGCCATGAACACTGCCCTCATGCCCTCCGACCGCAAGTTCGGTTGGACCTTCACCGCGCTCTTCGTCCTCGTCGGCGCCTTCTCCCACCCGTGGGCGCTCGCCGCCGCCGCCGTGCTCGCCCTGATCACGCTTACGCGCGCGCAATGGCTCTCGCCGGCGAAGCACGCCTGGATGAAGTTTGGCGAGCTCCTCAACCACATCGTGAGCCCGATCGTGATGGGGGTGATCTTCTTCGCCGTGTTCACGCCGGTCGCACTGCTTATGCGCGCCATCGGCCGCGATGCCATGGCGCGCGCCTACGACCCGGCCGCGCCGACGTACTGGAAGCGCCGCGACCCGCCGGGTCCGGCGGACGACAGCTTCAAGAACCTTTTCTAGGAGAGAGGGATGGACCTCGTAATCCAGATGTGGCGTTTCCTCGGTGCGCGTCGCAAGTTCTGGCTGCTGCCCATCATCGTGGTCACCGTGCTGATCGGCGGCCTGCTCGTGCTCGCGCAGGGCTCGGTCGTCGCGCCGTTCATCTACACCCTCTTCTAGCCATGCTGATCCTCGGCATCTCCGCCTACTACCACGACTCGGCGGCGGCGCTCGTGCGCGACGGCCAGGTCGTGGCGGCGGCCCAGGAAGAGCGCTTCACGCGCAAGAAGCACGACTCGGCGTTCCCGCACCACGCCATCCTCTCCTGCCTGGAGCAGACGGGCAGCCGGGCTTCGGAGATCGACCACGTCGCGTTTTACGACAAGCCGTTCCTCAAATTCGAGCGGCTGCTCGAGACGTACCTCTCGTTCGCGCCGCGCGGCTTCGCGTCGTTCAAGACGGCGCTGCCGGTGTGGGTCAAGGACAAGCTCTTCCAGCGCGGCACGATCCTGCAGGAGCTGAAGAACCTGCAGGGCGGCATCGACTGGGACAAGCGCCTGCTCTTCTCCGAGCACCATCTCTCGCATGCGGCGAGCGCGTACTACCCGTCGCCTTTCGAGTCGGCCGCTGTGCTGACGATGGACGGCGTGGGCGAATGGACGACGACCTCCGTGGCGCTGGGCAAGGGGCGCGAGCTGCGCGTGGAGAAGGAAATCCATTTCCCGCATTCGCTGGGCCTCCTGTACTCCGCCTTCACTTACTACACCGGCTTCAAGGTCAACTCGGGCGAGTACAAGGTCATGGGATTGGCGCCGTACGGCGAGCCGCGCTTCGCCGACCTGATCAAGGACAAGCTGATCGACATCAAGGAAGACGGCTCCTTCCGTCTCAACCTGGAGTACTTCGATTACTGCACCGGCCTTCGCATGACCAATGCCAAGTTCGCCGAGCTCTTCGGCGGCCCGGCGCGCAAGGCCGAGGAGCAGCTCACGCAGCGCGAGATGGACCTCGCGGCGTCGATCCAGGCCGTGACCGAGGAAGTGGTGATCAAGCTCGCGCGCGGCGTGGCGAAGGAGACGGGTGAGAAGAACCTCTGCCTCGCCGGCGGCGTGGCGCTCAACTGCGTGGCGAACGGCAAGCTGCTGCGCGACGGCTGCTTCGAGAAGATCTGGCTGCAGCCCGCGGCCGGCGATGCGGGCGGGGCGCTCGGCGCGGCGTTGGTGGCCTATCACCTCCATGGGAAACGCGAGCGCAAAGTAAACGGCGCCATGGACGGCATGCGCGGCGGCTACCTCGGACCGCAGTTCCCGAACGACGAGATCCAGCGGCGCCTGAACGCCGCCGGCGCGGTGTTCGAAGTCTGCACCGACGAAGAGATCATCGAGAAGTGCTCCGGCGCCCTCGCCGATGGCAAGGCGCTCGGCTGGTTCCAGGGCCGCATGGAGTTCGGCCCGCGCGCGCTCGGTGGCCGCTCGATCATCGGCGACGCCCGTTCGCCGACGATGCAAAAGCAGCTCAACCTGAAGGTGAAATACCGCGAGTCGTTCCGCCCCTTCGCGCCCGCCGTGCTGGCGGAGGACGCGCCGAAATATTTCAAGATCGACGCCGAGAGCCCGTACATGCTGCTCGTCGCCGACGTCGAGGACGAGCACCGCATCCAGATGACCGAGGAGCAGCAGAAGCTCTTCGGCATCGAGAAGCTCAACGTGCCGCGCTCCTCGATCCCGGCGGTGACGCACGTCGACTACTCGGCGCGCATCCAGACCGTGCACAAGGAGACCAACGCGCGCTTCTACGATCTTCTCAGCCAGTTCAAGGAGAAGACCGGCTGCCCGGTGGTCGTCAATACGAGCTTCAACGTGCGCGGCGAGCCGATCGTCGGCAGCCCGGAGGACGCCTTCCGCTGCTTCATGGGCACCGAGATCGAGACCCTCGCCGTCGGCAACTGCTTCCTGCGCAAGGAGGCGCAGAACCCGGCGCTGAAGCAGAACTATGAGCATAAGTTCGAGCTGGATTAAGAACTTCGCGCTCGCCGCGGCCAGCGTCGCCGTCGCGCTCATGCTGGGCGAGGCGGCGCTGCGCATGGCCGGTTTCTCGTATCCGAATTTCTGGAAGCCCGACCCGGTGGTCGGCACGGCGCTCACGCCCGGCATGGAAGGCTGGCAGCGCGACGAGGGCAGGGCGTACGTGAAGGTCAATTCGCACGGGCTGCGCGATCGCGAGCACGCCATCGCCAAGGCCGCGGGGACGTATCGCATCGCGGTGCTGGGCGATTCGTACGCCGAGGCGATGCAGGTCGAGCTCGAACGCGCGTTCTGGGCCTTGCTGCCGGCAAAGCTCGAGGCCTGCGGCTTCGGCGGCGGGAAGAAAGTCGAAACCGTGAACTTCGGCGTCTCGGGCTACGGCACGGCGCACGAGCTCCTCACGCTGCAGACGCGTGTCTGGCCCTATTCGCCGGACATGGTGCTGCTCGCCTTCTTTCCTGGAAACGACGTGCGCAACAACTCGAAAGATCTTGAGCGCTACCGTTTCTATCCGTTCTTCTCCCTGAAGGACGGCAAGCTCCTCGCCGACATGGCGTTCCGCGACGATCCGGAGTTCAAGGAGAAGCAACGCATCGCCGAGCACCGAGCGCTGCTGCAGGAGCTGCGGCTATACCAGCTTTTGCGCCGCGTGCGCGCGGGCGACATTGCGCAGCACTTCCACAACTCGCCCATGGCGGCCGCGATTGCCGGGGGCGCCAAGCTGACCGAAGCGGGATTGGACGAGCAGGTATTCCTCGTGCCGCAGGAAGCGAAGTGGCGCGAGGCCTGGGACATCACCGATCGGCTGGTCCTCGCCGCATACCAGGAAACGCGGCAACACGGCGCGCGCTTCCTCTTCGTGATGGTGTCCACGCCGGCGAGCGTCTATCCCGATCCCGATATGCGCTCCCGCTACGCGAAAACGCTCGGCGTGAGCTCGCTCTTCTATCCCGAGGAGCGCTTGCAGCGCCTCGGCGAAAAAAGCGGCTTCGAGGTGTTTGCGCTCGCGCCCGAGCTGCAGAAGCGCGCCGATAGCACGAGGGCCTACTTCCACGGTTTTTCCAACACCAAGCCCGGCTTCGGCCACTGGAACGAGGCCGGGCACGCCGCGGCCGCCGAGCTGATCGCCGAGCGCCTCTGCGCACGGCGGTGAAAGCCGCAGCCATTGCCGCCGCGGCGATTGCCGCGGCGCTCCTGCTCGTGGAGCTGTCCTTGCGCGTGGCCGGCTACAGCGCGCCGCATTGGCACCAGCTCGATGCGCAGCTCGGCTGGAGCGGCCGGCCGCACAAGCGCGGCATCCAGGCGCACGAGGGCGGGCAAACCCACGTGCGTATGAACAACGCCGGCTTCCGCGACCGCGACCGCTTCGTCGACAAGCTGGAAGGGGTGTACCGCATCGCCGTGCTGGGCGACGAGGTCTCGGAAGCCCTGCAAGTCGAGGTCACGCAGACCTGGTGGTGGCGGCTGCCGCCGCTTCTCCACTCTTGCAGCCGGCACCTGCGGGTCGAAGTGCTCAACTTCGCGGTCAGCGGCTACGGCACCGGGCAGGAGCTCGTGACGCTCGAGACCAAGGCCATGCGCTACCAGCCGGACCTCGTCATCTTGCAGTTCTCCAATGCGAACGACGTCGCCGATAACTCGTTTGCCCTATCGCCGCAGAAGCTGCGTCCCTTCTACCGCGTCGATTCGCGCGGCCAGCCGCGCATCAGCGAATCCTTCGCCTCCTCGCCTGCATTCGAGCGTCATATGCAGACGCGTTACCGCCTTGGCGAGGAGCTCGCCGACCACTTGCGGGCCTTCCAGCTCGCCCGGCAGCTGGTCGATGTCGCGTTCATCGGCGAGGCGCATGCGGATCGCGATATCACCATCCTCGGCGAGCCGCGCAACGAGCTTTGGCGGGAGGCCTGGCACGTCACCGAGGCCTTGCTCGCGCGCATGAACGAGTATGCCGGCAGGAACGGCGCGCGCTTGATGGTGGTGAGCGCACCGCATCCGCTGCAGGCCGTGGGCGCCATGGCCTATCCGGACCAGCGCCTGGCGCAGTTCGGCGAGCGCAGCCATCTGCCGTTCGTGCCATTGGCGGGTGTGCTGCGTCCGGAGCTCTATCTGCGCGGCGGCGAGTGGAGCGTCGAGGCGCACCGCGCCGCGGCCGAAGCGCTCGCGCCGCGAATCTGCGCGTTGTTCTAGAGCGACGGCCCGGGCGAGCTAACGCCGAAGGTCGAAGTCGTTCCGCATGGCGACTATCGTTCTCCCCGCTTGCTGCTCGACACCGAAACCGCGCGCTTCTACGAGGAGCACCTTCGCCGCCACGGCTTCGGCTTTCGCGCCGCCGGCTTGGGCCGGCGCGCGTCGCAGGAGAAGCGCTTCGCCGCCCTGCTCGGGCTCGGTTCGTTGCACGGCAAGCGCGTGCTCGACGTCGGCTGCGGCTCAGGCGACCTGCTGCCCTGGCTGAACGCGCGCGGCATCGAGCCGGAGTACACCGGTATCGACGTCGTGCGGCCGATGATCGAGCGTTGCCGCACCCGGTTCAACGGTACGCGTGCGCGGTTCTACGTCGGCGATGCGCTCACCTTCGTCACCGGCGAGCCGTACGACTACGTGGTGGCGAGCGGCATCTTCGGCTACAACGCGAAGGACACACGCGAGCGCGTGCGCCCGACGCTCGAGCACCTGTTCAGCCTCGCGCGCATCGGCATGGCGGTGAACTTCCTGTCGTGCCGCGCCCCGACGCGCAGCCCAGGACGCCTCTACCTGCAGCCGGCCGACGTCCTGCAATTCGCCTACGAGCTCGCGCCAGCGGTGAAGCTCGACCACACGTACCTGCCGAACGACTTCACCGTCTGCTTGTATCGGATGCTCCCCTGGGAGGCCGATTGAAAGCGCTCGCCGTCTCGCTGGTGCTCATCGCCCTCGCAGCGTGCGCGAGCACCGCGCCGGAGCCGCGCGGCAACGTCACCATCGTCTGGAACAAGGTCGACGACCCGCATGCCGAGTGCCAGAAGCTCGACGGGCGCAAGGAGCTCTTCCGCATCCGCGGCTGCTCGAAGTGGAGCGACGCCTCGAACGGCGGCCGCACCT